>Ga0209026_1000399_pt1 | contig 38637 bp, 34 predicted proteins | sample AraplaCL_Col_mCL_FD_184262 | JGI IMG/M metagenome (GOLD analysis project Ga0209026, IMG submission 184262) | Arabidopsis root microbial communities from the University of North Carolina, USA - plate scrape CL_Col_mCL (SPAdes) (version 2) | ecosystem: Host-associated > Plants > Roots >... | reverse complement strand
CCCAATCGGCGCTCAGCCAGACGATCCGGGCGCTGGAAGAGCGCCTCGATATCCGCCTGCTGACCCGGACCACGCGCAGCGTGGCGCCTACCGATGCCGGTGAACGTCTGGTGCAAGCCATCGGGCATCGTTTCGAGGAAATCGAAGCGGAGCTGGGCGCGCTGACCGCGGCACGCGGCAAGCCCGCCGGCACGGTACGCATCACCTGTTCCGACCAGGTATTGCGCACGACCATCTGGCCAAAACTCGTGCCCGTGCTCAGAAAGTATCCCGACATCCACATCGAGTTCGACGTGAGCTACGAACTGCGCGACATCGTTGCGGATCGCTTCGATGCCGGCGTGCGGTTGGGTGAGGCGGTACACAAGGACATGATCGCCATGCCGATTGGTCCGAAGGTGCGCATGGCGGCAGTCGCTTCACCCGCGTACTTCGCCAGGCATGCGCCACCCAAGACACCGGGCGAGCTCACGCAGCACCGTTGCATCAACCTGCGCCAAGGCGCGGGCGGACTGTATGTCTGGGAGTTCGAGCGCCGCGGCCGTGAACTGGAAGTGCGCGTCGAAGGCCAGGTGACGTTCAACACGCCATTGCATATCGTCCGAGCTGCACTCGACGGCATGGGTATCGCCTTCCTCCCCGAAGAAGAGTTCGCCCCGCACCTCGAAAAAGGTCGGCTTGTACGCGTGCTGGAAGATTGGTGCCCGCCGTTTCCGGGCTTTCATCTTTATTATCGGTGCGACCTTGATTCCGGTGCAGATAATGTCGCTTACGCAGACTCAGTAACTCTTTGATCTAGCTTGCAAATCTTTTGAGTCGATCGAGCAAGTGTCTTGAAATCAATGAGTTGCTGTTAGTCTCCGATCTTCTCCCCGGGCAAGGTAGGAGGTAGGCATGCAGTACTGGCAGACGCCTTATCTTGGGTTGCGATCCATACCCAAGGAGCTAAACCAGTTCGAGCTCCATACCTTCTTCACCTACTCCCCCAAGGAGCGTCGCGCGATCCTCGCCAAACGCGATGTGCTCCACCGATTAGCGCTGGCCCTGCAGATTGGTTTTATCCGGATGACCGGCAGCGTACTGGCCGCCGTCAAGATCGTTCCGCCCGAGCTCTGGGCTCATCTCGGACAAACCCTGGATCTTGCCGCCCCGGACATCGCCTCGCTCCGATCACTGTACCGCCGCCGCCGCACCCTCTATGCGCACCAGAACAACGCCCTGGAGGTGCTGGGCTTCGCGCGCATGTCCGAACACCAGCGTCGCGCCCTGGTGCGTCATTTGCGTATCGAGGTGCTTTCTGAGTTCGATCGTCATCGCCTGATGACGCAGGTCAAGGTGTGGCTCTATGAGCACAACATCCTGATCGAAGGTGAGCGCCCGTTGCGAAGCGCGATCGATGCCGCGCTCCAGCTCGCGGAGGCTTCGCTCGGCGCTGTGCTCGATAAAGAAGTCCCCGTTGCCGTGCTCGAAGCCTGGACACAGGCGTGTGACGAGCCGCACCGCTCCGGCATCTCCCTGCAGGAGTGGCTGGTCCAAGCGCCCCGTCGTCAGTCGCTGCCGCAGTTGCGCGAGCAGTTCGAGCGTATCGAGCATTTGACGACGCTCGGCGTGGCGACGCATGCGTTGCCTTCGATCGCCGATCACGTGAAGCGTCATTACGCTCACGCCATGGCGGATCGACCGCCAGCGGTGAGCAAGCGCCTAGCCGAGCCCCGGCGCACCATCGAGGTCGCCTGCTTCCTGCAGACAGCGCTGTGCACTGCCACAGACACCTTGCTGGCGATGACGCGTCAACACATCGCGGACCTCTGGACCAGCGGCATGCGGGCTGTGGTCCAGTCAGCGGAGACGCGGGCGCGCACCTTGGTGGCCTTCGCGAAGGAGGTTCGCGACCTAGCGCTCAATCGCGCCCTGAGCGAGGACGAGTTGCGCACGGCCGTGTTGCGCGCCGTCGACAGCGTTGGCGGACCGAAGAAACTGACCCGCGCGAGCCTGACCCGTGAACGTCTTCTGGTTCAGAACAGCCGCAACTCCCGCTCGTTGCTCAAGCTGCTGTGTCGCCTCCCCTTCGAGAGCGCGACACCGCACCCGGTGATGGCCGCGCTGCAGGTGCTGCGTGAGCTTTACCTTCAGCGCAAGCCGTCGCTGCCGGTCGACGTCCCGGTCCGCCTGGGCAAGGTCTGGGATGATCTGCTGGCCGATGCCGACCGGGAACGCGCTTTGCGGGCCTTTGAGGTGGCCACGCTGTTGGCGATGCGTCGCGCCCTGAAGAGTGGCAGCGTGTACATCGCGCACAGCTTTGCCTTCCGCAGTCGCGAAAGCATGATGATCGCCGCCGAGGACTGGGTGAAGACCAAGCCCCACCACTACGCACGACTCAAGCTTCCTCGTGACGCGAAGGAGTTCACGGGGCCGCTGCTGGAGGAGGTGGCCAAGGAGTTCGGAACGCTCGATGCCGCGGTGCGCGCGGGCGATCTACGCGTGGACAAGCATGGCATCCATTTACCCACGTTGGCCGCGGAGACCCTGTCGCCGGCAGTGGCGTCGCTGCGCGAAGCGCTCCTGGGCCGCATTGGGGCTGCGGAATTGCCAGCGGTCATGATGGAGGTGGATAGCCACACCCGTTTCAGCTGGATCCTGTTGGGGCGCGAGCCGCGCTCGGTCGACGAACTGCGCTTGGTGTACGCCGGCCTGCTGGCCCATGGCACCGCGCTGTCAGCTGCGGACATGGCGCGCATGATGCCGGGTCTCACAGCGGACGCGGTCAATCAGAGTATGCGGTGGATGGCGCAAGAGAAGCGCCTGCGCGAGGCTAACACCACGGTCTTCGACTTCATGCAGGGCCACGCGATTGCCGCCCATTGGGGACGCGAGGATCTCGCCTCGGCGGACATGATGAGCCGCGAGGTGGCCAAGGGAAGCTATCTGCCACGCCGCGATCCGCGTACCAAGAAACGTTCCGTGGGGATCTACACCCACATCCATGATCGCTGGGGAATCTTCTACGACCAGCCGATCGTATTGGGCGAACGCCAGGCCGGCGTCGCCCTGGAGGGCGTGCTCCGCCAATCCGCTGTGACCATTCGACAACTGGCGGTCGATACGCATGGCCAGACCGAATTCGGCATGTTCCTGGGCAAGCTCCTGCAGCGCGACATTTGCCCGCGGCTGCGCAACGCCAGTGCGCACAAGCTCTACAGTGCAGCTGGCATGGCGGTGCCCGCCACGCTGGATGGCTTGATGGCCAAGGTCTATGCGCATCCGGAAAAGCTCGAATCGGTCTGGGACGAGTGTGTTCGCATTGCCGCCTCCACCCACCTCGGCAAGGCCAGTGCGGTAGATATCCTTTCCCGGTTTGGCTCGGCTGCCGCCGGCGAGCAGATTTACGACGCGGGCGTGCAGGTCGGTCGTCTGCTGCTGACGCTGTATCTGTGCCGCTGGTTTACGCGACCGGATTTTCGACGGGAGATTCTGCGCACGCTTAATCACGGCGAACGTGTGCATGTGCTGGAACATGCCCTGGAAACCGGCAAGGTGCCGCGCCATCAGCTGGGTTCGGCGGCCCGTCTGCGGGGCGTTTCCTCGTCCATCACCCTGCTCAGCAATATCGTGATGGGGTGGACGACGGCGCGCCTGCAGCAGGCGGTGGATACGTTACCGCCGGAACTGGCCGTGCACGCGACGCCGGATCACCTCCGCCATATTCCTCCCGTGCAGGAGCGCCTAGTGAACTTCCGTGGCCTGTTTGTGTTCCCCGTCGAGCGGTACATGGCGCGGTTGCTTCCAGCGTTGCAGCCGGTTCGTTCCGCGTTGCGCAGTATTCGCTAATCGACGTGCTCACGACCACACTGTGGGGGCTGCTCCCGTGGAGTCTGTGATGGTCATGCCCGGGAGCTATGGCATTGACACGAATACCACGGTGACCTAGCGCAAATGCGAAGTGCTTGACCAGTGCGTCAGTGGCGCCTTTCGTGGCAGCGTAAGCCGAGAAGTCGCCTACGACGGCTCGCGCCATCAGTGACGACGTCAGAATGATTGCGCTGCCCCTGCACATCGTCGTCAACAGCTTCTGCACAAGCAAATTGGGTGCTCCCACGTTCAAGGCCACGAGCCGATCGAATTCAGCGACTAACATGGCTTCGATGGGTGCTTCGATGGAGACTCCGTGTTGGCCACCAGGATGTCCTGGCGGGCACCAATGATGGCCTGGGCTTGCTTCGCCAGCGAGCAGGGGCCTTCCTGAGTACCTAAGTCTGCGCGCATGCTCAGCGCTCGACCACCAATCGCCCTGATCTCCTTGACCAATCCTTCTGCATCGCTTTGCGAGTGGTAGTAGTGGACGATGACCTGGGCGCTGCGTTTCGCCAGTGAGCGCGCCCGCAAACTTGGCATGCGGTTACACCAGTCGTGGAAGCCGCTGGAAGACACTCTCAGACTTCGGCACATCAGCCGGATCGGATACTGCTCGCGGTGGCGTCGGATCCACTCGTACCTCAAGACGATTCCTTGGTGAGGAACGCCGCCGCATCGCGCAAAAGATCCCGCTCCTTGGTCACCCTCGCCAGTTGTTGCTTGAGTGCCATGAGCTCTCGGTCACGCGCCACGCCCGCACCAACGGGCGACAGGCTTCTTTGAAGTGTCGTGGCGACGGGGGGAGAACCAGAGGCTCGCCACACTCTGCGACATAGCGCACGACCTCGCCGCCTTCCATGGAATAGCCCACTTGCATCGCGTTCCACAGATCGAGACGTTCAGCCACCGCCGATGCATCCGCGGCGTGATGATCCATGCCGCGTTCTGTGGACACCTGCGAAAGGCGGCTGTGGCCCTATCTGTCATGGTGCCAGCCAGCCTGTCGCGTTCCCCGCGGCCCTGGCCATGTCATGCCTATGAAGCATGGCCTTCAGCCTACAAAGTATTTTCAAGTTAACGCACGAAAGCGGATGATGCGCCCCATGAAGGAGATCTCGGGAGCGGATGACGGTGCGACCGTCATGCCTTCTAACGATGACACTGATGGCGCGAAATGTGGCCATCGGCCCTGAGTCGATTTAACAAGCGCACGGACAACGAACATGACGTCTCTGGCAGGTAAAACAGCTCTGGTTACAGGTGGATCGCGAGGCATTGGTCGCGCCAGCGCGCTTGCCCTGGGTAGGGCGGGTGCGTACGTCCTGGTTCATTACGCCAATGAGAAAGAAGCTGCCCAGTCTGTTGCCGCGGAGATCCGGGCCGGTGGCGGGCGCGCCGAGATTATCGGAGTCGACTTGGTGGCCGCCGATGGCCCCCATCGACTCGCCAGAGAAGTGCGTCGGTATATCACAGAACAACTGGATGTACTGGTCGCCAATGCAGGGGTGGCTAAGTCTGGCGCGATAGAGGACTTCACCGTCGAGGATTTCGATCGCCTCTACGCCGTCAACATGCGGGCACCTTACTTTCTTGTGCAGCAGCTACTGCCGGTGCTTGGCGAAGGAAGCAGCATCGTCTTCGTATCGTCCCTGGCCGCCAAATCGTCAGTTGGTGAGCTTTCGGCTTATGCCTCAACCAAGGGTGCAATCGACACGATGGTAACCCACCTAGCCAGTGCGCTCGGCAGGCGCGGCATTCGAGTTAATGCGGTCGCACCTGGAATCGTCGCGACCGATATGTCCGGTTTTACCAAGACCGACGATGGGCGTGACTTCACGCTATCCATTCAATCGCTGAAACGTGTGGCTCAGCCGGACGATGTCGGTGACGTCGTGACTTTCCTTGCTTCATCCCAATCGAGATGGATCACCGGAGACACGGTTCGTGTTGATGGTGGATCCAAACTCTAACGCCGTTCTTTCTATTTCAATTGAGGTGTCACTATGAGTGTCTTTATGGTTTTTGAGCGTGAAGTTACCAAGAGCGCTGAAGAGATGGCGCTGTATGGGCAAAAGGTGGGTGCAGCCCGGGGCAATCACGCCATGACGCCGCTGGTCTACAACGGCAAGTTAGACGTGCTGGAGGGCGGGCCGATTGAGGGTGTCGTCATTTTAAGTTTCCCCACCGCGGAAGAAGCTCGCGCTTGGTACGACAGCCCTGCTTATCAAACCGCGCTGGAGCACCGAAAGGCAGGCAGCGATCATCGTGTCTACATCGTCGAGGGCAAGTCATAAGAGTCTGGACGTTAGAACAAAATGGAACGATCTAACACCGTTGAACGAAGTGGCTTCACCAGACTTCTTAAAAAGCTTTTCAACACAACCCCAAAATACCCGGAGAAGATAATCATGAGCAAGCAAGTCGTTCTTATTACAGGAGCCCTAACCGGCATTGGCCGCGCTACCGCTATCGCGTTTGCAGAGCAGGGCGCCCAGATCGTTGTTTCGGGTCGGCGCCAAGATGCTGGCGATGCACTGGTGGCCGAGCTGCGCAAGCTTGGTTCGGATGCGGAGTTCATTCGCGCCGACGTGCGCAACGATGAAGAAGTGAGGAAGCTGGTCGACGGAACCGTAGCCCGTTTTGGCCGCCTGGACGCTGCGGTGAACAATGCGGGTACCGAAGGCAAGCCGGGCCCCGTCGTGGACCAGACCGCAGAGACGTATGCGGCCACTTTCGACACCAATGTGCTGGGCACGCTTCTGGCGATGAAGCACGAGCTCCGCGTCATGCAGGCGCAGGGGAGTGGCAGTATTGTCAATATCTCCTCGACTTACGGTCACGAGGGCGCTGGTGGCGCATCCGTCTACGCTGCCAGCAAGCACGCCGTCGAAGGCCTAACGAAGTCGGCCGCGCTCGAGGTCGCTGCTTCTGGCGTGCGAGTAAATGCCGTGGCGCCGGGCCCGGTTGACACCGGGATGCTGGATCGCTTCACCGGTGGCGCCGAAGGCAAGGCCTACATGGCTTCCATCGTGCCGGTCGGTCGCATCGGCAAGCCGGAAGAGATCGCCCGTGCCGTTGTGTTCGCTAGCTCTCCGACGTCGTCGTTCCTGACGGGGCACATCATCAGTGTCGATGGCGGTAAGTCGGCAGGTTGATTTGCAACAGAACGCGCGGCATCGCCCGCCCTTCCTCTGGAGGGGCGGGCGATGCCGTGTGATACGTACCCACGCTAAGTAGCCAATCAACGGGATGGGGTTTCCGACTGTCGACTCCCCGTGGGCGAAGCACCCTCGTGTTTCCGAGTCACCCAGAAGTAGAGCTGGTTGACGATGCCATGGTGAATGCGAAGGGGGAACGACCGCCGGCCGGAGTCGGCTAGGAGGGGATCGTCACGAGCAAAGGGACGGCCCTGACGTTAGCAACTCGTTTTTGAGGCAAGGCGAGCAACTCATTCACAACTTCGGTTATGCAATTTGGTTGATCGGAAAATCGCTATTTGCCGAAGGCGAGAGTGCGGGACACTAGCAGGCTGTTGAGAAGAGCTGTCCCGTATCGCTTCTGATAGTTCCGATCTATGCATTGGTCTCTTTGCAGCGCGCATCGGACAGGATTTTCGGCGCTGCGGACGCACGTCTCCCGCCGCCACTCACGTCGGCGACGGCTCCCACCACTGACCGATGCCACCAAGCCGGATTAGGCTGTAGGCGGCAAACGTCCAGGTCACCCAGCCGCGCACCGCGGCGAGGCCGACCATCGGCAGCTTGCGCAGCCCACCGATGGTCTTGATCCAGCCAAAGCCCTGTTCGATCCGTTTGCGTACCTTCTGGCTGATGCCGTAGCCGCGCGTGCTCGCCACCGCGCGCGGCACGGCACTGCGTCGACCGTTGCCCGTGTTGCGTGCGATATGCGGCACGATCTCACGCGCTCTCAGTGCTGCAACGAAGTCCTGCGTGTCGTAGCCCTTGTCCGCACCCAGGGTGGCCCCTCGCCGGACGCCGGCGGCAGTGAGCAGATCCAGCGCACCGTCGCGCTCGCCCGTACCACTGGCGTGACGGATATCCACGCCAATGACCAAGCCATGGCGGTTCTCCATCAGGCTGTTGGCCAGATAGCTCAGCTTCGCTTCCTTGCCTTTTGCGTATTGCCAGCGAACTGACCGCGCGTTGCCAGTACAGTTGACCAAGGGCGGCACAGAACTTAACCGGCATCGCCAACCAGCTGACCATCAGCTGACCATCAGCTGAGGAGCACCGGTCGGGCACTACCGACCGGCAGCAACCGACCCTTCGCAGCCGGTCGCGAACGGAAGCTTTCGGGAAGGCCCGTCGTCAATGCTCAAGCTCGCCTGCAGCCCTCACGACGCGAAGCTGCGGCAGGGCCGACGGATGGAACCGTTGGTTGGCGCGTTGGTCGCGCGCAAGGTAATTCAACCCGGAGCAACATTGCGGAGCCTAGTGTTGGGGGCCGTACTTCGCGAGTGTTCCGTCGGACCACTTACGCACCAGCACGAAGTAAGTGGTGACCGGAATGAGGTCACTGCGATTCGACAATACGGGCGAGCCGGGGAGATCTGCACCCCATTCCGAGCCGGGGCCCGGGGGCTCATAGAACATCACGTGCGGATGCCAAGGGCCTCCGGCGGCCGCCAGATATCCTTCTCTCGAAAGCATGAAGCACATGGCGCCAATTTCCGGGGCCGTGATCTGCCTTGATGCCATCTCGGCCTTGGTCCGCTTGAGCATCTCGGCTCTTGAGACGCCGGACAGCACCCAGCGGGTGCGCTGGAGATAGTACGGAAGCACAGAGCGCGCCGACGCCGCATTGTCACACTCCGGAGCACGCTGCTTGGGGTTCCAGAAATTCGCATCGTCGATATCGTTCTCCCAGGATCTGCCCACGTAGCAGACGAAGCCGTTCGTGCCTTTGACCGCAGTTGCGTAGCCGTGGGCGCCGAGCACCAGGATCTCTGCCTTGTCCGAGACCGACGCGGGCGCGGCGCTACGCGCCAGGGCGATCTCCGCGGCAGGGTCCATCATGTAATGGGCCACGGGGGCCATGACTGGATAGGCCGACGCCGCGGGCGCGGCATAAGACGGGTTGATCCCAAGGACCAGCAGCGCCAGAGGCGATAGCTTCCTGGCAAATGCTGCGCCCCAGGCGAACCAGTCTCGACTCTCATTCATGGACCGTATCTGTTTCCTCATGATCAACGTCCTGGAGTTCGGCAATGTTCGTACTTTTGGCGGCATCCCGCATCTCAATCAGCGCACCAGCGATTCGGTCCATTGATATGCTACTCCCGATGCGTGCAGGTATCCTGCTCGCAGAAAGCAATAGGGAGCAGACGATGGACAAGAAGGCTCAAGAGAAGCTTGTCTCGCCATCACAGTTCATGCGCGAAATCCGGCCAGAACTGTATTCGGATTCAATCGCCCGAACGAGCCACCAGCTCAACGCGGAGGTGCTGTCGCATCACCTGGAAACGCTCACCGATCGCAATCAAACGCACGAGTTCGAGCTGTTCTGCCGCAAGCTTTGCGAGCGAACAATCTGTCGTAACCTCCGGCCCGCCACCGGCCCTGAAGGCGGCGGTGACAGTAAGGCGGACACCGAGACCACACCGGTGTCCGATGAAATCCACAAGCTGACCTATGTCGGCCTGGCCAATAGAGGGAGCGAGCGGTGGGCATTCGCGTTTAGCGCAAAAAAAACCTGGGCTGACAAAGCACGATCCGACGTGGCTGGCATCGTCGCGACCAATCGCGGCTACACCAAGGTTTTCGTCGTGACCTCCCGGTCGGCACGCGCCAAGGACAGAGCACGCGTGGAAGATGAGCTGTCCCGCGAGCATGGCATCCAGGTCACGATCCACGACCGCAGTTGGATCCTCGACGAGGTCATCGACAAGAACCGCCGGGACCTGGCGTACAACTATCTGGGGATCGGCAACAAAACGCGCGAATTGGACCTAGGCTCCGCAGACTATTCGCGCAAGCAACAGCTGGCGGACGTAGAGAGGGAATTGTCTGACCCTGCCGCGTTTGTCGGAATGCCGTTGCAGCGAGCTGCCGAGGCGCTCGTGGCCGCGAAGCTGGCACGCGGATTAGAACTGCCGCGCGTGGAAGTTGATGGTCGGTTCCTTCGGGCAGTCCGACTCGCGGACGACGGAGGGACGCGCCGACAACAGGTTGCTGCGCGTTACGAGACGCTCTGGACGGCGTTCTGGTGGTTCGACGATATCAAGGCGATCGTCGATGGTTACGACGGCTTTGAAGCCTTAGTCGTTGACAGCGAGCAGGCATCCGACCTTGAGATGTTGTGCAATTTGGCGCAGCTGCTTTTTAATGCCGTCCTCCATTATCAACTCAGCGCAGAACAGGCCAAGCTGCGGCCGCGCATCGCCCGGCTGTCAACCCGGCTTGCCGAACTGGCGGGCGACGCAGAGCGGCCGAACAACGCGCTAGAGGCCAGAGCATCCCTATTGACCGTCCAGGTCAATGAAGCGTTGTTGGCCGATGAGCCCGAGCGGCTGGCCGCGTTGTGGCCCCAGTTCTCCGACATCCTCGCCAACGCCGAGGGCCTGGGGGAGTTCGATGCCACGCGGCTGGCACGCCTGATCGAGGTGTTCGGCCAAGTGGCTGGCAAGGACCGAGGGTATCGGGATCTAGTGGACCGGCTGTCAGACTTCGTGGCCAAGCGCATGGGCGAAAGCCAAGGTGGGTTGGTCCTCCTCAAACGTGCAGATCAACTCGACTTTGACGAGAACATGGAGATGATCCGGATTCTCGGCAGAGCCGCCCGGCTGCTTTCAAAGAAAGAGCATGCGCAGGATCTGGTGCAGGCGCACGCCCTGCTATCCGTCGCGTACCGAAGCGCCGGCTTGTTGTGGGCGGCGCGGGCGAGTTGCACCTCGGCCGGGGCGACCTTGTTCATCGAATCCGAGGAAGGCAGCGAGCTCCCGCCGCGCCTGTTCCCGCTCCTGATGAACTTGGCGTGGCAGACAGTCGAACTGAAGCATTTTCCTGAAGTACTGGAAACGATCCGAATTGCGCGCGGCTGTTTGAACTCGTTGCCCTTCGACGACGCGTCGAAGGAGCGTGCCGCCGAACAGCTGCGGCAGTTCGACCTGGTACTGGCCTGCCAGATCGCAAACCTGCCGTCGCGGGACGTTTCTCGACTGGATCGCATGCCTGACATCCTTCGTGGGCTGGGGTTGGACCAAAGTCGAAGCGCGCTGTTGTACCTGCTGGGTTACGAAGACCTGCTGCGAACGGAAGGATGGATTCCAGAAAGCGAATCCGCCCAGGACGTCGCTTTGTTCTTCAACCAATTGGCCGGGCAGCCCGCCGGCGATGCCACTTGGAGACCTGCCGTCTTAAATGAGGGAAACCACCAAGTGTTCGCGACGTCGGTGTTGGGGGTGCAAGTCCACGTGACCCACGCGCCCACCGACACAAGCGTTACCGTGGCAGAGGCCATCGTCGGGACGATCGAGGCGTTCTTTGCAACGGCATTCGAGTTGGAGGCATTCGCGCACGTCGAAAAGTTTGATGTTGCCGTGGTGGAGGCGGACATCACTCGCTTCGAGGTGACGCTGGATGAGGATGGAATGCGGGCTCACGTGCGCTGGCCGCTAGGCGTGTTTCCTGGATTGCCCCAGGCGTACGGCGACTTCACCGCCATGCTCCTGGAAATCGCAGGCATGGCCTTTGCGGTGACCTGCCAAACACGGGATTTCAAGGATGCCGTTTCGCGGCTTTTCGGGACCGATGCTGCGATGGACCGCGCGGCGATGATCGCCTCTGTCTGTCTTAGCCGGCAGCGCATTTTTGGCGGGGTGTCGCGCCTGACCACGTGGGACGAGCATTCACTGACGCGATACGACGCGAAGCCGGACCGGCCATGCGTGCGCCGCGAGTGTCCCCCCAACCCGGTCCGCACCCCGGCTTCCGAGCCTACCAGCGACCGGCCGGCGCTTCCGAAGATCACGGACCACCGCGACGTGAGAGTCCTTTCGGTGATCGACGTGCGCCTCTGGGATCGCGCTGGCTGGACGGGGACGGCCTACGGGACGCTCGATCCGCGTGCACCGCCATTCCTGGCCCTGATGTTTAAGGACCGTGAGGCAGCGGAGGGGATTTTCCGGCGATGGGCAAATCGGTTCGGAGACAGGGACAAGGACGAGGAAATACATATCGGCATCGTTCGTCGGTTCTCTGCCCAGCATCCCACCCACTACGGGATGGTTGTGACCTCCCGAGTTCCCGTCGACTTGGCAGACTCACGGTTAGCCACCATGGTGTCGCGCTCCCTCACGATGGAGCCGTCCGACGATGTCAATCTTGAGAGATTCTTGCACTATTTCTCGAAGGCCGGTGCGTACCTTCTCATGCCGATGGTGTTGGAACCCGGACAGCCGCCACAGCTGATCAAGGAGCACTACCTACTAAAGCGGACGCTGCACGTGAAACTTGCCGTCGAGGTCGAACCGCACGATCCCGAGAACATATTTTTGGAAGCTCGCGGTCTCAGATAATGACAAGCCTGACACCCGATATCTTCCGCTCGTCAGCATCATTTCCGTAGTCAGATTTCTCAAGCTCGTTAGGCGAGTCGTCGCGGGCGAGCGTCTGCTTCTGGCCGATTCTGTTGAAAAACTCGGTTCTGGGAGCGCGCCCGCGGCGGGTGTTCGGGCTTTGAAAGCCGATCAAGTGCTCAGAAACGAGGTGCATGTCCCCTTGCCCGTCAGGCGGGAACTGGGTTCCCCATTTCTGCTCCCTTTGCCCCCAACCACATTGCCATTCTTCGTAGGTTTTGCACCGTCGCGGCCATCAGGAACTCATCGTGCGCACCGGTTGGTCCACGCAGTCGCAATCGGCGCAACCGCAAGATGCGTTTAAGATGGGCGAACAGCATTTCAACCTTCTTGCGTTGCTGTCGTGATTGCGCATAAGTAGGCGTCTTTGCGATTTGCCGAGCGGTGTCGCGTGCGGATTCGTTGACGTGTCGCGCGATCTTGCGCATCGGTGTGTTCGGGCAGCACTGCGCTTTCAGCGGACAACCTTTGCAATCGTGCTGTGAGGCACGATAGATGACGGTATTGGCCTTGGTGATCCCGGAGCGCAGCGCGGTGAAGTTGCGGCGTCGTGGCAGGAGCGGCTTGCCGCCGGGGCAGCGATACTCGTTGTCTTCATCGCGCCATTCAAAATCGGATCGAGAAAACGCACCGTCATTGCGTTTGGTCTTGTCCCACACTGGCACGTGCGGCTCGATGGCCTTCTCATCGACCATCCAGCCCAGCATCTCGGCGGTGCCGTACGCCGTGTCACCTATCAGGCGTTTGGGTTTCAGGTCGAAGCGCTGTTCAACGCGATCCATCATCGTCCGAGTGGATTTGACTTCATCCGACCGCAGCGCAGGCGTTGCTTCAACGTCGAGGATGACGCCAGCTTTTACGTCGATCAGATAGTTAGTCGAATAGGCGAAGAACGCCGGGCCGCCTGGCGCAGCGGTCCAGCGCGCCATGGGATCCGTGAGCGAGACGTTCTGGGGCACAGTGTCGGGTTCCTCGGCGGCACCCAACGCTTCCAGATACTCGCGTACCGGACGCGCCAACGATGCACTCCGATCGAAGGCGACTTCACTACCAGGCACGCCGCGCTGGCGACTGGCATCTGCCCGAACGACGCTTGCATCGACCGCAAAGCCTTCACCACCGACCAGACCTTCCGCAAGGCAGCGTGCCAGCACTTTCTCGAACACGAACCGCAACGTGTCGTTGTCACGGAATCGGCCGTGCCGGTTCTTCGAGAGCGTGGAGTGATCGGGCACCTTGTCTTCCAGGCCGAGCCGGCAGAACCAGCGGTACGCCAAGTTCAAATGCACTTCCTCGCACAGCTGTCGCTCTGACCGGATGCCGAAGCAGTACCCCACCACCAGCATCCGGATCAGCAGCGCAGGATCGATCGAAGGACGGCCCGTGTTGCTATAGTGCGGCGCGAGGTGCTGGTGCAGCTCGCTCAGATCAAGGAATTGGTCGATACCGCGGAGCAGATGGTTGGCGGGAATATGTGCGTCGAGATTGAAGCTGTAGAACAGTGGGGCTTGCGCGACTTCTTGACGTCCCATCATCTCGATGCCCTCGATCTGCGTCGAACGTATTCGACAACACGCCGTGTCTCACGTTCCGCAAATGACCGAGTTTTTCAACAGGATCGGCCGATTTCGGCCGGTGGTCTCTCGCGCTGATCAAGATGCCTGCGAGCTGATCATGAACGAACTGTTCGGGTGGTCAGCGTTATCGGTGTGCGCACATGGCATCGACGACGCTACGAAATTCTTGGCCGAGGTCAAGACGGCGGGGCTCCAAAAGAAAACCCTCTCGGGGCGACCAGGCCCCGAGAAGGTGATTCATCGCGCCGCCTCACTATTGCGCGTGAGGATCTGCGTTCTATTGCCCGCTTGGTGTGCTCTTGCCGCCAATGGCAATCTATGCCTTGGCGCTGTCGCGGCTTGAAATGTCGTTGTACCAGCGACGCAGCGCGCTGGCTTCATCGGGGATGGGCATCTTCAATCCGCCAGTCGCAAAGTCCACGGTGGCAAGAAGCGTGATATCCGCGACGGAGAAACGCTCGCCGGCCACGAATGGCACATCCTCCAGGCGGGCGTTGATGTCTTTGTAGAAATTTGCAATGCGAAGCTTGCTGCGCTCCACCAGTTCGGGAATCTGCTCGTAATTGTGGGGTCCCGATAGCGCCCGCCCTTTGAGGCTGGCCACCGCATTGCGAACACCTTCCATCGTAGGGGCAAAACCATCGAGTTCGATCCGACGCTCCCACATGAACACGAAGCCCTTGTCTGCTGCGTCAATGCCGAGCAACGGCGTGGCTGGGTGAATCTCCTCCAGGTAATGCCAGATAGCCGGTACCTCGGCGATGACGCGACCATCATCGATCTCAAGCGCCGGAACCTGCAGGCGCGGATTGATGGCTTTGTACCATTCGGACATCTGCTCCTTGTCGCCTAGGTTAACGACGTGAAAAGGGACGTCGATGCCTTTTTCAGCCATGAAAACCCTGACGCGACGGGAGTTTGGCGACGATGGCGAGTGGTAAAGTTTCATTGAGTATTCTCCGTATATAAGGGGTGATCTCTAGCGGAAAATCCGCCTTCCTACCAAAGCGCGACATCACGTTTCGGCGACAAGACGGAAGACTCCAAAGGGATTCAAATCGCTGACCCACGATTGGGCGATCGCCCAGCCTGTTCCGCTCACTAACGCCGCGAAAGACTCGGTAGTAAACTTGTGGGAGTTCTCGGTATGGATAGACTCACCCGCATTGAACTGAAAAGCGTGACCCGCAATGTTGATCTCTTGGGCCACCTTGCTCACCAGGTGCATCTCAATACGTTGCCTATCCTCGTTCCAGATAGCCTCGTGTTCGAACGAATCCAGATCGACGTTCGCGTCCAGCTCGCGATTGAAGCGGACAAGCAGGTTCTTGTTGAATCGAGCGGTTACGCCTTGAGCATCGTTATAGGCTGCTAGCAACGTCTGCGTTGCTTTTACCAAATCGACTCCGACGATCAGCTGGGGCGTATTACCAAGTTCCCCGCGCAGTTTACGGAGGAGGGCAGACGCTTCCCCAGGCTCAAAGTTTCCTATGGTGGATCCCGGAAAGAAGCCTACGACGTTCTCATGTCGAACCCTCTCCGGCAGGGCCAGCGGGCGCGTGAAATCGGCTTCCAAGGGCAAGATCTGGAGGCTCGGATAGTCCTCCTCGAGGCGACGGTGGGCCTGCGCCAGCGCTTCCGCGCTGATGTCGATTGGGATATACGAGGACAACTGTGGCGCCGCGTCCAGCAGCAAGCGCGTTTTTTCGCTCGCTCCGCTGCCGATCTCGACCAGTGAGGCTCCCTCAGGCATGGCCTCCGCCAGGGCCGAGGCAATGCTCGACAACAGGGATAGCTCGGTACGGGTCGGGTAGTACTCGGCCGTCAGGCAGATCTCCTCGAAGAGCGCTGACCCAGCAGCGTCGTAGAAGTACTTGGGCGATAGCGTTTTCCTGGCGCCGCTCAGGCCCGCGATGACGTCCCTCGCAAATTCGGAACTGTCGCCCGATGGTGTGCGTTGGCGCGCGACGTCGCGCGCCAAACGAACGCCAGAAAACATCCAGCGCTGGTCGGCTCGATAGAAATTTCGGTAAGACACGCGCACGTGATCCGCTGGTGTCGCCAGTGATGCCCCCCGCAGAACCATCTGGCCGGACATGAATTTGCCGTTGTACTCACCCAAAGCATCGGGAGTGGCTTCGTATCCCGGATAGGGGTCGTAGCTGCTTCGGGTCCATTGCCAGGCGACATCGTAGACTTGGTTGAGCTTTCCCTCGCGCGCGGCGTGCTCCCATTCGGCCTCTGTCGGAAGGCGCGCACCTTTCCAACGTGCGAATGCTGCCGCCTCGTAGTAACTGACATGCATCACGGGCGCATCGGGGTTGATTGGGCGCATACCCTGCAGTGTCATGTGTTGCCACTCGTTCCCGTCTTGCTCCCAGTATTGCGGGGCGCGCCAACCTTGCGCCTGGACGGCGGACCAGCCATCGGACAACCACCACTGTGACTGGTCGTACCCACCGGCATTCATGAACTCCAGCCACTCACCTGCAGTGACCAGGTGGTCGGCAATCTCGAAAGGATTCAGCCACACTCGATGTGCGGGCCCTTCGTTGTCATACGAAAAGCCGGACCCTTGCACTCCCACCGTAACCAGCCCGCCGTCCAGTGCTCGAAAGGTGTTTTGCCGAGCACTTCTCATCTTGAAGCGCGCACTGCGGTTATACGCGGGCTTGAGCGGCGACTGTGCAAAGAGATGAAGGATATCCATGAGCAGCAACTCCTGGTGCTGCTGCTCATGCGCCAGGCCAAGTTCAATGGCGGCCAGCACATCTGCCGAACGCGACGACTGCAACAGGTCCAGGATGTGATCGTCCACGTGCTCGCGATAAGCAAGCACCTCCTCTACCGTGGGGCGGCTGATCAGCCCCCGCTGAGGCCGTGGGTGGCGCGGGCCCATCGCTTCGTAGTAGGAGTTGAACAGATAGGCGTAGCGAGGATCGAACGATCGGTATGCGGGATTGAACGCACTGAGAACAAATGTTTCGAAAAACCACGTCGTATGAGCCAGGTGCCATTTGGCAGGGCTCGCATCCGGCATCGATTGCAGCACCATATCTTCAGGGCTTAGCGGCTCGACCAGAATCTCGGTCTCGGCGCGAACGGCCTGGTACCGTTCCAGGGTGTCACTTGTAGGCCGATCCATGTGGCGCACAAGGTGATTTACCGCAGCGACTTCGGTCAGGGGGGATGGGTGCGTACCATGCATGGCTGGTCTCCTGGTTGAATCGGCTATCAGGCGGTCGCACTGTTTCGCGAGGAAACGGCGGTGTGCCAGCGCCGGAGAGCCGGATAGTCCTCGTGGATAGACATTCCCAGCGCACGCGCGGCGAAATCGATGGTCACAAGGCAAGTGATGTCCGCGGCGGAATAGTCGTCACCCGCGACATAGCGTTCGTTCGCAAGACGCGCATCGATGTCGGCATAGAAGTTTTCGACGCGTTTGCGGCTGCGAATGGACAGGGCAGGAATCTGTGCGTAATCGTGCGGTCCCGCGAGGGCCCGGCCAAACAACCCGGCCACGACGTTGCGCACCGCTTCAACGGCCGGAAGCAACCCTTCGAGTTCCACGCGCCGCTCCCACATGGTTACCAGCGCAGACTGCTCCGGCGAGCGGCCGATCAGCGGCCGCTCCGGATATCGATCCTCGATGTAACGCCATATCGCGGTCACTTCCCCGATCGCAGTTCCGTTGGCCAGCACGAGCGTGGGAACCACGCGGCGTGGATTGATAGCGCGATACGCGGATTCGTGCTGCTCACCGAGCCCTAGATTGACGTCGATACATCGGACGGTGAGTCCCTTTTCGGCAAGAAATATGCGTACGCGGCGCGCGTGGGGGGAAACCGCCGCGTTATAGAGGGTCAGTTCTGTGGAAGGCATGATTGCGCTCAGCTGCATCAGGCTGTTTCCGCCGGCGATGCTTCGTAGACGGGAAAGTCGGTGTAATAGCGCTCATCGCCACCCCAGAATGCTTCGCGGTGGTAGGGGCTGAGTGGCAGATTCCTCTGAAGCCGAAGCGGCAGATCTGGGTTTGAGGTAAACCATCGACCGAACGCCACCAGGTCGGCGTCCCCGCGTTGAACGATGGCTTCCGCACCCTCCCGATCGAAGCCTCCGGCCGCAATGATTGGACCGTTGAACAGAGGGCGAAGGAATGCGGATGCCACAGGCGGTTGGTCGTCAATCAGGGTTTCAGTGCCTTTCACCCGGGGCTCAATAACGTGCAGATACGCCAAGTTGTAGTCGTTCAGGCGTTTTGCGAAGTAGTTGAAGGTGGCGCTAGGGTCGCTGTCGTGAATTGCACCCCACTGACCGCTCGGCGATATCCGCACACCCACGCGGCCACCTCCCCAGACCTCGGCAAATGCCTCGACGATCTCTAAAGAGAAGCAGGCTCGCTTCTCTATCGTCCCGCCGTATGCATCAGTTCGCCGATTCGTGCCGTCCTGAAGAAACGTGTCGGCCAGGTAACCATTGGCGTTGTGCAGTTCCACGCCATCAAACCCTGCCGCCTTGGCACGCTCTGCGGCGAGCTTGAAGGACTGCACTAGGAGCGGGATCTCCTCGAGTTCAAGCGCCCGATGAGGAGAATTGGGTACCCAGCCGTCTTGCGTCAGCACTTGGGTGTCAAACGGAACCACCGACGGCGCGACGGGCGCGTTCCCCCAGCTCAGGTCGCTGTGTGACTGGCGTCCGTCATGCGCGATCTGCATAAAGATGCGGCCCTGCTTCTCGTGGACGGCGGCAGTGACCTTCTTCCATGCCTCGATGTGCGCATCGGTATAGATGCCTGGGGCGCCGATGTAGCCACGGCTGTCATATGACGGATGTGCGCTCTCAGTAATGAGGAGGCCACCCTTGGATGCGCGTTGGCGGTAGTACTCCACCATCATCGCGCTCGGGCTGTCGTCCGGATCGGATCGAAGGCGCGTCGTCGGAGCATGTACTACCCGGTGTTCCAAGGTATACGGCCCCAGTTGCTGGGGAGAAAAGAGCTTCATGTCCGTTGTTCTCAAGAAGTAAACGATGTGGCGCGCAGCAGCGGGGCTTTAAAGCCTGGAGCCGCCATCGACGCGCAGCGTGTCGCCAGTCACCCAGCGCGCGTCTTCGGAGGCCAAGAACGTTACGGCGCCCGCGATGTCTTCGGGGCCAGCAAGCCTTTTGAGGGCCTGCATCGAGATGGCGCGCTCGCGACCCGCCTCCGTTTTGGTGAAGTTGGACATATCGGTATCAACCACGCCTGGTGCCACGGCGTTCACGCGTATGCCTCGCTCGCCAAGCGTCGCAGCAAAGTGCTTTACAAGCGTGTCGATTGCGCCCTTGGTGGCGGCATACGCCGAAAGGGAGCCGACGGCTGCACGCGCCACCAGCGAGGATGTGAAAATGATCGTGCTTCCCTTGCACATGGTCGGCAGCAGCTGCTGTACGATGAAGTAGGGCGCCCGCACGTTGACAGCAAACAACTGATCGAAGTCCTCCACGGTCAACTCCTCGATAGAGGCTGCCTTGGAAATGCCTGCATTGGCGACCAAGATGTCGAGGCGATCGCCGATGACGCCGCGTACGTGCTTGGCCAGATCGTGCGCACCGCTCGGAGTGCTCAGGTCGGCGCTCACCTTCTGGGCGCGGCCGCCGTTTGCGATGATCTCCTTGACAACGGCATCAGCCTCTTTCTGCGCGCTGCCGTAATGAACAATCACCTGTGCGCCCTGCTTGGCCAGCGCGAGAGCGATGGCGCGGCCGATGCCGCGTGAAGCCCCGGTAACCAAGGCAGTCTTTCCAGCTAAGGTAGTCATGAAAGAGGTTTTCCTAAATGAATGTCGGGTGCTTCATGCCATCTCTTGGATGGAGTCCACGCGATCCGGGTAGAACGCCAGGTGATCCTTGATCTCCGCCACGGCTGAATACGGCGATTCATAGGTCCACACCGCGTTTTCAACGTGTTTGCCATCGGCGACGATGCTGAAATAGTTGCACTCGCCCTTGTACGGGCAATATGTGGTGTGTGCTGAGCGAGTCAGCAGCGCCATATCGACGTCGCTACGCGGGATGTAGTGCACCGGCGGGTAGTTCGCTTCGCGCAAGGTAAGGGAGTGCGTGGAGTCGGCGACGATCCGCCCGCCGAGTGTCACCACGACGCGGCTCGGATTGGGCGCAATGTCGATTGGATGGTCCGGACCCGGCACTTTGATCGTGCGCGTGGTTTGTTGTGCTTGTTCATTCACGATGGCATCTCCGTCGGAGCGGGCGCACCGCTCCTTAGTCGAAAGTTCTATGGCGGCGGCAATCAGACCTGTTCGTCGAGGAAGTAGCCCACCTGGTGCGCGAAGCGCACCGGGTACTGGTACTGCGAGCCGTGGTTGCCATCCGGATAGAGGATCAACTGGGCATTCGGCAGGTTCTGATGCAGGATGTAGGAGTTGATCGTGTAGATGATCACGTCGTCGCTGCCGTTGACGACCAGGGTCGGCTGGGTGATCGACTTGAGGTAGTCGTAGGGATTCGCCGTTGGGGCGCCCCATTTGCCAAGGGCTTCGAGTTGTGCCGGCGCAACCTTTTCGTTGCACTCCGGGTCACGGTCCTGCGAGCGCTGACGGAAGCGCGAGAGGAACGCACGCCCTGCCTTTTGGCTAGCCTCAGAGTCGGTGAAGAACACCTTCAGCCACAGGTGATCCGGTTGCTCGTAGGAGGCACTGAAGATCGCCTGCGCCTCGGGTGTCAACGACGCCATGCCCTCGCCACTGCGCGGCCCTGTGCCGACCAGCACAAGTTTGCGTACCAGCCGTGGCTCGGCCTGGGTAAGCGCCTGGGCTACCAAGCCGCCCAGAGAAAAGCCCAGGACGTCGACCTGCGCAAGGCCCAGTGCCTTGACGAAAGCAGCGGCATTGGCGGCCATGCCCTCGATGGAGGTGGGCACGTCACCCGAACTCCCGCCGATTCCGGCATTGTCGAACAGGATGACTTCCCGGCCGCTCGCCAGACCGTCCGTTACAGCCGGATCCCAATGGTCGATAGTGCCAGTGAAGTGCATGTTGAACAGAAGCGGGGTACCGCCCGCCTTGCCAAAGCGGCGATAAGCAAAACGGATTCCGTTGGCCTCGACGTACTGGGTGGGGGCGGTCTGGTGGGTGTGGGTAGTCATGCCATGGGTCTCCCTAGGGGGATGATCTGGTTAGGTGAGGGAAAGGCCTTCCAGGCATTGCCCGGAGGTCATCGAACTGAAGACGGATCGAAATTTAGGCTCCTATGGCGCTCCTGCAAAAGACTTTGTAAGCTCGCCCCCATGCCTCGAAGGCATACCCACGGGAGCCGTCATGGAGCTTCGTCACCTCCGCTACTTCGTTGCCATCGCCGAGGCGGGCAGCCTGACCGTCGCTGCGGAGCGCAAGCTCTACACCTCGCAACCTTCGCTTAGTCGCCAAATCAAGGACTTGGAGGATCAGGTCGGTACGCCCTTGTTGAGTCGCAGCCCGCGCGGTGTTGAACTGACCGAAGCGGGAAAGGCATTCCTCGATCACGCGCGCCTGGCGCTGCACCAAGTGGATGCAGCGGTCGAAGCAGCTCGACGCGCGGCGCTGCCCGCGAAACGGCGCTTCGCCTTGGGCTTTTTGACGGGGCAGGAGATGACGTGGCTGCCCGAGGCAATGCGCGTACTGCGAGCCGAACTGCCGAACATTGACGTCACTGTCTCGAGTGACTATTCGCCTGATCTGGCGGAGGCGCTTGCGCGTGGCCGCTTGGACCTTGCTTTCATGCGTGCCGAACCGGACATGGAGCTTGCGTATCGGCGGGTATCGCAGGAACGGTTGGTTGCCTTGATGCCCAGTGACCATCCGCTGGCTGCGCATAAAAGCATCCGCGCGAAGGACCTCGAGGGCCTCCCCTTTATCGCCATGGCGAACAAAGCCGCGGTGCTGCGTTCGATCATCGACAACTATCTGACAGAGGAGGGTGTCGCGGTGGCGCCTGCGCAATTTGTCGACAACCCCGCGATGGTTATGTCGCTGGTAGCCTCGACACGCGGCGTAACGCTGATTCCGTCGTACGTAGAGCCACTCATGCCTTGGTCCGTCGTCAGTCGACCACTGGCCGGGAACGCACCGATGATTGATCTTGTTGTGGGCTATAGTGCTTCGAACCAGTCGCCCATTCTTCATCTCTTTCTCTCCCACTTAGAGGAGCTTGTGGCGCGGGTCAGCAAACCAGAGGCCTAGCGTTTCAACAGCCGCATGCTGGCGCGAAGAGGGGTGTGGGTCTTGCACAGACTGGCGGACGGAATCTTCAAGCACCACCGTCGGGGCGCCGTTCTCTCGTTGGCCAAGCGGCATGCTTCTCGAAATCGAGAGCACCTGAGTCGGCAGGTGTCACTGAGGCATATGCATTTGAGGTATCGCCACCTGCCTTAAAAGTCTTTCCGCCGACCTAATGGCGCCCATTAGCCTGCGCATCTCCGGGACTCTAGTCCCGTCATATCGCGCTGGTGTTCTATGGACGGCTCCTTCAATGTCGCCATCGAGTCAAACAGGACGACAAGCTATGGTCGGATATATGTGCTGGCCGCAGGAGCGTTTGCCGTCGGTACCGAGGGCTTCATGATCGCCGGCATCCTGCCCCGAGTGGCGTCGAATCTGCATGTCAGTCCGGCAACGGCTGGTCAGCTGGTCACGGCGTTCGCGCTGTCGTACGCGTTGTTCTCACCGATTCTGACTGCCTTGACGGGGCACTTGGCCCGCCGCACCGTACTCTTGTGGGCAATGGGGGCATTCGCGGTCATGAACGTGCTGGCCGCGCTGGCGCCGAACTTTCAGATGCTACTCGTCGCACGAATCGGACTGGCGATGGCCGCCGGTGTATTCGTGCCAGGCGCTAATGCGCTCGCTGGCACTCTCGTACCGACGGAGCGGCGGGGCGTCGCCATCGCCATTGTGAACGCCGGCCTGACCATCTCGATCGCCCTGGGCGTACCGATCGGAACCGCGCTGGCAAGCATGTCAAGCTGGCGCGCGACCTTTGTGGGTGTCGCCGTATTGGCGACTGCGGCGTTTGGTGGGCTGCTCGCGGGATTACCGTCTGGCATCGGTGCGCATCTTCCAGTGGCCAGTCTTAAAGAGCGTGCCCGCTTGGCGCGCAAGCCTCAAGTACTACTTACGTTGCTTGGGACCACGCTGTGGGCAACGGGCTCATATGTCCTTTACACCTATCTCTCTTTGTTTCTGGGAGCGGCGACGCATGTTCGTGGAGCGAATATCGGCTACGTCCTGTTCGCGTCGGGCGTTGCGGCGGGCGTTGGCGTGATCCTCGGTGGCCGGCGCGTCGATCGACTCGGCGCACGAGCCGTGATCGTGCCGGCGCTCATGGTCTGTGCGATGTCGTTCGTGGCACTGTCGATGTTCGCGCACACGCTATCGCCCTCCATGGCGCTGGCTCCCATCCTGGCGGCCATAATCACATGGAGCGTGTCGCACTGGGGCTTCTATCCAGGGCAGCAGGCGCGTCTCATGGGAATCGCCGGCCTGCACCTTGCGCCCATCGCGCTCTCGCTCAATGCGTCGTTCATGTACCTCGGCTTCTCGGTGGGCGCGGCCGCAGGAGGGTTACTCGTCGCATACGGAAGTGCGCTCGATCTTGGCTATTTGGCTGCAGTATTCGCCATGGCATCGCTAATCCTGATGTCGGTCATTTCGAAGCCTCGCGCCAACGCATCACCTTAGAACGGGGACGCCTTGTGCGATGAACCTATCCTTGTCAGGCGGCACACCTTGGCCACTCGCGCCGATATGCACCAGGACTGATTCCCATCTTCTGGGTAAACGTCCGAGTGAAGTGACTTTGGTCGGAAAAGCCACACGCGAGAGCAATCTCCGCAAGGGGTTGCGTTGTTGCCTGCATCAGCTCAATGGCCCGCTCTACGCGCTGCGCAAGCAGCCATTGATAAGGCGATACCCCCATGTTCTTTTTGAAGCCCTTTCTAAAAGAACTTGATGACAGGCGGCACGCGTCCGCCACAGTTTGAAGTCTGACGCCGCAAGTGATGGATTCGCGGAGAAGCTCGCGCGCCCGGCGTTGTTGCCATGGCGCAAGCCCGCCCTGGACGCGCGGGCTTGGGGCGATCCTGTGGAGACCATAGCGCTCCGCTACGTGTCCGTAGAGGGCGTAGAGTAAATGGTCAACGACGCGTCCACTGACTCCGCCATGCAGATAAGGCAAGATCGTGTGTCCGAGATGGCGAACGGCTTCGTCTTCGCAGGGTTTTCCGGGTACCACACTGAGCGACGAATCGAGAGCATCGAAATACTCGCAGACCTCAGCCATTGCCCTCCTGGATGCGTAAAACATCAGCTGGTGGAAAGCTTCGTCACAATGGACGACAGGATGCTGCGACAAGTCGTAGAACATCGTGGTGCCCCTCGGCCATGAGCCAGAACTCACGGGCTTGCCACCTGACCACACCTCGTGATGCTTCACGTCGCGCAATTGCAAGCTGATCAAGTAAGCATCTTCACTTGGAGTGGGGAGCGCGATCTGCCCCCGCCTAGCTTCAGATCGAACTTCAGTAACCGCGAGGGTAAGACCGGTGGACGTGCTCCTCACTAGGGTAGGCGGACTGGCAACGCCGAACGAACGCCCCAACTGCTCACCAAACACACCGCGCAACATGGCTGTACTCCACATGGTTGCTCTGCACATTTCGTATTGATTCCGGCCACATCGTGCAGCCAAGCAAGGGCATTTCTGCACCACCCAAAAGTGGGTTTTTTACGGACCGAGCGAGATCACCCGATTTTTCACCCCAAAGGGTGAGTCGACAGAGGGGTACGTGGCCGGGCGATTTACGATGCCCGCTCCGCGGGAGCCCGCGTGATTCGCGACATGCTGGAAAGATCCTCCAAATCTGCCCGGTCCATGCAATCAACCAGTCCGTTTCGAGAGTGAAGCTTCCCACTCATACCGAGGGAGCCATGCCATGGCCAGCCGCACCGGTGGTTTCGCCCAGAGCGACTTTCTTGCGTCGGTCGCCACGAGTTGCATCGAATTTCGCGCACAACATCGATTGACGAGAGCATCGCCGAGGCCTGAGATCGACGCGATCTGGCGGATTGCTCTGGCCATCGCCAGGGAGATTGAGGGTGACGTCAAGGTTGGCGAGGAGTGGATGTGCGACCAAGCCGTTGCCGAGTTTGGTGGACTGACTGCGAACGACCTCATCCAACTCGGCCATGGAGTGCAGGTGATCGGATTCTTGATGGACGTCTTCTTAGGTTTTCGAGGTTGATGCTCAAGCGCAAACGCGTATCGCCACGGGAACAACCAGGTCATGCCTCCGGTTCGAACCGATGTTGTGGAAGGCCCGACGCGCGACGAACTCAAGCGCGTCTTCGATCAGACTCACTTAGTCATGGTCGAAGCCTTTGAAGTGCTCTTGCGTGATTTCTATCAACAGGTCCACAAAGCCATTTACGTAGGCGGCGCCACGATGTCTAACGGAAAGGTCGCATAGGGAGCCACTATGAGCCGCAGCGTCGGAGTCTTCCTGGAAGTCGTGAAAAATCTCGCCCGTATTGAAGAGATGCGAGCTACTGCCGTTCGTGAAGCCTTCTCCTTGCTTGAGCAGCATGACCCCGGGCTCACTGATGTTCTCCTGGTGCAGCTCGGTGACCGGCGACGGGCGGCCAGCTGGATGTGTGCGTCATTGCGCGCCCTGGATGGCAGGAGCGCCTATCAGGCACAAGCTGAGGGCGATGTGGACGCCATATGGGACTTGCTTCCTGGCGCCGAAACCTGAGATAGGCGAATCAGCGTGCCGTCTCCGGGTGGGTCGGGCCCCGCCGCTGACGCCCCCGAACCGTTGGCCTCGCAGTGCAACCTGATCCAATCCTTGTTACGTGATGCAACACCACCCGGAAGAGTGATTGCAATTGAGTCGGGTTCGACGAATAGTTGTCCATGCAACGGAGCAGTCACCATTATGCCTATGTCCGGGTAAGCCGCCTTGGGTAATGACACCCAGATTCGGATCCTTGTTGTCGACGACCATCCGATGATGCGCGATGGTCTGCGCTCGACGATTGAGCTTGAGCAAGACATGCGCGTGATTGGCGAGGCCGTTGACGGCGCTCAGGCCATCGAAATGTTCGAGGACTTGCGGCCAGACGTAACCCTGCTTGACCTTCAGATGCCGCGTGTCGATGGTCTGCAGGCGCTGACGGCCATTCGGGCGTTGGCGCCCGATGCATCAATAGTTGTCTTCACTATCTACCCGGGGGATGCACGGGTGACGCAAGCCCTAACACTCGGGGCGACCTCGTACCTACTTAAGTCCGCACGCAGAGATGAGATTGTCGAAGCCATTCGTGCGGCGGCCGACGGGCGGCAAACCATTGCCGCGGAGATCCGTGACGAGCTGGCTGCGCATCAGGGAATGGCGGTACTTACCGTCCGCGAGCTCAGCATCCTGCGCCTGGTCAAGGAGGGCATGTCCAACCGTCTGGTCGCCGAGTCGTTGTTCATCTCGGAAGATACGGTGAAGACCCATATGAAAAATATTCTGATCAAGCTCGGCGCATCCGATCGAACACACGCAGTTACCATCGCTCAGCGGCGCGGATTTATGGACTCTTAGCGCGCATCGACCGAATACCGCTGGGTTGTTCCTGTGAGTAGCTGACGGCATGTTCTACAACTCAATCTAGGCCTAATCGGGGTTGGCCGATAGGTGCTTACCTCGGAGGCTAGTTCGTTGGCGAGCACTCCTGAAGAATAGAGATGGTGTCGTAACTGACATCCGGTGGTATACGTTCGGGTCTACTGCGGAAAGTGGTCCCCGAACATGGGTAGGCCACTCTTGGATTCGGCCTGCGAAGCCTCATCCTGCAATACATCCCAATGTTCGGCCAGCACCCCGTTCTCGACCCTTACGATGTCTGCTGCAACCCAGGCTACGGGACGACCGTTGCCCGAGAAGCGGCCGTGCACGATTACATAGTTGCCCTCCGCCACGATCAGTCCTGGCTGGTACCGCAGAGTGGCAGGAACGCTGCGAATAAGGTTGAAGAGCCCCTCGCGCCCGGGTTCAATGTGGGCGCTGTGCTGGATGTAGTTGTTTGACCAGAACTTGGTTGCGGCTTCGTAGTCGCGTTGATTGAAGAGAGTGTCAAAGGCTTTCAACACCAGTGCTTTGTTTTGCTCGGAGGTCGTCTTGGACATGGTTTCCTCGTTGGGGATGGTTAGGCCGACGCGCGCGAACGCAGGCTTAGGGGTGATGCAAGGTTAGAGCGGGGATCGCACCGAGTGACGGAGCGTCCTTGCATATGGCGGCGCAGTCGAACGGTCGGTTCGATGGATTCCGGGTCCTTACGACTTGCCAGCAGGCTCGCCGACCCTTGCGATGTGTAAAAGCATCATCTAGCGATCGAGACCATGTGTGATGCCGAGTTTGTCCAGCAATGCTTGAGGCTCGAAGTACGCCACCCAAATCGATGTGGCTTTGCCGTCCTTGACCGTCCAGTGTTCCGAGATCTTGATCATCTCATCGCTTCCTGTCAGTCCAAAGTTCACCAGCGCGACGACGTTTTCGCCATCCGAAAACAGGACGTCGTAACTGAAGCGATCGAAGTCGAGCACGTCAGGGAGGTTGGGAAGCACTTCGTCACGGAAGAAGGTCGCACCCTCGTGCACACCGCCCCAAGGTAGATAGTTGGGCGCCGTAGTAGAGAAATCAGGTGCAAGGTAGGGAGCGAAATCCGTCAGGCGTCCACGGACGCCAGCCTGGTAGTAGGCGTCGACCACCTTGCGACTGATGTCACTTGTCGTTTTCGATGTCATGTTGCTTCTCCAGGAACCGGGAATAGCCATGAGAGAGGGCGCGCCGTGGGTCCATGGCGCCATCGGCGCACTATCACCTTGAGCGCGTCAGCCGGCGGTCTTGCCGCCGTCGACGGTGATCACCTGGCCCGTGACGAAAGTCGCCCCCTCGGATGCCAGATACAACGCGGCCTGGGCGATATCCTCGGGCGTTGCAAGACGTCCAAGCGGTACGACGGAGACAATGCCGGCCTTGTTCTCTGGTGTGCCCGTGAAGCGATCAAGCATCCCGGTGTCAGTTGCGCCCGGGGCGACCGCGTTGACGCGAACGCCGTGGCTCGCCACTTCAAGCGCCGCCGACTTGGTGAGGCCCTCCACCGCGTGCTTGCTTGCGGCATAAACAGATGCGTAGGCGGCGCCTTGGTGACCGTAGGTCGATGAAATATTGATGATGCTGCCGCTCTTCTGTGCCGTCATTGCACGGAGTTCGTGTTTGAGGCTTAGGAGCACACCCAATACATTGGTGTCGAACGTGGCGGCGTAGCTCTCGGACGTTTGGTTGACGATGAGGCCAGGCTCGCCCTCGGTGCCGGCGTTGTTCACGGCCACATCCAGACGACCGAAATGTGCCACCGCCTGATCGACCAGGCGGCCGACCTGGATATCGTCGCGAACGTCGGCTTGGACGAACAGGGCCTCGGCACCAAGCTTCTTCAGCTCGGCTTGTAGCACTTCCCCCTCGGCCTGGCGGCGTCCAGAGACCACTACTCGGGCGCCTTGTTTGGCGAACGCGATGGCAGTGGCATGGCCGATTCCGGTGAGGGCGCCGGTGATAAGAACGACTGGGTTATTCATGATGACAACACCTATGCGGAATAACGTGGAGTGGCTACAGGGCGCTCAACATCGTGCTGCGAAGTTGAGTCGATGTAGGCCTGTGCCTTGCCTGTGGAAACAATGTAAGCCTTCAAATCGCAGGCGAAAAAGACTTTTCGAGTGAAGGGACATGCCCAGGAGGCATGTCCTGGTTTGAACGGCTGTTCGGCGTGTGACGCTGGGGTGGAAGGCGTCATCTGGGGGATCCTTTGCCTGCTATTGATCGGACAACACATTGGCTTTCCTGTGTGACTTGAACCCGATGGACAGACGGCCTTGTCATATAGGCGTACCTAAGCTGAGCACGCGCTACACACCTCGACCATAGGTGACGGTCGATCGGGGAAGCCGCGGCGATCCGGTATCCATCGTGACAAGCTTCGCCCAGTTATGGGGTAGACGTCTTGTTCAAAATGGGACCAGTTTTCTGATCTGGTCCGTGGTGCATCGATCGATGGGGCGCGTGGTACCCGGAGCCATGGCCGGCAGCACAAAGCCAGTGCGGTGCGTGAGGATGGTTGGTCATTGGGGCAGGAGGCGTTGGTGTTCGGCTGAGCCCCCCAGACACCGCCAAGGCACGCCACATATGCGATCATCGGCTCATGATGCCGGTGGAAAGAACTGTCCTTCAGTCAACTGGTGACGCATGCAGTGGAGGTCAACAGGTCCATGCCTTAAGGTCTGTGCGCTGACCGTTGTGTTGGTTTGCACACTTCTCACGTGGATATCGCGTGCGTTTGCCACCACCCAATTTCAGCACGCAGCCTGGAGCACCTCGATGGGTGCGCCAGCCGATGTATGGGGCCTTGCGCAGTCGAAAGATGGGTACTTGTGGTTGGGCACCGGCGATAGTCTCTATCGATTTGATGGTGTCCGCTTTGAGCGTTTCGTGGACTCCCATAATCGCCCACTCCCGTCAAGCAACATTACTGCGCTCTACATAGCGCCGGACGGCGCAATTTGGGTCGGGTACTACCAAGGAGGCGTCTCCCGCATTCAGAACGGCGAAGTGAGCAATTTCGGAGCGCCAGAAGGACTGCCTGCTGGCTGGGTTACGTCGTTCGCCACCGATAATTCTGGGGCGGTATGGGCATCATTTGAAGGTGGGCTTGGCCGGTTTAAGAACAACCGCTGGCAAACCATAGGTGATGCGTGGGGCTTCCGTGGTGGGCACGCGGGTTGGGTGCTGATCGATCCAACGGGGACGCTGTGGGTGACTGGTCGAGAACGCATCTTCTTTCTACGGCCTGGCGAGACGCGATTCACAGAGACACGGGTTCACGTCTCTCGGGACACGACTCTTGCGCGTGACAAAGATGGCACGCTTTGGGTTACCGACCGTACTGAAGGAGTTCGCGCGCTTCCGGGGCTATCCACAACCCAATTCGATACCGATTACCCGCCCCCCCCCAAAGGCATGCCACTGATTGATGGCGCGCGGCTGCTCTTTGATAGCCAAGGCAGGATGTGGGGGACGGATCACTCTGCCGGCGGTGTGTTTATGGTCGAGAACCCTGCCGTGATCGCCCCGGGTTCTTTGTTGCACGAGAATCAGATCACGAGACGTTTTGGCAGCGACGTCGGCCTGACATCTGACCAAGCAAGCCCTTTGCTTGAAGATGCTGAGCACAACATCTGGGTGGGTACCAATTTCGGCCTGGACAGTTTTCGACGCGCCAATGTCGCAACGCTCCGTACCATCGCGGCCAATCCGGGCGTCCTCTTTAGCGTCGCCGTTGATCCCGAGGGCGGGGTGTGGGTCGCCAGTGGCACTCATTTGTATAACTGGGTAGACGGAAAGCTCACTCCGCGAGCCACCTTTCCGCGTCCCATCTTTCACCTTCTGGAGGATCCCATGGGGGGGTTTTGGTACGAGACTGAGGGTGCGTTGGCGAGGTGGCGCGATGAAAAAAAAATTCCAGTGGGCTTGCCCACGGGGTTTGTCGGCGCATCGGTGACCGCGGAAGCTCCCGATGGCAACGGCGGGCTATGGGCGGCTTTCCGGTTGCGCGGCATCTACCATTTCAGTCGAGATCAGTGGCGTCGTTGGGATCCACAGATGCCCGGTGCGGGCGATGCAACAGCCATGTCGACGACAAAAAGCGGCACCCTATGGATCGGTTTCGCTGGAAGTCGCGCGTTGGCCTTCGATGGAAGAAATCGCCGGTATTACTCGACTGGTGATGGCCTGAAATTGGGCACGGTTTTGTCCTTCAGTGCTACGGACACCGACGTGCTGGTCGGAGGTGAAACCGGGTTGGCGTGGAACGTCAATGGCCGGTTTCAGAGCATTAGCGCCCTCGGCGATCTGACCATAGCAGGATTATCTGGAATCGCCCGTGGCCCTGGTATTGTTTGGCTAAATACCACCAGAGGAGTGATACGGATTGCGAACACGGAGCTTCGACGGGCACTGACGACGCCTGGATATGTCCCCGCGTTTCGACTATTCGACCCACATGACGGTCTTCCCGGCATCGCACTTCAGACTGCGCCCACTCCAACAGCACAACGGGATGGCAAGGGCCGCATCTGGCTTGAAACCAATAAGGGGATCGCCATCGTAGATCCCGACCAGATCCGGTCCAATCAGATCGCCCCACACGTAGTGATCCGATTCGTCGAAACCGATAACGGGCGATTCGACTCACGGGCACATATTGAACTCCCTAAACTCACGAATCGGGTACATATTGCATATACGGCCACGAGCCTGTCGGTGCCAGAGCGTGTTCGATTTCGTTACCGACTCGATGGAGTGGACGGCCAGTGGCAGGAAGCGGGGAATCGACGCGAGGCCTTTTATACCAACCTGAAACCAGGGTCGTATTACTTTCGAGTGGTGGCAGCGAACGAGGATGGCGTGTGGAATCTGTCCGGCGCCAGTCTCGCTTTCAGCATCGCCCCCGCTTATTACCAGACCTGGTGGTTTCGTCTTCTTTGCGTCGCCGCTCTCTTGATGCTGGTCGCCACATATGTGGTGTTCCGATTACGAAGGTATGCGGCCGAACTTCGCCTCCGCCTTGAGGAGCGTCATATCGAGCGCCATCGCATTGCCCGTGATTTGCACGATACGCTGCTGCAGTCGGTCCATGGACTGATGCTGCGACTTCAATCCGCTATCAGTCAAATTCCGAAGGGCGATGCTGCGCGCCGTATGCTCGACGAAGCCATCGACAATGCAGAAAAGGTGATCCTGGAAGGCCGGGACCGTGTCGCGGAACTGCGCGCCGTGGGTGAGGGCTTAGGGGATTTGCCCTCGGCGATCTGCGGAGTAGGGGAGGGCTTGGCATCGATTCACGGCTTCAGCTTTCATTTGCATCATACGGGTGACCCCAGGGAGCTTCGCCCCCTCGTCGCGGATGAATGTTTCTCCATCGCAAGGGAGGCACTTGTTAATGCCGCCCAGCACGGTCAGGCCAAGAATCTTCGCGTCACCGTCGATTTCAATCCAATGCAGCTTGTTATTCGCATCATGGACGACGGCATAGGCATAGCTCCGGGGCAAGGCAACTCAATGGCGCACAATCACTTCGGCATTACCGGCATGCATGAGCGTGCAGCCACCATTGGGGCCGCGCTCGATATTGCCTCCGAGGCGGGCAAGGGTGTCTGTGCCACCCTTCGTGTTCCGGCGAAGCGCGCTTACAAGCGGAGATCCTGGCGCTCTGCGGCGCCGACGTCCCCCCCCCGCGTTGAGTAGCGGGCCGGTTTAGAGTCCGGGGTCACATTGACCCACCCCCGATAACCGGGCCATCAGCTGGTAGAGATTCCGACCTTCTTCGGCACCTGGAAATTCGCTTGGGCCCCGTGTTCTCGGGCGAATTCCGCAGGGGTTCTCCACGCCAGTGCAGTGGGGGGCGCTCCTCGTTATAAAAGCGCCGCCACGCTTCGATTTTGCTCCGCGCATCTCTGAGCGACAAGAACCAGTGCTCGTTCAGACATTCCTGCCGCAACCGGCCGTTGAAGCTTTCCACCAGCGCGTTATCGGTCGGCGTGCCGCGTCGGGAAAAGTCCAGCTTCACCCCGTTCTCATAGGCCCGACGGTCCATCACTTTGCCGGCAAACTCGCTGCCGTTATCGACCTTGATCGCTGCCGGCCTGCCGCGTTGAGCCACCAGACGTGCCATCGCTTCGGCCACATGTTCGCCGCGTAGCGACTGGTCGACGACGATGTCCAGGCATTCGTGGGTGAAGTGATCCACCACCGTCGCCAGCCGAAAGCGACGACCATCGAGCAGCGCGTCACTGACGAAGTCCATCCCCCACAGCGTGTTGGGGCCGGAGGCCACCTTGATCGGCTGCCGACGGCGCGCACTGCGACTGCGCCGCGGCCGGCAATGCCGCAATGACAAGCCTTCTGCGTGCACCGATGGAGTTGATCACCCGGACCGATGAACCATGATCAGCGGACCGATGACGAATGTTATCGAACGACCATTATCATGGCCGCCGATCATGATCAGTGCGGCTCGGCGCCGATGAGTATCACGATAACGAAACTGATCAACGCTACACTTCCATGTGGGACGGCTCCCGGTGGCGCGGTGATCGTTTCTCAGCAGGGCCGTGTAAACCCTAGATGCGGATTTGTACTTGAGACCGGCTCTTCCAGCTTGCGAACTGGAAAACCGGGCGTGAAGTAATCTACGTAGCAGTCGCTTCCCGCGCTGATACGGAGGACGATGCGCGCGAATATATTCATCAGCAGCTTGATGTCCTTGATCAAGCCGCGATAGTCCTCAGTGCCGGTTCCATGAGCAGCGTCATTGCGTCGGTTCCAGGCTTGAATTTCTTCTGGCCCCATTGGCAATTTCAGCGCTTCGAAGAAGCGCTCGTTGACCACTCGTTGAGACGGACTGTTCAGATTCGCGATCTTTTTGCTCAACTCGGCCTTCACGCTATCGTCAACGCTCATCTGAGCTACCAATGCTTCAACTCCCCTCCTCAAAAATAGAAAGTTCTCTCGTGGCATCAGCTTGGTGCTGTAGGCGTTTGGATAGGCATCTGCATGAGCCGCCTGTAGTGCCTCGATGGCTGCGCCTACCTGGACGGCTTGACTGTCCAGAGCGGAACAAAGGCCGTGCCAGTACAACCAGCTGACATGGAGGAAATTGAGGGCATCGTAGTGGGTGAACAATCCCTTTAGCAGGCGCGTCGTCACCCGCTCGTTGACCATGATATAGGGCCCTTCGAATAGCGGCGCGGGCGGCAAACCCACGTATGCATATCGCATATGATCTGCATTAAAACCCGCAACAACCTCAAAGCCACATCGGACAGAGTCCGTTCTCAGAAGGCTATACCCAAGGTAGATCAGCGGTCGCCCAAATGCGTACGAGAGACACTCGCGAAACTTTCGCCTGAACTCAGCGGGAGCCTGTCCTTCGTACAGAATGTAAGCTCGGCCCCGCTTGCTTCGATCTGATGCGCCTGGGACCTCTCCGAAGATAATCTCGCGATCCTCGATGGTGATGCGATAGCAATGCCCGTAGTTGCCGCCACTGGATGACGACCGAATCTCAATTGAATTCTGGCTCCCTGGAAACGACAGTACAGAGGCCTCCTCGTCCTTCACGTTAAATGAGTGGGGCAATGGACCGTGTAGTTCCGCATTGCTTATCCACTCGAACTGGAAACCGACAACGTCAGTGGCGTTTGGGGACTGCACGATGGTGTGCACCAAGGAGCGCTGTTCGTATCGCGTGATAGTTCTGGCGAAATTAGATGTGCCGCTGAGGCCGAATGGCACCACTCCTCCCAATATTACGGTCCCTGTGGGCCCACTCAATTCAACTACATCCTTTGCTGGGCCGACCGTTCCGGCCCGCGGCCCGGCTATCGTGGGCCCTACCTGCTGTGGCGTGGTCGGGAATGGTGTCTCGGAGATCGTAAGCAATTCGATCTGGTGGTCATCGGTACGCCTGATCGTGAACGCGAGGACGGGTCCGCGAAGCGGGCCTGGATCGGAGACTACCCACGTTGGAGTGTTCAGGATCTCCTCGAACCGCTCACCCTCCCAAACGGCCTTCATGCGGAAACGGTCCTGTTGCTTTGTCTCATCGGCTTCTGCATTCGTCATCGCCATTCATCCACCAATTTCTAGTCGCATGATATCGGGGGTGAACCCCGGGTCCGGCGTATCAACAGCGGAGCCGTTGATACGGAGCAGCCTAGTGATCATGATCGGCCGGACTGATCATCGCCGGTAGACCTGATCATCTTCGGCAAGGTGATAACCACCGGGTGAGTGATCAGCGCGGAGCGGTCCTCTGATCAGGCGTCATCGGTCCCGTGATGCATTCTCATCGGTGCACGCACCTTCTTCCTTGTATATGCGATGCACACGCTTGTGGTTGTCCCGCCAGCCTTCGCGGCGCAACATCGCGAACACCCGCTCGCAGCCGTAGTGGATGCGCGTCTGCGCGATCTCGCGCATCCGCAGCCGGATGGCACTGCAATCGCGTGCCTTGGCCTTGTACGAAAACGCCGAGCGCGACATCGCCACGATCCGCAGCCCGCGCCGCTCGCTCACTCCGAAACGCTCCCTCATCGGGCGCTACAGACGCCACTTTGGGCGTGGTTGTATCCGCAAGCAGCTGGCGCATCTCTTCCAGATAGCTCGGCGACGCATACTGAAGGAGTGCTCGGGCTAACTGCGGGCGCCGTGAGGCTTCTTCCGCCAAGTCTTGCAAGGCGAGCACTTTAACGTTCGACAGCGCGTGGATTGCGGCGGCACGTGCATGCGCCTGGAGCGTGGTATCGCGGTCGTTGAGGGTGCATACGACGTAGTGTGTGAGCGGCGGCTGAAATCCGTGCGCGGCTTGAACCTCCTTGTTGAACTTCGCGGGCGTGAGCTGCGTTCGGGTGTAGGCCTTAGCCTGGACACCCACCCATTCGCCGGCGGCGTTGGAAAACATAACATCCACGCCGACCTGCGCTTGCCCTGAGCGGCCATTCCGCTGCGGGGGCAAGGTCAGGCCGTAGACCTGCTGGAAGTAGAGGCACAGCCATTCCTCGAACGCGTCATCGTCCAAGGCAGCCAGATGAAGCGCACACGCCGCCGTGCTCATTCGGTGGCGCTCTGAAAACTATGGTTCATCGGGCCCTCTAAATCTCCCGCTGGTGCGCCGCCACGCGCTCGGTCAACTGTCTTTGATTGAACCTTCACTTGCGCTTCCAGCGATCATCCCTGGCTGAAGCCTGAAGTTCGACGGCCCGCTTGATTGGGCCGACGATGAGCGCATGCACGTTTCTGACTGTCCGTATCGATCGTCGCCATTTGGGACTCTGCCAGGCGTCATTTAAGGAGGCGAGCTGCCGGATTTTCCTCGGCGGACCCGGCCTGAAAATACCCCACAACACTAGCCACCGAACGGTGCTCGGTCATCGCCATCACCGCCGGCAGCGGCACCCCTTGCTTGCCCGCCTCGGTGACGAACCCCGACCGCAGGCTGTGCGCGCCAAAATCCCCCTCCAACCCGGCCAGCGCCGCCCGCCGTTTGACGATCGTGGCGACCGAGCCCGGGAGCAGGGCAGGGCCCACCCGGCCTTTCCACAACCGGCGAAAAATCGCCCCCTCGCGGACCCCGGCGGCTTCCAGCCAGGCCGTGAGCGCGTCGGCGCTGCGCCCCAGAATCGGCTTGTCCGGCGTGGAATCCGCCTTCACGCCGGCCTGCTGCGTCTTTGAATACTCCAACCGATAGATGTAGCCGTCCTCGCCGACCCGGCGCAGGTCGCGCAGATCCGCGGCGGCGATTTCGCTGCGCCGTCGCCCGCCGCTGGCGAAGCCAAAGCAGAGCAGGGCGCAATCGCGGAGCCCTTCCAGGGAGTCGTCGCACGTGGCGAGCATGGCCTCGAGCTCGGCCAGCGTGATCGCGGTCTTCTTGCGGGGGCGCTCGCCGCGTTTGACCGAGGCCCGGGCGGCGCGACTGAGCACCAGCCGGACGGCGGACTGCTCGCAGGGGTTGGTCACGTGCTTGAGGCGGTGCGCCGTCGACAGGACTGCCACGCGGTGGCGCACGGTGGCCAACGTCCAGGGACCGGGTTTCGCCTTGAGCCCGGCGGCCATCAGCGCCTGGTCGACTGCCGGCGGCAGCTCCCAGGTCAGCGTGCCTTCCTTGGAACGGCGCACGAAGTGATCGATCGCAAACTGCAGCACCGCGGCTTCCGGTACTGGCAGGACGAGCGCGGTGCCGTAGCGCGCCACGTGCCAGCCGGCCCAATAGCGCAGGGCGGTGGCGTAGCTGCGGGTGGTATTGGCCGCCGCGGCCTCGGCCAACAGTTCCCGGATGGCGTCGGCCGCCTGCTGGGCCAGTTGTTCCGGCAGCAGCAGGCCTGCGGCGGGCGCCAGGAGGGTCGGAAGATCGCAATTACGCTTCATAGTATGTAATGTACGTTACGAAATTGGGCGGTTACTAGCGATAACTATCCTTTATCGTAAGTACGAAATCAAACGGGCAGGGCGCCGATCAAGGAGACCGATTCATGCCACGAGGTATCACCCAGGACCAGGTCAATGCCGCCGCCGACGCCATCCTCGGCGCCGGCGAGAATCCCACTGTGGAAAAAGTGCGCACCGCGCTCGGGACCGGCTCGCCCAATACCGTGACGCGCATGCTCGACGTGTGGCGTGGCCAACTCGGCGAACGTTTACGCCAGCTCAGCGCGCTGCCGGAGCTGCCGACACCCGTGGGGCAGGCGATGATGTCCCTGTGGCAGCTGGCCACCGAGCACGCCAGCCAGGCGATCGCCGGACGCTTTGCTGAGGAGCAGGCGGCGCTAGAGGCTGCTCGGAACACCCTGGCGGCCGAACGCCAGACGTGGGCTGCCCGCCTGGAAGCCGCGAAGACCGATCAGGCTCGGACCCAAGCCGCCAAGGATTTGGCCGAGCACGCCTGCGCCACCCTGGATGCCCAACTGCAGGACAGCCACGCCCTTCGGGCCGACCTCGCCCAACAACGGGACCGCCTGCAGGCGCACTGCGATCAATTGATCGCCGAGCTTCAGGGGCTGCGCGGCCAGTTAGCCGAACAACAGCACGCCGCGGCCGCGGAGCGCGCCCGTCAGGAGGTGTACGTGCGCAATCTCGAGGACCGCGCTCACCAAGAAGTCGACCGTGCCCGGCAGGAAACCAAGCAGTGGCAGCACCGACACGAAACCGCCGAACAAAGTCATCGCGAGGCACTGCTAGCACTGGAAGTTCGGTGCGATGCGTCGCAGAAGCAGATGCAACTGGCCGAGAAGGAGGTTGCCCGTCTTTTAGGGCAAGTCGCGGCGCTCGAAACGTCGCTTGCGAAGGCCAATGCTGCCCGCAAAACCACGCGAACTCAGCAACCACCCAGGGCACCCAAAGTCACGAAGACGAAGAAGCCAAAGCAAAGGTCATAGGGAGCGCCCCGTCGTCGGCGCGAGACGATGCTCGTCGAGGTGGCTGATTTTTTGAAGCGGGCGCGCAGGAAGCCGGCCTTTCTCAAGAAGAGCTGGCGAACCGAATGACATCTTGGCTGAGCAGCGCCAGGAAAAAGGTGCGTGACCCTCGATGTTCAGGCCTACGGTTGACCCTGCGAACCCGCCTGAAGCGCCACCATCTGCAGCAAAATCATCGTGGGATACGCGCCGGAAGGGTCAATCCGGCACTCAGAAGTGGGCAACAGCAACATACTGATTAATAAGGAAAAATATGAGTGGTCTTGAATGTTTCCTTTTAATATCAGTTAGTTATGACCAAGCATCAAGCGCCACTATTTACACCTAAATCAAGGCCGCACCATTATCCGAGCCGGAAGCATCCGTCACCGGCGTTCTCGCTGGTCTTGGATGCGCTGCGCTTTCGCGCGTGAGGTCAACTATTCGCCACCGTTGATGCTGGGATTTCATCCTGGCTTACGATCCCGGCCTTCAGGACGGTAAGCTGGCGTCTCGCAAAACCTC
>Ga0209026_1000393_pt1 | contig 38966 bp, 37 predicted proteins | sample AraplaCL_Col_mCL_FD_184262 | JGI IMG/M metagenome (GOLD analysis project Ga0209026, IMG submission 184262) | Arabidopsis root microbial communities from the University of North Carolina, USA - plate scrape CL_Col_mCL (SPAdes) (version 2) | ecosystem: Host-associated > Plants > Roots >... | reverse complement strand
CGATGTTCGCATCCCCGGCCATGCCGGTAAGCGTGTGGTCCTCCAGCGAGCCGTCGATCACCTTGGCCACGGTGGAGCCTTTGCCGTGCGCCATCGTGTCCGCCGACAGCACTTCCTCGTACAGCGGCCCCAGATACACCAGGTGCGTGGCGAAGCCGAGGTATTCCTTGGTGATTTCGAACTCCATCATCAACGGCGTTTTCGGCATGGCGCCGAACAGCGGATGGAAGGGCTCCCTCGGTTGGAAATCGACCGGGCCGTTCTTCACCTGCACCAGTACGTTGGAACGGAAGTGTCCATCGAGCGGCCTGAATGCGTCATACGCCTGTTTGGCCCGATCTTCCTGATTTGCCTGCGAGTAGACGAACGCCCGCCACATCACGATCCCGCCGTGCTGCGCGAGCGCATCGGCCAGCATGTTGGCGCCGTCGGCATGCGTGCGATGGTAGTCCTCCGGGCCCGGCTGGCCTTCCGAATTGGCCTTCACCAGGAAGCCGCCGAAATCGGGAATGCGCTTGTAGATCTCGTCCACCTTGGCGCGCCACCAGGCTTGTACCTGTGGATCCAGCGGATCGGCGGTTTTCAGGCCGCCGATCTCGATCGGCGCGCTGAAGCGGATGCTGAGATAGACGCGGATGCCATACGGGCGAAACACCTCCGCCAAGGCCGCAACTTTGTCCAGATACGCTGGCGTAAGAATCGTGGCGCCCGCGTTGACGTTGTTGAGCACCGTGCCGTTGATGCCGATCGACGCATTGGCCCGCGCATAGTCGGTGTAGCGCGGTGCACGCCAATCCGGCAGCTTCCACCAGTCCCAGATCGACGCGCCCGCATAGCCGCGTTCGACCTGGCCATTGAGATAGTCCCAGTGATCGAGCAGCCGCAGCTTGATGCGCGGCGACTCACGCAGATCGATATGCTCGATGGACGTTCCGGTCTGCAGCAGACGCAGGAAATGGAACGCGCCGTAAAGTGCGCCGATATCCGTATGGCTGGCGATGACGGTGGCGGCATGGCCCTGCACGATGACCGAGCGGATGACATAGCCTTCATCGCCAAGGCTTCGCAGATCCAGTGCAAGCCGTGCGATCTGTGCGGAAGAAGTGGGTGTGCCAACGATCAATGCGCCATCGCGCGTGACGGCATCCGTCGTCGGCGGCGCGGCGCCCAGCAACCCGCTCAGCGCGTGGCGCAATTCGTCGCGCGTGGCGATCTGGGTCGGCGTGTTGCTGCCGATGATCAATGCTGTTGCATGGCGGCGGTAAAGCTGCGCCTGTGCCTGTGGAAGTGGCCGGTAGCGTAGCCATAGGTCGTAGCCGTCTTCCGCATATGCCGGTGCCATGTGAAGCAGGCTGACCAGCATCAGCCCGAACACGGCGAGCATGCGCATGGATGTTTTCATGTGGGCGGTTCTACGGTGTCGAACAGGTCGCTTTGCGCCATGAAGCTGTCCTGGTCCACGAACCCGGAAAGCCCCACGCCAACCAGGCGGTAGCGGCTGTCGGCCGGCCGCTCGACGCGCTCGCGCAAGGCGCAGGCCGTGTCCGCCAGTTCGGTCGCCGACCGTGGGCGCACGGATGGCGTAAGGCTGCGCGTCAGCGTGTGGAAATCGGCGGTCTTGAGCTTCAACACGATGGTGCGAGCCATCCGGCCGCGTTGCACCTCGTGTTGATGCGCCGCCCAGGTTTTCTCGGCGAGCCGGCGGATGTGCGGCTCCAGTTCGTCCAGGGTGAGGTCGTGCTCGAAGGTGTCTTCGGACGATACCTGCAAGGTGAGCTGATTGGGCTGCACCGCGTGATCGTCGATACCCAGCGAAAGCTCATGCAGGCGGCGGCCCCAACGGCCGAAGCGTTGTTCCAGTTCGAGCAGCGGCAAGGCGCGCAGATCGCTGACCGTCTTGATGCCCAGCGCTTCCAGTTTCGCATCCATCACCTTGCCCACGCCGGGCAGTCGGCCCACCGGCAAAGGCGCGAGGAAGGCCTGCACCTGATGCGGGCGGATCACAAACAGGCCGTCAGGCTTGTTCCAGTCAGAGGCGATCTTGGCGAGAAACTTGTTCGGCGCCACGCCGGCCGACGCGGTGAGCTGGGTTTCTGCGCGAATGGCGGCGCGGATGGCTTCCGCGGTGGCGGTGGCGGAAGGCAGCCCGGTCTTGGTGACGGTGACGTCCAGATAGGCCTCATCCAGCGACAGCGGTTCGATCAGATCGGTATGCCGCGCGAAAATCTCGCGCACCTGCCGCGAGACCGCTTTGTAACGGACGAAATCCGGCGGCACGAAGATCGCCTGCGGACACAGCCGCTCCGCGCGCACCGCCGGCATCGCCGAGCGCACGCCAAACTTGCGCGCCTCGTAACTGGCCGCGCACACTACCGAACGCGCGCCGCGCCAGGCCACCACCACCGGCTTGCCGCGCAGCGACGGATCATCACGCTGCTCCACCGATGCGTAGAACGCATCCATGTCGACGTGAAGGATTTTGCGTGGCGTGTTGGACACCGGGCGCGTGGGTGATGGAGTCAGCGGGATTCTAGTACGCGCGGCCTTCCGGGCTCAGCATGCGCTCCCTCCCCTGTATGCAGGAGGGCTTGGCGTAGGCTGGGATGAAATCCCAGCTTTAGGTACGGGTGGACGTGCTGGGATTTCATCCCAGCCTACGTTGCTGATTAGCGTCGAGTCTCAGTTCGCCAGATGTGCCCCCTCCCCTACTTCGCAGGGGAGGGAGCAGGACGCCGCAAGCCATGAAGCGCGACGGTTAGATGGATGCCATTTAGTCCAACAGATGCGCCTCACGCGGAAGCATCTGCAAGCGCTCCACCAGATGCCGCGCGAATCGCTCAGCCGCGCCGGGATTTCCGGTCAGAAACAGCGACGGTTCGATCACCTCCAGCTCCATCACCAGGAATTGCCCGTTCACCATCACACCGTCGACACGCGCGTAAGCCAGGTCGCGATAGCCCAGGGCGGCAGTCGCCAGCAGGGTCTTGCCGGCGGCGTGCACGATGCTGTCGTCGGGCGTGGCGGGTGCGGTGCGGCCGCCATGTTGTTCCTGCACGCGATAATCGCCGGCGGTCGGGCGCTTCAGCACGGCGTGGCTGTAGGTGTTGTCGAAGAACATCAGCGACCATTCGCCCTCGCTCGCAATCTCCGGCACGAACGGCTGCACCAGGTAATCGAGATGCTTCGGCAACGCGTCGACGGCTTGCTGGCACGCGGGTGTGCCTGTCTTGCCGCGCACGGTGTGCCATGCGCCGCCGCTGACGGTGGGCTTGATGACCACGTCGCGCTCCGACATGGAAGACAGCGCATGCTGCAGGCTGCCGCCATGCGCCACATGCGTGGGAATGATGGGCACGCCTTCCCGTTCCAGGTCGAGCATATAGCGCTTGTCGCTGTTCCAGCGCAGCGTCTTCGTATCGTTGATGGTAATGACGTCCAGCCGGTCGAGCATGTCGAGCCAGCCGCGGAACGCCGCGTAATGTTCGAAGTAATCCCAGATGGTGCGGATCAGCACTGCATCGAACGCGGTCCATTCGACCTGCGGATCGTTCCAGACGCACACCGTCGCCTGCACGCCAAGCCGTTCCAGCGTCGCGACCAGGTGAGCGTCATCCGGATGGACGGTGGGAAACTGCCTGGACGACGCGATCGCAAGGCGAAAATCGGAAACACGCATGACAACACCTCCAAATAGATTGAGGTGGGCGCCCTTGATCGTTGGACGGTCGGCGAGCCGAGCGTGGCGGACTGACGTCCGTCGCAGCACCCCTCGGGGCCGATGCGCCAGCCCTGGTCTCAAGGCGATGGCGCGTGACCCGGCGGAGTATCGGCGCGCGCATTTCGGCGTGTCAATGTGGCTGGGGTCATGGGCCTGCGCGTTGTAGGGCGAAAGTCACCGGACAGGAGGCGGCGACTCGGGTTAATGTCGGCATCTATGACCGACGAAACCTCTTCATCCTCTTCCTATTTGCGCCGGCTCGGCATATGGAGTGGCGCGGCCATCGTGGTCGGCGGCGTCATCGGCAGCGGTATTTTCCGCACGCCGGCCACCGTCGCCGAGCGAACCAGCTCCGGCCTGCCGCTGCTCGCGGTGTGGATAGCGGGCGGCCTGCTTACGCTGGCCGGTGTGCTCTGTTACGGCGAACTGGGTTCGCGGCGGCCGCACGCTGGCGGCATTTATCTCTATTTGCGCGAAGCCTTCGGCTCGCTGCCGGCCTTTCTGTTCGGTTGGACCATGGCGCTGATCAACTACCCCGGCAGCGTCGCGGCGGTGGCCGCCACCTTCGCGGACTATTTCTGCCGCGCGGTGAGCTTGCCGCACACGTGGTCGGCACCGGTGGCGGTGGGCGCGATCTTCTTCATCGTTTGCGTCAATCTGTTCGGCATTCGCGCCGGTGCATGGCTGGTGAACATCTTCACGCTGCTGAAACTGGCGGCGATCACCATGCTGCTGGTGGTCGGCCTGATGTTGGCGCACGGGCATTTCGGTGGCGTGGTGGCGGTGGATACGGCGCACCAGGTATCCGGCAGTGCGTGGATCGGCGCCATCTTGCCGGTGTTGTTCACGTACGGCGGCTTCCACTATTTGAACGACATGGCGGGCGAAGTGCGCGATCCGCAACGCACCTTGCCACGTGCGCTCACCTTGGGCCTGCTCGGTGTGGTGGCGTGCTACGTGCTGGCCAATATCGCCTATCTGGTGGGCCTGGGGCATGCAGGCCTGGCGGCGAGCAAAGCGCCTGCCGCGGATTTGATGAGCCTTGTCTTCGGTGCGCGCGGCGCCACGATCATGGCGATCGGCATCGCATGTTCCACGTTCGGCTATTGCAGCATTGCCATTGCCGGCGGTGCGCGCGTGCTGCAGACCATGGGCGCGGACGGCATGTTTTTCCGCTCCGTGGGCCAGATCGAACCACGCTGGCGCGCGCCGCAGGTGGCGCTGGTCGTGCTGGGGTTGTGGGCGATCGTGCTGGTGATCACCGGCACGTTCGATCAACTGGTCAACTACACCACGGTGGGCGAATGGCTGGGGCATGCCTTCGGCATCGCCACGCTGTTCTGGTATCGCCGCAAGTTCGGTGCGCAGAGTTCACCTTATCGTGTGCCGCTTTATCCGATCCTGCCGTTCGTATTCGTGTGCACGGTGCTGAGCGTGATCGTCGCCACCGTCATCGACACGCCGCGCGATGCGGGCATGAGCGTGGTGATCATCGTGATTGGCGTGCCGGTGTATGCGTTGTGGCGCTGGTGGCAGCGGCGGCGGGCGGTTGTGTAGATCTCGGAGCCTCATCATGAAGTGGATCGCGGCATGCGTCGGGCTGGCATTCGGATGGTTTTCATTCGGCAGCGCGGCCGTCGAGGTGGCCGATCTGGCATCCGCGTCGACATCGGCAACGATTCAATTGCAGCAGGTGCAATGCGTCGGTGCGGTCGAACACGATGCGCAGGGCACGCCGCTGCAGCGTTATTCGTTCCAGCCCGGCAAGCAACCGCACATTGTCATCACGCCTGCCACCGGCACGTGGAACGAAACCGGGCAGGGCGCGCTGCAGATCCAGGTGCAGAACGCCATGCCGTGGGCGGTCACGCTGCAGGTCGATCTGGAAGGCGCCGTCGCCGGACAACATCTGCATGCGGAGGCCGGCTTGCCGGCGGGGCCTGCGCAGCGCCTGGTGATTCCGTTGCATGCGACCTCGTCGCGCGCGTTTGGCATGCAGGTGGGGCCGCCGATGCCTTTCAACCATGATGGCCGCGCGCTGTTCGTGGCGACCAAGGTCGACGGTACGCTCGATCTGGCGCAGGTGCGCGCGATTCGCCTCAGCATGCCGGCACCGCAGGCAGCGCAACAGCTCTTGTTGGGTAAGGTGGATACGGTGGCCGGTGACGCCGCCTTGCAAGCGGCGTACGACGGCATCGTGGATCGCTGGGGGCAGTACACGCGCGGGCAATGGCCGGAAAAGATCGACAGCGACGCCGCCCTGCGCAGCGCACATGCGCAGGAAGACCGCCAACTGCAGGCCCGGCTGACTGCACGCAGCGGAATGGATGCATATGGCGGTCTCGACACCATCACGTTGACGCGCACCGGCTGGTTCCACACGCAGAAGGCCAACGGCCGCTGGTGGCTGGTGACACCCGATGGCCATGCGTTCTTCTCGCTCGGCCTGAACGCAGTGATCGCCAGCGATACGCGCACCTATGTGCAAGGGCGCAAGCAGATGTTTGTCGACCTGCCGCCGGACCAGCCGCCATGGAGCGCGTTCTACGGCACCAGCGACAGCCGCGATGCCGAGCGCGGCGCGAGCGCCGGCATCGGCGCCAACTACGGGCGCTGGTTCGATTTCTATGCGGCCAATCTGTATCGCGCCGATGGCGCCGGTTGGCGGGCGGCCTGGCGCAAGCGCACCCTGGATCGGCTGCAGGCATGGGGTTTCAACACGATTGGCAACTGGAGCGATGAGGCCCTGGAACAAGCGCATCGCGTGCCTTATACCTTGTCGATCGATATCGAAGGTACGTATGGCAATGTTTCCAGCGGATACGATTACTGGGGTCGCATGCCCGACCCCTTCGATCCGCGTTTTGCGCAAGCGGTGCAGGCATCGGTGGTGAAGGCGACGGCGTCATCGCGTGATGATCCATGGCTGGTTGGCTATTTCGCGGAGAACGAACTGGCCTGGGCCGGGCAGGGGCCGCAAGGGCGCTGGGGCTTGGCCATCGGCACGCTGCATGGTGAAGCGCGCAGCGCCGCCAAGCAGGCCTTCATCGCCATGCTGAAAAAGAAATATGGCGCACCGTCGAAGCTGGCGGCGGCATGGGGCATCGCGCTCGCCGACTGGTCCGCACTGGACGCGACGAATTTCCCGGCGCCGGAACCGAACGAGGCGCATCCCTCCATCGCCGACGACTACAGCGCGTGGCTGCGCCAGTACGCCGATCAATATTTCAGCCTGGTGGCCGCCGCGATCCATCAGCACGATCCGCATCATCTGCTGCTGGGCGGGCGCTTTGCGGTGCGTACGCCAGAAGCAGTGGCCGCATGCGCGCAGTATTGCGACGTGATCAGCTTCAACGTGTATGCGGATGTGCCGCAGCACGGCTTGGAGCTGGATGCCCTGCACAGGCTGGATAAACCGGTGTTGATCACCGAGTTCCATTTTGGCTCGGACGATCGCGGCCCGTTCGGAAAGGGCGTGGTATCCGTGTGGAACGAAGCGCAGCGCGGGGAAGCGTATGCGCGCTTCGTGCAGGCGGCGGCGAGCGATCCGGTGATCGTGGGAACCCACTGGTTCGACTACGTCGATCAGCCGGTGACCGGGCGCCTGCTCGATGGCGAGAACAGCCATATCGGGCTGGTGGGGATCACGGATATTCCGTTCGCGGGATTCGTCGAGGCGGTGCGCCGGGCGAATCTTGGCGTGCGCCATTGAGGCGTTTATTCCGCCGGTACGAAAGCGAAAATGAGACCCAAGCAAAACTCCTCTCCCCAAACGGGGAGAGGAGCGGAGCCCATCAATAACGATAATGATCCGGCTTGTACGGCCCTTCCACCGGCACGCCGATGTACGCCGCCTGTTCCGGCGTCAGCTTGGTCAGCTTCACGCCGATCTGTTCCAGATGCAGGCGCGCCACTTCCTCGTCCAGCTTCTTGGGCAGGCGATAGACGGTCTTCTCATACTTGTCTTTGTTCGCCCACAGGTCGATCTGCGCCAGCGTCTGGTTGCTGAAGCTGTTGGACATCACGAAGCTCGGATGGCCGTGCGCGCAACCCAGGTTTACCAGGCGGCCTTCGGCCAGCATGTAGATGCTGCGGCCGGTCTTGGTGAACGTATAGCGGTCCACCTGCGGCTTGATGGTTTCGCGCGTCACGTCCTTCGCCGCGTTCAGGCGATCCATCTGGATCTCGTTGTCGAAGTGGCCGATGTTGCACACCAGCGCGTTGTTCTTCATCGCCGCCATGTGTTCCAGCGTGATGATGTCCTTGTTGCCGGTGGTGGTGACGTAGATGTCGCCGATGCCGAGCGTGTCTTCCACGGTGGTGACCTGGAAACCTTCCATCGCCGCCTGCAGGGCGTTGATCGGATCGATCTCGGTGACGATCACGCGCGCGCCGAAGCCCTTCAGCGAATGCGCGCAACCCTTGCCCACGTCGCCGTAGCCGCACACCACGGCCACCTTGCCGGCCACCATCAGGTCGGTGGCGCGCTTGATGCCGTCGGCCAGCGATTCGCGGCAGCCGTAGAGGTTGTCGAACTTGCTCTTGGTGACCGAGTCGTTGACGTTGATGGCCGGCACCAGCAGCTTGCCGGCTTCCATCATCTGGTACAGGCGGTGCACGCCGGTGGTGGTTTCTTCCGAAACGCCCTTCCAGTCGGCGGCGACTTTCTTCCAGAAGCCGGGGCGCTCCTTGGCGGTGCGCTTGAGCAGGTCCTTGATGACCTGTTCTTCATGGTTGCCGCTGGGCGTGTTCACCCAGTCGTCGCCGTTTTCCAAGTCCACGCCCTTGTGGATCAGCAGCGTGGCGTCGCCGCCGTCGTCGACGATCAGCTCCGGCCCCTTCATGCCCGGATGGGTGAGCATGTCGAGCGTGCAATCCCAGTATTCCTCCAGCGTCTCGCCTTTCCAGGCGAACACCGGGATGCCGGCGGCGGCCACGGCCGCGGCGCAGTCGTCCTGGGTGGAGAAGATGTTGCAGGAAGCCCAGCGCACCGAGGCACCGAGCGCGCTGAGCGTCTCGATCAGCACGGCGGTTTCCTTGGTCATGTGCAGCGAGCCGGACAGGCGCACGCCCTTCAGCGGCTTGGCGGCCGAGTAGCGGGCGCGGATGGCCATCAGGCCGGGCATTTCTTCCTCGGCCATGCGGATGCGGCGGCGGCCGAGAGCGGCCAGCGAGATGTCGCGGACCTTGTAATCGTGCGTAGCGGAATCGTTGGTAACAGCATTCATGGAGGGCGTCTCCGAGGGTCTCATGGGGGAAATCCGGCAGGGCCGGATCGACGCGAGGCATTCGCGTCATGAGCGCCGTTGCAGTTCTAGCATCCACCGAGCCTGGCCGTTATGGTTTTTTGAAGAGTCCGCACATGGATGTGCGGGCTCTTGCGGATGGATCCGCGTCCCATAACGCTCGCAGCGCCCCTCGGCGAAGGCGCCCATTCTAGCCTTAGACCCTTGCTTATGACGACTTGGAACGCTGCATTGCCGCATAAATTGGTTAGGCTAGGGGACTGACCCCACGGAGGCCTCGATGGAAGCCACTCGCGACCCTGAATTCCTGCCCCACGACGGCCCGCTGCGCGAAGACGTGCACCGGCTGGGCGCGATGGTGGGCCGCATGCTCGCCGAGCAGGGCGGGGAGAGCTTCTTCCAGCGCGTGGAGCAGGTGCGCACCGCCTCCATCCGGCGCCGCCGCGAAGGGCGCGCGGCAGACGACCTGGCCGAGTCGCTGGCCGGGCTGGATGCGGAGGAAGCCGAAGCGCTGGCGCGTGCGTTCGCCGCCTACTTCCAGGCGGTGAACACCGCCGAGCGCGTGCACCGCATCCGCCGCCGCCGCGATTACCAGCGCGAAAGCGGCACCGCCCAGCCCGAATCGCTGCTGGACGTGCTGCAGCGCCTGAAGGAACAAGGCGTGGGGGCGGATGAGCTGCTGCAGTGGCTGTACAAGCTGAAGGTGGAGCCGGTATTTACCGCGCATCCCACGGAGGCGATCCGCCGCTCCCTGCTGGAAAAGGAGCAGGCGATCGTGCGCGCGCTGGTCGACAACTTCGATCCCACGCGCACGCCGCAGGAACGCAAGGAAGACGACGACCGCATCTTCATGGCGCTGTCTTCCGGCTGGCAGACGGCCGAGGCTTCGCCGGTGCGCCCCAGCGTGCAGGACGAGCATCATCACGTCGGCTTCTATCTCGCCAATCCGATCTACCGCATCGTGCCCGCGTTCTACGAAGTGCTCGCCGACGCCTTGCAAACGGTGTACGGCGTGGCCGTGCCCTTGCCGCGCCTGTTGAGCTTCGCGACTTGGGTCGGCGGCGACATGGACGGCAACCCCAATGTGGGTGCAGACACCATCGCCAACAGCCTGGCTACGCAGCGCGCGCACGTGCTGGAGCACTACATCGCCGATATCGACGCGCTGGCGCGCTTGCTCAGCCAGACGGTCGATCGCGTGGCCTTCGACGCCTCGCTGCTCAAGCGCCTGGCCGATTACCGCGAACAGTTTCCGCGTGCGGCGGCCACCATCCGGCCGCGCCACGCGGATATGCCGTACCGTTGCCTGCTCACGCTGATTCGCGCGCGGCTCGAAGCCACGCTCGAAGATGGACACGCCGAGGGCTATCACGCTTCGGACGAGCTGATCGACGACCTGCTGTTGATCGTGCATGGCTTGATCGACCATCGCGGCCTCAACGCCGGCGCCTATGCGGTGCGCCGCCTGATCTGGCGCGTGCGAACGTTCGGGTTCCACATGGCGCGCCTGGACGTGCGGCAGGATTCGCGCGTGCATGACGATGCGCTGGGCGCACTGCTGCATGACGAAACCTGGACGCAACGCGCGCCGGCCGAGCGCATCGCGGCGTTGCGGCCTTATGCCAGCGGCGAGCTGCCGCTGCAGGACGTCGATGATGCGCAGGCCCAATCCCTGCGCGCGGTATTCGCCACCTTGCACGAATCCCGCAAGCGTTATGGAGAGGATGCCATCGGCCTATACATCATCAGCATGGCGCGTTCCGCTGCCGACGTGCTGGCGGTGCTTGCGCTGGCGCGGTACGGCGGCTTTGTAACGCCTGCTTCCGGAGCGGAGAGGGTTGTGAGCGTGCCGCTGGACATTGCTCCCCTGTTCGAAACCGTCGACGATCTCCAGAACGCGCCCAATACGTTGCGCGCGCTGCTCGACGATCCCGTTTACCGAACCCATCTGCGCGCCCGCGGCGATTGCCAATGGGTGATGCTGGGCTACTCCGACAGCGGCAAGGATGGCGGCACGCTGGCCTCGCGCTGGGGATTGCAGCGTGCGCAGGTCGAGCTGCTCGATATCGCGCAACAGGCCGGCATCCGCCTGGCGTTTTTCCACGGCCGCGGCGGTTCGGCCAGCCGTGGCGGCGCGCGCATCACGCCGGCGCTGATGTCCTCGCCACGCGGTTCGGTCAACGGCATTCTGCGCGTGACCGAACAGGGCGAAGTGATCCACCGCAAGTACGGCATCCGCGCGCTGGCCTTGCGCAACTTCGAGCAGACCGTGGGCGCCGTGCTGCGCGCCAGCGCGCGCCCGCGCGAGGAGGATGCGCGCGAAGCGGCGTGGCGCGACATCATGACGGCGATGGCTGCCCAAAGCCGGCGCGCGTATCGCGCTTTCGTCGATCGCGAAGGCTTCGTCGATTATTTCCGCGCGGCCACGCCGATCGACGTGATCGAGCAGATGGCGCTCGGCTCGCGCCCGTCGCGCCGGCGCAGCATGCGTGGCGTGGAGGACTTGCGCGCGATTCCGTGGGTATTCGCGTGGACGCAGTGCCGCTCCATCATCACCGGCTGGTACGGCTTGGGCGCCGCGCTCGAAATTGCCGCCGAAGCGCACGGCGAAGAAGCGCTGCGCGAAATGGCGCGCGATTGGCCGTTCTTCGCCAACGCGCTGGACGACGTGGAAATGGTGTTGGCCAAATGCGACCTGGATATTGCCGAGGCGTTCTCCAAGCTCGCCGGTCCGCTGCACGATCCGTTCTTCGGCATGATCCGCGAGGAATTCGAACGCACGCGGCGCTGGCTGTTGAAGCTCAAGAGCAGCGAAGAATTGCTGCGCGGCGATCCCCGCCTGTCGCTGTCGATCCGGCTGCGCAACCCTTATGTCGATCCGATGAGCCTTCTGCAGGTTGACCTGTTGCAGCGTTGGCGTGCGACGGACCGTGGCGATGAGCATTTGCTGCGTGCATTGGTGGCGTGCGTGAACGGCGTGGCGCAGGGTTTGCAAAACACCGGATGACGACCATCATGAGGTACAAATGCCTCGACCATTCATGGAGCCCCGATTCGTATGGACCAGCCTCTTCAAACCCCACGCCCCCTCGGACTGCTGCCGCTGCTGATATTCAGCTCGCGCTGGCTGCAGCTTCCGCTCTACATCGGCCTGATCGTGGCGCAATGCGTCTATGTCTATCTGTTCGGTAAGGAACTCTGGCACCTGATCCATGAAGCGCCGAGCCTTGGCGAGCAAGAGATCATGCTGATCGTGCTGGGCCTCATCGACGTGGTGATGATCTCCAACCTGCTGATCATGGTGATTGTCGGCGGCTACGAAACGTTTGTATCCAGGCTGGGCCTTGAAAACCATCCGGACCAGCCCGAATGGCTTTCGCATGTGAATGCGTCGGTGCTGAAGGTGAAGCTGGCGATGGCGATCATCGGCATCTCGTCCATCCACCTGCTGAAAACCTTCATTGCCGCCGGTACCTTGCAAGGTCTGCCGTTCTGCTCGGCCGACATGTTGGCCACCATCGCCGCAAGCAACGGCGTCGGCGCGTTGAAATGCGCAACGCTTACGCCCGTGGGCGTGATGTGGCAAACCATCATCCATACCGTGTTCATCCTTTCGGCGATCGGCATTGCGTGGACGGATCGCATCATGCATGCGCACGTGGCGAAAGGTGCGGACGATCACTAGAGCGTTGTCGTCCCTGTCGCTTCGTTCATAGGAAGGCTTGACCGAAGCCTACTACTCGATCTGGACTATTCACTGCGCCGCAGGCAGCGCCTGCCCGCGCGGCCACAGCAGCCACAGGCGGCCTTGCTGCTGCATGCGCCCAGCCCATTCGCCGGCTTCGCTGCCGGTGCCGGTGAACAAGTCCGCGCGAACCTTGCCGGCGATGGCGCCGCCGGTATCCTGCGCGGCGACCGGGCGGACCAACGGCTTGCCGTCGGGTGTGCTGCTGGACAACCAGAGCAGGCTGCCCAGCGGAATCACCTTGCGGTCCACGGCCACGCTGTAGCCCGCGGCCAGCGGCAACCCGAACGAACCGATCGGTCCTTCGTTGCTGTCGGGCAATCGCTGGAAGAACACATAGCTGGGGTTGCTTGCGAGCAGCTCGGCAACCCGTTGCGGATGCGTCCTGGCCCAGGCGCGGATGCTCTGCATGCTCACCGCGCCGGGCGCCAGTTCGTTCTGCTCGACCAGCCATTTGCCGATGGCGCGATAACATTGTCCGTTTTGATCGGCGTAGCCCAGACGCAATTGGCGGCCGTCCGCGAGCTGCACCCGGCCGGAGCCCTGGATCTGCAGAAACTGCAGGTCCATGGGATCGGTCAGCCAGGCCAGCACGTGCGCCTTGGCGCCGTTCCTGTTGATGGTCGCGGCATCGTCATAGGGCACTAGCTTCCGGCCCACGATTCGACCGCGCAGGCGCAGTCCTTTCAGTTGCGGATAGAGTCCGTCCAGCGCCACCGTGATGAGGTCTTCGGGCGGCGCGTAGACCGGTACGTTGGCTTGGGCGGTGCGCACAAGGCTGCCGGCATAGACCGGTTCGAAGTAGCCGGTGATCAGCCCGTCGCGCGTGTCGCCGGCGTCGAGCGCATAAATGTCGAAATGTGTCTGCAGGAATGCGCGAATGGACTCGGGCGTCGTGTCCGCTTGCGTTGCGTTCACGCACGGATCTCTCCATGCGGTGTTGTCGCGCAATTTTGCGCAACCCGCGCGCCACGCGCGGAAGCCCGCGACTAGGTCGGCATCGCTCGCGGCGGGCAGGTCGCTCCAGCTCGCTTTGACATAGGCAGGGCCCGCCGGACGCACCGCGGGCGTGCGGCATCCGCTCAACAACAGCGCGACCGCAAGCAGGCACAAGGCGACTCGGCCTGCTTGCCGAAAGGTCGTGGCAGCCGCCATGAGGTTTCTCCCGGAGGGCTTGTTACGTGCGTCAGGCCGCATCCGTGCCTTCGAGCTCCGACCACCGCGCATACGCCTGGTCCAGTTCTGCCTGCCATTGCGCGAGCGCATTGTTTGCTTGTTGAATCGCCGCGTTGTCTTGCTGATAGAACGAAGGCTCGTTCATGGCCGCGGCCTGCGCGGCGATCTGGCCTTCAAGCTGTTCGATGCGCGCGGGTAGCTGTTCCAGTTCGCGCGCCTCCTTGTAGCTGAGCTTGCGCTTTGCCTTGTCGCTACTTGGCGTGGCCGCTGGCGCTGCGGCCAGCGGGGCGGGTTTTGCCGCGGGCATGGCGGAAGCGGAGGGTTGCGAAGGTTTTTGCCTCAGCCAGTCGCTGTAGCCGCCCACGTATTCGCCCACCTTGCCTTCGCCTTCCAGTACCAGCGTGCTCGACACCACGTTGTCCAGGAATTCGCGATCGTGCGAGACCAGCAGCAGCGTGCCCTTGTACTCGGTGAGCAATTCTTCGAGCAATTCCAACGTCTCGACATCGAGGTCATTGGTGGGTTCGTCCATCACCAGCAAGTTGGAAGGCTGCGCGAACAGCTTGGCCAGCAACAGGCGATTGCGTTCGCCGCCGGACAGGCGCGTGATCGGTGCGCGGGCGCGTTCGGGCGAGAACAGGAAATCCTGCAGGTAGCCGATGATGTGCTTGCGTTGCCCGTTGAGCTCGATGTATTCGCGCCCTTCCGCCACATTGTCCAGTGCGTTCAGGCTGTCATTGAGCTGCGAGCGATGCTGGTCGAAATAGGCGATCTGCAGGCCGGTGCCGAGGCTGACCTCGCCGCGTTGCGGTTTCAATTCACCGAGCAGGATTTTCAGCAGGGTGCTCTTGCCGGCGCCGTTGGGACCGATGATGCCGACGCGCTCGCCGCGCATGATGGTGGTGCTGAGATCGTCGATCAGCACGCGCCCGCCATAGGCCTGGTGCACGTGCTCCAGTTCGATGACTTTCTTGCCGGAAGCTTGTGCATTGGCCAGCGACATCTTCGCGTTGCCGCCCAATTCGCGGCGCTCGGCGCGCTCACGGCGCAATGCCTTCAACGCCCGTACGCGGCCTTCGTTGCGGGTGCGGCGCGCCTTGATGCCCTGGCGAATCCACACTTCTTCCTGCGCCAGTTTTTTGTCGAACAGCGCATTGGCCTGCGCTTCGGCATGCAGGCGTTCTTCGCGGCGGCGCAGGTAATTGTCGTAGTCGCCCGGCCAGCTGGTGAGCTGGCCGCGATCGATCTCGACGATGCGGGTAGCGAGCGCGCGCAGAAAACTGCGATCGTGCGTGATGAACACGATGCTGCCGACGAACTGTTTGAGAAAGCCTTCGAGCCAGCCGATCGCCTCGATATCCAGATGGTTGGTCGGCTCGTCCAGCAGCAATACGTCCGGTTTGCGCACCAGCGCCTGTGCAAGCAATACGCGACGCTTCATGCCGCCGGACAGCGCGGCGAAATCGGTGTCGGCGGGAAGCTCCAGCTTGGTCAGCACGTCGCTGACGCGGCGATCCAGATCCCAGCCATGCTGCGCTTCGATCTGGTGTTGCACGTCGCCCAGTTCATCGAACCGGCCTTCGGCAAGCAAATGGTGATAGCGCGCGAGCAGGCGGCCGAGATCGCCAAGGCCTTCGGCCACCACGTCGAACACGCTGCCGGCGGTGGCCTGCGGCACCTCCTGCGCCATGCGTGCGACGATCACGCCGCTTTGCACGCGTACTTCACCGTCATCCGGTTGCAATTCACCGGCGATCAGTTTCATGAGGGTGGACTTGCCTTCGCCGTTACGACCGACGATGCATACGCGCTCGTTAGCGTCGACCACCAGGTCGACGTGTTCGAGCAGAAGAGGGCCGCCGACACTGAAGTCGACGCGCTGGAGTTGGATAAGGGGCATGCCGCCATTGTACTGGCTCGTTCTTTGCATTCCCCTGTCGGCAGGTCGGCGAAAGCCCGCTTCAAGAAACTGGGGCGCATTGTCGATACAGATTTTAGGCAACCGTCACCGGGGCATAACAAAATTTTACGCCTTTGGGGATGGTTAAAATTCAAGAAAACATGCACTTAGCATGGCAGATTAAAGCGTTTCCTCTGGAATTTGCGGTCGTCATGCATTAAGGTTGCGCGACGCGGGGGTAGTACCGCGGTTTGGGAGTGAATGGCCGTGGCGAACATCCAATCCATCCAGCCAATCTGGTTGCTGAGCCGGCTGTGGAGCCTGTTCGCCGCGTTGCTGTTGCTGGGCCTTGCCGGTTATGCCGGCATGGCGCGTGCGGGATCTGCCGCCATCGTGATCGATCCGGCCACCGGCGAGGTGCTTAGCGCAGTGAATGCGGATGAGCAGAACTACCCGGCCTCGCTCACCAAGATGATGACCCTGTACCTCACCTTCCAGGCGCTGCAGACCGGCAAGCTGAAAGTGGACCAGGAGCTGCCCATTTCCAGCTGGGCCGCATCGCGCGCACCGACCAAGCTTGGCCTGCGTGCCGGCCAGACTGTCTCGGTCAATGACTGCATCCTCGGCATGGTGACCAAGTCCGCCAACGACGCGGCGAGTGTGGTTGCCGAAAGCCTTGGCGGTAACGAAGGCCACTTCGCCGAGATGATGACGGCGCAGGCTGCGCTGCTCGGCATGACCTCCACGCATTTCGCCAACGCCAGCGGCTTGCCCGACCCGAACAACGTCTCCACCGCGCGCGACATGGCCAAGCTCGCCATGGCGCTGTATCGCGATTTTCCGCAATACACCCACTACTTCTCGACCAAGGAATTCGTCTTCCATGGTCAGCTGATCCGCGGCCACAACAATCTGATGGACCGCTATCCCGGCATGGACGGCCTCAAGACCGGATTCACCGACGCTTCCGGCTTCAATCTGGCCTCCACCGCCGTGCATGATGGGCGCCGCCTGTTTGCCGTGGTGCTGGGCGGGCGCAGTGCTTCGGCCCGTGACAACCTGATGGCCCGCCTGCTGGACGATGGTTTCGACAACCAGCCGACGCCTGAAACGCTGGTCGCCCAGGCCGGCATGTCCAGCCGCACCCATCGCGTGCTGGCGGCCTTGTCGCCGATCGATACGGCCGAAGCGGACGAGACAGCGCCGGCCCATCGCCGCGCTTCGCGTGGCTGCACGCCGCACCGGGGCAGGAGTTGCCCACACGTAGCCAAGTCGCACAAGTCTTCCACCCGCCTTGCCCATCGCCATAAGAGCAAGAAGGTGGTGCTGGCGTCTTCGGGCGACAAGGACAACTGACGCGTTCGTTGTCTTGGCCCTTTGAATGGCTGCTATTTTCAAAGGGCATGATGTTTCACGCATCCCCTGATTCGTCACCCCGGCGCACGCCGGTGTCCAGGAATTTCATTCGATGCGGGCAAGCGTTTCATCGCTTGCGGGCCTCAGAGCATCGCCATGGATATGCTGCGCGATCAGCCGCAGCGCAGGGCGGTTGCCGGGAAACGCCCATTCCAGGGTCTTGCCTTCGGCCCGGTTGAATCGCAAGTTCAGTTCAAGCAGCGCCTGTGCGCGGTCCAGCAGCTGTTGGTGGAGTGCCTCGTAGTCATCGTACAAGTTGTCGTTAGATGCGTCGGAACGCAGCATCAGGCGCGCTGCCTCATCCTCCATCTCAGGATCGATCGCGCCATGTGCCAGGTCCGGCCATTGCCGTCGCGGCAGCTGTGGCGGCAGGAACACCAACGGGTTGGGCAGAGCGGGCCCGGCCACCTGCTGCAGGAAGGCATCGCAACACGCTTTGTAGGGCAGGCTGGATCCGCAATCGCTAGGGATCTTCCGCTCCAGGACCGGGCGCCGTGCGTGTGGCGAAGCGCAATTCCGGGCGTGGCATGCTGCTGATGAATGCCCTTGCCATGGCGCGGCATTGAGCCGGGGTCGGCGCTTCCGGATGAGTTTCCCCGTCGTCGTCGACAGGTAGTGCAAGCACGCGAGGACCGTGCTGTTCCGCGAAGCCGTAGATCGCTTCGGCAGGTTGGTGCTGCAACAACGCGTGCGTCACGGTGTTGAAAAATTCCAGCGCGTTGTCGGGCGTTGGATATTCAAATGAAGTGCCAGGCATGGATGATCTGACGATGGCTTGCAGACGCCGTACGATACCGCAGCATCTGGCAGAACGACCTATGCGCACGGCGGCTTGCGGACATCACGCCACGCCCGAAAAAGAAAACGGGCCGCATGGCGGCCCGTTTCTTTGTTGCGATAAAGCGAAGGCTTATTTCAGCTTCGCATCCGCACGCAGCTCGTCGGCCTTGTCGGTCTTCTCCCACGAGAACGCGGTGAAGGTGTTGCCGTTCGCGTCCTTCACTTCGTACGGCGTGCGGCCGAAGTGACCGTAGCTGGCGGTGGCCTGGTACATCGGGTGGATCAGGTCCAGCATCTTGATGATGCCGTACGGGCGCAGATCGAAATGCTTGCGGATCAGCTTCTCGATCTTGTCGTCGCTGAGCTTGCCGGTGCCGAAGGTGGTCACCGAGATCGAGGTGGGTTCGGCCACACCGATGGCATAGCTCACCTGCACTTCGCAGCGGTCGGCGATGCCGGCGGCTACCACGTTCTTGGCGACATAACGCGCAGCATAAGCAGCGGAACGGTCCACCTTCGACGGATCCTTGCCGGAGAACGCGCCGCCGCCGTGACGGGCCCAGCCGCCGTAGGTGTCGACGATGATCTTGCGGCCGGTCAGTCCGCAGTCGCCCACCGGGCCGCCGATCACGAACTTGCCGGTCGGGTTGATGTGGAACTTGGTGTTCTTGTGCAGCAGCTTGGCCGGCAGCACGGGCTTCAGGATGTGCTCGCGCACGGCTTCGATCAGATCCTTCTGCTTCACGCTCGGATCGTGCTGGGTGGACAGCACCACGGCGTCGATCGCGGTGGCCACGCCGTCCTCATAGCGCAAGGTGACCTGGCTCTTGGCGTCCGGACGCAGCCACGGCAGCGGGGAGTTCTTCTTCTTGCGAACCTTGGCCTGCTGCTCCACCAGGCGGTGCGAGTAGTAGATCGCCGCCGGCATGAAATCCTTGGTTTCGTTGGTGGCGTAGCCGAACATCAGGCCCTGGTCGCCGGCGCCCTGTTCCTCGGGCTTCTTGCGGTCCACGCCCTGGTTGATGTCGGGCGACTGCTTGCCGATCAGGTTCAGTACACCGCAGGTCTCGCCGTCGAAGCCGACCTCGCTGGAGTTGTAGCCGATGTCCATGATCACCTTGCGGGTGAGCGCTTCCAGGTCGATCCAGGCGCTGGTGGTGACTTCGCCGGCCACGATGGCCACGCCGGTCTTCACCAGGGTTTCGCAGGCCACGCGGGCGCGTTGGTCCTGGGCCAGAATGGCATCCAGCACGGCGTCGGAGATCTGGTCGGCGACCTTGTCCGGATGGCCTTCGGAGACCGATTCGGAGGTGAAGAGGTAGTTGCTCATCGGGGCTTATATCCTTCTTTACGGATAAAGAGATGGAAAGGGAGATTGCGCATGATACACGCACTCGCCCGGGGTTTCACCGCCCAGCCTGGCATATCAATGTGACGGGCTGACGCGGGGTTCAGGCGCCGCTTGCTTGGGGCCGCGGAATAGACGTCCAGACGGCCTTGTGGGTGTCTGCCAGGCATCTGGCAAGTTCATGCGGGGCGAGGTGGTCAGGTGGGGTAACGTCTCTCCGGCCCTCGAGTCGTGGCCGATTTCAATTCAAGCGGTGCTTGTAGTCGGTCAGAAGAAAGTGATGGGCGCCGAATTCCGTATCGAAATCGCTCGCCGCACTGTTGCCCCGCTGCCCGATGCTCCTCAGCACTGACTGGATATAAGGCTCAAGTGCGGGATAGTCGGGCGAGGCGGCAAGGCCTGCTTCAAGGTCTTCCTTCGCCGCGGCTACCCTTCCTTCGAGCAGATCGACCATCGCGGTGGCGAACAGGCGCATGGACTCGTGCTCGCACACTTGAAGCGGCATGAAGATGGTGAGAGCCGCAGTTGTATCGCCCGCCAGAATTTCCAGGTACCCAAGCATGAAGCGGGCAATAGGCAGATCAGGGGCCAGGGCTATCGCCCGGCTCAGGTCGATGCGTGCTTCCGGATACGAAGCACGATGGCCAAAAATGGCGCCGCGCAAAAGATACAAGCGAGCGTCGGAAGGCCACCTTTGCATGGCCGCACCGATCGCCGAGAGCGCATCTTCTTCTGAAGATGACATGAGTGTCGAAATATGGTCGATCAGGTTCTGATCGCATTGCATGGAGTGGTTGCTCATGGATTATCCCAAGAAGGCGGTTGGTGATGATGGATGCAAGGCTTTCATGAGTGTCTTGACCCCGGATCGATGGAGTTGCGATACACGCCCCTTGCTCAGGCCGAGAATGCGGGCAATCTGCTCGAAGGAAAGCAGTTCGAAGTAGTGGTAGCGGATAATTTTCGACGTCTTGTCGGGCAGGGTTGCTACAGCGCGGCGCAGCAGGTCACTCGACTGGCGCCAGGCGGTGCTTTCATACCCATTGCCGTACGGGCTGGCTGATTCGGGGTGAGCGGCATACATGCCTGTGCCATCCAGCATGAAGCCGATGGCCAGGCCTGTGGCCATGGCTGTCAGGCTATCGAAGGGATGGCTGGCCGCATCGTCCCCGGTCAAGGATTCCAGGCGATCTCTGCGCATGCGTCGACTGAACGACATTTGCTCATGCGTTTCCGAGAACTTGCCCATCCCGCTGAGAATGGCTCCGCGTATCCGCGACGTGCAGTAGGTCTTGAAAGATACGTTGCGCGCCGGATCGAACCGGTCGATCGACTCGAGCAGGCCGACGCAGGCAAGCTGCGTGACGTCGTTGAAATCAGTCGCTGTTCGTAACGTTGAGGCAGCGTGCATCGCGGCAGCAATACCCTTTGCGTAGGGGAAATAACGTTGAAAGATGGCTTCCCTCGCTTCACTGCATTGGCGGGATCGAAACGCCAGCCAATATCCGTCCAAGTCGGCATGGTCGTCTTCCTCCCTACTTCCCGCTTCCGAAGGCGGCGCTTGCAGGCTCATTTGAAACTATGCAGTACGCCTTGAAGAATCAGTCCCCAGCCATCCACCAGCACGAACATCAATACCTTGAGCGGCAGCGAAATGGTCGCCGGCGGCACCATCAGCATGCCAAGTGAAAGGAGAACACTGGACACGATCAGGTCGATCAGCAGGAAGGGAAGAAGGATGACGAAGCCGATCTGAAAGGCGACGCGCAATTCGTTGAGGATGAAGGCAGGCGTGAGTTGCAACAGGCTTACCTCTTCTGTCGAGGCGGGAAGCGGCTTGTCGGATAGCTCATACATGCGCTTGAGTTCATCCTGGTGCACTTGCCGCAGCATGAAGTCGCGCATGGGCGCGGCCCCTCGGTCCATGGCTTGGTCGAGCGAAAGCATGCCGCCCATGAAAGGCTGGAAAGCGTCCTGATTGAGCTTCTCGAGCGTCGGCAACATGGTGAATACCGTCAGCAAAAGAGCAAGGCTGATCAGTACCGGAGTAGGTGGTGTCTCTGGCATGCCAAACGCATGGCGGATCATCGACAAAACGATGACGATGCGGATGAAGGCGGTCATCGAAACGATCAGTGCGGGACCTATGCTAAGAATCGTCAGCAGCGTCGCTATGCGCACGCTCTCCGATGTCGCGCCTGTACTCAGGATCTGGCTGAAAGGATGGGCAGCTGGCGAAGCGCCCGCAGGCAATCCTGCATGCGTGCCTGAAGCGGCCACGCAGATGCTGACGCAAGTCAGCAGGAGGCCGATGACCAGCGCCACGACATGTCGTTGGAGGTCCTTCCTCATGGGGACGCCTCCATCGAAGGTTTTACCTCGCCGGCATGATCGCCTTGCCGCAGCGGTGTGATGGCGACGCCGGTAGCGCCGCATGCCATCAGTACATCGTAGTCGCCACAGCGTATGAGGTGGACGTGCGTGCGCGTGTCGATGCGAAGGGATTGGATGAGTCGCATGCCGTCATGTTCCGTTTGCTGCATCCGCAAACGATGGCGCGACCGCAGCACGAACGCGGCCGCAATACCCAGCGCCAGGCAGGAGCCAAGCGCCAGGACGACTCTCACAATGTCGACACCGCCGAACCCGGCAGCTGCGCCAAGCGTCGGATCGGCGAACGCAAAGGCGGCGTGGACACGGGTCATGACGGATCCAGCACTTCCGTGATGCGCACGCCGAAGTGCTCGCCGACCGCGACGATTTCTCCTCGGGCGATCAACTTGCCGTTCAGCAGCACGTCGGCGTCCTGCTGCAAGTGCTGTTCCAGTTCAATGATCGAGCCCTGTTGCACCGCCATGAGTTGCTTGACGGTCAGTTCGGCTGTGCCGAGACTGACGTCGACATGCACTTTGATGTCATCAAGCAAGGCTCGCGAGGGCGAAGCGGCGGGCTTCGTGGAAGGGATGTCGGTATGTTCGGCGAGGTCGATCGGCATGACATCGACCCGTTTCATGGTTCCTTGTGAATTCATGGGGACACATCCTTGATGGAAGTAATTTGCAAGCTTGTTTTCCCGAGGCTCAATCCGGGGCGGCCTACGGCAAAAATCTGCCCCGGCGTTCCCGTGTCTGCCAGAAGCGCAAGATCGAGCGGAGCGGACAGTGGCTGGCGCGTAGTGATGACGTCACCGGGCGCCAGGCCGGCCAATTCACTAACGGAGAGTTCGCAACGGCCGAGCAGGGCCATCACTTTCAGGCGCGTATCGGCCAGGGACTCGTTTCGTTTCACCAACGAAACATCCGCCTTCGCCGGCTGGCGCCTGGTTTCTGCCTTCTGCCATCGCCAGGGAGCCGTGAAGCGCATATGGAACAGCACTTTGGCATCGCTCAGGCGGCACGTAAGCAGAACTTTCTCGCGCGCTGCATGAGCGGCGGGATGGGCGCGGAGCAAAGGCATGGGGGCGCCAAGTTGCAGCCGTTCGCCCAGCCGCTTGAGCAGATCGTTCTGCAGTTCATCGCGTACAGGGTTGAGCAAGTCTTCCAGTGTGTCGGTCATGCGCATCGTTGTACCCGGGGTCAAGTCGAGCGCTGCGTACAACAGCGATGTCCAGGCATCCGGCGTGGTGACCAAACGGGCATGCGCGCCCAGCGACCACTGCTCCCCACGTGCTGGCGGCGAGAATTTGGCCATGTTGTCGATGACCCCTACGCGGACATCTGCCGCGCAGGCTTGCACGAACCACTCCTGATGCCATGTGTCGACAGCCTGCGACACGGCAGCCTGGATCTTTTCGAGATCGGCGGACGATATTGGCCGCCAGGACATCGGCACGGCCTTCATCCCTGCGGACCTCGCATCTGGAACAACTGCATGATCATTTCGTTGGCCGTGCTGATGACTTGCGACGACGCCTGAAAGCCGCGCTGGACCAGGATCAGACGGCCAAACTCTGTCGACAGGTCGACATTGGAAGCTTCCACTGCGCCGGAGACAAGGGTTCCCACCCCCGGGCCACGGCTGATGCTGTATTGAGGGGCGGATGAGCGCGATGCATCGAACAGACCGTTGCCTTGCTGTGTCAGCAACTGCGGATCGGTGAAGCTCGCCAGCGCGATCGAACCCAATTCCAACGTCTGGCCATTGGAGTAGCCCACATTCAATGCGCCATTCTCGTCGATATAGAGCGAGGACAAGGTGCCCGCTCCGTAACCATCACTGCTGGACACGCTCAAGGTGGATACTGAGCCGGCGGAGAAGCTGGTCACGCCACTGGAAAAATCCAGAGTGAACGTAAAAGGTCCACCGCCGTCGGGACTCATGGTGACGTCGATCGTGTCCATGCCCGGCTCTGGAATGCCGCCCAGAAACTGCAGTGGGCTTTTTTGTACGACCTTGCCATTCTCGTCGGTGACGGTGACTGCCCAGCGGCCCGGAAAGATGCCGCTGTCCGGCTTGAAGTTGATGGTCAGCGAGTGCTTGTTGCCGCTGCCGTCATAGACGGTGACGTTCGGAATGGAAAAGTCGGTCGCGCCCGAGGAAAGGTTGTTGCTGAACTGGATCGTCGTGGTCGCTGCGGGTGGACTGATGGTGTTGCCCGATAGCGAGATCGGCACCAGCTTTCCGTTCGGATCAAGCGCAGCAAGCCGCAAGCTGGTCACCTTGTCGACGATGTAGCCGTCATCGCCCGCGACAAACTGGCCGGTGCGCGCGTACTGCACTTTGTTGCCGTCGAGCAGAGCAAGAAAGCCATTGCCCTGGATGGCCAGGTCCAGATCGCCATCGCTTTGCTGGATGTTGCCCTGGCTGAAGTCGATCGACGCATAGCCATATTCCACGCCGCTGCCGAACGACATGGTGGCCGGCGCACCCGCTTGGCCTGGTGCAAACTGCTGCCCGTAGAAGAGGTCGGCAAAGCGCGGCGTGGTCGCCTTGAACCCCGGGGAATTCATATTGGCGACGTTGTTGCTGATGGTCTGCAAGCCCTGGGAGTAGGCCGTCAAACCGCTCATTCCGATATAGATGCTGTCTAGCACGGCTTAACTCCTAGCGGACCTGCTTGACCTGGGACACAGTGGCGTTGGTAAGAAACTGGCCGGTGGATGTTTCGATCACCAGTTGCGGTTGATCGCCCTCGAACGAAATGCTCTTGACGATGCCGCTCACCGTTGACGTAGTGGTGTCGACATCGACCGTTCGGCCAAGCAGCCCGAGCGTCTGGGTGGCCGACTGCACGGATAGCAGGCTGTCGATCTTGTCGGTCAGTTGCCTGGTTTGCTCCAGCGTGGTGAATTGGGCGAGCTGCGAGACGAATTCGAAGTTGTCGACCGGCTTCAGCGGGTCCTGATACGTCAACTGGGTCAGGATGATCTGCAGCAGGGACTGCATGTCCAGGCCGATGGCATTGGCGCCAGCGTTGGCTGCCGCAGCGGCGCTTACGGGATTAGTTGCCATGCTTGACTCCGCTTTCTATTCGTGAGGGGTATTCGAACCCGTTGATGGTCCATGACGCCTGGCTGATGCCGTGGCGGCGCAAGGTTTCTTGCATGAGGCTTCTGAGGCGCTCGGTGTCCGCGCCTTCGCCGGTGTAGCGCACCACGATGGTGGGCATCGTCGTGCCGGGGAGAAGGGTGACACTATCGGCGTACTCGGTAGCTGGCGCGGCACGCCAAACGCGCGAGGTGGATGCGGTGCGCAATGGCGCCTGCTCGGGGGCGTCGTCGCTGGAAGCTTGCAGCATTGTGACGACACGCGGCGCGGGTGGAAGCACAGTGTGCTCATCGTTTTCGTGCAAAGCAAACGGCTGATCGTCCCCTCGAAGCGAAGCGCCGAGCGCAGGGGATGTATGCATGTCTTGCGACACACGTTCGGGGCCGTCAGCCAGTACCGGTGTCGATGCGATCGCTTTGTCCGCAGCCAACGAAAAGAACAACGGTAATCCTTGGCCTTGGCCGTTGACACGGGTTTGTGCCATGTTGGCGCCCGTGCTGCCCAAGCCTGCATGTGCACCAGGCCACATGGATTTTTCCAGGCCCTGAATCAACTGCTGGAAGCCCGTTCCACCGTTTGGCTGAAGACCTTGCCTGCGATCGGGCGGCGCATCAGGCATGCCGCTGATGATTTTCATCGGCGTGCTCCATGGGCAAGAAACCGATCTTCGATGGCGCTGGCCCGCTTTTCCTCGGCCCGCTTGTTGCAGTCGCGCTGGGCTTGCTTGGCGAGCCGCGTAGCTTGATGGCATTGATCCTGCTGGCGCTGCAGAGCTTCCATCTGATGGTGCAGTTCGGCGCGCGCTTGCGCGGCTGCGCTGTGACAGCGCTGCACGTGGCTGTGAGCAGCGTCGGTAGCGTGCATCCACCCCATCAGCAGCGAAGGTGAGAGACTGCCCAACGTTTTCACTGCCTGTCCGGCTTGTGCCAGGCAGGACTGCAAAGCGTCCTTGGCACGCGTTGCGTCGTCATCAGCCCTATCGGCTTGATGGCGCAAGCGCAGCGCGTCGGTGCGCGCCTTCTCCCACTGCAATTGACGAATGGTGACGATGTCGAGCGTCATGCGGCGACGTGCGTTCCTGGTCATGAAGAAACTCCAAGCAAGGCAGCAAGTTCAGTGATGGCTTGCGCGCGTGGCGTGGGGATGTCGAGGTCCTGTTTCAAAAACTGCACAAGCGCCGGACGGTTGGCCAGCGCGCGATCCAGGGCGGGATGGCTGCCTGCCACGTAAAGACCGGATTCGACCAGAGTTCGCGATGCTTCGTAGAGCGCGAGTTGCCCGACGGCTCGTGCCGCCAGTGCCTTTTCCTCGGCCGTGGTCACGTGGCGGAAAACGCGGCTTACGCTGCGGGGTACGTCGATCGCCGGAAACTGTCCCTGCTCGGCCAACGCCCGCGTCAAGACGATATGGCCGTCCAGCAATGCGCGCAGCGTTTCCGCCATCGGATCGTCGATGTCGTCCGTCTCCGTCAGCACCGTCATGATCGCGGTGGTCGCGCCACCTTGGCGAAGCGCACCGCATCGTTCGACGATCTTCGGCAATGCCGCGAACACACCCGGCGTGTAGGCACGAACCGTGGGCGGCTCGCCCGCAGCCAGGCCGATTTCCCGCAACGCCAGGGCGTAGCGGGTGACCGAGTCGAGCAACAGCAGCACGTGCTTGCCCTGCGCGCGGAAATATTCCGCATAGGCGAGCGCCAGGGACACGCTGCGCGCGCGCATGATGGCGGGCCGATCGGACGTGGCCACCACCATGACCGAGCGCTTGCGGGCTTGTTCGCTGAGCGAGCGGTGCCAGAACTCATCCGCTTCGCGGCCGCGTTCGCCGACCAGGCACAGCACGCAGACATCGGCCTGAATATGCGTGGCAAGGCCACCAAGTAGCGTCGTTTTGCCTACGCCGCTGCCTGCAAAAATGCCGACGCGCTGCCCGATGCCCAGCGTCAGCATGCCGTCGATGGCGCGGCACCCGGTTTCAAGCGCTTGCGTTGGCGTGATGCGGTCAAGCGCGCCGGTCTCCTTGCCGGCCAGCGGCCAACGTTCGCCCATGACGCCGATGGGGCGTCCGCCATCGATGGGGAAGCCGAGCGGGTCGACGACTCGCCCCAATAGCGCCGAGCCCACCGGCACGTCGGAACCGATGCGAATCGCCTCCACCCGGTCGCCGATGCACAGCGACGTGACCGGCGCGTAGGGCGCCAGCGTGACCAGCCCTTGTTCGATTTTGACTACCTCGGCCATCACCTGCCCGCCCACCATGCAAAGCGAGCCGAGCGCGGCGCTGGGTCCATCGGCTTCGACGTACGTGGGCATGACGCGTGTGACAGCGCCAGTGCGGACAACCGTGTCCGCGTGCTTGAACGCATCGAGCCAGCGCGCGCGCAGCATGGTGAGATCAGCCCTCATCACGCAGCTCGTTGAAGATGGCCGCCAGGCGCTGGCGTTGTGCTTTCAGGTCGGCGTCGATGCGGCCCAGCGTCAGTCGAAGGCCGCACGTGCCGGCGGCTGCACCCGCTTTCGCCACAACGGCAAGTCCATGACGGGTCGCGATATCGCCCAGGCAATCGTCGATGTGGGTCTGCGAGGGGAAGTCTTCGGCTGATACATCGATGGACAGAACGGCTTGCGATGACAAGCCACGCAACTGACGATCGATCGTCTGCGCGATCAGTTCCGCATATCGCGATGGATCATCGACGACGCGCGACAGCGCCGCTTCGGCCAAGTCGATGGATAGCGGCATCAAGGCGTCCAGAGCTTCGTCGAAGCGCGTTGTTGCGCTTTGCACGGCGTTTTTCAGAAGCGCAAGTTGCTTGTCATCACTGCGTTGAAAGTCTTCCGAGGCTCTTTGCTGACCCTCCTTGAGGCCGCGTTCATAGGCTTCTGCCGCCTTGCTGTCGATCGATTGCTGCGCTTGCGCGAGCGATTTCTCCAGCTCGTCGATGCGCGCCTGCAAGGATGCAATGGCCGTGGAACTGCTCGGCGCCTGCTCGCGGAGTGCTTGGACGCACTGCGTTTCGGATGTCGTATAGCGTTCGCGTGTCATGACGACGGTGTTGGCCTTTACCAGAGTCATCGGCGGCCCATCCAGCGCATGAAGCGCGACGTGGCTTTTGGGGTGGTCCGGTTCGGTGCCGTCATCTCGCTTGCACACGAAACCGCTGCAGCGAACAAGGCGCTGTGCGCGCGGTCCGTGATGCGGACGGTGGCGCCATGCTCGCGTAAAGCAATAGCCCGCGCTGCGGGCAGCGTTGCGATGACGGCTTGGCGCTGTGTTTCGTCCATACTGGTCAACACCCGCTGACCGATTGCCACCGGCAATTGCTCGATCAGGTACGCGAGCTGCGGGCCGTCCGTACTCGATTGCTTGCCGCCATGCGGCTCCGGCACAGGGCTGGCATCCGTCTCCAGCAACGTCTTCCAATCGGCGCGGGCGGAAGACAACAGCGGCTTCAGGCGACTGCGTTGACTGTCGTTGAGCGTGGACCAGACCCATTCGATGTCGTCGATGGCGCAATGGCTGAGCCGGTCGACGGCCCGCCGCAGCTCGCGTTCCTGCTTAGCGCTGGACATGGGCGTTCTCCGATTCGCTCAGCAGTCGCTGCAGTCGCTGCGCCAACGCCTTGCGTTCGCTTTCGCTCAGCCGAGCGGCGGATGCCCGGCGTGGCCAGATCACGCGCAGCAGCAGGCCGATGCCGAGTCCGCCGGCCAGCAGCGAACCGATCAGGATCAGGACAGGATCGTCGACGCTCTTGGAAGCAGCGGTCGCTATATGCATGTCTTCTTTCTCTGCGGGCGTCACAGCTACGGCAGGGGCGTTTTCGCCGTGGGCCGGATCCGTCTGTGCAACCGCCTTCGTGTTGTCCGATGGCATGGTGCGAACTGCCATCGACACGGTATCGCCACGCGCGGTATCCATGCCGACCGCCGCCGCAACCAGTGCTTGCAGTTGTTTGGACTGATCCGTGCTCAACGCACGATCGAGCACGATGCCGACCGACAGCCGCCTGATGGAGCCCGGCGCCGACACGATCTGTTCCAACGTGCGTTGTGTCTTCTGTTTTTCCGCCGTCGATACGCCGCTGGGCGGAAGCGGCGGCAGGCTTGCCTTGCGGCCCGGCTTGTCGTTGCCGGGCATCGGCGGCAGCGAGTAGGTCGACGAATCGCCCGGCGTCGCCGTATCGGATTGGCGCGTCAGCGTGACCTGATCGAAATTGATCTCCGCATTGATGCTGACGGTGGCATGGTTGTCCTGCAGAAACGGCGTGAGCTGATCGAGCAGTTTGCGCTGGTAATAACGCTCGATCGATTGCTTGATGGCGAATTTCGGGTCGTCCATATCCAAATCCCCGTTGGTGAGCGGTGCGCCGCGCTCGTCCACCACGGTGACATCGACCGGTCGCATATGCGGCACGGCCGAGGCGACCAGTCGTTGAATGCCGCGCACGGTGGCTTGCGCCAGCGGCTGTTCGTCGCGCAGTGACAATGCCACCGATGCCTTGGGGTGATCCTGGTCGTTCCGGAAGATCGACGATTCGGGCATCGTCAGATGGACGCGCGCCATATCGACCTGATCGATCGACATGATGGTGCGCGCCAGCTCGCCTTGCAGCGCGCGCTGGTAATTCACTTTCTGCGCGAAATCGGTAAGGCCGAGATCCGAATTATTGAACAGCTCCATGCCGACCACGTTCTTGAGCTTCAGGTCGCCGCTCATCAATTTGATGCGGATCGCGCGCACGTCTTCGCTCGGCACGAGCACGGAGGTGTTGTCGCCATCGCCATCCAGGCGATAAGCAAATTTTTGCTTTTCCAGCTCGGCGACGACATTGGATGTGTCCTGGGGACGCATGCCACTGAACAGCACCTGGTAGTGCGGGCGCAGCGCCCAGTAGGCGCCGGCCAGCAAGGCGAAAAGCACGACCACCAGCGCGCCGATCAGCAGCCACTGCCGTGCGCGGGAGGCGCCGGTGAACCAGAGCGTGGTGCGGGAAACGTCTTCCATATCAGAGCTGCATCCGCATCAGTTCCTGATAGCCCTCGACCAGGCGAGAGCGCACCTGCAGGGCAAGCTGCAGCGACATGCGAGCTTCCTCCAGGGCCAGCATCACCTGATGCGGCGGTGCTTCGCCGCCCACGGCGAACGCGGCGACAGCCTGTTCGGCCTGCTGCAGCGATGCATCGGTACGCGTCACCCCTTCGAGCAACATGCTGCCGAAGCTGCCTGCCTGCTGGCTTGGCGGAAGGCTTGCGGTGGGGGGAATGGCAGCGGATGCGATGCTTTCGATGGCGGAAATAGTCACGAGTTGCCTCCGAGATCGAGTGCGCGCATGAACATGGAGCGCGCCGCGTTGTACATCACCGCGTTGGCTTCATAGACGCGCAACGTCTGCACCATCAGTGTCATTTCGCCGGCATGGTCGATGCCGGGATAAGCCACGTAGCCGTCCTTGTCCGCAACGGGATTGGACGGCTCATACACCAGGCGGGGTGGGGTATTCACGTTTTCCAGGCCATAGACCTGGGTGCCGCGAAACGCCGGGGATGCTGCCGCGCCGCCTTGTTCCAGCGCATCGGCAAAGGTGGCCGCCTGAGGCCCGGAAACCAGGCGAAGCGGGACGTAGGCGCCCTCTTTGGCCGGCCGCGCGGCGCCGGCATTGGCAAGGTTCTGCGCAATGACTTCCATGCGCGTGCGCTCGACATCGAGGCCGGACCGGGCAATGGCAAACAGGCTATCGCTCATCGGTTCAACCTCCCTTGATGGCGAGCTGCTGCAACTGCAGGCTGCGACTGAGCATGCCGACCAGCATCGCGTAGCGCGCACTTGCTTCGGCAGCATTGGCAATTTCCTGGTCAAGCTTGACGCCTTGGCCGGGGAGATGGGGGACCACTTGCCGTTGTGGCTGCACCGCATCGATCCGCGCAAGGGCGGCGGCAGGCGTTTCCGCCGATGCGGCCTGCCAGGCTTGGCGAAGCTGGTCTTCGAAGTCGATGCGCACGGGCGAATAGTGGTCGGCGCCGGCATTGGCCACGTTTTGCGCGGTGGCGGTTTGGCGGCCATACAACCCGTCGAGGGCCTTGCTTGCGATGGCTGTTATCACATCCATAGTCGTGATGCTCCGTGGTTCATTGAACGATGATGTCGGCATGCAGTGCGCCAGCGGCCTTGATGGCCTGCAGGATGGCGATGACGTCGCGCGTGCTGACATGGTTTTTTTCGAGGCTTTGGATCAGGTCGCTGACGGTGGTGTGGCCGTACGTGGCTGCGACATGCTGCACCGGTTCGTCTACACGCAGATCGCTGTTGCCGACCACGATGCTGCGCACGCCAGAGCCACCCACACCCACGAATTGCGGTTGCGAGGCCATGTACTCGGTATCGACCGACACGCGGATATCGCCATGTGAAATGGTGATGGGCGAAATGCGGGTATCGCCGCCGGCGGCCACCGTGCCGGTGCGCTCGTTGATGACCACGTAGGAGCGTTGATCCGGTGTCACGGCGAGGTTCTCGATGCGGGCGACGTAGGCATTCAAACTTTCGCTACCCGCTGGCGCCCGGATGCGCACGGTGTCGGCATCCGTCGACGTGGCCGAGCCCGCGCCCAATGCCTGATTGATCCGTTGCGCAATGCGCTCCGCCGTCATGGCGTCGGCGTCCTTGAGCACGAAACTCAAGGACCCATTGGATGCCACCAAATCGGCTTGCACTGCTGTTTCCACGGTAGCGCCACCGGACACGGTACCGACGGTCGGATGGTTCTTCTGCCGCAAATTGCCGTTGGCGTCGAAACGATAGCCGCCGATGATCAACGGCCCCTGCGCAAGTGCGTAGGTCTGGCGGTCAGGCCCCTTCAGCGGCGTCATGATCAGCGTGCCGCCGGCCAGGCTGCGCGCATCGCCTGTCGAGGTGACGTTGATATCGACCTTGTCGCCAACGGCCGCAGTCGGCGGCAGCGTGGCGGTCACCATCACCATCGCGACGTTGCGGCTTTGAATCTGATCTTGCGAAACGACCAGATCGAATTGCGAAAGCATGTTCGACATGGCCTGTCGCGTGGCCTGATTGCGCGGCGTATCACCTGATCCAGCCAGCCCCGTCACGATGCCGTAGCCCACCAGCATGTTGTCGCGCCAGCCGAGGAAGCGGCCGAGGTCCTTGAGGCGCACTTCCGCATGCCTTTCCACGGCATGCGCGTTGTGCACGCCCATCGCGAATATCAAAAGGAAGATGGCAACGCGCTTTACCATAAACCGAGCCATGCGAGGATGCGGGGAATGAGGCCAGGGCGTGTGCGATCGGTGATGAAGCCATCGCCGACATATTCGATCTTGGCGTCGGCAAGGCGATTGGATTGCACCGTGTTGTTCTGCGCGATATCGACCGTCCGTACCCGTCCGGAAAGCTTGATCCTGGTTTTCTCACCGTTGACGTCGATCATCTGCTGGCCGGCGATCGTCAGATCGCCGTTCGGCCATATCTCTGTAACGGTCGCGCTGATCTGCGCCAGCAATCGGCCCGTGCGCTGAATCTGGCCGCGGCCACCGTAGTTGTCGCCCACGCCAAGTTGCGTGGAGTCGCGCGTGTTGGCCAGCGTAACGACGTTGGCCTGGATGCCCGCGCTGGTGCGCGTGGACGTATCTGCCGTATTGCTGGCGCTGGAATTTTCATAGACCAGGATGGTGACGATATCGCCCGGCGCCGTGGCGCGGCGGTCGGCGATCAGTGCGCGGTAACCGTCCTTTTGGAACAGGTCGGCGCCATGCGCGATGCACGTGATGGTGGCGATCAAGCCAGCGAGGCTGATAACTCTGAGCAACTTCATGGGAGTTACCGTTCCCTCTGAAGTACATGCAGTGGCCGTCTAGCGTTATGTCTGAGCACGCCAGATGTGCTCCCTCCCCTACGTGTAGTAGGGGAGGGTTGGGGTGGGGTGGAGCAGCCTCGCGGTGAGTTCAAACTTTGCGGCAAGCGCGTGCAACCCCACCCCAGTCCTCCCCTGCCAAGCAGGGGAAGGGGTAACGTGTCGCACGAACCAGGCATGTTGCTAATTCGGCCTTGGAGTGCGAAGTGCCGACTCGACGCGCCATATGGCTGCATGAGATATCGCATTATCTTCATCAGTCAATCAGCGCTTCAGCCCATTGGCGATCGACATCAATTCATCGCCCACCTGCACCAGTCGTGCATTCGCTGCGTACGCGCGCTGGTAAACCATCAGGTTCACCAGCTCGTCCGACAGTTGCACATTCGAGCCTTCATTGAAGCCTTGCTCGATCAATCCGGCATTGTCTTCACCGGGCTTGGCCTCGCGCAGCGCCGTGCCATCGTCGTTCATGCGATACACGCCACCGCCGAGGGATTCGATCGCCTGCTTGTCGGCAGGCAGCGCCAGATCGATCTGGCCGATTTCCATCGGATCAGTTTGCCCTGGCATATTCGCAAATACCTGGCCATTCGCCGTCACCGTGAGGTCGGTCGCATCGATCGGCACCGAAATCATGGCGGCGAGTGGCAGGCCGTTGGGCGCGGCCAAGTAGCCATCGGTATTGACTCGCATGGCGCCCCCGCGCCAAAGCAGGGTTTGGCCGTCTTGCGAAATAAGCGGAATGAATCCCTCGCCCCGAATCGCCAGATCGAGGCGGCTGCCGGTGGGATGCAGTTGGCCGGCGTCGAACACGTGCAAGGTGGGATTCACGGCCACACCGGCGCCAGCACCCACGTTGGAAGCGCGTGCCCTTTCATTCGTCGCCTGGGCTGGCGCCATCAACTCCGAGAACGACACCGTGCCACGCTTGAACGCCGTGGTGTTGATATTGGCGACGTTATTGGCAATGACGTCGACCGCGGTTTGATCGGCATTCAAGCCGGTGGCGCCGATGTAGAAAATACCGTTCATGGTTTACATATCTCCCAGACGCTGCAACACGCCACCGATCATGTCGTCGTAGGCGTGTACGATTTTTTGACCCGATTCCATCCGGCGCATGGCTTCCATGATTTGCACCATGTCACTGCCCACCACCGTGTTGGAGGCTTCGAGGAACCCCTGCGAAAGCCTGGCATCGTCGACGTCGGCAGGCGTCACATCGGCACTGGTGAAGAAACCATCGCTGCCGCGTACGAGATGTTTGTCGTCGTCGACATCCACCACGCGCACCTTCATCGTGCTGACGCCGTGATCGATAACGCTGCCATCGCTCTCGACCTGCCAGTCGTTTTCGGAAACGCGCACGTCGCCGCCATCGGCGCTTTGCAGGCGCCAGCCCTGCGTGGTGACCAGATATCCCTGCGCGTCGCGATGAAACGCGCCTGCGCGCGTATATGCGCTGCCTGTCGGTGTGGCGACTTCAAAGAATCCCGCGCCCTGAATCGCCAGATCAGTGGGATTACCCGTGTGCTGCAGCTTACCTGGCGTGAAGTCGGTGGCGACGCCGGTCGCGGAACCGGCGACAGGGTCGATCTGAGCGAGCTTGCCCATGACCTGATCGAAGGCCAATTCCCGCTTGTAACCAGGTGTTGCCGCGTTAGCGATGTTTTGCGCGGCCACGTCGATGCGTCGGGTTTCCTTCGACATCAAGCCGGTGGCCATGATCATTAAGTCATCCATGCAGATATCCGTAAAAGCTGATGTCAGGCCAGCGACGTGGCTGGCAGTGAGGGCAGGTTCAAAGAGAGCGGGTCTTCGGGGAGTTCGACCGAAAGCATTCCGAACGAACTGAGGCTGATCGAGTTGGGAACTTCATTCATGGCAAGAAGGGTCAATCGCGGCGCAACACGGCGGCTGAAGCTGCGTAGCGGCCGGCGAATCTCGGGCCTGCACAGCAGCACCGGTGAAAGATTCTTGCGCATCATCGCTTCCACCTGAGCGAGCAGCTGGCTGAGGAAGGCTTCGGCCAGCCGCGGCTCCAACACGAAATGCCCGGTACCTTCCGATTCCTGCAGGTTGCGAACGATGACGGATTCCAGCGCAGGGTCCAGTGTCAGCACGGGCAGCGTGTCCCGATCGCCGAGCGCCGCCTGGCAGATGGTTTGTCCCGACCTCTGTCGGATCGCTTCGCTGAGCTTGACCGGGTCCTTTTGATGGCGTCCGGTATCGACCAGCGTTTCGACGATCAGGTCGATATTGCGCAGCGGTACATGTTCGTCGAGCAACCCTTGCAGCACATGTTGCACGTCGCTGACGGCGAGCACGTTGGGCACCAGTTCCTCTACTAGCCCCGGCTGCCGTGCGCGAACGCCATCGAGCATGGCAATGACTTCCGTGCGTACCAGCAGTGTCGCCACATTGGCCTTGATTACCTCGGTGAGGTGCGTGATGAGCACCGTCAAGGCATCGACCGGCGTGCAGCCCAGGTTGCGTGCCTGGGCAGTCTGCTCGGCGTCGATCCACACGGCGGGCAGGCCAAATGCCGGATCGCGCACGACTTTGCCGAGCTGGCCGATCTTGCCGGTCGCGTGGATCGCCAGGGTCTTGTCCGGCTGTATGCTGGCCTGCGCATAACGATCGCCAAAAAGAAGCAGTCGATAGTCGCAATCGCCCAGTGCCGGTCCATCGCGAAAGACCACCGGCGGGATGACCAACCCCATTTCTCTGGAATACTGCTTGCGAAACGCCGACAGTCGTTCCGCCAGCGAACTCTGCATCGGCATCCAGGCACGGCTGAGCGTTGGGCCAAGCAGCACTTCGATCGGCGGTGGCGGCTGGTTCTCATCCGACGCCGCTGTGACGGCATCCGCTTGGGCTTGATCTTCCGTCACGCTGCGTGCCGATGCCACGCTGCGGCGTCGAACCAGCCAGACAATGGCCGCGATACCCAGCAGAATCAGCACCGGCCAACGCGGCATCCCTGGCAGCAACATCAACCCGATAAGTGCGCCCATCACCAGCCAAAGAATTTTCGGAAACTGCGCCAACTGCCGGCCGACTTCGCCGCTGAGCTGGTTGTCCGAGGCCGAGCGGGTCACGATGATGCCCGTCGCCACCGAAATCACCAACGCGGGAATCTGCGTAACGATGCCGTCGCCGATCGTGAGCATCGTGAAGGTCTGCATGGCATCGCGCCACGACATGTCCATTTGGGCTACGCCGACCGCCCAACCGCCGAGGATGTCGATCAGCAGAATGATGATGCCGGCAATCGCATCGCCTTTGACGAATTTGCTTGCACCGTCCATGGAGCCGTAGAAGCCGGCCTCCTTCTCCAGCGCTTTGCGCCGGCGCTTGGCTTCGTCCTGGTCGATCAGGCCCATGTTGAGGTCGGCATCGATGCTCATCTGCTGGCCGGGCATGGCATCGAGCACGAAACGGGCGGCAACCTCCGACACGCGCTGGGCACCGCTGGTCACCACCACGTACTGCACCACGATCAAAATGAAGAACACGATCAGGCCGATCACGAAATTGCCGCGCACCGCGAACTGCCCGATAGCGCCGATCACCTGGCCGGCATCCGCGCCGGACATGATCAGGCGTGTCGCCGCAATGTTCAGCGACAGGCGGAACAGCGTGGCGATCAGCAGCAGAGAAGGGAAGGTGGAAAAATCCACCGGTCGCGATACGTAGAACGTCAGCAACAGGATCGTCAGCGCAAAGGCGAAGTTGACCAGGATCAGCAGGTCGAGCATCACCGCCGGGATCGGCGTGAAAAGCATCAACAGGATGCCGAGCACCGAAAAGACCAATGCAAGATCCGATTGACTGCGCAGTCTGGCGAGCATGGCCATCATGCGTGCACCGCCTTTTTCGCGGCACGTTGAACACGCAGATAGATCATGGCCGTATCGCGATAAAGCTCGCCGGGTATTTCGCGCTCCAGCAACGACTTCTTGAAAAGCTGGCGTGCAAGGGCGCGCGATTCAATGATCGGCACGCCGTAGATAAACGCCAGCCGGCGCAGGCGCAGTGCAAAATCACCCGCGCCCTTGGCCACCACGACCGGCGCGGCCATCTTACCGGCCTCGTACTTCAGGCCAACGGCAATATGCGTGGGGTTGGTCACCAGCACGTCCGCACCGCGCACGCCCCGCATGCTTTGCGAGCGCTGCAGGAGCTCGCGCTGCAACTGCTTGCGCCGCTGCTTGATGCGTGGATCACCTTCACGCTGCTTGATTTCCTGCTTCAGCTCATGTCGGCTCATGCGCATTTTCTTCGCGAACATGCGCCGCACGATGATCTGGTCCGCCGCGGCGAACAGCAATGCGGCAAGTAGGAAAAGCCAAAGCAGGTGCAGGCCGCTCGACTTCAAGATGATCGCCAAGTGCAAGGCATCCGTATCGGCGTGACTCACCGTACGCGCCACATCCGCAATAATCATGGCGGCGATCGCGACATACACGACCATCTTGGCGCAAGCCTTCGCCGCCTCGATCAGGATCTGCACCGAGAAAATGCGCTTGAGCCCCTGCACGGGATTGAGGCGCGACAGATCGACCTTGAGCGCATCCGGCGCAAACATGAAGCCGATCTGGATGACCGTGGCCACCAGCGCACCACCAAGGCTGATGAAGATCAGCGGCGCCATGATGTGCGCCGCTTCGGCGAACAGCGAACCCATCCACACGATCAATGCGCGGCCACCGCCGCTCAAATTTCCTGCTTCGGCAAAGGAGCGTGCAGACAGGTGCGCCAGCTGATGGCTGATCTGGTTGCCACGCACCGCTAGATAACCGGCGCAGCAGGCAACGGCAAAGACCATGCCCAGTTCCTGGCTCTTGGGCACCATGCCTTTCTTGCGCGCTTGCGCAAGCTTGTAGGCGCTGGCTTCTTCCGATTTGTTTTGATCGTGCTCGCTCATGGCGACCCCATGGGTGAGGAGCCCAACGACGGCACGAAATCAATGGCGGAGCGCACCAGGCGCAGCGCCACTGGCCCGAGCAAGCCGGCCGACAAGGCCAGCACCGCGAGCGTAGCGATCGTCTTGACCTGCAACCCCAGCATCAACGCATTCATCTGCGGCAGGGCGCGCGACAAATAGGCAATGCACAGGTCGATCAGGAACAAGGTTGCCATCACCGCGGCAATGGCACCGATGCCAAGCCCCATCACCAGACTGAAATAGCCGATCAGCGGACCGGGGTTGCCAGAAAGCGATAGCTGCCCTACCGGAACGGTTTTGAGCAGCGCGGCAAACAGATGCATCAGCTCAAGATGACCCTGGCAGGCAAAGAAAATCAGCCCCGCAACAAGTGTGAAGACAGTGCCGAACAGCGGCGATTGCGACTTGGAGCCGGGGTCGATGACCAGCGCCAATCCATAGCCTGCCTGCACGTCGAGCGCCCGGCCGGCGAAAGAAAGGGATGCGAACGCAAGCTGAAATCCAAAGGTGATCAGCAAGCCCAGCAGCAATTCCGTTGCCGCAGCGGTGGTAAAAGCACCTGCCGTCAAAGCAGCGGTTGGCGGCAGCGTGCCCACCAGGCAACCGGACAGCGCAAGTACCAGGCATACCCTGACGCGAAGCGGTGCGGCAATCTGCGAAAACGGAGGCGCCAGAACCAGCACGGGTCCGATCCGCAGCGAAAGCAGCAACGCCGCCTGAGCCCAGGATGTTTGCGCCTCGAACGTCATCGTCAGCCCAGATTTGCAATGCTTTTGAACAGGCTTTCGGCAAAACCGGTCAATTGGCCCAGCATCCACGATGCGCAAACGGCAATGACGATGGCGGCCATGGCCAGCTTCGGCACGTAGCTCAGGCTCATCTCCTGAAGTTGCGTCACTACCTGAAAGACACTGACCAGCAAGCCGATCACAAGCGTGGCGACAAGAATGGGGCCGGCGATCAGAAAGCTCTTCCAGAGCAATTGCGCCATCAGTTGTAGCCCTTGGTCGGCGGACATCCTGTCGTCCTTTTGCGGAATGTAGTTGGATGGTAGAGCAGCGGCGGTGTGCTAGAGAATCGTGCAAGTACGGTTTTTTTTGCGCCGAGAAAGAATTATTTGTAGGAATTTATCTCTGCACTTGATCTTGTTTTGCTGTCGATGTTGTCGGTGAGCCGGAGGTCGAGTTAGGCGCAATGGCACTAACTTAAGGCAACACTGATCAAGTATCGCCGTCGTCATGATGTCTGGAAGGCCCGCAGGCTGTGTCGCGTGGCGCCGGGAAGACTGGCCGTCTTGCCAAGCCGCGCGGCGCAGCCTGCGGGCCTTCCAGA
>Ga0209026_1000392_pt1 | contig 39123 bp, 35 predicted proteins | sample AraplaCL_Col_mCL_FD_184262 | JGI IMG/M metagenome (GOLD analysis project Ga0209026, IMG submission 184262) | Arabidopsis root microbial communities from the University of North Carolina, USA - plate scrape CL_Col_mCL (SPAdes) (version 2) | ecosystem: Host-associated > Plants > Roots >... | reverse complement strand
TTTAAATGCGGCGTTTGAGTAGTGGTACAGATCGATGCCCCCCACTAACCTGGTTGATTTGCCAAGCGGCGTGGCTATCTTAGCTCCTATTTGCGCAGTGAAGTTGATATGGCTGCCCACCAATATGTTTTGCGGGTTGGTGTAATAGGTTTGGGTAGCGTAACCAAAGCCAAAGCCGGGGGTAAGCATAAAATCGGTTTTGCCAGCCTCAAAAAGCACAATGCTGATACGGCCAACGGCACCGATATAGTTGCCTAAAACGCCTTCGGAATTGGGTGTTTTGGTGAGCGAGATATGCTCCAGATCGCGGTATGAGAGCGCAATGCTTACATCACGGATATTGAGCTTATGCACCCAGTCGGCTTTGTTATCGGCCATGTTGATGTGGTAAACGCCTTCGGCACCATATGAGCTGCCGCTTAACTTGTAACCTTCGGCGGTAAACATCTGCAAACCTGTAAAAGGCGATAGCTCTAAGCTGTTTTTATTGCTTTGCGCGGATGCTGAGCCAAACAGCGCAATGATGAGCAGGAGTAAGATGGAGTAATTTTTTACCATATGGTTGATATAACGTAAAAATTGCGGCTTAGTTTTACATGCTTATTGTTTGGCGTCTTTAATACGGTTGATGATGCCTGTTGATGAGTAACCATCCACAAAGTCGATCACCTTTACCTGGCCGCCGTTAGCCAATACTTCGGGTGCACCGACGATCTGGTCGATGGTGTAATCCCCCCCCTTAACTAAAATATCGGGCAGCAAAGTAGTAATAGGCATTATCGGGGTATCTTCTTCAAACAGCACCACGGCATCAATAAAAAACATAGCGGCCAACATCACCGAGCGGCTATACTCGTTGTTAACCGGACGTGTTGGGCCTTTTAACCGCTTTGTTGAAGCATCCGAATTTAAGCCGATGATGAGTTTATTACCTAAATCGGCAGCAGCGGCAAGGTACGACAGATGGCCAACATGCATGAGGTCGAACACGCCATTGGTAAAAACGACGGTCTGCCCTTCGGCTTTCCATTCCTTGCGTTTGGCAGCAAGCTGATCAAGCGTATAGAGTTTGCTCTTTAGTATTTCATCGGCGGTGACTTTCATACGGCTAAGATAGCATCAATATGGTGAATAATTTCGTTCAACTGAGCAGGCTCAAACCAGGCAACATCCTTATCCCGGTTAAACCAGGTGAGCTGCCTTTTGGCAAAACGGCGGGTGTTTTGTTTGATAAGGGCTATGGCTGTCGGCAAATCCATCGTGCCATCAAGATAATCGAAGACCTCGGTATAGCCAACGGTATTTAAGGCGTTATAGCCACGATAAGGCAACAGCGCGGTAACCTCTTCCAATAAACCATCCGCTACCATAGCGTCGACACGTTGGTTGATCCGGCTATAAAGCAACTCCCGTGGCAGGTTCAACCCTATCTTAATGATATTGAAACTGCGCTTCCTGGGGCTGGCTGTACGGAACGACGAAAACGGCTGACCGGTTTCGCGGATAACCTCGAGCGCACGGATAACCCTGTGCGGGTTATTAATGTCGACCTGGGCGTAGTAAACCGGATCGGCAGTTTTGAGTTCTTCCTGTAAAAAAACCAGTCCCCGTTCTTCGAGAGTTGTATTGAGTTCGGCCCTGATGAATTTGTTGACCGATGGCAGATCGTCAAAGCCTTCGCAAATCGCTTTGATGTATAATCCCGAACCGCCAGCTAAGATAGCAGTATCGTGATCGGCAAATATCTGGTCGATCACTTCTAAACCCTGCTGCTCAAAATTGCCAACGTTGTAATCTTCGGTAACCGAGTGCGAGTTTACAAAATGGTGCTTAGCCTGCGCAAGCTCATCATCGGTAGGTTTGGCTGTGCCAATGCTCATTTCGCGGTAGAACTGCCTGGAGTCGGCAGATACGATATCGGTATGGTAATGCTTTGCCAACTCAATAGCCAAAGCGGTTTTACCAACGGCGGTTGGGCCTGCAATAACTATAAGAGTTTTTTGATTTTTGTTCATAGTTGATGGATCATAGATCATAGTTTTTTGTGAAAGCCAAGTTTACGGACTATGAACTATCAACTATGATCCATGAACTACTAATGGCTAATAATCGTCCTTATCGCCGTGGCTATCGTCAAAGCCTTCGTTATCAGCAAACTCATCGCCAAATTCGTCTTCCTCTTCGCCTTCGGCATCATCATGGCCTTTTTCGGTATCGTCCTCGTCGGTATCCAGCACGCCTTCAAACTCGGCAGCATCTTCCGGTACGATCTCCATTTCGTTCAAAAAGTCAAAATCGTCCTCTCCGGCATCAACAGTAGCGGCCGGTGTAAATACGTTACCGAACTGTTTTGGCGCCTCACCGTTGCTTTTGGCCATGTGCGGATAGGTAATTCCAGGCGTTTCGTCTAATATTTTGATCAGTTCGATATGGAAATCAAACGGACGGTCGAAATTAAAGGTGTAGTAAAACTTCTGGTGCGGATCATCAATAAACGCGCTCAGTTTCGATTTTTCCATCAATGCTACCCCGCGGTCAACTTTACGCTGGGTGGGCATATAAGCAATTTCCTGACCTTTTATCCACTGGTCGTTGCTGATGTAGAACGATGATGAATACTCTGGCTTGTAACCGGTCGACAAATGTATTGCCCGGTGCAGATCTTCAAACGTGTGAGTTGACTTAATATCAACCTCACGTGTCACATCATCATAATCCTCAAAAGAAACCTTAAACCTATAAACTGCCATTAGTGTAGTAAATTTTTATTAGTCAAAAATAATATATTAATCCGATTTTCTGTTTGCCACAACTTTTAAGCCAATTTCTTCGCCTTTGGCAATTGTAAAGGCAATTGCCGCTTCGCGCGAATTCGAAATATGGCCATCAAGTATAGCCTCGCGTATCTGTTTTTTAATAATACCTACCTCACGCCCCTCCGGAATGCCAAAAAGCTCCATAATATCCAAACCGGTAACGGGTGGCTGCCAGTTACGTATACGGTCGCGCTCCTCAACCTGTTTCAGTTTTTGTTGGACCAGTTCAAAGTTGTTGCGGTATTTTTTAACCTTGTACTCGTTTTTAGTGGTGATGTCTGCTTTACACAACAACATCAAAGCCTCAATATCGTCGCCAGCCTCAAACAGCAATCGCCGTACGGCCGAGTCGGTAATGATCTCCTGCGACAGCACAATTGGCCGCAAGTGCAACTGCACCAGCTTTTGCACAAACTTCATTTTCTCGTTCAGCGGAAGCTTTAGTTGCGCAAAGATCTTAGGTACCATTCGCGCTCCCCTATCCTCGTGGCCGTGAAACGTCCAGCCATGGTCGGGTTCAAAGCGCTTGGTGGCAGGTTTGGCAATATCATGAAGTATCGCCGCCCAGCGCAACCAAAGGTCATCGGTATTTTCGCTCAGGTTATCTAAAACCTGCAAGGTATGGTAAAAGTTATCCTTATGCCCTTTGCCGTTGATCACTTCAACCCCATACAGCGTTTGCATTTGCGGGAAGATTATCCTGAGCAAGCCGGTATCAAACAAATGCTTAAAACCTACGCTTGGCTTTGGCGACAGGATGATCTTGTTCAACTCGTCGGTTACGCGCTCCTGCGATACGATGCTGATGCGGGGTGCTGTTGTCCGGATAGCTTCCAGAGCAGCCGGATCGATCTCAAAGTTAAGCTGCGATGCAAAGCGGATAGCGCGCATGATGCGTAACGGATCGTCCGAAAACGTTTCAGCCGGGTCGAGCGGTGTACGGATCAGCTTGTTGGCTATATCTTCTATCCCGCCAAACGGGTCTATCAGTTCGCCATATTGCGAAGGGTGCAAAGCTATGGCCAGGGCGTTTATAGTGAAATCGCGGCGTTTCTGGTCGTCCTCCAAAGTTCCGTTTTCCACGATCGGCTTGCGCGAATCTGAGCGGTACGATTCCTTCCTGGCGCCAACAAACTCAATCTCCAAATCCTGATATTTGAGCATAGCCGTGCCAAAGTTCTTGAATACAGACACCGGCACCTTCAACTTAGCAGCAACCGCTTCCGCGAAAGCGATACCGTTGCCGATCACCACAACATCAATGTCTTTCGAGGGCCGATTCAAGTGCAGGTCGCGCACAAAACCACCTATCGCATAGGCATCAACACCCTGTTTTTCGGCGATTGTTGATATGATTTTAAATACAGGATGTTGCAGGTGTTCTATCATTCATAAACATCCGGTATGGTTAACACCCGGATTTTTGTTGAGCGGCAAAGTTAAACATTAAGCCTTTGCCATAAAACTCAATCTTGATTTTACTTGCGGATAAATTCGAACCTGCCATCAGGCTCCAGCCGCATAATCGTCGACGGGCGCTTTTCGGTCATATCGTATTGCTCCAGGTCAACCACATAGTCAACTCCTTCAATAATATCGGCGCTTATTGCATTAAAGTTTTTTGGTGATGGCTGCCCGCTGATATTGGCAGAAGTAGATACCAATGGTTTACGCAGGCGCTGTATCAATTGCTGACAGAACTGGTGTTTGGTTACCCGTAGGCCAATGCTGCCGTCGGCTGCTATCAGGTTTTTAGCCAGGTTTTTAGCGCCGGGCATTACCAGTGTTAAAGGATTTTCGGCGTATTCAATCAAATCGTAAGCAATATCGGGCACCTCGCTCACATGGCTTTGCAATTGGTTATCGTTAGCCAGTAGCACGATCATGCTTTTCGATTCTTCACGCTGCTTCAACGCATAGATCTTTTTCACGGCTTCTTCGTTACTTGCATCGCAGCCAATTCCCCAAATGGTATCGGTTGGATATAAAATAATGCCGCCATTTTGCAGCACCTTTAGTGCTTTAGCTACTTCGTCGTTAAGCATGTAATATTTTATTATATAAATTCATCATTTGGGCAGCTAATTTCGGCTCTTCAAATCTATGCGAATACTCCAATCCTTTGCTGATCATTTTTCGCCGCAGGTCTTCATTGTCCAGCACCAAACGGATCTTTTCCGTCAGGTCGGTTTCATCGTCAGGGTCGCAATACAAGCTGTCCGGCCCACCCGCTTCTTCCAAACACGATCCTTTTGCCCCTATCGCCGGCACGCCCGATACCAGTGCTTCTAAAATAGGTATCCCAAAACCCTCGTACCGCGATGGGTACACAAACAATTGTGCCTGTTGGTAAATAGCCGGCAAATCCGCAAAAGCCACACTATCCAAAAACAGAACCTGTTCTGTAAGCCTATGTTCAACTACGTATTTATTAACCAACTCAAAGTATTTGCCTTTTTTACCTACCACAACCAGTTGCGTATCTTTTGGGAGGTATAACAGCGCTTTAGTTAGCAATAGCAGATTTTTGCGTGGCTCGATAGTACCTACGTTCAGGATATAATTTGGGGGAAGTTTGTATTTAGATCTTACTTCCGCAACTTTCGCTGCACTTTGCTTTACGCGAAAACTGTCATCGCAACCCTGGTATAAAACCTCTATCATTTCGGGATGCACTTTTAGCAACTGCACTAAATCAGCCTTGGTTTTTTCGCTTACCGCGATGATCCTGTCGGCATGTTTACAGGCATACTTAATTTTTGCAGCATATATTTTACGGCTAACCAAACCAAAATACTGCGGAAAGCGCATAAATATCAGGTCGTGAATAGTTACTACCGACTTAATACCGCTGTCGCTGATGCCTATCGGCAGTTCATGGCTCAAGCCATGGTAAAGCTCAATGCCATCATGCTTCAGGTCAAAAACAACCCCTCTGCTCCGCCAAAGCGCAGTAAAATAATCGCTTTTAGGCGTTTTGGTTTGCACCTGCGTTATCTGCGATAAAAACTCGAATTGCTTATTGGCCTTAATTTTTGGTGTATACAGATAATATTCATTTTCCGGATAGTTCGAAGCCATCATCCCGATAACCCCGCGGCTGTAATTACCCAGCCCGGTTGTGTTCAGAAATGCTCTTTTAGCTTCGTATCCTATTCTCATTTGCTACTTATCGTAAAGTTAAAAGGTTGAAACGTTTTAAAGTTGAGTACCCCAACCTGTTAACATTTCAACCTTACAACATTTAAACTTTTAAACAAACTTAAACCGCTACATTATTTTCGCGGAGCGCGTCGTTAAGCGATGTCTTTTTATCTGTAGATGCTTTACGTTTACCGATGATCAATGCGCATGGCACCTGGTAATCGCCGGCAGGGAATTTTTTGGTGTACGATCCCGGAATTACAACCGAACGTGCCGGCACAAAGCTTTTATATTCAACCGGGCTCTCGCCTGTAACGTCAATGATTTTAGTCGACGCGGTTAAGACAACATTAGCGCCCAAAACTACTTCTTCTTCCAAATGCACACCTTCAACTACAATGGCACGCGATCCGATAAAGCAATTATCTTCAATAATTACCGGTGCACCTTGTACAGGCTCTAAAACACCGCCAATGCCCACACCACCGCTTAAATGTACATTTTTGCCTATTTGCGCGCAGCTGCCTACAGTTGCCCAGGTATCAACCATGGTACCTTCATCAACATAAGCGCCAATATTTACGTACGATGGCATCATGATAACACCTTTTGCTAAGAAAGCACCATAACGGGCAATACCATGCGGTACCACACGTACACCCAACTGTTTGTAGTTGGTTTTCAGTTTCATTTTATCATGAAAAACAAAGGGCCCTACTTTAATTTCCTGCATTTCCTGTATCGGGAAATACAATATAACCGCCTTCTTTACCCAGTCGTTAACGTGCCAGCGGGTACCTATACGTTCGGCAACGCGCAACTCGCCTTTATCCAAACGCTCAATAACGGTTTCAATAGCATTGGTGTATTCCTTAAAAGTGATCAGGTTTCTGTCAACCCAGGCATCTTCAATTAGTTTTTTTAGATCTTGCATCAGTAAATATTTATACAAAAAAGTGATTTTATCAGGAAAATGATCTTCCTCAATAATTAAGAGGCGAAGATAATAAAAATTGACATTCGGGTAATTGAATCGCTCGTTCACAAGCCATAAAATGATACGATTGTACCCGTCACTGGTTAGTCGGGCCGAGAGTCGTCCAGGTTTAAAATTTTGCCATTTTGTTAAAATATTACGCAAATGTTTGCATAATAAATATCCATCAGCAATAAACATCGCATTATTTTACTTTTTATCGGGTTTCAACGACTATTAGTAGTATATTAGCTTCGGGATATAAATGGACAATATGAAGGGATTTTCTCAGTTAAAGAAAAATTTAAAAAACGATTTTTCACATCTTAAATCCATAAAAATTGCGTTGCTCGGCGATACGGCGACTCAATTTTTAAACCAGGCTTTGAGGGGAACGGGCTTTGACCATGGGCTCGACCTGCAGATTTGGGAAGCCGATTTTAACCAGATCGAGCGGCAGGTATTTGACCCCTCGTCCGAACTATATGAGTTTGCACCCGATGTAGTCATTATATTTCAGTCAACCCATAAATTGGTTAGCAAATACAGTAAACTCAAACCAGGGCAATATAACGAGCTCGCGCAAAAACAGCTCGATCAGATAAACAGCTTATATTCCGAAATTAAATCAAAGCTTAACGCTAAGATCATCTATTACAATTACCCAGAGATAAACGATTCGGTATTCGGCAATTACGCAAGCAAAACAGAGCAATCGTTTTTGTTCCAGTTGCGCAAACTCAATTACGAGCTGATGGTCTTTGCGAGCCAAAACCCTAATTTCTACATTTGCGATATTTCATCAGTTCAAAATCAGGTAGGTAAAGCAACCATGTTCCATACCTCGGTTTACATCAATACCGAAATGGTACTGAGCATCGAGGTGTTACCTATAGTTGCTGCCCGTACCGTCGAACTGATCGGCTCCATGTACGGCAATTTTAAAAAATGCCTTATCCTCGACCTGGACAATACCATGTGGGGTGGGATCATAGGCGACGATGGCCTCGAAAACATCCAGTTGGGCGCTCTGGGTATTGGCAAGGCATTTACCGAGTTTCAGTATTGGATAAAAAAATTAAAAAACCGGGGCGTTATCATTGCTGTCTGCAGCAAAAACACCGAATCGATAGCTAAAGAACCTTTCGATAAACATCCCGATATGGTGATCCGTTTGGATGACGTAGCCGTTTTTATGGCCAACTGGGATAACAAGGCCGATAATATTAAAAAGATACAAAGCATCTTGAATATCGGTTTCGATTCGATGGTTTTCCTCGATGATAATCCGTTCGAGCGCAATATGGTACGCGAAAACGTACCCGGTGTACTTGTACCCGAACTACCCGAAGATCCGGCAGATTATCTGGAGTACCTTTACACGCTTAATTTATTCGAAACGGTTTCTTTCTCAGATCTAGATGCCGAACGTACCAAACAATACCAGGTTGAAGCGCAGCGAGCCATTATACAAAACAGCTTTACCAACGAAGACGATTTTCTAAAAAGCCTAAACATGCTTTCGCTGGTCGAAGGTTTCAATAAATTTAACGGACCGCGTGTAGCCCAGTTATCGCAACGCTCAAACCAGTATAACCTGCGTACCATGCGTTATACCGAGGCTGATATTGAAGCATTGGCATCATCAGATAAACACATTACCCTTGCCTTTACACTAGAGGATAAGTTTGGCGATAATGGTCTTATCTGTGTGATCATTATGGAAAAACAAAGCGCCGATACCTTGTTTATCGATAGCTGGTTTATGAGCTGCCGTGTTTTAAAACGCGGAATGGAAAACTTCGTGTTAAATAATATGATAGCCGCAGCCAAAAACAACGGCTTTAAATATATCAAAGGGCAATACATCCCTACACCTAAAAACGAAATGGTGAAAGACCATTATGCCAACATGGGCTTTACAGCCGATGGTGATGGTTGGGTGTTGGACGTTGCCGGTTATGACGATAAAAAATGTTTTATAGAATATAAATAATTGAATATGGAAAAGAATGACGCTTTAAAAAAGGTTAACGATGTTTTTATTGATGTATTAGATAACGAAGACATCGTATTATCTTACGAAACTACCGCTAATGATGTGGAAGATTGGGATTCGCTTAACCACATCCAATTAGTGGTAACTATCGAAAAAGCTTTCAAAATACGTTTCACTTCGCACGAGATACAAAGCTGGAACAATGTTGGCGAAATGCTCGATTGTATCTTAACCAAAGTTGCGTAAATGTTTGCCGTTGGCGATAAATATCAAAGGCAGTTCACCGTTTCCGACGCGGTTTACAACGGCTTTATAGCCATTTTCAAAGATACCAACCCGCTGCATACCGACGAAGCCTTTGCGCAAAACAAAGGCTTTAAGGGGCGGGTAATGCACGGCAATATTCTGAACGGCTTTCTCTCCTATTTTATAGGCGAATGCCTGCCCGATAAGGATGTGATCATCCATTCGCAGGAAATACAATTTAAAAACGCAGTATATTTAAATGATGAATTGTCATTCGAGGCAGTGATCATTGGCTTTTACGAGTCTGTAAACGCGGTTGAATTTAAATTTACATTTAAAAACACCGAGTCGAAAGTTATGGCAAAAGGACAAATACAAATAGGCATCTTAAAATGATAATATTAGTAACAGGAGGTTCTTCAGGTTTAGGTGAAGCCATAACACGCCACCTTGCACAAGATGTAAATAACACTGTTTATTTTACGTACAACAACTCGTTGGCCAATGCAAAAAAAATCGAAGATGATTTTAACAACGCTATTGCTATTAAGTGCGATTTTAAAAACGAACATGAAGTAAAAGGCTTAACGGAACGCATCGCGCAGCTCGCTCCTGATGTCCTTATCAACAATGCATATTTTGGCGCTTTTATTAAATCATATTTTCACAAAACACCACCCGAAGACTTCCTGGCAGAATTTAAAGACAATATTATCCCGACTATTGTTATCACGCAAGCCGCTATCAATGTGTTCAGGAAGAAAAAAAACGGCAAGATCATCACCATTTTAACATCAGCCCTTCTAAATGTTCCGCCAACGGGTACGTCAATATATGTTGCCAACAAAGCTTACCTGCAAAAAATGACAAAAGTTTGGGCAAGCGAAAACGCAAAGTATAACATAACCTCAAACACCGTATCGCCATCTTTTATGCAGACGACCTTTACACAGGATATGGACGAACGCATTATTGATCAAATGATTGAAAATCACCCGCTTAAAAAACTATTAACCACCCAGGAAGTTGCCGAAAGCGTTGCTTATCTTACAAATGCATCGGCACACGTTAATGGCATCGATGTAGTTATAAACGCAGGCACTAATATTCAATGATCCATATATTAACAACGAGTAAACTTGGTTAATGTGAAAAGCTTCATCTTTAAAATTACGTTGTTTTTTTTCATATGGATTATTATCTATTCCGTTTTATATATTTTAATCCCTGGCGGTATACACGGTAATATATTAACTGGCGATAGCAATTAAAAACAGTTAAGAACCAGGCAATTATTAACAATTGATAAAATTAAACAGCTATGCTATTCAACTCATTATCATTCGCTACTTTTTTTATTATATTCTTCATCATCTACTGGTTTATATTCAAAAACAATTTAAAACTTCAAAACCTGCTGGTTTTAGTTGCCAGCTACGTTTTTTATGCATGGGCTACGCGGCAGTTTCTGTACCTCATTATCCTGAGCACCTGCATCACCTATTACCTGGGTATATTAATTGAAAAGTCGACCACACAAAAATCAAAAAACAGACTGTTAAACTTAGGCCTTCTGCTACTGGTAGGCTGCCTGGTTTACTTTAAATATACCAACTTCCTTATCACCTCTATAAACTCAGTTGCCCACACTAACTTTCGTACCTTAAATATTCTACTGCCGCTGGGTATAAGCTTTTATACCTTCAGGCTCATCAGTTATCTGTTTGATATAAAGAACGGGAAATTTAAGCCTACTACCGACTGGGTCATCTTCGCCGCCTATGTGTCATTCTTCCCAAGTCTTATTTCAGGCCCTATCGACAGGCCTAAAACGCTTATTCCACAGTTAGAAAAACCACGTCAATTTGATGCTGATCGGGGTATCGACGGCTTACGGCAGATATTGTGGGGTTTGTTTAAAAAAGTGGTTATTGCCGATAATTGCGCACAACTCGCCAATTACTCTTTCGATACGCCCCATCTTCGGGGAGTTATATTAGTCGTGGGTGCATTTTTTTATACCATCCAGATATATGCTGATTTTTCCGGATACTCGGATATGGCTATCGGTATTACACGGCTGTTGGGCTTTGAAATAACGCGCAACTTCAACTATCCGTTCTTCGCACAAAACATTGCCGATTTCTGGCGTAGATGGCACATGTCTTTAACAACGTGGCTGACAGACTATGTATTCGCGCCTTTAAGCATTACTTTCCGCGATTACGATAAAAACGGCCTTATTATGGCTATTCTGATCAACTTCACCATCATCGGTATATGGCACGGCGCTAACTGGACATTTGTGTTATTCGGCGTATTGCACGGCCTGTACTACATCCCCCTCATACTAAAGGGTAAGCTTAATAAAAAGAAAGACATCCAGGCGGGCCAAATGTTACCCACTTTTGCTGAGCTAAGGAACATCATCGGCACCTTTCTTTTGGTGATGTTCACCTTCATACTTTTCCGCTCGGCCGATCTCTTATCAGCGCTTAAATATTATCGTGATATATTTTCACTGGCTCCGCTTACGTTCACCGATATCAACCCCGGCTGGATGTATTTATTAGCATTGGTCTTCATCATCTTTATGATGCTTGCCGAATGGAAGAGCCGTGGCAAGCTGCACGTTTTGCAAAATATGGACGCCAAATGGCCCGGATTGATACGCTGGAGCTTTTATGTCGTAGCTGTTGCCCTGATTATGACCTTTACGGGCCACGAACAACAATTTATTTACTTCAAGTTTTAACGGTCATGAAAATATTTTTAAATAAGCTCGGGCTGTTTATGCTGATCCTGGCTGCTATGTATCTGATCATCTATCTTCTCGTGCCTCGTTCTTATTATTCCGAAACAGATTACCTTTTGGGCAAAGCAGCTATCGAGCGGCTCGATTCGGGTAACATTAAAGGTAATTTATTGATCGGCGATAGCAAATCCCAAATAGGTCTTAACGCACATTGCCTGCACGCGGTCAATTACTCCCTGGCAGCATCCGGGCCAATAGAAGGTTATTACGAGGTACGTAGTTTATTACAAAACAAAACCAATCACATCGATACCCTTTTTATATCGTACGCGGTTAAGCACCTCATCGAACCCGAATCATTTTACTGGAGTTCATACCGTAATCAATTTATCAATGGTTCGTATTTAGATAGCGCTTTTCATACCGCTATGCGCAATAACGATCAAAATTTTTCGCTTAAGACCTCGGCTTATACCCGGTTCTATGACAGGATGATCGATAAGCCATCCATCAGTTCAAAAATACGCTTTGCACAAAGTTTTATTTTTGGAGGTACTTTAAATAGTATATTTGATAATTTGCAAAAAGCATATCGTCACGAACGGATTAACGGTGCCAATCAATTTATAAACGGCCGCATTATCGTTATGTCATCAGATACTATGACTTTTATCCGCCAGGCGGGCAAGCCTATTGGTGAAAATGCGCCAAATGCTACTCCATCAGCCACTAACGACATCTATTTTCAAAAAATATTAGACATTTCAAAAAAGTTCAACGTAAAGGTTATATTTATTTTAATGCCATCTATACAAACCAACATATCTTCCACATTGCAAAACAAAAAAAATTACCTTAAAACCTTTTTTGGTAATGATTTTGTATGTGATACATCAGTTTACGATGATAATTTATTCAGGGATAACGCTGGTCATTTAAATGACAGGGGTGTAACAAGGTTTCAAAATTTTGTAACTAAAAAACTTTATTCTTCAAAATCAACCTCTACATCTCAATAATATAAGCCCCTGTCTTTTTACACTTACACGTATAGCCATGGCCGAAAAAGAAAAATTACGTATCGATAAATACCTCTGGGCTATCCGGGCATTTAAAACGCGCACATTAGCTGCCGAGGCCTGCAAAGCAGGCCGTGTTAAACTCGATGGCAATAACATTAAACCATCGCACGAGGTACGTCTCGGCGAAACCTACCAGGTTTCAAAAGGAATAGAAAAGAAGGTTTTAAAAGTAACCGGACTACTCGAGAGCCGCGTTGACGCTAAAACTGCAATTAATTTTTATCAGGATATCACCCCTGTCGAACAAACCCACGCATTTAAAAGTATGTTTATGGCTCCTGTTTTAGTACGCGACCGCGGAGCTGGCAGGCCCACAAAAAAAGACCGGCGGGAGATCGACGATCTGACAGACGATTTTTTTGATAAAGGAAACTAATTTATTGGTCAAAAAACGCGGTGCAACATTATTCAATTTCGAAATAATAATAACTCTTCGTTTATATTTAATAATTACGAATAATCTATTATGCCAAAGGCAATCAAATTAACCATGCTGCAAAATTTCTCTATATAAATTTTACAAAAAATAGTGTTTTCAAATAATTAAAATCACTATTTTGCAACCACGTTAATAATCTCAACATCAATAAATTTTTTGATTTCTTTTTGTTGAAATTGCTTTACTAATATACCCCCTGTTTTGATTAATTTGGATGTTGATATTTTAACCCGAATAAAAACAATTTTTATTCTAATTGTTTTTTTATTCTCCATCATGGGCCATGTTTTTTTTATGAAAAACATAAATCATGTTGTGCAAAAAAATCACGCCCATTTTGCTACGATAAAATATGCACATCTCAATTGGTTTAGCCCTTTTCATCCACGGGAAAAAAACATCTCAGTTAGTAGGGTAACAGTACCCAAAATCAAGTTTACCGGTGTATTATTTATCCTTGTTGTCGGTGCATTAAGTTCAACTGGCTTAATTAAACTACAACAATTCACAAACGTCAATTTCAGCAATCTTCAAAAAATATGCATTGCCCAATGCATATTGAGAATTTGAACTTAGTTTTTATTGTATCCTAGCTTTATTTAATTATCTTCAATTAATAAAACCTATGGTGCACAACAATAATCGTCGTGATTATAAACTATCATTTAAAAATCTTGTCAAAGAAGATAAACATGTACACTAGTTATACCTTATATATAAGTTCAATTACTTTACTTAATCAAAGTAAATAGTCTGTTTGCATGGAGAGAACTTATATTACACCACAAAATATACTTGCTGACATCAACAAAAAAACCTTACCCGGCCTTTTTACTGATGCGGCAAATCAATATGCTTCAAATATTGCCGTTAGGTTTGATGAGATTGATTATACATATCAGTCACTTAACAACAAGACTAATCAATACGTCCATCTTTTATTAAGTAATGAGATTAAGGTTGAAAATCGCATTGCTGTAGTTTTAGATCGTACACCCGAAATGCTGATAACTTTATTGGCTATATTAAAATCGGGAGCTGCTTACCTACCGCTTGATCCCGAATATCCAAAAGACAGGATTGAGTATATGCTCAATGATTCCAATACAAAATTATTGATCACTTCTAAAAAATATGCGAACCACTACAATATCAATGTACAACAGTTATTTATCGAAGATATTTGGATACAGTTAGATAGCTTTAAAACAACCGAACCCGACGTAAGTGTAACGGGCGATGACTTGGCTTACATCTTGTATACATCCGGATCCACAGGCCGGCCTAAGGGTGTTCCCATCGAGCATCATAGCTTAAGTAATTTGTTACTTAGCATGAAAATGGTCCCCGGCATCACCAGCACCGATGTTTTACTATCTGTAACAACCATATCATTTGATATCGCCGCACTCGAGTTATTCCTCCCTTTAATAACCGGCGCAACGTTGATATTGACCAATAGCGCTGCCGCTAAAGATTCGCGGACGCTATTAAAAACCATCCGAACGCAAAATGTAACTATCATGCAAGCCACGCCAAACACCTGGCGCATGATGCTCGAATCGGGCTGGGACGAAAAACTACCTTTAAAGGTTTTATGTGGTGGCGAGGCATTGCCATTAAGCCTTGCCAAAAGACTGACTTCTAAGTGTGCGTCTTTGTGGAATATGTATGGCCCAACAGAGACAACTATTTGGTCCACATTAAAACAAATAACCTCGTCTGATGAAATTATAAGTATAGGCAGGCCTATTGATGATACCGTTATTTATATCCTCGACGAAAACAATCAGCCGGTTTCAACGGGCGAACAGGGCGAAATTTGCATTGGCGGCGCGGGACTCGCCCGTGGCTACTTAAACAAGCCCGAGCTAACAGCCGAAAAATTTATCAGTTATACCGATACCAGTCAGCAGAGCTTAAGGTTATACAGAACCGGCGATCTGGGTAAATTTTTGCCTGATGGCGATATACAATGTTTTGGCCGTATAGATCATCAGGTTAAAATAAGCGGCTTCCGTATCGAATTGGGCGAAATTGAAAATGTCATCCAAAAAAGTGGCCTGATAGCCGAAAATGTTGTTTTGACCAAAGAAGACGAAGACGGAAATAAAAACCTGGTAGCATATGCAATCCCACAACTTGAACAGGTAAAACTCAAAGAAAAGGAGCTGTACAAGCAGCAGGTTGATAGTTGGGAAAAAGTTTACGATACCGAGTATGAACAATCAGAATCTCAACTGCAAACAGATGCCAAATCTCAGTTTGATGCTAACGTATGGACAGATAGTTTTACTATAAAGATCATCCCTGTTGAAGAAATGCAGGAGTGGTTGGCCGATATCATAAAAGTAATATTAGCACAGAAGCCTCAAAATGTGTTAGAAATTGGTTGTGGCACTGGTTTGATATTTTATCAGTTGGCCCCGCATATCAACAAATACATCGGCACCGATCTTTCAAAATCTGGCATCAACGCACTTACAAAAGAGATTGACAAAGAAAAAGGCAACTATCCCGAAACCAAACTGCTGGCTTGTGCCGCGCACGAAATAACACTCGCATCAGATGAGGATATTGATACTGTTGTTATTAACTCGGTTATTCAGTATTTCCCTGGCGAAGATTACTTAACCGAAGTATTATCACAAAGCATCTCGTTATTAAACGGCAACGGCAAGATTATCGTAAGCGACGTTCGCGATCTGCGTTTATTGAAATTATTTAAAAGCTATTTGTCATTATCCAAGTTACCGCCGGATGTTGATAAAAAAGAGTTTTCATACATCGTGGATCAGGAGCTCCTCAAAGAAGAGGAGTTATGCGTGGCGCCTGAATATTTTTACCATTTAAAGTCGCTATTCCCGCAAATAACGCATATTGACATACAATGGAAACAAGGCGATTATATTAACGAATTAATTGCATACCGGTACGCCGTAATTATTTACGTGGGTATCAGCAACGATACCGTTACACCTGCCTGGGCAAGATGGACGGGGGCCGATGTACAAGCCGTTCAGCAACTTATCGAAAACAAGCAAGCTGTTATCGCCTTGAGCGATGTGCCCAACCCACGGCTTGCAAAAGAGGCGCTTTTAGAACAAGGCTTGGATGATACAGGCATATACACCACCGGCGAATTATCAGCATATACATCATCGGATAATTTTGAATACGGCCAGGCAAAAAACATCATTCAGCTTGCAAAAGCGCAGGGATATCATTGCCGATTTTACGTAAGTGCCAATCCGCTTAAGCTCAATTTACTACTACAGCTAAATGCAGGTGACGAATTTATAGCACCGTTGTATGATACCGATAAATCTGCTTTTACCAATATACCCCTACTGGCTACTATTTGTACTTTGATACAACGGGACGTGTATAAGGTGATGACCGATCAGCTGCCTAATTATATGATTCCGGCTAATCTGACCATCCTTACTCAGCTTCCACTTACAAACAACGGAAAAATAGACAGGCAGTTTTTAATGCAACGTAGCGGCAATTTCCGCACCCAGCCTGTTAACTATAAGCCGGCCCGCAGTTCCGTCGAAAAAACCCTGGTATCTATCTGGCAGGACCTGTTAGGCATTGATAAAGTAGGCATAAACGACAATTTTTTTGAGTTGGGAGGCAACTCATTAATTGCTATCCGGATCATGATCACGCTCGAGAAAGCTACCGGACAGGATATGCCTCTGTCTTCCTTGTTTGAATATCCTACCATCGAACAGTTAGCGGCAGTAATTCAAAGCAGCAGTAAACCATCCAACGGCTCAAAGTGTTTGGTTCGTTTAAAACCCGAAGGCAATAAAACACCGCTGTATATAGTTCACGGCTGGGGCTTAACAGTATTTATTTTTAAGGATCTGGTTAAAAACCTGCACCCGGATCAACCCGTTTTTGCCCTGCAGGGCATCGGTGTTGATGGCTTTGAAGAACCTTTAACCAAAGTAGAGGATATAGCAGCACGCTATATTTCGGAAATCTTAGAGCAAAACCCAACCGGCCCGTATGCTTTTGCCGGATATTCCCTCGGCGGTGTAATTGCATGCGAAATCGTTAAGCAATTAAGAATTATGGGTAAACAGGTAACAATGCTGGCCATGTTCGATGCTTATGCCCACACCAACGAAAAAACAGCCATCAACACGCTATTTAGTTTCAAAAAGCTTAATAAGTTTTTTTTACGCATTGGTCATAATGTTACCGAGCTGATAAGGGATCCGAATACCTGGAACGAAAAAATAACTCAGATCAATAGAAAACTACCTAAATGGCTTAAAAAGAGCAATATAGGCAAGCTCCGAAAAGATAATGATGTGGATTTTTACTCGAACGATTTAAGCAAGGTATACTTCGCCGCAGCGGTACAACATTATAAATTAACTGCCAACGAAGAAACCATCGAGTTATTCAAGGCTACAAAAAACATCTACTATTATATGGACGATCCTGTATATCTTGGGTGGCAGCAATACGCTAAAACTGTAAATATGCACAAAGTTAAGGGTTCACATACAACCATGTTTTTATCACCCAACTATGAAAAATTTGCCGAAATATTACAACAACGCCTGGATGCCAACAATTCATAATAGGCCGGAGTCCTAGTTCGTTTTAAGCAATACCTTAATACACTTGTCCAGGCTGGTGCGCCAATATGGGATCTCGATACCGAGGTCCTTTTTTATTTTAGCTTTATCCATAACCGAAAAGGCAGGGCGTATAGCTCTGGTTACATATTCTGATGTACGTACCGGATAAACTTTTACATTGATATTGGCAATATCAAAAATACCCATCGCAAAATCATACCACGATGTCACGCCCTCGTTACTAAAATGGTATATACCATACTTATGCTTATCGTTAGTAATAATGGTCAAAATACATTCTGCAAGATCAATCGCGTAGGTCGGCGTCCCTATCTGGTCGGCAATTATTTTCAACTCATCTTTTTCGCTTCCCAGGCGCATCATAGTTTTAACAAAGTTATTCCCGTATTCCGAGTATAACCAGCTTGTTCTTAGAATATACGCTTTAGTCAGGTTGGCTAAAATAGCCTGTTCGCCCTCAAGCTTGGTTAGGCCATACACGTTAATCGGTTCAGCCACATCATCTTCAGACAGCGGATGAGGGGTGTTGCCCTCAAAAATAAAATCCGTAGATACATGGATCATTGTGGTATTAAACTCCATGCACAGTTTGGCAATATTTTCAGCACCATCCCGGTTTATTTTTCGGGCCGTCTCAACATCGTCTTCGGCTTTATCAACGGCGGTGTAAGCTGCGCAATTGATGCAATAAGCTGGTTTATGCTGATTGAACAGCTGAGCAAGCAACTCCGTATCTAAAATATTGGCCTGATCCTCCGGCGGAAAAACAATATCAGTAATCCCCTTCTCAGTAGCCACATAATTCAAACACTGGCCCAATTGCCCCGATGACCCGAAAACTAATATTTTACTCATACACCAAATATCTTATATAAAAAGCCTACTTACTAATGTTTTGCAAAAATACCTTCATCACGTTATCTATGTCCAGATACTCGAGCGCGTATTGCCGGGAGTTTGAACGTTGTGCCGCAATATCCTTTGCTGATACCTTTAAAATTGTGTCAGCCAGAGCTTTATAATCATCAGGAGGCACAATAAAGCCGATATCGTACTTATCAACCACTTCGTATAACGATGTATCCGGTGTTGCCGTAACTACCGATGCTCCCCCGACCGAAAGTATGGTCGTCAATTTCGATGGCATTACCAGGTCTCCTGCATTACCTTTTTGAATAACCAAATGAACATCTGCCATATTCAAAAACTCGTTAAACACGGCTTTATCCTGCAAGGGCAAAAAATTAACATTTGATAACTCTCTATGAGCAACCAATTCTTCTAATTTCTGCTTATAGGGCCCGGTACCGCAGATAACAAACTGAATATTGGGATCATTTTTTAACTCATCCGCGCAATATATTATATTTTCGAGACCTTGCTTTTCGCCGATACTGCCAGAGTATACACAAACAAATTGAGATGGCTGATAGCCCCATTTTTCTTTAAGATCGTTCCTGTTTTCGATCGGAGAAAAATAAGTGGTGTCTGTCCAGTTCGGAAAGAATAACACATCGCGCCCGGCTTTGTTAGCTATTTTTTTTATCATCCCGTCCGAAATGCTGCTTACAAAATCACTGCCTTTTAATATGCTCCGCTCTGCCGAGTAAAGCATGTTAAACAATTTTTCGTTCGACAGTATTTTCAGTTCCTGTGCTGCCTCTATCTGCAGGTCCTGAATATGGTAAATTAACTTGCCCCCCTTAAGTTTTTTATAGTACCAGGCCAGGTATCCGAGGTGAAACGGAGGCGCCACTGTAATGATATAATCGTGCTTCTTTTTAAAAAGCATCAGCTTTTTCACCACCCAAAACATCGATGTCCAGAAAGAAAAATCCTGTATCATCCTTTTTTTTCCGGTAGGATTTGCCGGTACATATGATGGACACCGGTAAACGGTCAACTTGGCTCCGGTGCCGGCATCTGTTTTAACTTCCTTTTTATACCAACGGTTTTTGTACGGTTCCTGCACTTTCCAATAAGGGTAATAAGGATAAGTTGTTACCACTGTACAGTCAACACCGTTTTTAATTAGCCATTCTATCATATCACCGTTATATTTGCCTATACCGGTGGGCTCTGGCGAAAAGTTATGGCTAATTAGCAGTACTCGTTTTCTCATTAACAAAATTAAAATTGTAATTATTTACCTCAACGTGGATGCCGGTAACCTTCAGCTTTCACTGAATTTACGGGTACGAATATACACCGCAGGGTTACCGGCGTAAATACCCGATTCGTCAAGTTGCTTGTTAGCAACCGAATTTACTGTCAATATTGAATACGCCTTACACGTTACACCAGGGCATACAACAGATTTTGCACCAATCCATACCCCTTCTTCCAAATGTATTTTTCCGAGTCGGTATGGAAAGCTCTCCACCGTATAATCGTGATTGCCGGTTAATAACATGGCACCTTGTGATATGCAAACATTATTGCCCAGCGCTACATCTTCCAGATTATCTATCCAAACTGACTCGCCTATCCAGCAATGATCGCCGATCGTCAGCCGCCAGGGGTTTTTGATCCTGACCTTAGTTTTAATAATCAATCCGGCACCTACCTTCGCACCAAATAATCGCAATAAAAATATCTTCAGCTTATAGGGCCAGGGGAAAGAACTATCAAAAATATAGTAATTGATAAAAAACCAGATTAAAACTTTCCATTTGGGGCCGGCATAGTAATCGCCTGTATTAAATTTCGACAGATCTGTTTTCATGATTGAATTAGCACATCACAATAAATATTGATCAGCCACTATCACAAAAATAAACTTAATTTTTAATGGATAAATTATATAGCCGAATATATTGCTCAGCCAGGTGCGATTCCTCATATTCCTGAGCTATTTGCGCCGGAGTTTCGTTATTAATACGTGTAAATTTGTCCTTTTCTATAAATAGTTGGTTCAGATTGCTGGTAACAGCTTCAATATCTGTTGTCGTAACCCAACCACAATTATTTTCAGCAACATATTTAAACAATCCCACCTGGTCGCTTATAAAAACAGGCGTGCCTACAGATAACGACTCGATAACTACTATCGCAAAATTTTCGCTATGCGACGTAAGTGCCATCATATCTATTGCCGATAAAAATTCAAACTTACCCTCTCCGCCTTTCCAGCCAACCCACTCAATTTGCTTACTGTTGCCACATTTATTCGCGATCGACTTTAAGCTATCGATATAATGCGATTCGCCTGAGCCCGCGATCAACAGCTTATAGGGAAAATTAACTTTGCTTAGTGCCTTGATTAATACATCCAATCCTTTTTTCGGATCGATGCGCGATAAAAAACCGATGGTAAACGTTGGGTTCTCCGGTCGAGGGTATTTCTTGCCCGCCAGCTTAACCAAATTGGGAATAATTTCCCCATCCCACGTACCAACTATCCTTTTGGATTCGTCCCATTCCATCTCTGTTGACACATGCAACCAACTATTTTTTAGCAGTTTCTTACCCAAAAGTTTGTGAACCCATTTTTTTGCGAAGGCATTTCTGTTGTAAATTATATAATCGCTCAACATGCCGTGCGGAGATACGATCGGCTTAATGCCCTTATTCCGGCAAACCAAAGCGGCTCCCAACACCAAAAAGTTCCACCAGGTATGAATGTGCACTACATCAAAATCATCGACAGTTTTATTCAAAAAACCCCATAATTTCCATGAAATGTAGGTATTATCGCCAGTAAGCTTGTTAAAGTAAAAAACCTTTACGCCGTCAACTAAAACCTCCGTATTCTTATTAACTTCAAGTTCAGATTTTCCATTTGTTGCTGTTGTATAAACCGTAACCTCATGCCCGAGCGCAATAAGCCGTTCTGCCAGCATTGAGATAACAACAATTGGCCCGCCGTAGGCATAAGCTGGTTTATAATAGGGGACTACAAAAAGGATCTTCATATTTACGATTAGTTACAAAAACGATATACCGTATATACGAAAACCATTCCAAAAAAAATTAAACCACAAATTAATATAAGTCATTAACTTCGATTCTAAAAAAAATCCAAATCACTATAGTCAAATCCAAGCATTAGGGTGCTTGTAACAATCGATTAAAGCTAATATTAAATTTTACAATATTTTATTTTCTGCCCGAAAATTTTTAATAATTGTCAAATATATGCTTTCAATAGCTCCCAAAGCTGCCGTTTTGTTAAAACGGTTTGCATTAATCAAACCCTTATCGATAACGGCAGCCCTTTCTTCTGTTGACAAATTGATAACGTCATTTAAAATATTAGCAGCTTCTTCGGCCCAGCAATCCTGTTGTAGCTTATTGTGTGGCATTACGGAAACGAGATATGCGGCACTATCGGCTACTTCGGTCATCGGTGCGGCCGATGTAGTAATAACCGGGCAGCCCGACGCCATCGCTTCCACTATTGGCCACCCAAACCCTTCGGCAATAGATGGAAATAACAAAACCGAAGCACCTGAATAAGCAACACGAATAAGTTCATCTTCAATCCCGGTCAACAGATATATATCCTTTTTATATGCTGATGATTCATAGGCTTCCAATATGCGCTTAGACGGCATTTGCCCTATCATCAACAATGGTATGTTCTGCTTATTTTGCTTGCGCCAGGCATCGTATATCTGTATAACCCCCAGGCGGTTTTTGTACCACTGGTTCCCCCCTACGTGTAAAATATAGCCATTGGACAAATCTACTCCAGTCTGTTTTTGCAATCTCTCTCTGCATTCACCAACATCTTGCACCTTAAACACCTGGTTTAATCCATTGTACACAACCTCCGATACAGGTGGCACATGTTCAATAAACTTGTGCAGATCATCTCTGGTTTTTTTTGATACCGATATGAAATTTTGCGCCTTGCTATAACCACGCCTTATAAAAGCCTGGTATCTTCTGCCTGTCCAGCCGGTTTTATTCTCCGGAAATTTATCAAGTGCTGATTGCTGAGCTAAAAAATCGTGACAGTGCACTACATGTGCTTTGTTTGCAACCAACGGCACCCATGGCCCCAAAGCATTATCAGTAAGTACATAAAGTGTATCAGCATCTGCATTCTTTATTTTACGCCTTAGCTCAAACGGAAATATCAAGTACTGATCAATGTATCCCATCCATTTTCTTAGGGCCTTGGGGAAGGGGAATTTGTAAAAAATTGGCCTCGCTGTTACCATTTCTACCTTATACCCCTTTGCAGCCATACCTTCACTCAACATGGTGGCAAAACGAGGCATACTTTGCGACTCAAGAAAGCCGGGATGTGTTAAAAATATCAATCGCATACACTTCCCCAATTATTTGCTGGTTTTAAATCGCTTTTTAACAGCCGGACTAATTTTGTTTTTATCATTTAGCGATGCCAGCATCAGCCCTCCGATTAGTGTAGCAAAGCCTAATGTTGTAGGCTGTGCCCAGCTACCCTGAGCCACCAATACAAAACCAAAACTCAAAAGCATCCAGGGCAACATATCACCCTTAGCCATTTTAAAATAACTGCTAATGGCTATTTTAACACTCAAGCCTAAACGCAAAAGAATTGCTGCAATACCCATCAACGGACCTAACTCACCTATCAGCCGTCCCCATTCCGCTTCTGCAATTAGCCATCCTCTTCGGTTACCTGACAACAATTGCGCACCTACTTTTGTACCCATGCCAAGCCCATATCCAAAAAAAGGTTGGTTGGAAGCGTCTGAAAGAGTCGATATCATACCCCCCAAATAGCGATCACCAAAAGTACCTTGTAAACCACCCTCTGCTGTTTCTGCATTTGCAAAACGGGCGGTGAGCACTCCGGTAGCGGTTTGGAACAATTTTGAGCTGCTTAATGCAAATAGCAATATTGCTATAATACCTACTCCTATCAATGCCTTACCTAAATTTTTAGGCTTACGCAAAATAACAACGACTGCAAACCCAAGCGATAATATGACCTGAAAAGTTAAACTGCGACTAATTGAAAGCGGGATTGATGCCAATACGGCGATACTTGCCCCTATTAATAAAAGCCGGTTAATACTCTTGGGATTAAACAAAAAATAAACTAAATAACTGGCTACAAAACTAAAAAAAAGTGTATTTCCAGTAGTAAATGAAAAAGTTCCGGGCGGGCGAAAGTAACCCAACGCACCGGCGAAACCTGCACCAGCTGCATCATCTCCCAAACCACGGTTAACCCAGGCGGATTGTGGGCTGTAAAACTGCAAACCGATAAGTACAGCCATAGGCAGAGATATCCATAACGTAATTCTGCCCATTTTAACAACGTCTTCTCTTGTGAAAACGCGCCCCATTACAAATACCAAAGGGAAATGGATCAAAAACATCCGAGCGCCATAAATTGCTACCGGGAGGTTTCCATGGCCTACTGCCAAGGCGGTAAAAGTTCCAACAATACCTATCGAAACCATACCGAATAAATAAATGTTATTGAGTATAAGCCCCCTGTTCCAAGCGGCCAATACAACATACAATGCTATTGGGTCGCGTATAACAAGTAATGGAGTTGACAAGCCCGGTAAAAACCACTTCCTTAACGCACCTTCAAAAATCAGTAAGATAAAATACCACCAAATTCCACGCCTGATACCACGATTCGGGTCCACAACTTTAACATGCTGAGTTTGTTTAACAGGCCTCCTTAGTTGTATCGCATTACTTTCAATGTTCAAATCGTTATCCATAATAATTCAATACAATATTATCCCGGTCTGTTGTAAATGTATAAAACGCAGCGTTAGTTTATAAACTTAATTAAAGTATAACGTGTTTTCTGCAAATTAAACTGCTTTGCAATTATTTATAGCTTTTGCAAACTCTTCGCCATACACCGCCCAGGGTCGCCGTTCAGCTGTTTTCATAGCTGCCCTTCCAACCTCCGCTATTTTTTCTGGTTGCTCAAGCAGCTTTTCAATTGCAATCTGTAATGCCTTTGTCGATCCTGCTTCTATTAACCATCCGTTTTCGCCATCATTAATTAAATCGGGCCCTGCGGTCCTATCAGTCGTAATAACGGGTGTACCCTGCGACATTGCTTCAGTTATAACCAAACCAAAACCTTCAAAAAGCGAAGGAAAAACGAGCACATCATGTTCGCGCATCAACTTTAATACTTCGGCATGCGGCAAACTGGGTATCCATCGGTGCTTTGCCAATGCGGCATCTAACGCCGGGCAATCGTCAGTGGCCTTATGTCCAACCACTGTTAATGTAACCTTATTACCAATAGCCTCAACGGCTGCAAATAAATCGGCAATACCTTTTCGTTGTGATAACCCGCCAACAAACAACAACTTCAACTGAGTATTGTGTGAAAATTTCGAATACAATCTTTCGGCACCAATTGGCGGAAAACCATACGGAATTACCTCAACAGGCGCCAATTTACCTGGAAAATCTTTTAGAGTACTGGCCGTGAAGCTACTGGCAACAAATATTGCATCCGCCAACCTCAACTCCTCGTCTTTGTTGGCTAACTTAGCTTCGGAATCTTTAAAATTGGTTAGTGTCGCAGCCCAATCCGGCCAACGGTTAAGTTCAAGTTCAAGTAATTTACGTGCGCTACGCCAGTAACCTATCGGCAAATCGTATATACATTGTATACCTAATCGTTTAGCTTCGCGAAACGAACACAATGCGCCGTCTTCATAAGCATACACCATATCTAACCCCTGCTGCGATTTATTTTTTAAACCGGCCGCTATGTGTTTGTCTAAATTCCTATAAACACCGTCAACACTAAACATCCCGGTTTCGTGCCTCGTAAGTTTTTTAAGTCCTGTTTTAATTGCCGCCATGCGCCCAAGCTCGTACAATGGCCAGGTCGTTGCAAAAGGTTGCAAAATTGAATTGTATTGTCGGCGCTTAAATTCAGCAAACGGCCCAATATTACTCAGCTTATCAAAAGCATTATTGGGAAACGTTGCTACCGTTGTTGCAAAACCCGCAAGCATATCGGCACCAGCCAAACCTTCGGCAGCAGCTCTAAAAAAAGAATTACCGGTAGGGTGCGAGATCAATACTTTCATGGAAGCTAATTTGCAGTTAACATTATCTATATCACTTTTTCCGTAGCGAGCTTGCTATCATCTTAACTCTTAATGGCACAACCTGGCGCAAAAAGCCTTTAACTGTCTTCTTGAATTGCTTTTTGCCTTCATTCCTCATATAATAACAAGGCACCTTTTTGTATTCAAAATACTTATTTGCTATTAAGCTATCAGTATAAAATTTAAAAAGCGATCTGATATCGGGGCGGTTATCGAAAGAATAACGGGTTTGAAAAGTGGCTATCTGCTCGGGCCGGCCGGGGTGGTAATGGCTAAAGTGGAAAAACACCAAAGGCACACCGTTAACCAGGTAACCGTCAGCGGTTTCTGTCAATGTCCTTTCGTGCAAATTCCAGTGCGCCATGTTATAGCCAGGATACTTATCAATGTACACCTTATCAAAATAAGCTGGCGCAAGGTTCATCCATAATTGATCAACAAAATAGCCCCGTGTTAAATCTAGTATACATTCGGTGCGTAGCTTTTCCTCCCACCATTTAAGCATACTCATGGTATTTTCGGAGCGCTTTACAGCTAAAAAACCCAGATTGAACACGCCTGTACTAAATATATGCTTCTCAGTAAGTTGTAACGAATCCTTTATTGGAGTAGTAAAATGCGGTGTGAGGATAATGTCGTATTGATCCAATTTATTTTCCAGATCCGTTAACGGTTTTAACACGACAATATCCGGATCAAAATAAATTATCTTATCATAATCTTTATGCTTTTCGAAAAGGTAGGTAAAGTAAAAAGGCTTAACGGCAGTAATAAACTCGACTATCGAGTATAACTCCACCATGCCATCAAATCCGTCTATGTTAACCTGCTCAACTTCGATTATCTCGCAATCCATAAAAGACAGGTCAACATTATTTACATTTTTATCAACCAGACCCAGAATAAACTTCCATGAAGGATTTGATTTTCGAAAAGTATCTAAAAGGGTTTTGGCCTGCGCCAAATAATTTATTGAACAAAGTGTAAAAGCTACATTCATTATTTAAAGTTGTTTAAGGCTTTAATAAAAATTTCGGTTGTTTCTTTAATTAGTGATTTGGGTGGCACGCGCGGTACAAGCTTGAATTCAAAACTTTCATCCACCTGGATTAGCCTTTTATCAAAAAGGTCTTCTGTTATTTCAAAATTAAAGGCTAACTCGTTTTTTTTACAAAAAACCGGTATACCATGATCAATATAAGCCATCAACGACGAACTTTTCCCGGTAATAATGGCAGGAGTGGTAACTATTCCCAAATCTACAAAATGCGTCAGCCAATAGGAAATAAAGTTTTCATCCTGCATCCCAAAGGTTAAAAACTCTAAGTTTTTATATTTACCTGGCAGGCTTTCCCAAAACTCTTTACCATAAGGTAACTTACCTATCGAGGTCACTAAAATTTTCTTTCCCGATTTTTGATGTTCAATCTCTAATTTCGAAAGCAGGGTATCCATATCCCAACTATCGTAATAAATGCTTCCAAAAATGCAGCAGATTATATAGTTATTACGGTGCTCATATATTTCGACAGGAACTTTGTCCTTAAAATCTTCAACTTTACTTTCGGCCCGGATGATATTACTAAAAAGCGGCAATACCGACACTGTAAAACCTGTTCTTTCGAGCATTTTTTTGTACAACGGCATGCTGGTGTTAATAATCAGCGGATTAATTGCCTTTAAGAATTTAACGATATATCTTTTTTGCACACGGCCAAGTATCTTAAACTTTAATGGTGCATCAAGTTCTTCGGCCACCCACAACTCGTGAAACATAATATGCACCTTAAACCCTTTTAGCAACCGCTTAAAAACCGGTATTTCGGCTCGTACTATTCCTCTTTTGTTTAATCCGTAACTTACAAATTGCACACTTATCCAATCAATGTCCGGGTTCGCCTCAATAATCAATCTTAGTTGTGCCTCTCTCTCACTTAATGCTAAATCTGCCGGAAACCTATATACAGTAATGCCATTTTGGATGGTATACGATTCTATTTCTTTTGTATTTCTATCGCTAAACCCCACCAATATTGGTGCAATACCGTTTGCGGCACATTCAATAGCCAACCTTGTCGTTTGGTCACCAACGCCATCTTTACCCCCTGCTAACGAATTACAAATAAAAAGGATCTTCATTTTTTAATTAACTCCTCAAACAGTTTAACATGCTCGTCTATGCGCCTCTCTAACTGAAAATCTTCCAGTTGCTTTTTAGCTTCTTCCTTTTGTTTGGCTTGTAAAGCCTTATCGCTCCATAAGGTTTTCATGGTGCCGGCAAGAGCGTCAACGTCTCCGTTATAAAACGTTAACCCGCCTTTACCAACACACTCGGCCATCCCGCCATTACTCGATACAATGATATTTCGGCCGGCAGATAATAACTCTAATGCCACTCCACCCATAGGCTCCTCCCATTCAGACGGCGCTATAGCTATGCGGCATGCATGTATCAAATCTGTTAGTTCCTGGCCGGTTTTTCTTCCTGCCATGGTCACGTTGTTTCCAAGACTATTATCAACGATCATCTGCTCTATTTTACCTTTCCAGTTGCCATCACCAATAATTAGTAAACTTAAACCCGGTTCAAACTCTTTAACAAGCTTGTTGAAAGCTGATATTAATGTAAATACTCCTTTTTCGCTTACCAGGCGTCCAACAAAAACAAAATCGTACTTAATCTCAATCCCGGGCGATGGCCTTTCAAATTTCTCTATTGGATACGGACTATATATCCGCATCTTTTTATCCAAATCGGGCAACCTGTTCAGCACCCAATCGGTACAGGCAACATTGCGGGTAACAAAATATCTTGCAAAAAACAGTTTGGTAAATACCTTGAAAGCTCCTTTAAAAGCATGTATAAAACCGCGCTTTTTATAATGATACGCTATCGACGCCCATGGCGTCATAGGCGCGGCCTCTCCTTCAACCCATCCCAAGCCGTCAATACAACTAATCTGGTAGCCCTGGTGTATCCATACAAACGGTTTGCGGTATAATACCGGTAATGGTTGCAAACCTAAACCCGCACCATTGTAAACAATGATATCTGCCCATTTTACCAAAGTCCTTTTGGTTTTGAAGTCTGGATTACGATATATATTATACTCAAAGCCATCTGGTTTATCCGATGGCGACTCGGTTATTACCCTGCAATCATGTCCCTGTGCAATTAACCCTTCAGCCAACGATCTGGATTCGCTTTCAATACCGCCTACAGATGGGTAAAATAAATAAGAGTATAAAAGTATTTTCAAGTTATTTTGCATTAACGGATTTGCTGGTAAACAAGGAGAATATTTTTTCGAATAGCTTTTTAAAGTTATCGCGTTGTTTCTCGCTTATAACTGCCAAAATATTTACAAACAAAAGGGCTAAAAATAGTATGGCAAATATTTGCACATAGCTCGACTTATTATAGGGTATACAAGATGCCAAAAACACCAGGATAGGTAAATGGAAAAGGTATAAAGAAAATGTAATTGACGATAAGTATTTTATGGTTTTACCAAAAAACGATGGCACGCTGTAAGTAAAAGAAATGGCATTGAAGCAAAAAATATTCAAAGCAACCAAGGCCCCATAAAGCCACTCAAAAATAAACCTTGCCGAAAAAAACAGCGGCGGTTTACCAAAAGGGTACCTGGAGAAAGCAAAGTCTACATCCCAGAAAAATGTTAAGCCTAAAATAATTACTGCACTAATCGCGAATAGCGCCACTGCTGTTTTTTGGCCGATTGTATATTTGTCAGAGAGTCTATATACTATCACGCCGAATATCCAAACTGGCAAAAGTAGTAAGATCTTTATACCAATCAACAGGCTAACTATTACTAAGCCGATATACTTTTTCGCTCCACTCAAGTATATAAAAACCGCAAACAGCATGTAATACCAAAACTCATAGCTAATAGACCAGAATGGACTGTTGGTTGACGGTGTTGTGCTTAACCCCCATATCTGCTGCAAAAACGTTGCATTTAAAATAAACCTTAATATCTGATTATTGGGTGCAATCAAAGGCGAGTAAAAATCAGGATGCAAATGCTTACCGATAAAATCAATAAGATAAGTAAATATCAGCGCAGGTAAAACCACTGAGTATAGCCGCGAAAAGCGGTCTACCATATACTTTTTAGGGCCTTTATTCTTTTTATCAACGGTAAACGCTATTAAATAGCCCGACAGCACAAAAAAGATTGTGACAAATTTATGTCCAAGATCGCCTGGAAACAAGTTGTTTGAAAACCATGGAAAATTAGCATGCCCTAAGAACACCCCAAATGCTGCAAATATCCTCAAAAAATCAAGGTATAATGATGTAGATTTATTCATTAACAGGTATCTTAACTTTGTCTTTTATAAATATATTCTCTAAAACCTTTTTCCAGATATTCCTTTGTTTCTCTGTTATTTGTGATAGTATAGCTACCGCTACCAACAATAAACCCATAATGCCTATAGTTTGTAAATAACTCGATTTGTTGTAAACAATAACGGCTGCGCTAAATATCAGCATAGGGCCGTGATATAAATACAACGAAAAAGTAATAGACGACAGGTATTTTATAACTTTTTCAATTATCTGTGGTACCCTGATAGTCACAGCCAGGTAACTCATACTAAACAAATTCACAGCGATCAGTGATCCGTATATCCAATCAAAGATAAAATTGGAAGAAAAATATAACGGTGCTTTGCCAAAAACGAATTGTTTAAAGGCAAGTAGGTCTTCACCAACGTAATTGAGAGTGAATATCAATAAGATGGTCAATACAAATATAAAAGCTGCTTTTGCTCTTGTTACAACCAGTTTGCCCGAATATTTATAAGCTACAGCGCCCATTATCCAAACAGGCAGCAATAGCAAAATTTTGATGCCGATTATTAAACATACTATAACTATCCCCGCAATTCGTTTAGCGCCTTTAAAATAACAGAATAACCAAAATAACATGTAATACCAAAACTCGTAACCTATTGACCAGAAAGGTGTATTGGTGGATGGCCGTGTACAGAGGCTCCATATTTGTTGCAAAAAGGTCGCGTTTAACAAAAAGCGCAACGTCTGATTACCAGCGTTAACTTTATCAACATAAAAACCGGGGTTGATCCGTTCCCCTAATGAGTCTAAAATAAAAGTAACTATCAAGGCTGGGATAACAACGGAATATAATCTGGATATTCTGTCGATCAGATACCTTTCAGAGCCTTTATTCTTCTTATCTACCGTAAAAGCGATCAGATATCCGGAAAGGACAAAAAAGACCATAACCAGTTTGTGCCCATACTCTGGTCGTAAAAATAAACCATTTGAAAACCACTCTTGATTGGCATGCACCAGCATTACTCCAAAAGCGGCAATCACTCTCAAAAAATCCAGATATAATGATGTTGATTTATTCAAGTTATTAATTGTATTGGTTAAACTACGCTATAAATTGTTCTATAAATTTTATTTTATGGTATGATTGACCCCGTTTTAATATCTATTTTTTGCCTAAAAACTTTGCTATAGTATTTTTAACAACTACCTGCAAGCCTTTTTTCTCTTTAATTAAGGTTAACATCAAATCAATGCGCGCTTTGGGCTTTAATTTATAGCGCAAAAGCAATCCTTTTAAACTAACACTCTTTTCTTTAAAAAAATCACGGTATTGATCGCTTTCCGCCATCAGGCTCTCGGTCGTCCAAATGCTGCCAATGATGTGGTCTTTTCGCTCACGCGTACAATAGGCATCTTCATGCCACCTGAAGTTCATCAGGTATTCGGGTACAAACCCTATTTTTACGCCATTAAGTAACATCCTGTACAAAAACTCCATGTCAAACGATCCTTTCGATTTTTCGAGAAAGGGCCCGTATTTTAACCAGGTTTCTTTCCGGATAACACATGCCTCCATCGGTATGGAATTATATTTTAATATCGATTCGTAGCGGCTCGCATCTACAATTCCGGCTTCCAATCTATCCCGGCCAAAAAGCTGGGTAAACTGCTTGCTTTTTTCCTGATCGATACTGTCGTCTGCTTCCATATGGTATTGGTTGCAAAACACCAGATCGCAATCAGGGTGGTTATCTAAAAAGTTAACCATTGTTTCAGCATAGTTGGATACCAGCATATTATCATCGGCTAAAAACGCAATGTATTCGGTTTCAGATAAGTTAGCGGCCTTATTCCAGCAGCCAACCATACCCGGATCGGGTGTTTCCTCAATTATTTTATAATAATCGCTTTTTATATCTGTTTTAAACGAAAGGTTACCTCCGCATACAATATGCATTGTGGGTATCGATTGGTTTACAACACTTTGAATACACTTTTCAAGGTATCGTGGGTTTCCAAATGTTGGGGTAGCTATACTTAATTTCATACCTGTATCACTTACTACTTTTGTAACCACCTGATAAAACATCGTCCAGGTGATCGGATTGTTTATTTCACTTTTGCTCTCTTATCCTGATTTCCTCGGTCGGACCGATATCGTTAGCCGTAATAACCAACATGTCGACATATCGCAGCCATAAATGCATAAAATTCATGTTCTTCGAAAAGAAAAAGCCTCTTGACCGCCAAATCAGTTTCAGTAATATTTTAAAAAAGTGCAGCTTTATTTTAACAGATGAATACCCGTCTACACGTTTTTTATTTAGTTGTTCGTCTGTCAGCATTTTGGCATCGGCCATAGCATAGGTAAACGGCTTGGTAAGCTGATTGGCAAATGTTGGCGAATTAAAATGATCGTACCCGTTATTTAACTTACCAACCTTGCCGGGCACTTTCGGCATTTCGTGTACCGAATTGTTATTAAAATAAAACTTATCGCGCATAAAAAGCCGCAACTGATCTGCACCTTTTTGATAATATTGACCAAATAAAAACGACTCCGACGGAACAATATAGCCCTCGTTTACATTCTGCTTATCGGCCAAAACCGCCAATATCTCTTCACCGGCCGCTTCGCTATAAAATTCATCGGTATCGATCATCAATATATAATCCGACGACATTTTATCCTTCAAGCTATTGACCCTTAACCTCCAGTCAACAATATCGGTAGCAAAGTATTTGATGTTTGGATGTGCTATTTGGGATACGATATCTTTCACACTGTTATCGCCGCTATTATCGGCTATCACCAGTTCATCTGCCCATTTTACATGCGAGGCACACTTTAAAACCAGACCTGGGTCCCTATAGCATCGAATATATGCTGTTACGGTATATCTATCCATTCCAGTTGTTTTTAATTGATAAATTTAAGTATACCGGTATACCTACAAAAAGTAGAAAAAACTGGTATACCGCGGTTTTTAGCTTACCTTTTAATAAACTTTTAACTACCCCTTTTGAAAACTGAACTACAAACGACCCAGCCATCCTAAATGTGCGTTTTACACTTTGCGCGTTGTGCTTTGTCTCATAGATAAACCAGTTTTTTGTAGCTATTGGTATCTGATTGATTTTTTTGCCCAATGCTATCTTTCTGACAGGGTGTACTACAATACTTTCTTTTAAAAAAATAATCTTTGTGAGCTTTGATAACCGTACATATATATCCTGATCTTCTTGCGCCGCAATTAAAAAATTTTGGTCAAACCCGCCTATTTCCTGGTATAGATTTGCATTAACACAAATATTGGCCGACCAAAAGTACCCGCCCGTAGTATTAATAGGGCATTCGGTCATATCCTCCTTCAACTTATCCCAATCATCCGGTATAATAGTGCCTTCAAATGCCCTGCTTTCCGGGTATAATGCAATAGCGTTTTTGTATTCTGCAAGAATCTCCTTTTCGGGAATACAATCATCATCAATAAAAACTAACCACGGTGCTTTAGCAAGGCTCGCCCCATAGTTTCTGTTAGATGCCGGCCCTTTGCGCGGGCCTCCAACCCATTTAACAGAGGGATATTTCTCTTCTACCAGTGCTTTCGCTTCACTACTTTTACTATCGTCAGTAACAATTATTTCATAATCGTCTTTTATTGTTTGCACCGTTTGTACAAGCCTATCCAAACACTTACTTAATAAGTCGTTCCGGTTACAAGTGGGTACAATTACTGAAAATAGCATTTAATTAAAATTATTGTTGATTGTATATATTTTTAAAGGCGTGTAAAGCCTGCTTTAGCAGCGAAAGCTTACGGCGAAACTTTTTATACCCGCCGGTTTTCTTTACGCTGTTTAATTTCCTATCCCATTCCAGGCGTTCGTTATCAGTTAAATAGTTAACAGATAATTGATCAATTGGCCTGCCTGTACCCATTTTACAACCAGCCCAATGTATTAAATATGGCTTTTTACTTTCGTCTATCCAATATCGCTGGTAGTTTTCGTCTGTATAATCGCCAGCCCAGGTCGATTGCATATTGTACGGAGGCAGTGTTAAATTGGTAACCGGAACCTTAGATAAATGTACCAGCAGGTTTAACGCAACCTGATCATAAGTTTTATAGTTTAGACAAGCATCACTGTATAATGGGTTTTCCACTGTTTTCTTCAGCGTCTCGAAGGTAAACATTACTTCATCGCAAGCATACTGGCCGGCGTTAAAAGCGTTTTTTTGCCAGGTGGTGCTGGCTTCTTGATAAAACTTTAATGTTGATGCGATGTAGGTGTGTTGCGGATTGTGCCAATGCCCGCACGAGGTTATAAAGCCGCTTACATCAGCTAACGCTTCTTCGGGGTTGCGCAAAAAAACAATATCCGAATCGGCATAGTGGTAGTTATTCGTCAATAAGCATTGATATTTACGCATCATTTTATGCGCATTATTGGCATTTAACCAATCAAGCACCTCGTTCATTTCCCACCAGATACAATTTTCGGGCAGCTCAAATTTGCTATCATCATATGGTATAACCCAAACCGGCAAATTACAACCTACGGCCCTTAATGATCGCACCATCGCCAAAAAACGTATTTCGCTGTTTTTATTAGCAAGAGAAACAATTTTGTCAAGTTTCATACCGTCTTTAATTATATCTTATTCTTTAATTAGTGCTTTTTACTTTCGTAAACTTTTCTTTCAAACTCAAAAATCGTTTTTCAAAAAACTCATACGATGAATAAACCACCGCCGAAAGAATAAATATACATACGACCAGCCCCCAGTAAGCATATTTGCTGTTATTGAAAACATTACTGTATTTAAACAAAATTAATTGCTGCCATATATATGTACTGTACGATAAAACGCCTATCCGCTTTAGTATGGAAAAATTCAAAATCTTAAATATGAAATCGCGCGAAGGTTTTAAATTACTGGCTAAAAGCACCGCAATTAAAACCGATGATATAAGCGAATTAAAAACAGAAGAAAAAAGCAGGTCGTTAAAAACTACGATAATTACCGGGATCAAAATAATATGCAGCAAAATTTTGTGCTTGTACACAAACTGCAACGGAAAAATATTTTTGAACAAACAAATCGCCAATAACGAACCGATGATAATGCCATCTAAATGGTATATCAGTTCCTTAAACACGTTGAGTACCGAAAACAGGTGATATGCGGGATGTATTTTACTGAGTTCCCTAAAATCAATAATCCTCACCAGCACTATCAATCCTAAAAGGATAAACAAAAAGTTAATATAAACCCGGTAATTTTTTTTCAGGATAGATGGGAAAACAATATAAAACTGCTCTTCTACCGACAGCGACCAAAAATGGCCCGTATACACCCCCGTATGAAAATACCCAAGGTTCACCAAAAAAAGCAGGGCGCCAACATACTCCATTGGCCTGACAGCTAAACCAAAAAATGCATGCAGGACAAACAAGGTAAACAGGTATAAATACGCTACCGGTAATATGCGCAATGAGCGCCTGATGTAGAAGTTACGCAACGATATGGTACCTGTTTTGATTTTTTCCTTCAAAAGCAAGGTGGTGATCAAAAAACCACTGATCACAAAAAATATATACACACCCAGTGTCCCACCGCCCAATATCGATTTGATGATTTTGTTTTGAAACTCTGCATTCGCATGGGCAATAAGCACGATAAATACAGATACTGCTCTTATCCCGTCTAACGATGGAAAATGCGAGATATTCAAGTCTTCTGGCAAAGAAAACTCGCTCGAAAGTATCTTTTTTCTAATTGATATGCTCACTATTTATGCTTTTAAATGCCACTTCCATCCATATTGCCAAATTTTATGTCTCACGGGTGTTGTATAATGCCGCATAGCTATACTATCGGGATGATACTTTGCCGAAAAATCAAACTGATCTGCTGTGTCTATAATAAATTGCCTCGGATCAAGCATGTTCGCATGCTGCTTTCTAAAGGCGTATTCAAATGATGATTGTTCCGAAAAGTAATGAAACTCGCCTTTCAGGCTTTCAAAATACACCACTATGTCATCCTGGTTAAAGTCTTTATTCAAGATCAAAAAACCTGCATTTAATGAATATATAGATTCTTTTTTAGTATCAAAATACCCCGCAGTACTACCCCACATCGTATCGGGAGCATACCATAATCCTTTTGATAACAAACCACTGTTTAGGTAACTGCTTATGTTGCTATAACACAAAATATCCGAATCTATATAGATAGTTTGTCCGTTACACGGGTGACCTATAATAACGTTTAGTTTTTTAGCCATGGAGTACCCCTGTTGATAATAGTCGTTAAACGCCGCATTATCAACAAGACGATTATAGGTATCCCAGTCTTTAATTAGCAAAAATGGAAATTTTTCTTTCAAAATTTCTATTTGCGCATCGGTATATGTCTTATCAGAATATATTGTCCATTTTTTAGGGATACCCGCATAAGTGATAAAAGATAAAATTGACAGCATCTGATCTTCAAAGCTTGCCTTGCCAGAGAAGCTAATAATATCAAAATCTACTTGTTGAGTAGTTACAAAACTTGAAAAGTCTATTTTCTGGACAGCTTTTCGAAATGAATTTTTATTACGCTCAGCTAATTTCTGGCACAAAATTTTTGTAATTGCCCCTTGATATTTTATTTTTTTTCTCATTTCATCTACTGGTCTGTCTATTGATAATCTGCTGTACCGGATAATTTATTGGGTTACACTTTCTATAGCTGTTAAATATACCCGTTCCATTTGTTTTGAAATACCACTCCATGACAGATCATTCAATACAACATTCCGGTCAACCGGTATCAGCTTATTTTCAATAAGCAATTGTACAGCCTCTACAAAATGCTTTATCCAATCTTCTTCACTTAGGCCGGCTTTTATAACCCAGGGGTATTTTTTTCCATATTCGTTAACTTCGCCGACTTCAGAGCACAGTACAGGTAGGTTAGCTGCCAGATATTCGGCAAATTTTATCGGAAAACGGCTTTCGTTGAACTCGGTTTTCATTAAGGGTAAAAGCCCCAGGTCAATTCCGGCAGCAAAATAGCGGGTATCTTCGGGGCTCAGGCTCCCCAAATAATCAATGTGGCTTCTTACACTATCACTAATTCCGTCCATCACAACTTCGCTTGGCCCGCATAAAGCAAAACGGATGTTAAGCCCTTGTTTTAAACAAATATCCAATGCTTTAAATGCCCAATGCAGTTCAAAGCCGGTGCGGCCCATAAAGCCTACATATAATATGTCTTTCTGTAACCCGAGTTTTTCTCTTGCCAATTCTTTTTCCGGCACATCATACTTCCAGAAACCATTATGTATAATATCGACCTGGCTTGCACCTCTTTCAATGGCTTTATTTTTCAGAAACTTGCTGCAAACCGTCATCCGGTAACCTAACGATGAGATTTTTTTCTCAAAATATCCCTTCAGTTTATATTCCCAATTACCGCGAAAATCCTTTTTCTCCTTATCACGTAAGGCGTCAACCCAAAGGTCGTCCCAATCAAAAAAAGTAATTTTGGCTTTTTTCTTGAAATTGAACTTCCAGGGCAGGTAAACTGTTAAGAACGGTTGAAAAACATGAACTATATCGAAGTTCGAAAAGTCATCAAATATTCGTTTAACTGCCGTTATCGGATGATTTACGGTACCGAATATAGATTTCCCTTTTCCGCTTTTCGCGATGTGGTATATTACTCCGTCGCGGTTTTCTGTCCTAACAACTGGTACATCATTATTATCAACGCAATAAACATCAACCGTATGCCCCATGTTAACCAGCCCTATAGCAATATTATGCCACCTGAAATAGGTGCCCTGTGTAGAACTGTCAGCTGTGAGAAATGCTATTTTTAACTTGTCCGTGTCCATTACTTTACGCTCAGTAGTTACAGCTTTTTAATCAGATCAATATTACGACGGGCGTAATCAACTATTTCATTAAGGATCGTTTCGGCATTTATCCGGGGTTTCCATCCCCACTCTTTTTGGGCTAAAGAATAATCGGTTACGTATAATGGTATGTCAAAGCTCCTGTTTTCGGCAATGCTGTTAATGATTTTATCACTACCCAGTCGTTGTTTACAAAACGCATCGAGTTGGGCAAGGCTGTAGGTGTTATCAATGCCGCCGCCCAAGTTCGTTAACCTGCTTACTTTTTTCTCGGGTTCATCTATCTGCATTTTTATCATGCTAAACAGATCGCGCGGGTGAAAAAAGTCGCGGGCTTGCTTGCCTTTACCTCCAAAACCGATGTACGATAATGGCCTATCCAATAAGTATTGATATATCCAAAATGAAAAAATACCCTGATCTATTTTACCAAACTGGCCCGGTCCTGCTATTACACCACAACGATCAATCCATACCGGGAAACCAAAAGTATAGTGGTACTCCAAAGCCAATACTTCTGACGCTAATTTTGTAGAACCATATAATGAGATAGGTGCCGCAGTGCTAAAGCCCTCAGCAACTCCCAATTCAGAAAAACCCTGCTGGTAAGCAGCGTTTTTTTGTATTACAAAGCTATCTTCAGCCTCGGTTAAAGGTATCTTATTCAATTCGTCAATACTGTATACCCTACTGGTGCTCAGCATAATAAATCCGGCACTATCCCTTTTACATTTTTCCAGAAGGTAAATAGTG
>Ga0209026_1000390_pt1 | contig 39167 bp, 37 predicted proteins | sample AraplaCL_Col_mCL_FD_184262 | JGI IMG/M metagenome (GOLD analysis project Ga0209026, IMG submission 184262) | Arabidopsis root microbial communities from the University of North Carolina, USA - plate scrape CL_Col_mCL (SPAdes) (version 2) | ecosystem: Host-associated > Plants > Roots >... | reverse complement strand
AAAAGAAAAACAATCCACAACCGGGAGGGCCGGCAGTTCCGGTAGATACGAGTAAGTACACCGTTACCACCCTTGCCGGCACCGGCAGTTACGGATTTACGAACGGGCCGGGTACCATAGCGCAGTTTAGCGATCCTTTTGCTGTCGCGACCGATGCCTCGGGAAATGTGTATGTGGCAGATGCCGATAACAATGCCATCCGCAAAATAACGCCGGCGGGCATTGTAAGCACCCTCGCGGGCGATGGCACCCGGGGCTTTAAAAATGGTACCGGCGCAGGTGCTGAGTTTAACTTTCCGCATGCTTTGGTTGTAGATTCGGCCGGGAACATTTATGTTGCCGATACTTTTAACGAGATGATCCGTAAGATCACGCCGGCGGGTGTGGTAACTACCGTGGCGGGCGATGGCGCAGCCGGATTTGCTAATGGAGCAGGCACCATGGCCGAGTTTAACGCACCTTCGGGGATTACCCTGGACCGTTTAGGCAACCTGTTTGTATCCGACAGCAACAACCAGCGCATACGTAAAATAACACCGTCAGGTGTGGTGAGTACGCTCAACCTAACCGTATTGCTGAGCGGGCCGCAAGGCATTGCCGTTAATGCTTCGGGCGATCTGTATGTGGTAGAATCGGGCAAAAGCCTGATCCGTAAAATTACATCTGAAGGTATAATTACCACTCTAGCCGGTACCGAGCCCGGAGGTTTTACAGATGGACAAGGCACTGCCGCATTATTTGCCGTACCAGAAGGCATAGCCATAGATGCATCCGGAAATTTGTATATAGGCGACCTGGGTAACGACCGGATCCGGAAAATAACACCCTCGGGATATGTTAGCACTATTGCCGGCAGCACCAAAGGTAATGCAAACGGAGCCGGAGCCGATGCCCGGTTTTATGCACCAGCCGGTTTGGCGATCGACACTTTTGGATACCTGTACGTAGCCGATGTGAACAATCACAGCATCAGGAAGCTTAAAATCAATTAATAACATGATCATGCCGAAGATGGCATAACAACAACGTGGTTTTGCAAGCTGCAACAGCACATGATAATATCCTGTGTCCCCGCGGGGATGCTACTGCCTAAAAGAAACAGCTCCCCTGCTTTACTTTAGAAACAACTATTCTATTATGTCAACCACAAGCACGGGTAACGTTATTGCTATGCCCTTAAAACCGGCAGTTATTAAAGGGAAACGCATCGAATCGATCGATATTTTAAGGGGCACAGTGATGGTCATTATGGCTATTGACCATGTACGCGATTACTTTCACAGCGAAGCATTTTTGTACAGCCCGACCGATCTTTCGCGCACAACCGTTCCGTTATTTTTAGCCCGGTTTGTTACGCATTACTGCGCCCCCATTTTCATTTTTCTTGCCGGGGTATCGGCATATTTATACGGCGTTAAGCGCAGCAAAAAAGAGTTATCCTTCTTCTTGTTTTCGCGTGGGATATGGCTGATCGTTGCCGAACTTTTTATTGTTACCCTGCTCCAAACATTCAACCCACAATACCCTTTTTTTAATTTACAGGTGATATGGGCCACTGGGATTTGCATGGTCGTGTTATCCGTATTGATCCATCTTAATAAACGCCTCATTCTTACAATAGCCCTGTTGCTTATAACGGCCCATAACTTTTTTGATGCAATACATGTACCGGGCATCGGCGTGCCATCCTTTGCCTGGTCGGTATTGCACGAGCCCGGCGATTTTCGTTTTGGCAACTTTTTATTCAGTGTAAAATACCCGGTATTGCCCTGGATAGGTATTATGGCTTTGGGCTATTGTTTAGGAAGTTTGTATGCGCCGGGTTACGATGCCGAGCGGAGAAAAAACATGCTGCTTTTTTTAGGGGTGATCAGTATCATCCTTTTTATGCTGCTGCGCCTGAGTAATGTTTACGGCGACTCCGCACATTGGGCATTGCAAAAAACTCCTACGTTCAGTTTATTGTCCTTTTTGAATGTGACCAAATACCCGCCGTCGTTTTTATATACGCTTATCACACTGGGGCCGGCATTTATATTTCTTTCCCTCGCCGAAAAACCGTTAAACCGGTGGACAGCAAGGATAGCCGTTTTTGGGCGGGTGCCGCTATTTTATTACCTGGTGCACTTTTTTTTGATCCACCTGATGGCTGTTGCAGGCGCGGTATTTTCAGGTTACAACTGGCAGGATATGATCTTATCTGTACGGATAAATGCCAGCCCGGCTTTAAAGGGTTATGGCTTTAACCTGGCAACGGTATACATGGTATGGGCAGTGCTGCTCATCGTACTTTATCCTTTATGTAAACGGTTTGACAGGTTTAAACGCACCAATCTGGCTAAATACAAATGGTTAAGCTATTTGTAACTGCTGCGGTAATAAAGTAAACTTATCCGGGTTTAAAATGCCTGGCAAATTAGTTAAGTTTGCTTTTCACACATTACATCATGAAACATCTTAAACTCGTTTTCGCTATAGCAATCCTTTTCGCGGCAAGCCAAACTTATGCACAACGAGCCACGGTTACCGCCGCCACTACTATGGATATTAACGGCAAACTTTGGACCAGCCTTTGGCAACAAAAAGCAGCCGAGTACAGGGCATTGTGTTTCCAGGCATATAACATTGCGCATTTGCGTGCCGGCCAGGCTTTGTTGAAGCGAACCAAAAAGCCAAGGGCTATTATTACCGATATTGATGAGACTTTGCTGGATAACAGCCCCAACGCGGTATCGCAGGCTTTACAGGGTAAAGGTTATGAAAAAGCGGCATGGTTAAACTGGACCAGCAAAGCTGAAGCCGATACCGTACCCGGAGCGCCCTCGTTTTTGAAATACGCCGCTAAAAAAGGTATTGTTGTTTATTATATCACCAACCGCAGCGAAGCCGAACGCGCCAGCACATTAAAGAACCTGCAAAAATATGGCTTCCCCAATGCTGATGATGAGCACCTGTTTTTAAAAACAACAAGCTCATCGAGTAAGGAAGACCGCCGTAAACTGGTGTTAAAAACCCATGAGGTGATTATGCTGTTAGGCGATAACCTGGGCGATTTTTCGGCCCTGTTTGATGGTAAGAGCGTTGACGAGCGCCTGCAAAACACCAATGCCGAGGTGAATAAATTTGGCAGTAAGTTCATCGTATTACCCAATGCCAATTATGGCGATTGGGAAAACAGTTTGTATGATTATAAGTATAACCTGACACCGGAGCAGAAGGAAATGATTTTGAGGAGGGCATTGAAGGGAGAGTGATTTCGGATTTCGGATGTTCAATTTCGAATTTATCTGTTTCACGGGTGTTGTGCGATGCCGTGTCTTATGAATGACAAGCTCCGACCTGTTATCACAGGAGACAGTTGCTGTTTTTAAATCTCAAAGAAATATTTACATTTAAAATCTAAACAGTTAAATATGACTATTGAAAAGAAGGAATGGAAACAACCTGTGTTAACAATTATTTCAAGAAATACAACCGTAATGGGCGGAGCTGATCCGTATCTCAAAGAGGTTTCTATTTTGGGCTCCAAAAACGGCGCCAACCCTATAACTTTTACGGTACCGGCATCAAAGGGCGGGCATTTTTACACCAGGCAGTATACAAAAAACCATTACCTTTCGTAACGTAGATCAGTTGATCTCAATAAAGTCATAATTTGTAATCGCTTACCGCGACGTGGAATTAATATCGCAACTTAGTGCAAATCAACAACCACATTATGGACAATCAAACTGCTTTATTTGTAAAAATGGCCCTGGATGGCTGGAACGGGCAAAACAAACGCTTTAACGACCTGATCAATAAGCTAAGCGACGAGCAATTACTGGCCGAAACCGCTCCCGGGCGCAACACCGGCATTTACCTGCTGGGGCACTTAGTAGCCGTGAACGATGGCTTACTACCCTTGTTCGGGTTTGGGCCGAGGCTTTATCCGGAGCTGGATGATGTGTTTTTAAGAAATCCGGATAAATCGGGTTTGCCCAAGCCATCAGTCGCCGAGCTTAAAGCCGCGCTGACAAAAATTAACGAAGAGCTGCATTTAAACTTTGCAAAGTTACAACCGCAGGAGTGGTTTGCTAAGCATACCGCTGTTTCGGTGGAAGATTTCGCTAAAGAGCCCCACCGCAACAGGCTGAACGTATTGCTGGGCCGGACAACGCACATGGCTTATCATTTAGGACAACTGGCCTATCTTGCCGGACAGGAATAAAGCTTTTAAACAATATAAAAAAAGAGCGCCCTGATTAGTTTCGGGGCGCTTTTTGTTTGGAAACAGGCTGAATTTTGAGTATATTTATTATTGCGATCAAGGAACAAAGAGCAAGAAATAAGGAACAAAAGCATTGAAAAATTTCTTACAATATCCCCCCTTGTTTTGATCATTGGTTGATTGGTTATTAGTTCATTGGTTTTGTAGGGTGGAGAGGAAGATAAAGCTTGAAAATATCTTACAATATCCCCCCCTGTTTTTAGTAGCAAGTAGCGAGACCCAAAGAAAATTACTTGATACCTGATAGTAGCGACTTGATACTAATGAAAAATATCGAAGAATACCGATGTGTTTCTCCACATATTTTTTAATACCTTGTAATAAAAACCAATAACCCGTATCTAAACCCGTAAACAACAAAAAAATGGCTGAACAGCAGGAAAAATACATTTTAAAAGTGGAGGGCCTGAGCGTGGAATACGGCCCTGTAAAAGCAGTTAAAAACGTAAGCTTTGATGTGTTGCAGGGCGAAATTTTTGGGTTGCTGGGTCCAAACGGCGCGGGTAAAACCAGTACCCTAAGCTCGATAGAAGGTTTAATAAAATACAAAACGGGAAGCATTATTGTCGACGGGAAAGATGTTAAAGCACAGCCCCTGTTTGCGAAAGCTGCCATGGGTGTGCAATTGCAATCGACCAGCTTTCAACCCGAGTTGAACGTAGTAGAGATACTGCGCCTGTTCGCCGGAATTTACGGCGTCTCTTTGGATAAGGATAAAATACACGGGATACTGAAAGAAATAGGATTGGAAGATGCGGCAGGTAAAAAATTCAGCCAGTTATCAGGCGGGCAGCAACAAAGGGTATCGTTGGTAATCGCTACCATACATAACCCGCGCCTGGTGTTGTTGGATGAACCGACTACCGGCCTCGACCCGCAGGCACGCCGCCAGCTTTGGGAACGTATTGAAGGCATCCGCGAACGCGGGCATGCGGTTTTGCTGACAACGCACAGCATGGAAGAAGCGGAAGCAGTTTGCGACCGCATCGCCATTGTTGACCATGGCCAGATCATCGCCATCGATACCCCGCAAAACATGATCGACAAACACAAGAACGACCCGGAGGTGATCGCGGTATCGCGCCGTGGTAAAGTAACCTTGGAAGACGTATTTATTGCATTAACCGGTCGCGCCGTACGCGCTTAAAACTCAGAAATTATGGAAACAACTATACCTAAATCATCAACGGCACTGGCCTCGCTGCTGCGCGCCGATTTTACCACTTTGGTGCGCAACCGCCGTTCGGTAGTGCTGGCCTTGCTGGTACCTAACATTATCCTGATATCCTGGAAAGGGCTGGTTAAACACACAGGCGGGCCATTTGTACTGGCTACGGCCGTAGTAATAGGCTTAATGGCCATTGGCCTGATGGGCTACTCTATAACCATAGCCCGCGACAGGGATAAAGGCATTTTTCAGCGTTTACGTGTGGCCCCCTTGCCCACCTGGACCATTATGGTAAGCCGTATAGCAGTGCAATTATTTATGATCCTGCTGTTAACCCTTGTAGTTTTTATAGTGGGCTATCAGTTCGACGGCATCCTGCTATCGGTATCGGGGTATGTACTCACCTTTTTTGTGGCCTTTATTGGCGGCGCGGTATATTTAAGTTTAGGGCAATTAATTGTAGGGTTGATCAAAAACCCCGAAACGGTAAATGCCACTACCCGTTTGGTTTACTTTTTATTTATGATGACCGGTATGTTTGGCGATCTTGCCCAATTTAACGATATGGGAAAACTGGGGCCCTATTTAACCTGGATTGCGCATTGGTCGCCCTACGGTTGTGTGAAGATCATGACGGCTGCCAGTATGGAGCCTGCCAAATGGGGACATGATAACAATATGGCCTTGCTCTTATCTGTCGGTTACACTATTGTTTTTGCCGCTATCGGTATCAAAAACTTTAAGTGGGAATCGAGGTAGCTTCTTAGCCACAAGCTATAAGTTGCAAGCTTCAAGGCCTACACAATTGTTAGCTTGAGGCCTGGGTTTGCAACTTGCCGCGTGTAACTTAATAACCAAATCTCGCTAAACTTTTTTTGAGTTGATTTGTCCTATCCGTATGTTTACTACATAAAACAGCTCAAAATGAAAAATTTCATCAAGATTTCAATATTCGCATTGTTCCTGTCGTTCGCTTCGGCAGGCAGCTTTGCACAGGTTAGCGTAGGCCTGTCGGTAAGGATCGGCCCACCGCCCCTGCCTGTTTACGTACAACCACCCTGCCCCGTAGATGGCTATTTATGGACGCCCGGTTACTGGGCTTATAATGATGTTGATGGTTACTATTGGGTGCCGGGCGCGTGGGTAGCACCGCCGGACCCGGGTTATTTATGGACCCCGGGTTATTGGGGTTATGATGGCGGATTTTATCGCTTTCACCCCGGGTACTGGGGTTTACATGTAGGTTACTATGGCGGCATTAACTATGGCTTTGGCTATATAGGTGTGGGTTTTGTTGGCGGCGGCTGGTATGGCGGGCATTTTCGTTATAATACGGCGGTGGTTAATGTAAACCGCACTGTGATACGGAATACCTATGTTGACCGCACGGTTATCCGCAATGTATCAAATACCCGCACCAGTTTTAACGGCCCGGGCGGGGTAACCGCAAGGCCGCGACCCCAGGAAAGGATAGCGATGAACGAGCGCCATATCAATCCGACCAGCCAGCAGATATCGCACCAAACTATGGCCAGCCACGACAGGAGCCAGTTTGCATCGGCCAATCATGGCACACCGCATACTGCTGCTGTTGCCACGGTGAGCAATCGTCCGTTTAGCCAGCAAAACCGTACACCGGGTGGCAACGCGCCACACCAGGCAACCGGCTTTGGCAATCATGACCAGCAACATGCTGCACCGCATACACAAATGTCGGGTCCTACGCACCAGGAGCCACAACATCAGGCACAGCCACAAGTTATACACGGTGTAGGCCAGCCCAGAGGATTTAACCCTAACCGTGCGGGCGGGGCACATAGCCAACCGGCATTCGGTCAACCACGCGGTGGTTTTGGCCAACCACATGGAGGTGGCGCTCAACCTCATGGCGGCGGCGGTGGTGGCCGTCCGGCAGGTGGCCACGGCAGGCACGGATAACGATCTTTGATTTACGATAAAACCAAAAAAGCCATTTATCCTTTACGGGATAAGTGGCTTTTATATGATTAAAGGAGTTAAGTTAATTAGGCGTGAATTTTACCACATTGTTACTAACCGGCTTAAGGGTTTTTAAGTAAGCATAAACCGCGCTCAGGTCTCTGTCGCTCATTTTCGAAAAAGTGGCGTAAGGCATAATGGTATTGAATTTATTGGTATCGATCTGTGGCAGCGGCTTAGCATCGTATTTGTGTATCGCGGCAAAAAATTGTGCCTTGCTCCAATAACCTATACCGGTTTCCTTATCGGGAGTAATATTGGCCGTGCGTACTACGCCCCCGGTATACATATGGAAAGGGTTGCCACCGGCAAAGTCTTTACCTGGGATAGGCTGGCCTTTATCATCCTGCGGTGTATGGCAATCGGCGCAACCTGCAAAAGCAACCAGGTATTTGCCGTAGGCTACCGTATCGGCCTCATTTGGCCTTTTGGTAAAAGCGGCCGGATGAGGCATAGTGTTAACCAGGATACTAACCGGGAAATCGCGTGTTGCTTCGGGTATATTATCTTTAACAACCGGCTTAAGCGTACGTAAATAGGCTATGATGGCGTAAATATCTTCTTTATCGAGCGTGCCGTAGGTTAGGTAAGGCATGATGGGGAACAGTGGTTTTCCGTTCCTGGTTTCGCCGGTGGTAATTACCTTAAACAGTTCGCCGTCGGTATACTTGCTCAGGGCATACGGTGTAATATTTGGCGAAAAGAAACTTCCCGGAAGGCCAAATTCGTGTCCGAATTTTAATCCGCCCGCACCTAAGCTATCAGCGTAAACCGGAAAAGTTAAGCGGCTGGGATCGCGCGGGGAGTGGCAGTCAAAACACCCCACAACCGAGGTAACCAGGTATTGGCCACGCTGGATATTAGCCGTTGTCAGTTGTACATGCAACTGCGGCGCGGGGCCAACATTGGGCAGGGCCGTTTTTACATAGATAAACCCGCCGGCAGCGATCACAATAATCGCCAGAACAAGAAATACAAAGTACTTAAAAAACTTTTTCATGATAAGGTGAGGTTTGATTATTTGCAATTTACGAGGTACGATTATAAAACGCTCATAAACAACACACTAAAATATCAAAATATTCCAAAACACATCTAAAAATCATATAAAAAAATAGTTTGTTAGCGCGTTTAGCAAACTACTTTTAAAAATCCTATTTTTGCATTCTTTTTTAACAAGTCTTTGATATGAGTATTGGTTTATCCGAACAGGAAGTTTTACGCCGCGAGGCGATGCAGCAATTACGTAATTTAGGGATCAACCCTTATCCGGCCGAGGCTTTCCCGGTGAATGTCCACGCTAAGGACATTGCTGATAACTTTAAGGAGGGCAGCGATGCTTATCAGGATGTAATTGTAGCAGGCCGTATCATGAGCCGCCGTATTATGGGCAGCGCATCCTTTGCCGAACTGCAGGATTCTACCGGCCGTATCCAGCTATACCTCAATCGCGACGAGATCTGTCCGGGTGAGGATAAAACCTTATACAACACTGTATTTAAAAAGCTATTGGATATCGGCGATTTTATTGGCGCTAAAGGCTATGTTTTCCTGACAAAAACCGGCGAAATATCTATCCACGTAAAAGAACTGATCATCCTGTCGAAATCGTTAAAACCATTACCGGTTGTAAAACGTGATGAGGATGGCAATATACACGATGGCTTTACCGACCCCGAAATGCGCTACCGCCAGCGTTATGTGGATCTGACGGTTAACCCCGAATACAAACAGATCTTCATCAACCGCTCGAAGGTGATCCGCACCATGCAGAACTTCTTCGACGGCCAGGGCTGGATGGAGGTTGAAACACCGATACTACAGAGCGTACATGGCGGCGCAGCTGCCCGTCCGTTTAAAACGCACCACAACACGCTGGATATGCCTTTATTTTTACGCATAGCCAACGAACTATATTTAAAACGACTGATCGTAGCCGGATTTGACGGTGTGTACGAGTTCGGAAAAATGTTCCGTAACGAAGGTATGGACCGTACACATAATCCGGAGTTTACTTCGGTTGAGATATATGTGGCTTATAAGGATTATATCTGGATGATGAAGATGGTTGAAGACTGCCTTGAAAAAGTAGCTTTAGCTGTTCATGGCTCATCTACGGTAAAATTCGGCGAACACCAGATCAACTTTGCCGGCCCGTACGAAAAACTGAGCATGCACGATAGCATCCTGAAATATACCGGCATCGATGTATCGGCAATGGACGAAGCCGCTTTGCGCGATACCTGCAAAGGCCTAGGCATCGAAGTTGATGCTACGATGGGTAAAGGCAAACTGGTTGATGAGATCTTCGGCGCTAAAGTTGAAGCCAACCTGATACAGCCAACCTATATCACCGATTATCCTATCGAAATGACGCCGCTCGCCAAAAAACATCGTACCAAAGAAGGTTTGGTTGAGCGTTTTGAGCTCTTTGTAATGGGTAAAGAAATTGCCAACGCTTATACTGAGCTGAACGACCCCATCGATCAGCGGGAGCGTTTTGAAGACCAACTGCTACTGGCCGGCCGTGGCGATGAAGAAGCCATGGTAATGGACGAAGACTTTTTACGCGCGCTGGAATACGGTATGCCACCAACATCTGGCCTGGGTATCGGTATCGACCGTTTGGTGATGCTGATGACCAATCAAACCACCATCCAGGAAGTATTGTTCTTCCCGCAGATGCGTGCCGAAAAGAAAGCTAAAGTGGTAACTGCTGAAGATTTTGTAAACATTGGCGTACCTGCCGAATGGGTGCCTGTGTTAAACAAAATGGGCTTTAACACTATTGAAGAGCTTAAAGCAGGCAACCCCAACAAGGTATTTAACGACCTTGGCGGGATGCGTAAAAAGCTAAAGCTTGATATTGCCATGCCAACAAAGGATGAAGTAACCGCCTGGTTTGTATAGGCCGATATAAGTAGCTGCCAATCATTTGCTTACAAAAACTTAACATAAGTTTAAAACTCTCCAAACTTTGAGGCGGTTTTGATTGTATATTTTTATAGAGCTATAAAAATGCGAACCCCATGAGCAATACCAGCATCGAAATAACCGAAAATGATTACCTTATCAAATTTAGCAGAAGCAAGTTTGATCTGTCGTTTATACGCAACCTGTTAACTATAGTGGAGATATCCAACCCATCGGAAGATCACGCTATTGCCGACAAAAATTTTTCGAGCCACGGCGTATCGGCCATTGCCGACTACTACAGCCACCTCGACGAGAAGTAAGCGATGCAATTTTAATATAATTAAAACTGCTGGCGGAAGCCACCACGTACTACCTGCTGCTTATCCATCTGAGCCATCTGGCCCTTCATCATCTTTATTTGTTCTGCAAGCATTTTATTGGTATCGGCTTTAGTAGCCTCCTGTAAGTACATCTGTGCTTCGCGTTTGTTGCGTTTTGCCATGGCTATGCCGGCAAGACTTAGTTTAGCCAAAGCTATATTGTGCGACATTTTCATACCCAGCGATAAAGCCTTTTTAAAGAATTTCTCAGATTTTAACGGTGCCTTGCGCGATTCTATCAATCCCATTAACAGATTATAATAACCGTATTGGCCCTTGTATAGCTCTTTTTCGTAGTCACCTATCTTCAACAGCCACTCTTCTGCCTTATCGGTATTTTCTTTACGCAGAAAGTATTGTGCCACCAGCATTTTTTCGTTAATAAAGTAGGTTCCTAATATTAGGCCCCCTATTAGAAACACCAATATACCCCATCCCCAAAAACCAAAACCGCACAAAGTAACCCCTGCACCCAAAACCACACATGCTATAATTAACCGAAGAATATTTGACATAATTTTGTGTTATTTAACAGCGCAAATATCTGTTTATTTGTAGTGTTAACCAACATCTGTTTTACATTTATGTCAATTGATCTTGAACCCTCGTGGCTGCATGTTTTAAAGGATGAGTTTAAGCAACCTTACATGCTTAAATTAAAAGAATTTTTAAAGAACGAAAAAGCAGCCGGCCATGTTATTTATCCAAAAGGTGGCGATATTTTTAATGCTTTTAACACCACCCCGTTCGATGATGTTAAGGTGGTGATATTAGGCCAGGACCCTTATCACGGCCTCAATCAGGCTCATGGCTTATCTTTTTCGGTACAGAAAGGTATTGATATACCGCCATCGCTGCGCAACATCTATAAAGAATTGCAAACAGATATACCGGGCTTCGTAATACCTAAACATGGCGACCTAACTGAGTGGGCACAGCAGGGAGTGTTATTATTAAATGCTACACTAACAGTGCAGGCCGCCAACGCGGGTTCGCACCAAAAAAAAGGATGGGAGTTATTTACCGATACCGTGATTAAAAAAATATCCGACGAGAAACAAGGCGTGGTATTTATTCTTTGGGGCAATTATGCACAATCAAAAAGTGCCTTAATAGATGCTACAAAACATTTAGTGATCAAGTCCACGCATCCCTCGCCTCTTGCTGTAAGCAGGGGTGGCTTTTTTGGGTCCCGTCCGTTTTCAAAAGCAAACGATTACCTTGTTAAACAAGGCAAGAAACCCATTGACTGGCAAATACATTAATTAGCTTACGGTACCATTTTGCTTTTGACGAAGCTCTTCATAAAGGATAATCACCTTTTTTTGAAGCGCACTGATCTGGTTTTCGCGATCCTGTACCTTTTGCATAATAGCATCAACCTCTTCTTGCTGATCAACGTTCTGCTGCGCGTCGTCGGTAGCTAATAAATTAGCAAGCGGCACTGCAAACACAGCGGCAATTTGCTCCAGTCGTGATAGATTAACATCGGTAACACCGGTTTCAATTTTTGAAAATGCGGGTATAGATATGCCCAATCTAGCTGCAATGTCGCCCTGGCTCCATCCATATTGTTGCCTTAACGAGCGAATGTTTTTTGCTAATACCTCCATTGTAATGCGTAAAGTTTAATCAATTGTAGATGTAATTAAATTGTCATTATTTATTGACAATAACTTTATACGAGGTTTTAGCTTTTGGGTTGTAAAAAAAATGCCCTTATGTGATATTTTTTTTCTGTGGAGTTAAGGCAATATTATATATCACTGATAATCAACAATTTAAAAAATAACGGCGTCATATTTTCTTTGTTGTTTCGTGTAACATCCCGCTCATATCAATAATATTATCATCAATTTCGGATACGCACTTATTCATCAGTTTTATACATTCATCCTTTTCAATGAGGTTATCCTTTTCCAGGTTAAGCAGGCCCTTAAGCGTAGCTATCGGACCGCGTATCTGGTGCGATAAATGCAATGAGTAATCGGCAAGTTTCTTATTTTTTATCTGTAGATCTTTCGTTCTGTCGTCAATAATTTCTTCCAGGTGGTGATTGATCTGGTTGAGATTTTCTTTTTGCTCAGTTATTTTCTCGTTAAGTCTGGTCAGGTCCTGGTTTGTTTTGGCCTTACGATTTACGTTATTGATCAGCAAAACAACTAAAACTACAAGCAGGCCGGCAACCAAAACGGTCGACCAAAATAGTATCCTGTCGCGCGATTGCTGGGCCAGCATCATCTCGTTATTATGTGCACTTTCTTCCTGTTTTGTTTTTTCTTTAAGCAACTGAAGGCTTGTTGCCACCTCCCTGTGATTTGTGGCACTGTCCGTTCTATAAATATCATATAGAACGGACAGCGCCACCTGATAGTTTTTGCGTTTGGACTCAAGCTGAAAACGGGTTAATTTATAATCGTACTTAAGCTTGTCGCTATTAACCAAACCGGCGTAGTTTATCCCCTCTTCCAGATAATGCTCAGCTTTATCAAACTGATTTTTTGCGATGAATATAGAAGTGAGTGTTAAGTTAATACTGGCAACTGCGGTGTTGAGGTCTTTTTCTTTAGCCTGTGCATTTGCATTTAACAACAGTACCAATGCAGTATCTAACTTGTTTTGATTATAGTAGATCACCCCCTTGTTTTGTAAACATTGTATTAAATTAACCTGGTTATTTAACTTGGTAAATAATACGTTACTCATTTCGTAGTATTCCAAAGCTTTGTTCAGGTTTTTTTTACGATAATAAATACTCCCAAAATTTAAATAAATAGTAGCGATCAGGTCTTCATCGTTAACCTTTTTTGCAATACTTAGAGCTGTGTCATAGTTTTTTATCGCCTCGTCGTAGTCGCTTTCACGATATAAGTTTCCAATATTATTAATAACTTTGGCCACGCCATCCTCGTTATTAGCGTCCTGGTATATTTTTTGTGCTATCAGATAGTTCTTGAGAGCCTCTACCTGTTTATTTTGATAATAATAACCAATACCTAATATCCGGTTAGCCTCGGCCATACCATTAGGATAATTTATTTTTGTAGCAAGAGCTAAAGCTCTGTTAGCCTGATTAATGAGTTCGGCGGGATTAGTTAGACGATTGTTATATGCTTTTTTATTAAGTGCAATGACATCAGTAGTATCTAAAGCGGCGCCAGATGCACTAAATGAAGCATTTAGCAGAAAGCACAGCAATAGACACAAGAAAAAAAATTTTATTTTCATTAAATAAAAATAGTATATTCAAACGGTGAACCAAAATAAAAAATAATTGGTTGTATACGTAACAGCAAATTGAAATGTTTCGTATTTATGAAAAAACTTATTTTTAAGAAAAAAAATGCAAAATTATGAAATAAATTTTGGCAAATAGAAATTTAGTTTTATTTTTGCTTCAACAAAAGATAGATATAAAGCTTGTAACTATCTTTAAATAAGTTGCTTATGCTGTAATTTTTGTTGCTATTTTTTGTTTTTTTCAGCTAAAAAAAGTACTGTCACGGGGTATAGAATTACAGCGGAAAATTACGAATATCCGGATACGGGTTTAAGCGACAGAAATGTCGATACGAGGCGATAGATTAATTAATATTAAAATATTATAACAAAAAGATAATTATTTATAGATAAACGACTAAGAAATAGAATAATGAAAAAAATCATCATCGTTGCTTTTGCAATATTAACTACCGGCTTAGTGTCATCATGCACAAAAGATAACAGTGTAAAACCTGCTTCGGTTAAAATTCAAACTACTACTGCTGACAAATCTGACGTAGGCAGCGGCGACTAATTAAATAGCGATACATCACAACCTAATATATCACAAAACCCTTTTTAAAAAACTGTCAAAATATAAAACCATGAAAAAGATCATCATCATAGCTTTCGCAATATTAACTACCGGCTTAGTGTCATCATGCACAAAAGACAACAGCGTAAAACCTGCTTCGGTTAAAACTCAAACTACTACTGCTGACAAATCTGACGTAGGTAGCGGAGACTAATTAAATAACAATAAACTATACAACCTATACATCACAAAACTCTATAAAACTGTCAAAATATAATACAATGAAAAAGATCATCATCATAGCTTTCGCAATATTAACTACAGGCTTAGTATCATCATGCACAAAAGACAACAGCGTAAAACCTGCTTCGGTTAAAACTCAAACTGTTGCTGCTGATAAATCTGATGTAGGTAGCGGTGATTCTGCTGGCGGAACTTCAACAGGCACTGGCGACGGTACTACTACAAACCCATAACAATAACCGAGCTATCATAAAATTAAACAAACACTATCTAAGAATTAATACAATGAAAAAGATCATCATCATAGCTTTCGCAATATTAACTACAGGCCTGGTATCATCATGCACAAAAGATAACAGCGTAAAACCTGCTTCGGTTAAATCTCAAACTGTTGCTGCTGATAAATCTGACGTAGGTAGCGGTGACTCTGCCGGCGGAACTTCAACTGGCACTGGCGACGGAACTACCACCAACCCATAATATATTAATTATAAACATCCCCATTTATTCAATTAACTTATATTAAAATCACAATCATGAAAAAGATCATCATACTTGCAATCGCTTTATTATCAACCGGAATAGTATTTTCAGAAACTGTTTTGAGGAAAGACGCCAGCCCAAAAGCTGCCATAGTGAAGATTGACAAGAACGCAACAACTGAGCATAATGTTGCTAACGATGCTATAGCTACAGCGGACTAAATATATATATTATAAACTATATCCGGAGATTGGTGTGCAATGCCTTTCTCCGGGCCACACCAGCGAGATCCATCCCGATCGTTATTTAGCAACGATCATTTTTTTGCTCAATTGCCTGCCGGCAACCTGCATAACATATACATATACCCCGGGCGAGAGATCGGTCAACGTTACACCGACTTCATGATAGCCTGAATTGTAGAATTCATTAGCCAAAATATTTTTAACTACAGCGCCTGTCATACTATAAAGCTGTATGTTTATACGCCCCGACTCTGTTAAGCTAAACCCAATAGTTGTGGTGTTTCTGGCCGGGTTAGGATAGTTTTGATTAAGGCCCACTAAAAGCAATTTACTCTCAATAGCCGCATTAATGGCATCAAACCATATATAACCAATTAACTTGTCGCCCTGAGCATTAGGGTGTATACCATCTGCCTGGTACAACGCAAAATTACGGCCCATTGCGGCATTAATATCCGCCAGGTAAATATGATTTTGTAAAACCAGTGCTTTGTACCCTGCATTGATGCGGTTTACATAACTGTTGGTTGTTTTATAAATAGCGTTGCCTTTATCATTTAAATACTGCACCGTGCCTATTATAGGTATCAGGTTGTTTTTCAAACATTTTTCAATCATCGCTTGCATATTCTGTTGAACAACTTTTAATGCAGCATTAATTTTGGCAGTTGTTAACCCAGGTGTTTTTGCCAGATTTAAAGCATCGTTTAACCCCATTAAAATACATACAAAACCTGTACGCCCATAAATAGCCTGGTCAAACCGAACCAGCCCTTGATCTGTGGTTTCGCCTGGAACACCCCAATTGGTAATGGATATATACTTACCGGTATAACAATATTGAAAATTTTGCTGCAGATATGGCTGAAAGGAAAAACCGTTTACTCCGGCTACTGTACTTGCGCCAAAAGTAGTCACTATAATACTATCCTTACTGTAAAATTTTGACGCAACGCTACAGCTTGGAGCCTGGGCCCAAATATGAGAAGTAACAAAACACAAGAAAAGGAGAAAAAGTAAAGTTTTTTTACAATGACCCATTTTGAGTTTTAACATTAATAGCTTAATCTGTAGGCAACTACGCAAATATACAACCATAAAACAACATTAAAGGCTTTTGTTTTCCAATATGTTGCTTTAGGTAATCCCAATAATACAAAAACTAACATTTAACCGCAATACTTATGCCCCTTAAACTTAAAAAAAGCTTTAGGGAACTATGTTATTTTGCTCTAAGTAATTCATCGCGAAATAAAATCCGAGGCGCTTATTCCCCAAATGGGATTATACTTACGCTTTTAAGAACGTGTTTATTGTACCCGGTAACGTTCTATAATAAGCAGCACAGCCCGATTCAATAAAAGTTTAAATTCTATATTTGCGTTAAAATTTAAATTATGCAGGCGATAAAAAATTATGTAGAGGCCAATAAAGACAGGCTGCTGAACGAACTTTTTGAATTATTGCGATTCCCATCGGTTAGCGCCGACCCTAAATATAAAGAACATGTCCTTAAAACGGCCGATTATGTAGCGCAAAAGCTAAAGGATGCCGGCGCTGATAATGTTGAAGTTTGCCAAACAGCGGGCTATCCTATTGTATACGGCGAAAAAATTATCGACCCTGCCCTACCCACTGTTTTAACTTATGGCCATTATGACGTGCAACCGCCCGATCCGTTAGAGTTGTGGAAAACACCTCCGTTTGAGCCTACCGTGCGCGATGGTAAAATTTACGCCCGTGGCGCATGCGACGATAAAGGCCAGTTTTACATGCATGTTAAAGCTTTTGAGTTGATGATGCGAACCAATACTTTGCCTTGCAACATAAAATTTATGATCGAGGGCGAAGAGGAGGTAGGATCGGATAACCTCGGTATTTTTGTAAAAGCTAATAAAGAGCGCCTAAAGGCCGATGTAGTATTAATATCCGATACCTCGATGATCAGCATGGAGCATCCATCCCTGGAAACAGGCCTGCGTGGCTTATCGTACCTGGAGGTTGAAGTTGTTGGCCCTAACCGCGATCTTCACTCGGGTGTTTATGGCGGTGCGGTTGCAAATCCGGCGACTATACTGGCAAAAATGATCGCATCGTTGCACGATGAAAACAACAAAATTGCAATACCTGGCTTTTATGATGATGTGATCGAGCTTACCGCCGATGAGCGTAAAGAGTTAAATGCCGCGCCATACGATGAAGCTGAATATAAAGCCGACCTTGATGTGAAAGAGCTTTGGGGCGAAAAAGGCTATACCACATTTGAGCGTACCGGTACCCGCCCTACCCTTGAGGTTAACGGCATTTGGGGCGGTTATATTGGCGAAGGTGCTAAGACGGTATTACCATCAAAAGCTAACGCTAAAATATCGATGCGTTTGGTACCCAATCAACATTCGGACAAGATACGCGACCTGTTTACCGCGCACTTTTTAAAAATTGCCCCACCTTATGTTAAGGTAACGGTAACCCCGCACCATGGTGGCGAGCCTGTAGTAACACCTACTGATAGCATAGCATTCCGCGCGGCACAAAAAGCTATTGAAGAATCGTTCGGTAAAAAACCTATCCCGACAAGGGGTGGCGGCAGTATACCAATTGTGGCATTATTCGAAGAAGCGCTGGGTATTAAAACCGTATTAATGGGTTTTGGTTTGGATAGCGATGCTTTACATTCGCCGAACGAGAAGTACGATATTTTTAATTACTATAAAGGAATAGAAACCATCCCTTTATTTCACAAATACTTTGCGGAGCTGAGTGGTAAATAGTGAGCTGTGAATGGTGAGTAGTAAGAATACCGTTAAATATCATAAATTTACGTCTGTACTCGAAGCTAAAAGTTTTTTGACTTTTAACTTTTGACTTTTAACTTATTAAATGGATATATCTGTTGTAGTTCCCTTATATAACGAGGTGGAATCGTTACCTGAGCTTACCTCCTGGATAAGCAAGGTAATGGCCGAAAGCCGCTTTAGCTATGAAATTATTTTGGTTGACGACGGGAGTAATGACGGCTCGTGGGAGATGATCCATAAACTAAGTGAAGGTAACGCCCATATTAAAGGTATCCGCTTTCGCCGAAACTATGGTAAATCGGCAGCGTTAAATACAGGTTTTGCCAAAGCCGAAGGCAACGTTGTAATTACGATGGATGCCGACCTGCAGGATAGCCCCGACGAGATACCCGAACTTTACCGCCGCATAACCGAAGAAAAATACGACCTTGTATCAGGCTGGAAAGCCAAGCGTCATGATCCGTTAACTAAGACTATCCCCACCAAACTGTTTAACCGGGTAACCCGGAGCATGAGTGGTATACACAATCTGCACGATTTTAACTGTGGGCTAAAAGCTTACCGCAAAACGGTGATTAAAAACATTGAGGTTTATGGCGAAATGCACCGCTATATCCCGGTTTTGGCAAAATGGGCTGGCTTTACCAAAATCGGCGAACAGATAGTTGAGCACCGCGCACGTAAATACGGCAAAACCAAATTTGGGATGAGCCGTTTTGTGAATGGCTTTTTAGATTTGCTCTCGATATTTTTTGTAGGCAAATTTGGTAAGCGCCCCATGCACTTTTTTGGCACTATGGGTGTACTGAGTTTTTTAGCCGGATTTATCAGTGCGGTATGGATCATCAGTGACAAGCTTTACCACATTGCACATAATGAAGCCTACCGCGACGCTACAGAACAACCACTTTTTTATATCGCGCTGGTAGCTATCATTGTTGGCTTCCAGTTATTTTTAACGGGCTTTGTGTCTGAGTTGGTATCCCGTAACGGCAGCGACCGTAACCGGTATCAGATTGATGAAGTAATTTAATGTGCAGATACGCAAATGTGCAGATGTGCAAATGCTTGTCTACTCTATTAATTTATCATCTGCATCGCAACATTCACTAATTAATTTGCACATTCGCACATTTGCATATCTGCACATCTAAATAAAACATGTTTTTTTCCATCATTATACCTTTATATAACCGTCCGCAGGAAATTAACGAACTGCTGTACACCTTAACCGCACAAACCTACACACAGTTTGAGGTTTTGGTTATTGAAGATGGATCGGTAGATGATGCAAAAGCTGTAGTTGCAAGTTATACCAACAAGCTCGATATCCACTATTATGTAAAGCCAAACGAAGGACAGGGATTTGCGCGTAACTATGGTTTTGGCAAGGCTAAAGGCGATTACTTTATTGTTTTTGATAGCGATTGCCTGATACCCGAAAACTACCTGGATACTGTAAAAAACTACTTATATGAACATCATTTAGATGCTTACGGCGGTCCCGATGGTGCACACGCGTCGTTTACACCAATACAGCGCGCCATCAGCTACAGCATGACCTCCCCTTTTACAACCGGCGGCATCCGTGGTAATAAAAAAGGCATAGGCCAGTTTCATCCGCGTAGCTTTAATATGGGCATATCGCGCGAGGTTTGGGAAAAAACCGGTGGCTACATCATTACCCGCCTGGGCGAAGACATCGAGTTTAGTATTCGCATCCATAAAAGGGGTTTTAAAATCGGCCTGATACCCGATGCTAAAGTTTACCACAAGCGCCGCACTAATTTTACCAGCTTTTTTAAGCAATTGCACTTTTTTGGGCGGGCGCGCATCAACATTTACAAGTTTTTTCCGTCCGAATTAAAGTTGGTGCACTTTTTCCCGGCGGGATTTACCTTATGGTTAATAACAACAATCATCGTAAACCTGCTCAGATGGCCATTTGCGATGGTTTTTAACGCGTTTTTTGCTGTTTATTTTTTGTTAATATTTTTTCATTCGTGGAGTAAGAATAAATCAGTAAAAATTGCATTTTTGAGTATTATTGCCAGCTTTATTCAACTAACCGCTTACGGGCTTGGTTTTATGGAAGATTTGTGGAAAAGGGTAATAATTAAAAAATCGTAGGCTCATGTACCATCCATTTTCTGTTGCGGAAACCATAAAAACTGCATGGGATATTTTCAAGAAAAATTTCATCACCATTATTGTTTATTCCGTTATAGTCTTCCTCATCCTGGCGGCGCTGGCATTTATTGTTGAGTTTTTTGTGCCTCCCGGAAGCTACTATATGGATATGCTGGCTTCGTTCATATTACTTTTTGTACAGGCCTATACCACACTCGGGCTTTATAAATTGATATTCACATTAATCGATAGCGATCTGTACGAGTTTGAATTTTCGCAGATCGTACCAAAAGTTAAAATGATATTCAGCTACCTGGCCGTTGCGTTTATTTTCGCAACAGTGTTTGTAACCTTTAAACTGTTGCTGGAGAATTTTATAACCAATGAGATATTGGGTGAAGTGCTGTTTATATTAGGTGTTATTGGTGGTTTATACCTTATCCTGCGAATCATGTTTTTCAATACGTTTATTGTTGATGATGATTCCGGCCCGATAGAATCATTAAAGCAAAGTTTCCAGCTAACCAAAGGCTACCTTTTAAAAGTGCTATCTATTTTAGGTATCATACTGCTGTTAATAGCGGTACCCGCGCAGCTATCGCAATACTTCCCGCCGGCTTCGTTATTTATTATCTTCAGTTACCCGTTTGTTAACATCATCCTGATGGTTACCTACCGCAAGTTAGTATACAGCCACCAGGATGTAGACGACATCGTGGCCGAAACCCTTTAAGCTATGGGACTAAAAGCTGCATTAAGCATACCTTTTGCCGCTATTGTAAATATCCGGATCAATAAACTGCGCAAAAACGCGGTAGCGCTGCAACAAAAAACTTTCCAGTCATTAATCGCGCAAGCTAAAAATACCGCTTTTGGTATTGATCATCAATTTAGCGCGATAAAAACTTACGAAGATTTTAAAAGACAGGTATCCATTCGCGATTATGAAGACCTGCGTCCTTACATCGACCGGGTAACCAATGGCGAAGAAAACGTACTCTGGCCGGGCAAACCCCAATACTTGTCGAAAACATCAGGCACTACATCGGGTGTAAAGTATATCCCGATCAGCAAAGAGAGCATGCCTGAGCATATTAAAGCCGCACGCAATGCTTTACTAAGCTATATCCACGAAACAGGCAAAACCGATTTTGTAGATGGCAGCATGATATTTTTGCAAGGCAGCCCTATCCTTGCCGAGAAACATGGTATAGCTACCGGTCGCCTATCGGGCATTGTGGCGCACCATGTACCGCAATACCTGCAAAAGAACCGTAAGCCCAGCTACGAAGTGAATTGTATTGAGGATTGGGAAGAAAAGGTCGACGCTATTGTTGACGAAACGCTCAACGAAGATATGCGCCTGATATCGGGCATACCGCCCTGGTGCCAGATGTATTTCGACCGCTTATCCGAAAAAACCGGCGGAAAAAAGATCAAAGAGATCTTTCCCAACTTTAAGTTGTTTGTATATGGTGGCGTAAACTATGAGCCTTACCGTGCACGGATAGAGGAAAGCATCGGCTTCGCGATAGATACTATCGAAACCTACCCTGCTTCGGAAGGATTTATCGCTTTCCAGGATTCACAGAAAGATAAAGGGTTGTTGCTATTGGCAGATTCGGGCATATTTTATGAGTTTATCCCGGTCGACGAATACTTTAACGCCAACCCAACCCGCCTGAGTTTGGGCGAAGTTGAACTGGATAAAAATTACGCATTGATACTCAATACCAACGCCGGCCTTTGGGGATACAGCATTGGAGATACGGTAAAGTTTGTATCGAAAGATCCTTATAAGATCATTGTAAGCGGGCGCATTAAACACTACATCAGCGCTTTTGGCGAGCATGTCATTGGCGAAGAAGTGGAACATGCTTTGTTAAGTGTGGCTAAAGCCGAGGGTATAGATATTACCGAATTTACGGTAGCTCCGCAAGTCAATCCGCCGCAGGGCGAACTACCCTACCACGAGTGGTTTGTGGAGTTTGGCCGTGAACCAAAAGATATGGCCGCGTTTAGCCTGAAAGTAGACGAAGCACTTCAGAAAAAGAACATTTACTACTTCGACCTGATACAGGGTAATATATTACAACCATTACAATTGCGAAGTTTAAAGAAAGACTCTTTCATCAACTATATGCGATCGAAGGGAAAGTTAGGGGGACAAAATAAAGTCCCCCGTTTGGCAAACGACCGTAAAATTGCCGATGAACTGACGGCGTATATTTTGTAAGATTTGGCAACTTTTAAAAAGTTGTCAAATCTATACGTACCCATCAGGCAATTTTAGCCGCTTGCTTTCTTTTGTACATAAAGTAGCCGTACCACACTATCGCGGCAAGCACAAACAATACCCAGCCATTTGCTAAAAACACAACAACATCGTTCAGGCCTGACCAGCCGGTGGACATTGCGTTACCCAATTGCGTAAAAAACGGCACCTTGAAGCTCGCAGGGTCGTCGTTAACGGTAACCTCTTTCACAATAGTATTTGTTTGATAGAAAGTCAGGGCAATGGTACTGTATTTTGTTTCCAAATCGATGCGGCGGGTGTTTACTTTCTCGTCAACCAGGTCGTTTTTAATACCCTGTATGTTTTGCCCCTGGTTCGCTGCCGCATTTTGATGCTTAACAATATCGGTTTGGTTTTTCATCTTCAGGTTCGCCGATAAATAATCGAGTGTTTTATCTTCGATATCCATGTTGCGGGTGTCGATATACATCGCCATACGGCCAACCATGTTCATAAATTCTTCCATTTTATTAGATGGGATACGCACAGTCATATCGGCAACGGTGTTATATGCCGATACATGCAGAACCGAATCGCGGCTTATAGGGTTTTCGTAATTTTTAGTTACCGATGATTGCATGGTGTGGTGCATTACCAAACCACCATAGCCAGTAGTCAAACTGGTAACATCTTCGCAAACGCGCTGTACATTTTTCACTTTGAAATGCATGTTAGCCGTCCTGATCAGTTTGGGTGAAGTTGAGGTATCCGACCTGGCATAAATCGCCGTCGAATCGGCAGTATTTGTAACGTTGTAACCCTCTTTATTTCCGCTGCAAGCTGCTAAAAAAAGGGCAAAGCAAATCCCTAAACAAATAATCTTCGTTTTCATAATTTTCAAAATTTAGTGGTTTATTATTAATGCAGCTATGCCGCCGAAGGTAACCGCACTTTGCCGTTAGTAACTAATTTATTACGATAACTATCTGAATTTTATTATTTATAATTAATCTAAATAAAATTTGGACGGTAAATCATTTCTCGCTTTATTTGCGCTGTTTATAATTAGTCTAAATAAAAACAATGAAAACAAAACTACCTTACCTATTAAAAACAACCTTGCTATGGATGCTTGTGTTAACAAAATCTATGTTATTTGCGGCTGAATATAGCGGTGGTAATATTAAAGGACATATTACCACCAGCGACGGAAAGCCTGCAGAATTTGTGACCGTAAGTATTAAAGAGTTGAACAAAGCAATCCGCAGCGATGAGCATGGCCAGTACTCTCTTCAAAACATCAAACCAGGAACCTATACCCTGAAAGTTTCGTTCATTGGTCTGGAGTCACAGGAAAAGACAGTGACGATAACCGGTGGTAAAACCATAGCAGTAAATTTTACGCTGGCCGAGACATCGGCTAAGCTAAACGAAGTAACCATTAATGCCCGTAAAACCTTAAACAACACCAAAGTTAGCCTGGGCAAAGCCGATATCAGTCCGCTTGATTTGCCACAAAGTACCGGAGTAGTTACCAACCAGGTGATACAGGATCAGCAGGTAAACCACCTTGGCGATGCCATCCGCAATGTGAGCGGTGTAACCCTGACCCAAACACGCGGCGGTGTTGGCGAGACGTTTACTGCGAGGGGCTACAGCATCGGCATTGGCGGTGGTGCAGGCAGCATTTTTAAAGACGGCGTGTTGGTAAACACCGCTGGTTTCCCCGAAGCAAGTACTTTAGAGTCGGTTGAGATATTGAAAGGAAGTTCAGCGTTGCTTTACGGCAATGTTTCGGGCGGTTTGATTATCAATATGGTGACCAAAAAACCTAAGTTTGAAAGCGGCGGCGAAGTTTCTATGCGCTACGGCAGCTATAACCTGTACAAACCCGGGTTTGATATTTACGGCCCTATCAGTAAAAATCTGGCTTATCGTGTGGTAAGCACCTATGAAAACTCGGACAGCTATCGCAACAGCGTAAAAACAGAACGTTTTTATGTAAACCCGTCGCTTTTATACAACATCGGAAAAAAAACGAGCTTGTTGCTTTCTACCGAGTTCCTTAAATCAAACCTTACGCCCGACTGGGGCTTGGGATCGTTAGACTCGGGCAGAGCATTGCCTAAAATTATTTCACGTTCGGAGTTTATTAATACCAACTGGGCCTATAGCCACATGAACCAATTTACCGGCACCATTACGCTGAAACATCAGTTTACCGATAACTGGAACCTGACCTTTTTAACATCGGCACAATCAACCCAGATCGACTCGTACGGTTCAAGCTTACCTAACGTGGTAACGGCAGGTGGTAACTGGTATCGCACATTGGCTCGTGCAAATACCACGGAAGACGATCTGACAGCGCAATTAAACTTAAACGGTAAGTTTAAAACCGGGTTTTTATCGCACAATTTTTTTATTGGTACCGATGCAGCAAAAGTGCTCAATTATAGTAACGCCTATACTATACCCGGCCTGGTTACCACTAAAGTTAATGGTACTAACGTAACTTATTACGATCTGATCAATACCGTAAGCCTTGATGATGGCGCGCAACGCACGGATATACCGAATGCATCCCTTACAACATTAACCAAATCGCCATCATACCGTTATGGTTATTACGCACAGGATCTGATCGGCCTGACCGATAACTTTAAAGTACTTGCCGGTTTACGTTACAGCATCCAAAAAACCGAACAGACCTATTTGTTTGATTATACCAAACAAACCAATGATCGCGGCGCTACTGCTACCCGGTTTGATCATGCCTTTTCGCCCAAAGTAGCGCTGATCTACCAGCCTATCAGTACAACCTCTGTATACGCCAGCTATACCAACAACTTTGTGGTTAACACTGGTGTTGATGTGGCCACCAGGCAAAATACCGCACCATCCATTGTTAACCAGTACGAAGCAGGCGTAAAAAATTCCTTATTTGGTGGAAAGATATCGGCTAACGTAAGTGTTTACCGCATCGTTAACAGCAATCTTTCGGTAGCGGCATTGGTCGATCTTGACGGGAAGGCAACAACCTCAACAACTTTCAGAAGGCTAACCGGCGAAACTACGAGCGATGGGTTGGAGATCGACATTACCGGCAACCTGTCGAAAAACCTATACTTCATTACCGGTTACGGATATAACCACGCTTACTATTCACATTCGACAGGATTACCTGGATCGAACCTCGAGGGAGAGCCAATTGTGATTAACCCAAGCAATACCGCTAACGGATCATTATTTTACATCTTCGACGGATCAAAACTAAAAGGCTTTAAAGTTGGTGCATCGGCATTTTATACCGGCTTCCGTTATGCAGGATATAACAATACTATACCTCAGGTGGGTCAGCAGCCATTAAAAAACCGCTTATTACCTGTAGGTGGGTTTGCTACGTTAGATGTTTCGGCAGGTTACACCTACAAAAAGCTATCGTTACTGGCCAGCGTTACCAACATAACCAATACCATGAATTATCTGATCCATGATAACTATAGTGTTACCCCGATACCGCCAACACAGTTTTTGACTACGCTGACTTATAAATTTTAATAGTAAACACGTAAGTTGACCCTACATAACCTATGTGCTATAAAAGCCATGCATTAAACCGCATGGCTTTTGTTTTATTAATATTAATTGATACCTTTAAATGCCCGATATATTAACTAATAGTGTACTTTTGTAATCTTAATTTTTTAAACGCTATTGGGCGTGGTGGTAGTCAATGCATCGGGAAAATAACACAGTAAAAAATATAGCGATACTTGGTTCTACGGGCAGTATCGGCACGCAGGCCTTACAGGTAATCGACAAAAATCCGAATCTTTTCAGGGCTTATGTACTCACTGCGCAAAGCAGTTCTACGCAGCTTATCGAGCAGGCCATCCGGTACTTACCAGCCTATGTTATTATTACCGATGCCGATAAATATCCCATCGTAAAAACAGCACTTGCCCATTTGCCTATTAAAGTAATGGCCGGGCACAGCGCCATTACCGAGGTGGTTACCCATCCCGAAATTGATACTGTATTGACCGCGTTGGTTGGCTTTGCAGGCCTTGAGCCTACTATAGCCGCTATAAAAGCAGGCAAAACCATCGCGTTAGCTAATAAAGAAACCCTGGTTGTCGCCGGCGAACTTATAACCGGATTAGCCAAGCAGCATAAAGTAAACATCTTACCTGTCGACTCTGAGCATTCGGCAATTTTTCAATGCCTTGCCGGCGAAGAGAACAACCCCATCGAAAAACTGATATTAACGGCTTCCGGAGGTCCGTTTCGCGGTAAAAACCTGCAATTTTTAGCCGATGTTACCCGTGCGCAAGCTCTAAACCATCCCAACTGGGTAATGGGTGCCAAAATCACTATCGATTCGGCATCTTTAATGAACAAGGGCCTCGAAGTGATTGAAGCCAAATGGTTGTTTGATGTGAGTTTTGAGCAGATCGATGTGGTGGTTCACCCGCAATCCATCATCCACAGCATGGTGCAATTTGAAGACGGGTCCATAAAAGCGCAAATGGGCTTACCCGATATGCGCCTGCCGATACAGTACGCACTTGCTCATCCGCAAAGGGTAAAAAACAACTTTAAACGGTTCGATTTTATGGACTATCCTAACCTGAGTTTTGAAAAACCCGATCTGGACACTTTCCGTAATTTAGCTTTAGCGTACGAAGCGCTTAATCAGGGAGGCAATATGCCCTGCATCATAAACGCGGCTAACGAAGTTGCCGTTGCCGGATTTTTAGCTGACCGCTTAGGCTTTTTAACCATGACGACGATTATTGAAACATGTATGCAAAAAATGAGTTTCATTAAAAAGCCACAATTGGATGATTATTTGAATACTGATAAAGAAACCCGCATATTAGCGCAAAATTTAATAAAGCAAATGCCCCTGGCGGCAATAACAATTTGATAATAAAATAGATGACTGTAGTTATAATGGTAGCCCAACTGTTACTGGGCCTTTCAATTTTAGTGATATTGCATGAGCTGGGCCACTTTTTGGCGGCACGCGCTTTTGGAATAAAGGTGGAGAAGTTTTATCTGTTTTTTGATGCCTGGGGTATTAGCCTGTTTAAATTTACTTACAAAGAGGTTGAATACGGTATAGGCTGGCTGCCTCTTGGCGGCTATGTAAAAATCGCCGGTATGATAGATGAGTCGATGGATACCGAGCAAATGGCCGGCCCGCCGCAACCCTGGGAATTCCGTTCGAAACCAGCCTGGCAGCGCCTTATCGTTATGATGGGCGGTATCTTTGTTAACATCGTGTTGGGTATCTTTATTTTCTGGATGCTTACCGTTAAATATGGCGAAAGCTATATCCCAAATGATAATGTTAAATACGGAATAGCTCCAGGCATTATAGGCAAACACATCGGCCTTAAAGCTGGCGATAAAATAACCGAGATAAACGGTAAGCCACTGGTTCGTTTTGACGAACTATTGACCTCAAAAGTATTAATGGGGAATACCGTATTAACGATTGTTCGTGATGGCGAAACAATGCAGATCCAGGTTCCTGCTAATATTTTGAATGATCTGTCAGACTATGGTATTGCCGAGTTTATTGCTCCCCGAACCAAATTTAAGGTAGATTCGGTTGTAGCAAATAGCAACGCCTATAAAGCAGGTTTACATAAAAGCGATAGCATTGTAGCCTTTAACAACCAGCCGATACAGTTTTATGACGAACTGCTGGATGCCGAACAGGCCAACAAAAACAAACAGGTTAGTCTTACCATAAAACGTAACGGCACTACCAACATCGTTACTGCCCAATCTACCAAGGATGGTACGCTTGGCTTCTCGACTGATAAAGGCGAATTGGCCGAAAAGAATATTACCTTCGGCTTTTTTGGCTCACTGCCTGTTGGTGCTAACCGCGCATGGGGTACTTTTGCAGATAACGCCAAAGGCCTGAGCAAGGTATTTAAAGGCGAAGTAAAAGCCAACAAAGCATTCGCGGGCCCCGTTGGCATAGCCAAAATGTTTGGCGGTGTTATCGACTGGACACGTTTCTGGAGCCTGGTGGGTTTACTTTCTATGGCTCTGGCTTTGATGAACCTGTTGCCTATCCCGGTATTGGATGGTGGCCACGCTATGTTTTTGATCATCGAAATGATCAAAGGCAAGCCACTGAGCGATAAGTTTATGGAACGCGCGCAGCTGGTTGGCTTTGTAATATTGATCACCCTGATGGTATTTATTTATGGCAACGATATCTTTAAATCGGTAATGCATAAGTAACATTCCGTTAACCGGATATAAATAAAGTCTCTTTCCACCACCGGAAAGGGACTTTGTTATTTAATAACCTTAATTTTGCAGCATGAACTACTTTGAGTTTTATGAGATGCCCGAATCGTTTACGATTGATGCAGGAGCGCTAAAAAGAAAGTTTTATGAGCTGAGCAAGCGCTATCACCCGGATTTTTACGCTAACGATGATGAGGCTAAACAGCAGGAAATACTGGAGCTATCAACCTTGAACAATAAAGCCTACCAGGTATTAGGCGACCCGGCAAAACGCACCGAATACATTTTAAAGCAGCATGACCTTTTACAGGAAGGTGATAAATATGAGTTGTCGCCTGCGTTTTTAATGGAAATGATGGACATTAATGAAGCTTTGATGGATGTTGATGATGCCAAACAATTGGCCAATATAACCCAGCAAATAGCCGATTTTGAAAACGACCTGAATAGTGAGTTGGCCAAACAAACCATTGGTTTTGAGGCCGCTGATGCAACTGAAAAAGAGGTTAAGTTAAAAGCTATAAAAGATATTTACTTTAGACAGAAATACCTATTGCGAATTAAGGATAGTTTGAATACATTTGCAGCCCGCTTATAAGCAACCGATGTTGCTTAGCATGCCCAGCTGGCGGAATTGGTAGACGCGCTGGTCTCAAACACCTGTGGGAAACCGTGCCGGTTCGACTCCGGCGCTGGGTACTTAACAAGCCTGATACGAAAGTATCGGGCTTTGTTGTTTCTGTATGGTATGGCGATAACGCCGACCATAAGCTGAAATTGCTCAGGTGGCCATTAACGGTCTTCGCGTTGATGAATAGTCTTTCTAAATAAATTACTTGCCCTCCACAGACCGGTAACTATATCACAAACAAGTATTTATACCTGTGTCCTTTTCTATAAACGGTTATAAATACCGATTTACCATATCAGTCATTTATCCTCTTACCTGCGGCTTAAATACGCTCCATCTTTACATCATCAAAAAAATCCTTGAGAAGGTGGAGCAGAACCCACTCTAAAAAAACGACCTGTTCGCACAGGGTAAAGCGAAGGCGGAAATCCGAAAAGCCTATAGAGTAGGAAAAACCTAAACAAACAGCATCATGAAAACTAAAATATTCGTCTCTCTTTTGATTTTATCACAAGTTACGGCAACTTTTGGCCAAACAATAAAACAGGCATATACCAGCCTTTCAGTCACAAATGACAAAAAGGACTCGGTAGAAGTTTATGTGACATTTGCGGCTAAGAATAAAAAAAATAGCTGTTGTGCTATACCGGCAGGTTTAGCAGATTTCAAGTTTCTGAAAAAGATACACCCTTTGATGGGTAAATTTAAACTGGCGCCGAAATCAACGCAGCTTTTTGATCCGAAAGGCAAATGTTTCAGTGGGAATATTTGTTTTTACATAGAGCCACAATGCCCTATAAAAGGTGCCGATTTTAACCACGGGAAACACGGAACAAGTATTGCCGAATTTACCTTGAACCCGAATAAAGGCTGCGACGAAACTATTGATATCAGTTGTGTAAACGGCGTTAATAGTTTTATTAAGTTGATTACCAAAGGGAAAATTGGTTGGGTATATGGACCAAATAACACACCTGTTGATACGGTATACAATAAGGGCTTACAGGAAAACGCGGGCCTGCCCGGTGTGTACCCGGTAAATTGCACCACCTGTACAGGTGCGGCCAATGCGCCTTGTTCTACGCTTCCGGTGGGACCTGTACAAAGTCAGCCAATATGTAATGTACAGCGTTTAGGAAGTGGGGGACTTGTTAGGGTGATATTACAAAACAAATAATATATCCTTTCACAGCTACAAAAATCAATCATGCCAAACAAGCCGCCCGTGATATACAGAACGGCTTGTTTGGCATGATTAGATGCTTTAACCTAATAGTAATACAGCTCCATGTAAAACTCGCCCAAGTCGGCGCTAGCCGTTGCGGTTGTGGTAACCTGGTAATCGCTCCAGTTATACATGTAGAGATTAGAGCCAGACTGATCGTTAGCTACCCAATCAAAACCTCCCGAATAGTAGGTGTAATTGTAGTATGAAAACGTCACCGTGTAAGTACCTTCGGTAATTCTGCCTAAATGAAAAGTGTCATCATCACTGTCATAATTGGTAGAGCTTGTCTCAAAATAGAAATCTTCGTTGGTGGTGTTGTTATGTAGGGTAACCCACACCGTGGTTTGTGACGTCCAGTTTGAAACACTACCCGAGCGCGAAGCCAGACGAACCGGAACAGTAGTTTGTGCCTTGGCTTTAAAGCCGAATGAGAACATAGCGATCACGACAGCCAATACGAGCAATACATTTGTTTTTTTCATAATAAGATGTTTTATAGTTGGTTATACATCAAATATATCCCACTACACCAGGCGAATCCTATGATTAATTCGCATCTCAATGTATTATCTTACCATAATATTATCGAATTTATTTATCATAATATTATCAAATTCAGTTTAGTGAGCTCGCTGAAGGGTATCTTCCCTAATGTTTACTACGGATCTGGTGCCTGGGCCAAGTCTGCAAAAAAGTTCGACATTACAGTGGTTCCCCTGCACTTCAAAAAGCCGGATATGAAAGTATGCGGCGGCGTTATTTCTGTACGCTGTGGCAAAAACCATAACCCAAACTATCAATTGGTTCGGCCTTTCTCTTCTTCAGCTCCTCCTGTATTGTGGTTTCGTTTACGGTCGTTGGCAGATTTTCCAAAACGATAAGAAAAAGCCACACCAACCCGCCTCGAATCTGTTTGACGGGTTGAAAAGGCCGCAACCTGGTCGATACCAATAGTCTGGCTGTGGCTGACAGCTGTATTAAAGATATCGTTCATGTTGAGGCTGAGCATTCCATTACCGTTAAAAACAAGCTTTCTGATACCTGCGCCAATCTTATAAATAGCGTCGCCCCTGCTTTGCCCAAATGCCTGGCTACCCGGAAAAAAGCCATCAATCTGTGCGCTCCAGCTCTTGCTCAAACGTAGTTCGCTCGATGTCTCTATTTCATGCACGTTGGTTTTTTGATTGAGCGTAACCCCATCAGCACTACCTTTATTTATAATAAGCAATAATACCGCGTTTGCATGCACCGACCACCAGGGCGCAGGGTCGAACGAAAAATACGGAATAATACAATAAGTTCGGTTGTTCAAATAGTTAAATGGTCGCGTAATGAAAACCTTACCCTCTGCCTGGGTAACCTGCCCCGTTTGGTTATCGCTGATCCAGTACCCTGCCGATATGGCGATATACTGGCGGTACGAATACTTTAGTTCGAGATAGTGGGTATAATAAGGCACTAAATTGGGATTACCCGAAGAGTAGGTATAGGGATCGCGGTAAAACAAAAAAGGATCGAGCTGTTGGTAACCGGGGCGGCTGATGCGTTGGTTATAACTTAGCACCAGAGTATTCTTACCGCCTGTATCAAGGCGGTAAGAAAGATATAAAGATGGGAAAAGTGCTGAATAATGTTTTTTAAATGAGGAATCTGCAATGGCGGGGTTGGGTATTTGATGGCCGTTGGCAACTGTCTGTTCGGTGCGCAAACCGCCTTGTATGCCCCATCGTTGCCAGCTTTTTTTTAGGTTGACATAAGCCGAATTAATTTGCTCGGTATAATGGAAGTGATTTGATTTGCTGTAGTCGGCAACAAATCCGCCTATGGCTTGGTCGAACCATTGCAACTGGTTATCGTTACTAACAAAGCTGGATTTGATCCCGGCTGAAAACTCTGCTTTACCTCTTATTGGTTTGTTATAGTCAGCTTTTGCAGAATAGATCCTGACCTGTGCCGGGGTCAGGAAAATATGCCTTTCGCTGGTTAGTGCGCCGGCGGCATTGTACTGGTCAACAGGCGCCTCCTGGTTTCCGTCCGAATTAAAGGCAACCGCATCCAGATCGGCGCTAAGCTGTGAACCAGCCTTATTAAGTTTACGTTGAAAATTAAGATTAAGCCCGATGCTTCGCCAGCCATACACCGCATCGCTCTCACCTATGCTCGAGGAATCGGGCGACCCATTTGATGTAAATTGTTGGTTATTGTAACTGAGCCGGTCAGTCTTCGGTCTCGTACCGCCGGTAAACATCAGCCCCAGCGTTGTTTCGGGATTAAGCAGGTAGTCTGCTCCCGCTCTGCTGTTCCAGCCCACTGAGCGATAAACATCGTAGCTATTTTGTAATAAAACATTGGGGGATATTCCATTACTCTGATAAAAGTATCGAGCGGAACTCTGATCTGCGTAGTTCTGATCCAATCCATAACTGATATTGCCAAAGACATTAAATTTCGGGGTATGATAATTCAGGTTCAGGGCATCATTGCTGCGGGCGTAAACGCCCTGATTATAGCCCAGGCTAATACTACCACTAAAACCCGGGGGGCGATTCTTTTTCAATACAATATTAATGATCGCTCCACCCGAAGCATCATAACGTGCCGGTGGGTTACTCAGCAACTCAACTTTGTCGACACTTCCAGCCGGCAAAGAGCGTAAATAGGCGGCCAGATCGGCACCCGACAAATGCGTAGGCCGATCGTCAATAAGCACTGCCACTCCGCGTTTGCCATTAAGGCTGATCTGATCATTGAGATCGACCATCACACCAGGGCTCTTCGACAGGGCATCGAGGGCACTACCACCTGCAACGCTTATCATCGCGTCAACATTGACCACCGTCCGATCGATCATTTGCTCAACCATGGGCTTTTTTGCTGTAATAACAATTTCTTTTAAGGTTTGATCAGCAGCTGATTGTAAGATAATTGGCGGTAGCACAATCGATAGTTGCGTTGCATTAACGTTGATGCGCCCGAGTTGGAAACTGCGATAGCCTACGTGTGTCACCGTAAGGGTATATGCCCCCTGCGGGAGTTTGTTAAAAGTGAATGCTCCGCCATTACCCGCAACGGCATGTTGCTCTACAGCGGTATCAGACCATTGCCGTAACCGAACGTTAGCACCAGTAAGCGCTTTATTGCGAACATCCATGACCTGACCGGCGACACTTCCGGTAGGGGCTTGTGCATAACTTGTTAGGGCGAGGCCGGTGATCATCACCAGTGCCAGTATTGATCTGAGTTTCATCGGGAACGGATTTAATATCAAAGTTTGCCCGAAAAATATTGGTGAAGAAATAATGGGGATAGTGAATGAGCAACGGGTGGCGAATGATATCGAAACGGTGACCAGCCCTTTCGTCACCACTTTCTGCTTTTTAATCACCGGATACAGCCTTTCTGTATATATCTCTTTATATTACTATTAATTTGCCCAACTTTGGTTTATGTGGTATATGCGATCAACTTTTTTTGAAAAAAAGGCTCTTTTGCACCTGGTTTTTTGCGTGCTTGTTTTAGCCGTGTTGGGCCTGGGTATGTACCTACTATATGTACTGGGATTCCGTTTCCGGGACCTGCCTTCCGCATTTTCCGATTGCCTGTTCTTTCTGCTTTGTATCTACACTGGCCGTGAGCTTTGCAACCGCTGGTACTTAAAAGGACAATTGCTTTTATTTTTAAGCTATACCATATTGGCTTCCCTGGTATTGGCCTTACTCAAATGGCTGATCGTAAAATACGTATTCAACCATCCGTTAGTGGGTTTCTTCGAACTTTCCCGCGATGTGATGCCCTTCTTCCTGATCGGTGTGGCAATTGGCATGCTGCTGAAGATGATCCGCGCCGCAACACAGACGGCACTGGACGAAGAGCGCCTTAGGGCCGAACAAAAAACAATGGAGTTTAACATGCTGCAGTCGCAGTTGAGCCCTCATTTTTTATTTAACGTATTGAATAATCTTTACGGCATCTCTATTGCCGAGCATCAGCGAATACCTCCTTTGCTGCTCAAATTATCGCAACTGCTGCGATATTCGGTTTATGGCGGCAAACAGCCCTTTGTTCCTTTAAAGGAGGAATTAACTTACATCCAAACCTATATCGATTTTGAGCAAATCCGCATTAGCGACCGGTTGGTGCTTGAAATGGTAATCGATGAGGCTATAGATCCTGATATCCTGATCGCGCCGTCGGTGTTGATCGTTTTTATCGAGAATGCTTTTAAACATTCAAAGAATACCCTGGATGAAAAGATATTTATTAGTATTACCCTTAGGATCATAGCAGGCAAGATCATCTTTAAGGTGGTCAACTCTTATAATGCAGAGGTAGCCCCACAGCATGTGAATGAGAGTTCTGGCCTAGGACTGACCAATACGCTTAAACGGCTTAAACTACTTTATGGTGATGATTTCGTGCTTAAGCAATACGCCGCAGAGGGTAATTATTACGTAGATTTACAGTTAAAAATAAAGGAAGGCCCGGATGATCAGTTGCCTTATCGTAGATGACGAACCGGTTGCCCGGAGTATCATCAGAAATTATTGCAGCCACCTCCCGTTCCTGGTCATCGCAGGGGAGTGCGGCAACGCTTTGGAAGCAAAAGATATACTATTGACCACAAAGGTAGATCTGCTATTTCTGGACATCAACATGCCGGTATTAAATGGCATCAGTTTTTTGAGCACAATCAAAAACCCACCATTAGTGATATTCACCACTGCATACGATGAGTACGCGGTAACTGCTTTCGACCTCGCGGCCTGCGACTACTTACGCAAGCCATTTTCGATGGAGCGTTTTATCATCGCTGTAGACAAAGCGAGGGAAAAATTGAATCCGCCGGTTTTGCCATCACCTACAGATGGCAGCGTGGATGACGGCTGCTTTGTACGATCTGAAGGCCGGCTTATTAACATCCGTTTTAATAATTGTTTATACGCAGAGGCGCAGGGAAATTACACAAGGGTGGTGATGGAAAGCAAGAGTATTATGACTAAGATGCCTTTTTCGGAATTCATAAAAATGCTACCGTTGGCAGACTTTATCCGGGTACACCGTTCTTTTGTGATCAACAAAGCCAAAATCAGCCATCTGGAAGGTAACCGGATCTTTTTAACCGACCGGGAAGTACCGCTCGCCGGCACATACCGCGGGGCCTTGCTGAAACTGATCGGAGCCGAGTAACTATATCCTCATTATACCCGGATAACTACCAAGGATTCAATTGCCATTCCCGGCGGCGTTAAAATTTATTCAATAACCATTATTAAATATGAAGAGTCAAGTTTATTTCTTTTGATTTCTTTATTTTCTTAATTTTATTAGATTATTAGGATTAAGGAAATAACATGAAAATAAAATATACTATTCTTTTTTTAGGATTATTGATATTAGGGGCATTAAACAGCTGCCAAAAGATACCCGGGCATCAAATTCAGCCCGGTTCGGGAAGCGGAAGCAGCGGCGGTACAGGTAGTACAGGTGGCTCCGGAGGAACGGGAGGTTCAACGACCGGAACTTATTCGCCCGTTACTGCAGGTACGACTTGGGTATACAAGGAGGTTATAGGTACTTCTGCCGATACACTTAACTATATCATACCCGGCACAACAACAATAATTGATAGTAAACTTTATAGCGCGGTCAACGTTACCTCGGCTAAAACAGGCAATTCTACGGGCTATTTCGCCAACATTAACCACGTATACACTTTAGCCCAGGCTATACCCACTACAACCGATATTTTAGAAATGCAGTACCTGATAGATAATGCCGCAGTTGGTACTACGTGGACCACCCCGGCCTCGCCAACGGGCACCATTAACGGCGTACCAGGTAGAATATCCGGCAAAATTGCTGAGGTGGGTATCAGTAAAACTGTTACGGGCATGGTATTTAACAATGTTATACATTCCACGATACTATTACAGTACGACTACGGGACCGGCTATCAAACTGACGCTACCTACGAGTATTATGTTGCCAAAAATGTTGGCATTATTGAAATTGACTCGTCGGTCAGCGGTTTCGGCGCGTCGGTAACGGGCAGCACTACTTTGCTCTCTTACAAGATCAAATAATCCGCTGTCAATAGAGCGTTAGTTTTATCGTGTCCGACTGCATTGCCGTAAAAATGCCTAAGCCACCGTTAACATTGGTCGGCGGGTTCGTGAGGTTTTTCGATGTTGTGCTGGTCGTATTGTTCAGCAAGTCGATATACTCCTTATTTACCCGATAAAGAATAACCCGGTAAACCCCCAGGTAATTTAACGAGCGGTAATAAACATCGTAAGCCGCATTTTTATTAGCATTAAAGGTAAAATTAACCGGGCTGTTGTTTTGCAAATGTACATTGTATGGCGATGTTTCATCGTTTTTAAATACCAGCACATGGTACAGCGAGTCGGGATTCTTCCAGCTAAATATCAGAGCTATGGTACTGTTAAGTGTTGTAGCTAAGGGTATTTGCAATGTAGTTGCTGTTGAAGTATACCCTGTTGGCTTTTTGGGCATTATGGTACTTGCGGATACCGGCAGGCTATTATAGGTGAAATTTAAAGTATAGGTTTTACCGGCCACTAAAAAAGTACTGTCGGTAGAAGTATAAGTACCCGTCGCGGATTCTGTCAAGGCCACGGTTTTACTGCCATCGGTAATAGTCAATTTCAATCCGCCTATCGCCGCGCCATAGGTCGCTGTATCGGAAAGGGCTTTTTGCTCATATACCTTAACGGATATTGGTCTGCCCGCGTTTAAATAGCCTATCACAACAGGCTCGGCTGAGATATCTGCATCGGTACCTGATTTACTGCACGATGCGCAGAAGGCTAACGCAAAAAGCAACAATGGAATTATAAAGTGTTTTTTCATTTTAGTTTTAAGCTCAGGGTGATGTTAGGTGTAAAGCCCAGGTAGTTTACATCGGTTGTGACAACCTGATTATTACGGATGGTATAATCTTTATACCAGGTATTGATGTGATTGTAAACATTAAAGAATGAGAAGCCAATACTGCCAATTTTTTTTCCATCAACCTTTAACAGATCGTAAGTGGCCGAAAGATCGAGGCGATGATAATCGGGCAGACGTTCGGCATTTTTACCACTAATGGCCAGGTAGGTTATTTTACCACCATCGAGTGTGGTTACAGCATATGCACTGAGCGGAGCAGTGTACGGGTGCCCGGTGCTGAAAATAAACGTTGCCGCGAAGCTCCAACGCTGATAGTGGTACATGTTAATGAGTTTTAACTCATGGCGTACATCCTGATCTGACGGCAGGTACTCGGTACCATAGGCCGCAAATTTGTTTTGTGCCTGGCCGAGGGTATAACTTATCCAACCGGTATAAACTCCCAATTTTTTCTGTAATAAAAATTCGATCCCCCTGGTAAATCCCGATCCATTATAAAAGTCCTGTACCATCGTTGCATTATTACCCTGCATTTGCATCGGGCCGCTGCCCTGCTGGCGAACAGAGTATTGCGTTAAACCATCAAGCCGCTTGTAATAGCCTTCCACGTCCAACAAAAAGGCGTCCGTTTCATAATTGAAGCCGGCGATGTAATGATCGGCCACACCTACCGGTATGTTGCTGTTGTTTGATAGCAGCCAGAAATTGCGGTTACCTTCCAGTATATCTTCGCGCACCACCTGATTGGCAAACTGGTAAAAGCGTCCCGTAGCACCTTTTAAAAGTATCCTATCCGTTAATTGATACGTGACCGAGAGCCGGGGTTCAGTATAGAGCTTAGCCGTTGGTGTATAATAGGTTTCCCGCAGACCCGGCTGAATATGCAGTCCCGGAAAGGGATCAATTGATAATTCGGTATAAACGCCGCCGTTAAAAGCTTTTTGTCTTTGATCGATCAATGCTAAAGTATCGTTTTGGATATCCTGATAGTTTACATTTAAGATATTGCCGTAAGCGCCGTATAAAAATTTAAGCTTTGAATGCGATTGCCATTCCCAGTCGGATTTAAAACCTACATCGTGCAGTCGGTTAGTTTCGACCGTGCCATTGTTGAGCGATTTGGTGATACCGCTGTCGATAATACTCCCAATGGTACCCCGGTTACGGTCGCTCGAAAATGCGGAATAGGTTATTGTATTGGTGGAGAATAATTTGCTGTTCCAGCTGCTTGTCCATTTAAAGCTTGCCCCGGTATTGTTAGTTACATATTTATCGTTGATCTGGAAGTCGCTGCTGTTTGAATTGAACGCAGGAAGCGTGCGACTGTTATCAGTATTGTCAGCTCCGTTATAGTAGCTCCAGCTAAAAGTTTGCCTGCTCGATGCGGTATAAGTATACCGGGCATTAAAATCATAAAAATAAGATGAGGGCGTGGTTTGCTGGAAACCTCC
>Ga0209026_1000388_pt1 | contig 39840 bp, 28 predicted proteins | sample AraplaCL_Col_mCL_FD_184262 | JGI IMG/M metagenome (GOLD analysis project Ga0209026, IMG submission 184262) | Arabidopsis root microbial communities from the University of North Carolina, USA - plate scrape CL_Col_mCL (SPAdes) (version 2) | ecosystem: Host-associated > Plants > Roots >... | reverse complement strand
ATGGTACCGCTATTAGCTTTACGCCCGACGATACCATCTTCCGCCATTACCATTTTATCCCCGAGTTTGTCGACAGCATGATCTGGAACTATGTGTTCCTGAACTCGGGTTTAACGATTAACTTTAACGGAACCAAGTTTTTCTCGGAACGTGGTTTATATGATCTGCTCACCAAAAACACTGATGCCGAAAACCTGCGCTATCCTATTATCCACCTTAAAGGCGAGGATATAGAAATAGCCATGACACACGGGCAGCAGTACGGCGAAGAGTACTATTCCTTCGTGAATGGCCAGCATACTACGCAAGGCGGTACACACCAGGCAGCTTTTCGCGAAGCGGTGGTAAAAACCATCCGCGAGTTTTATAAAAAAGAGTTTGATGCTTCAGATATACGTGCTTCTATTGTATCGGCTATAGCCATCAAGGTACAAGAGCCGGTGTTCGAATCGCAAACCAAAACCAAACTTGGTTCGCAAAATATCGGCCCCGAAGGGCCAACGGTACGTACCTTCATCAACGACTTTTTAAAGAAAGAACTTGATAACTACCTGCATAAAAATCCGGCCGCAGCCGATGCTTTATTGAAACGGATCTTACAATCGGAGCGCGAGCGCAAGGATATCGCGGGTATTAAAAAACTGGCGAACGAACGCGCTAAAAAAGCATCGTTACACAATAAAAAACTGCGCGACTGTAAGATCCATTTTGATGATCAGCACGAGCGCCGCCAGGATACCACTTTGTTTATTACCGAAGGTGACTCTGCCAGTGGCTCGATCACCAAATCGCGCGATGTGATGACCCAGGCCGTATTTAGCTTAAAAGGTAAACCATTAAACTGTTTCGGGTTAACCAAAAAAGTGGTGTACGAAAACGAAGAGTTTAACCTGTTGCAACACGCGTTAAATATTGAAGATGGCATAGACAATGTACGTTACAACAACATTGTAATAGCCACCGATGCCGATGTTGACGGTATGCACATCCGTTTACTGCTCATGACCTTCTTTTTGCAGTTCTTTCCCGATCTGGTTAAAGCCGGGCACGTATCTATCTTACAAACACCTTTGTTTAGGGTGCGTAATAAAAAGGAAACCATTTATTGCTACAGCGACGAAGAACGCCGCAATGCTATTGCCAAGTTAGGTGCCAAGCCCGAGATAACCCGCTTTAAAGGTTTGGGCGAGATATCGCCCGAAGAGTTTGGCTTTTTCATTGGTAAAGATATTCGCCTCGACCCGGTTTATTTGAAAGATGCTAACATCAAAAAACTGCTCGAATATTTTATGGGTAAAAATACGCCCGACAGGCAGCAGCATATTGTAAACAACCTGCGTGTTGAAAAGGATGATGAAAGCATTAACCCAACCATTGCCGAATTAGATCCGTTGCCTGTCGCGGTTTAATTTCTTTGTTTAATTATAAAAAGTCCTTATATTGTATCCCCTTGTTTTTTAAAAGCAAGGGGATTTTTTATACACTTAAAATTATCCTCTTTTTTGTGGAAGAGGCAGAGGTTTTGATACATGATTAACAAAGAAATAAAAATAGCTTTTGAAGATTACCAAAGCATTGATGAACTACAACCTGCCGACAAGGCCCTGTGCCTTGAAGCTGTAAAAGCGCTCGCCACATCACATTCCCCCTATTCAAAGTTTCGGGTTGGCGTGGCTATGCGTTTACAAAGCGGCAAAATATTATACGCCAGCAACCAGGAGAATGTGGCCTATCCATCGGGCCTTTGTGCCGAACGTGTGGCTTTATTTCATTGGGGCGCAAATCACTCCGACGATCCGATACAAAGCATCGCCATTACTGCGCATACCGATAATTTTGAATTGATAAAGCCGGTAACACCCTGCGGTGCCTGCCTGCAGGTATTGGCTGAGTACGAAAACATGCAGGATAAAGCCATTGATGTAATGCTGTACTGCCAAAAAGGGCAGGTATGGAAAACCAACGGTATTCAGAGTTTTTTGCCTTTCCTGTTTTTTGAAGACAGGCTACAGTAAAACACACAAAAAAGCCGCCCGGTAATTACCAGGCGGCTTTTGCACTAATCTTAAAACTAACCTATTATTATTTAAACACTGAATATACATTGGTGATTTTCCAGCCATCGGTAGTGTTGGCTAAAGTTACATAGTTGGTACGGGTAAAGCCGGCGTATTTCATATCTACTTTAACAACGGTTAAGTCGCTATTGCTTTCTCTTACCGAAGTTGTAGTTACGCAATCCTGATCAACATTTTCGTTTTCTTGCACCAAACCTAAAACTTCTGATTTGGTAAAGCTTAACATTTTTTTGCCGCGCAGCATAGTGAATTTTGCGTTCGCGTCAATCACGGCCGACAGGTCGCTTACCTGGCCATGTACCATGGCGTTTACATAAGTGCTTACAGCGTGGTTCACAGTTAATAATTCGTTTTCAGGTGTGGTTGTGTTTGCTTTTGCAGCGCCAAAGGTTACTACTAATATTAAGGCTAAGGCGATTGTTTTTAGAGTTTTCATGATTTTTTAATTTATGATTGATAATTTAATTTGTTGTTGTTTGAATATAAGACGTCGCCAATAAAATAACGTTACACTCTAAATCGCTTAGATCGCCGATTTAACAAACATTTAACAATTAACTCGGTGAACGCCGGGTTTCGGTCGGTGAAACGGGGTATTATTTTTGAATAAAAATTTGCCGTGGCGTTAAACTGCCGTTATATTTAGTGATTATGGTTGAGTTTACTACGATCATCCTCAAATTTGGCGACCAGGGCGAAAAAACCGGCTGGCGCTATATCGATATCCCGGCAGATATCGCGCAGGAATTAAAACCCGATAATAAAAAATCATTCAGGGTGCGCGGCATGCTCGACGCTTTCCCCGTAAAGGGGATGGCTTTGATGCCCATGGGCGATGGCAATTTTATTATGGCGCTTAAAGCGGACGTACGCAAGGCGATACATAAAGAAGAAGGTGCAATGCTGCGCGTGGTTTTAGAAGAGGATGTTGATTTTACCATAGAGGTACCCGCCGACCTGCAGGAATGCTTCGATGAAGACCCCGATGCTTATAGTTTCTTTATGAGTCTCGCAAAAAGTCATCGCGACTATTTTGTGAAATGGATCGACAGTGCCAAAACAGAGCCAACCCGGGTTAAGCGCATAGTAAATACCGTAAACGCCATGGCCCGGCGCATGGATTACGGACAGATGATCAGGTCGTTAAAAAAAGAAAATCTTTAATTGAAAAAACCTTCTCAAAAGGGGTAATTTGTTTATTAATACACATTTCAACCTCGAATGTGTAAAAAAACCTCTGCTAAAATTTGTAGTTAAGCCTTATCTTTACGCATCTATTTTTAGAATTTAAGGTAAAGGATGAGCGAAGAACAAAGCCCAAACGAAAACGAAAAACTCCATAACATCACCTCGCTCGACGGGTTGTACGAAAACTGGTTCCTCGATTATGCATCGTATGTTATTCTGGATCGTGCCGTACCCCATATTTATGATGGATTAAAACCCGTTCAGCGCCGTATTCTGCATTCGTTAAAAGAGATGGACGATGGCCGTTTTAACAAAGCCGCCAACGTAATAGGCAACACCATGAAGTATCACCCGCATGGTGATGCTTCTATTGGCGATGCGATGGTGCAGATCGGTCAGAAAAACCTTATGATAGAATGCCAGGGTAACTGGGGCGACCCGGTAACCGGCGACTCAGCTGCGGCCCCGCGTTATATCGAGGCGCGTTTATCTAAGTTCGCTTTAGAGGTTGCCTTTAACCCCGATACCACGGACTGGCAGTCGAGCTACGATGGGCGTAACCGTGAGCCTATTACTTTACCTATTAAATTTCCGCTGTTGCTGGCGCAGGGCGCCGAGGGTATTGCCGTAGGTTTAGCTACCAAGATATTGCCGCATAACTTTATCGAATTGCTGGATGCTTCGATAGCGGTATTGAATGGCGTAAGACCGAACTTATTGCCAGATTTCCCTACCGGCGGTTTAGCCGATGCCTCTAACTATAATGACGGACAGCGTGGTGGTAAAGTGCGCGTGCGCGCAAGAATATTGGAGCGCGATAAAAAAACGCTTGCCATTACCGAAATACCTTTTAGTACCACAACAGGCAGTTTGATCGATAGTGTTATTGCAGCGAACGATAAGGGTAAGATCAAGATCAAAAAAATAGAGGATAATACCGCCAAGGATGTGGAGATTGTGATCCACCTGGCGCCGGGTATTTCGCCCGATGTAACTATCGACGCACTGTTCGCTTTTACCGATTGCGAAGTATCTATATCGCCAAATACCTGTGTGATACAGGACGATAAGCCGCGCTTTATGAGCGTGAACGATATGCTTACCGAAAGCACGCATCATACCAAAGAGCTCCTCAAGCAGGAATTACTGATTCGCTTGAACGACCTGAAGGAGAAGATATTTTTTAGCTCACTATTGAAGATCTTCATCCAGGAAGGGATGTACAAAAACCCGGCTTACGAAACATCGGTCAATTTTGAACATGTGGTGGAGGTGTTAAATACTTTATTCGAACCTTTCTTTAAGCAGTTTTACCGCGAGATACTTCCCGAAGACTATAAAAAGCTGATTGATAAACCAATGAGCAGCATTACCCGCTTTGATGTTAAAAAAGCGGATGAGCAGATGAAAAATCTTGAGAACGAGATCAAGGAGGTTAATCATCATTTAAAACATCTTAACGATTATGCTATTGCCTGGTTTCAAAAACTAAAGGATAAATATGGCAAAGGCCGCGAACGTAAAACTGAGCTGCGCACTTTCGACAGGGTTGAAGCTTCGCAGGTTGCGCTGGCTAATGTTAAGCTTTATGTTAACCGTGCAGATGGTTTTATCGGTTCGGGATTGAAAAAAGACGAATTTGTTTGCGATTGCTCCGATTTGGATGAGATCATTGTATTCCGCGAGGATGGCAAATGTGTGGTGACTAAAGTGCAGGATAAAGTGTTTGTTGGTAAAGAAATCATACACGTGGGCGTATTTAAAAAGAATGATGAACGTACCGTTTATAATATGGTGTATAGGGATGGCGGCAATGGCACATCATACATCAAACGTTTCTCGGTTTTGGGCGTTACCCGCGATAAGGAGTACGACCTGACCAAAGGCACCAAAGGATCGAAAACGTTATACTTTAGCCATAATCCCAACGGCGAGGCGGAGATAGTGAACATTCAGCTTAAGCCGCACTCCAAACTAAAAAAACTGCAATTTGATCAGGACTTTGCAGAGATCGCCATTAAGGGTCGCAGCTCGATGGGGAACATCATTACCAAATATCCGGTTAAAAAGATCATCCTCAAATCCAAAGGGGTATCTACCTTATCGGGGCGTAAAATATGGTACGATGATATATTAAAACGCCTCAACGTTGATGCTCGTGGTAAATACCTGGGCGAGTTTGATGGCGACGATAAAATACTCACGGTATTAAGCACAGGCGTATATGAATTGACCAGCTTTGATCTGACTAATCACTTCGACGATAAGATGCTGCTGATCCAGAAATATAATCCCGAGCAGGTTTATTCGGTGATTCATTACGAGGGTAAATCGAAAAACTATTATGTAAAGCGTTTTGTATTTGAGCAACAGGTTATAGGTAAGCAGGTTAGCTTTATCAGCGAAGAGAACGGCTCAAAACTGATCCTGATATCCGCGGCAGCGCAACCCGTTGTTAAGGTTGATCAGTTGAAAGGAAAAACCCTTACTCCCGAAACTATTGAGATAAACCTGGCCGATGCTATTGATGTAAAAGGCATGAAGGCGCAGGGGAACCGTTTGTCGCCACACGAAGTGAAAACAATAGAGCTGATTGTCGAAGAGGAGCCAGAAGAAGAAGTCGAGACAGCAGCTGACGCTGAAGAAGCGGAAACTGCACCTATAGTGGAGGATGAAGATGAGAGTGCTGAGCCTGCGCCAGCGGCCAATGATATGGAAGAACCCGTAGATGAAAAGCCCGCAGCAGAAGATAAGCCAGCTCCTGTAATTGAAAAGAAAACCGAACAGGTAGCTGAAAAACCAGCCCCGCCTACAGAACCGGAAGATAAGCCGGTTAAGAAGATAGATTTTGAAATAACCAACCCAGATGATATTGACATAGATGATAAAGGTCAGCTAGGGCTGTTTTAAAATATGATTTATTTAGTAAAATACTGACGACTTTGTAATTATCGCAATGATAATACATTGCCATTACAATTAAGCGCCACGTAATGCGTATCTTTGAGAAATTTTAAAAAGTTTAATGAAGATATTTATTGCAGGACTACCGTTCCAGGTTGGGGAAGAAGAGCTAACCGCCGTATTTGGTGATTTTGGGCATGTAAAATCACTTAGGATTGTTAAGGACAGAGAAACAGGACAAAGCAAAGGCTTTGGTTTTGTTGAAATGACCAATGATGATGAGGCTAAAGAAGCCATTGAAAATATGGATGGAGCCGATTATTACGGTCGCCGCATATCAGTTGCCGAGGCAGAGGATAAACCCCGCACAGGTGGCAACGGAGGCGGTTTTAAAGGCAACAAACAGCACATTAAGTTTTAACGATCAATTCAAATAGAAAAGTCCTCCGGCAACACCGGGGGACTTTTTTGCTTGGTGCCCGGATTACTCTACCGGCGTTAACGTAACCGGCCCCAATAACCCCGACGGCATCGGCGACCATTTGGAAGCATCAAACGGCAGATAGTTGATGTTCACAAAATTGATCTCGTGGTATTTACGCCACTGTATGCCGTTTTGATCCATGTAACGGATACGGTTTGCCATCAGGTTATCCACTTCAATTTTTATGGTGTTTTTACCTGGTTTAAGATACTTGCCTACACGCGCGCTGAAAGGGATGCTCCAAAAAATACCTGCATCCTGCCCGTTGATGTAAACATGAGCGCTTTCACAAACTTTACCGAGGTTCAATACATATTCCCCCGCTTTTTTTACGGGCACCTCAAAAGTTGCGGTATACTCACCGCTTCCCGAAAAGGAAACAACGTTCGGATCTGTTAAATTAGTCCATGATGTTAGCTTTGTCAGCTGCTGATCGGCAGGAACAACCGGGCCGCCTTTGGTAAAGTGCAGGCTCCAGATATTACCGATACTTAACGGCGCACCTGTTTTTTCGATATATTTCCATTTGGGGATCGCTGCAGCAGGCGTGTTAGTAGCCTTTAAAATAACCGCCTCGCCCGATTGTAATTGAATATGCACATCAGTAACATCGCCATTTGCAGTGCTTTTAGCCACGCCGTAACCCCCGCTTTGCGGGTCTAAGATCACGACCGAGGCGGCCTTTATGTTTATCGGCAGGTTAGCATCGATAGCCTTAGCAGTGTGATTAACAATATAATAGTATTTGCCATCGGCGATAGATCGACGAATAAATTTCAGTCCGGTTTCAACCAGGGCTTCACCTTTGATGTCTTTATACTCCAATGCCTTTTGTACATCATCCGATAACAAAATTTGGCCATTGCCGGTTTTACATTGCTTAACGCCATTCGGCAGGTCAGTAAACTTTAGGCTGGCTAAAGCAGTTTTTAGTTTTGACCGTTTTGCGTCAAGATCGTTCAGTCCCGGCACATCTTCCGGTAGTTTTTGCATTACAACAATGGCTCCCGATTTTGCTAACGCTAATATATGATCCAACGTAGCCAAAGGCATAAAACGGCAGGTAGGTACAACCAACACTTTGCGGCTTTGCGCATCGGTTTTAGTGATGATCTGCCCGTTTGTTACACTTGAATTTGCGATTTGTTTATCGGATATGAAATCGAACGAATAACCTGCTTTCTGCAATTGCATCGATGTTTTGTAAAAAGCGGTTGGGCGCAGCCATTCATCAATACCATGTATAGCCAGTTGCATATCAAGGCCTTTGGTATTGGCCCAGGCATCGTAGATAGGCCAGTAGATCAGTAATTCATTATCAGGTTTGCCCGACTGTAAGATGGATTGGCAGCGGGTAATATAATTGTTTAACCCCGGCAAGTGCCCCCACCAGCTATTATTGGGTACAAAGTTTGTCGAAGCGTAAAATAACCATCCCGGGAAGGCAATATCATCCGGCGAATAGGTTGTGCCATGGAAGTATACATGGTTAACACCCGCTAAAAATACCTGCTCCAATTCGGGTTTACATTGCGATAGCGATCCTTTAAAGTGCTCGGTTAACCAGGTAAAGGTTTCTGAAGTTGCATACCTGCGACCGTTTACGTGCCCTGCTGAGGAAGCGAACTTTAACATCATCGGGTCCGGGTCTACGTTACGCACATCCGCGCTGTCTCGGCGCAGACCGGGTATATCAAAATGGCTTGAGCCAAATGTTTCGCATTCGGGGATATCAACCGCGCCATATAAGTCGAGCAGGTTACCCGGCGAACCGTGCGATTGGTTACGCGTCAGGCTACCGTAATGATGAGCCCAGTTTGTCCAGGTTAGGGTAAAGTTATCCAGTAGCATCTGACTCATGGTTTCGCGGTAATCGCTCTTAACACGGGCAACAGCATCGGTATTTTCATTACTTGTCAATTCGCGTAAGTGCAGCTTCAGATCATATCCGCGGCGGCGTAAAAACTCTTCAAAAAATCCTGGCGACCAGCTTGCACCATACACTTCGTAACTATCATTAAAGTAAGAGCCAATACCCGGCGACTTACCTTTAAAAGCCTCATCAAAACGTTTTAAATAAGTATCAACAGCGGTCTTAGATAGGTGGTCCATCACAAAACCTTCGCCTCCCGGCGCGGCGCGTTTTACCTGCTGTAAAGTTTTTCCGCTAAAAGCGGCATAGATCTCCCATCTGCCGCTGGCTGGTTTCCAGTTCAAAGTGCCATCGGCGTCAACTTTATTGGTAATATCAAGTACTTCGCCTCTATCACCATAAGCAACTACGGCTTGCAATGTTGCTGCATTCTTTACCTGGCGCGCATCGCCAACAACAATTTTATTGGTAAAGGCTTCGCCTGCCCCAAGCTTATAATTTTGTATGATGAGTTTGCCTGCGGCATTTTCGGCCTTGATTTGCGGCCCGCCAAATGGCCAGCCGGTACCGGTGTTCATATCCACACCCATGTCAAGGGTTTTCGCTTTCTGAATGGTGAAATCCAAAGCGCCCATCCATTGCGGCGATAAAAATTGCAGGTAGCGGTTTTCGTAACCGATGGCGCCGTAAATAGGGGTAACCTCAACACCGCCAAAACCAGCCTGGTGGTAAGTTTCTAACAACCTGGCAGTGTTTTTATCGTCAACGGCGTTGCCCATCCACCACCAGCGTGTCCAGGGATGCATTTCTTTGGTTTGCTGTGGCCAAATGGTTGTGGCTGGTTTTTTAGTTTGAGCGCAGCTGGTACCTGCTGATAACACCGCACAGCTAAGAATTACAAATATCTTCTTCATGTATTATTAAGGTTCGATAGATTAGGTTTAGCGCCCAGGTTAAAAGGCGCAATTGCAAAGTTATCGATCACATCCGATTAACTGTCCTGTAGAATGCTGACCGCTCAGTAAAAAACTTGATACTTATATAAATTAGCTATATTGAACATTATTTACCCGATATGGAAAAAGAGATACTATTTACCGAAGTGCAAGCATTCAGACAATGGTGGCTGTGGCTTATTTTAATACTGGCATCTACGCCGCTTTTGGGCATTTTGATCTACCAGGTTGTTACCGGGCAACCCGTGGGCGATAAACCCGCATCGAACGCGGTGCTCGCCGTATTGGTGATATTCATCTCCGTGCCGATGCTGCTGGGTTTTTATTTTATTAAGCTGTTTACCATTATCGATACCGATACCATTTATTATGGCTTTGGGGTTTCAACAGGCAACCTGAATACGATTCACCTTGCCGATATAACAAGTATGGATGTGGTGCCTTATAAATCAAACGGCTTAGGTATGCGCCTAAGTAATACTTTTGGCACCATCTACAATACCAGTTGGGGGATGGGTTTGTTTATTACCAACAATAAAGGTAGCAAGGTGGTAATTGGAACCAAAAGGCCCGAAGAACTCAAAGCCGCTATCGATAAAATGAAACGGTAATCGACAGCCTTAAAAACGAAGTAAGAGCTGCTATGATCTACATTACCCAACTCATTTATGTTACCGAAGGCCAGCAGGAGGTATTTAACCAGTTTGAGGATATGGCTATCCCTATCATTTCAAAATACAAGGGGAAGTTGCTATTGCGGGCACGTACGCCTGTCGAAAATGTAATTGAGGCAGGCATCGAAATCCCGTACGAAGTACACATCATCAGCTTTGAAAGCCCCGCCGACTTTGAAGCATTTAAGCTGGATGAAGAACGACGGAAATATCTACATCTTAAAGAACAATCTATCAGATCGGTATTGTTGATCAAAGGTGAACAGATCTGACTATATCCCCAATACAGCTTTCAACTTCACATACCCCGTTTTGCTTACCGGTATTTTGGCGCCCGATTTCAGTATCGCGATATGCGCGTCTTTCTCGTAAGGGTCGATCCGGGTAATTTGCTGTACGGCTAAAATATAACTGCGGTGTACACGCACAAACTGGCCCGGATCGAGCGTTTGTTCAAAAAAGCCCATGGTTTTGTTTTTCAGGAACGAGCCTTCGGCGGTGTGAATGCTTACGTAATCATCATCGGCCTCCAGGTAAATCACATCCTGCACGGGTATGATCTTCACTTTGGTGCCAGTTTTAACTACAATACGCTCATGCTGTGATGGCGATGGCGGCACAACCGAATTGATGAGTTCTTCGGTAGTCTTTTTGATTGGTGCTGCAGTAGCCTGGTTTACATATTTTTCGACAGCCTTAGAAAAGCGGTCCTTACTGAAAGGCTTTAACAGGTAATCAACCGCGTGGGTTTCAAAGGCTTTAATGGCGTACTCATCAAATGCGGTGGTAAATATTACCGCAGGTTGGTACTCCAATAGTTCGAGCATTTCAAAGCCGTTGATCTTGGGCATTTGAACATCCAGAAATATCAGGTCGGGCTTTAATTGATTAATGGCCTTTACGCCTTCAAAGCCGTCGCCGCATTCCTGCAATACTTCAATCTGCGGATATTCCATCAAATACTCGCGTACCACCATGCGTGCCAGTGGCTCATCATCAATAACTAAAGCTCTCATCATGCTTGTGGTATCTTTATTATGGTTGTAAAAACGTTGTCTTCGGCGTGTGTTTCCACCAGGTCGTTACGGGCAAACAGTAAATATAAACGGCGCTGTACACCGCTTAAGCCAAAACCTGTTCCCTTACGGGGACGGGTAGTTTGCGCATCGTACGGATTTTGCACCATCAAAACTAAGTAATTATCGTTAACCTCGGCACGTATACTGATCACAACATTATCGATGGTATCGTACAAACCAAATTTTATGGCGTTTTCAACAATAGGTTGTAGCAACATGGGCGGTAACATCATACTGCCGCTTTTACTGTCGCAGCTAATTTCGGCTTCCAGGCGGTGCCCGAAACGCACTTTCTCAATATCCAAATATAACTGTAAATGCTGTAACTCGTCTGATAGCGACACCGGTTCCTGGTCATCCTTTTTCAAAGTTCCGCGCAAAAAGTCGCTTAGCTGGTGAATCATTTTACGGGCCTCGTCGGGTCGTAAACCAATCAACGCGTTGATGGAGTTTAAGCTGTTGAATAAAAAGTGAGGCTGCAATTGCTGGCGCAGGTTATACAGCTCCGCTTCGCGCGCCAGTTTTTCGGCATCGGCCTTACGGCGGTCGTTCTCTTTCTGATCTAATTGGGTATAATAGATCACGCTCACCATAGCCATACAGCCAATCGCTAAAAAGCCGATAAAGAACCGGATGACGAGCGATTGCGAAAAGAAAGCTTTGTAAACCTTGTCATCCAGCAAATAGGGTAAACTCCAGCGCGCTATCACAATGCACAATCCCGATAAGGCAGCACACCAAACCACCAGGTTAACATAACCCTTAGTGCCCGGTTGGTAATAACGCAGGTTATTGTTAATAAGCCAGCAAGCGCAAACCAATAATAAAGTATTGCAAAAGCTGTCAATTAAGGCAATAAACCAATTAAAACCAAAACTGTAGATAATATAAGCCTGCAGCCCCATCCAAATGAAGCAGCAGGCCACTAATGACCAGCCGATTTTTGATGCTATGCCTGTTGTTTGTGCCAAATTTGGTTCCGGTAGATTAACAATTAAATGTTCTGGGTTTAATACAATTGTTTGGGCCTGTAATGCTTAGTTAGTAGCTGCGTATTTCTACCCCGGCGAAAATCGAGGTGCCTTTTAGTACCAGTATTTTATCGCTGCCGTAATCGTTTTTTTGCATCCGTTTATCATCAAAACCTGCAAAAAGCGATACCATATCTGATGTAACGTGCCAGTGCGGCGGTACGATCAGTTTGATGCCGCCAAACACCTGTGTTACGTCTATTATCACGCGGCCGCTAATATCCGATGAGGTAAAGTCCACATCACAGCCACCAAAAAAATTGGTAATATCGCCGCCCTTAAAATCTTTTGAAAGTACCTTCTTTTTTACTCCGCTAAATATCGAAGTTGCGTCCAGATAGTCATCATTATAACCTTTAAACTCTCCGGTATCTGTAAATGCTTTCTCTTCTTTTGGTATATAGCCCGCTTCGCCGGGTTTTGGCCCGTCACCATAATATTTCCAATTCCACTGATCCTTCCACTGTTCTTTCCATTGCTGCTTGTTCCAGCGGCCACGGTTCCAGGGTTTGTCCCGGTTGATGATCAGGCGTATACCTACAGCGATAATGATCATCGGGAATATCGCATCATCAAAATGCGCGTTCGGAAAAATATCGCCCAGTAAATTTAAACCGCCTATTAATACCAGTATCAACCAGGCTATATTTCTAAAATTATGTTTTAAACCGATGTACAGGCCAACGATGATCATGATCATCCAGCCGTTAAATATCCAGTAGGGGAATAAAATAAAATTCAACCGGTGTACCAGGAAAACGATACCTACCAAAAGTAGTATCATCCCCGCGAGGGCTTTGTTTTTGCGCGGCTCTTTATCTTTATGTTCTATATCTATACTCATTTGTAAGGGGTATTATAAATTAACGATATAAAACTAATATAACATTTGTAATAGGACAAAGCATTTTTGGTAATCTGCTGTATTATTCGGTAAGCCTTGGGGTTTTGTCGGTGAAATAGTTTGGTTTAATTCCATTGATTGAGTGTTGATTGCACCGATTGCTTGAGGTAGCTGATGGGTATTTGTGGGTGTTTTCAAAATGTTATGCTGTCTTGCTACCCGGCTGTTTATTCTGATTCCGCACATAGGTATTCTTCGATAGTTTCATTTTTTTTTCCGGGTCTTACTTCCTCGTTCTCTTTTTAGGGCGTTACCCTGCGGGTCGCGCTTTCCGCTCATACGCCTGCAGGCCTTAGCCACAGGGCCTGTATCCGCTTCAATCGCTAACGCAGATGGGGGATTGTCGGTACCTCTCAATTTATTTTTGATTATGATTCTACATCTTACTGTTGTTTCAAACACATGGGTATTTATGGGTATTTTCAGTTAGTTTTTTTATCTTGATTCTTACCTCTTGACACTCTTTCGCAGGGGGGATTGTAAGAAATATTTCAGTGCTTTGCCACTCTTCGCCAAACCAAAAGCTTCGCGCTTTGGTTAAATATACGTAAAATCGATAGAAATATCAACCTGTGCCGAACAAAAAAGCCCGCCCCGGTTCAATAAACAGGGCGGGCTTACATATATGTTGAGGTGGTTATTGTTATAACGAAGTAGGGTCGGCTTTGAAATGCATATCACGTTTCCATTCCTGCCTCCTGGCCCAGCGCTCCTGGCACCAGCGGCTTTCTCTAAAAAACAGCATCCGTACGCCCAAAGCGATCAGGATAAATGGCCATAAAACCACAACGCCAATTGCCGGGAATATCATGTTAAATAAAAACGCGCTGCCAACCATCGTCATGGCAAACCAACCCGGGTTACGAAAGTTGTGCCTGAAACCGCTTACCAACCCGGCAACGATCAAAAGCATCGGCCAGCTAAATAACCAAAACGGAACGAAGATGAGGTTAAGCTGGTTAAACAAGTACAAGGTGCCTGCTGCTACTAATAAAACACCGGCAGTTATCCTGTTTTTGCGGCGACGTTCGGTGCGGTCAATATTATTTTCCATTGTTTTAATTTTTTATTGTTGACCAAAAGTACAGCGATAAACAAGGCGCAGCAATCCCCTTTAGGCAAAGGCAAGCCAATACTCGGTGAGCCGTTGGAAATAGTCGGTGAAAAGGGTTAACGGAACTAATAACAGAGTACCCTAATCAACCAATTATAACATTTCCTTTACGTTGCGCGCATCGGCAGTATTTTTTGTATCTTCAAACTGCCTCGTTTTTGGGGTAGTTTAACTGACTGTTTATGACTCGTAACCTTTACCTTTTAACCTGTTTAATGCTCTTTTGCGCCGCCTCAGCCTTCGCGCAAAGCATACCTACCCCCAAACAGCATTTTGGCTTTAACATTGGCGATGATTACCAACTGGCCAACTATACGCAAACCGAAGCATTTTTTAAAAAGCTGGCCGCTTCGCCGCGGACAAAATATGTTGATATAGGCCCCACCGAAGAAGGCCGCCGCCAGTTTATGCTCATCGTTTCTTCGCCCGAAAACATCAAAAAACTGGCTTTTTATAAAGATATATCTCAAAAACTGGCTCATGCCGAAAATTTGACCGATGCCCAGGCACATAAACTGGCCGGACTGGGCAAGGCTGTTGTCTGGATTGATGGCGGCCTGCACGCCAGCGAAACCGTGGGGGCGCATCAGTTGATCCAAACAGCTTACGATTTTGTGACCCGCACTGATGCTGAAACCATGAATATCCTGAACCATGATATCATTTTATTTGTGCATGCCAACCCCGACGGACAGGAGCTGGTTTCAAACTGGTATATGCACGAAAAAGATACGGCCAAACGCAATATGAATACCCCGCGTTTATGGGCAAAGTATATCGGGCACGATGATAACCGCGACTTTTATATGATGAATATGAAAGAAACCCAAAACATTACCCGCGAACAATACCTTGATTGGTTGCCGCAGATCGTTTATAACCATCACCAGGCAGGCCCCGCAGGATCGGTAGTGGCAGGCCCGCCTTTCCGCGACCCCTTTAATTACGTGTTCGATCCGTTATTGGTTACCAGTCTGGATGCCGTGGGCTCGGCCATGAACAGCCGCCTCAATAAAGAGGGCAAGCCGGGCTATACCCAACGCTCGGGCACCGAGTTTTCAACCTGGTGGAACGGTGGTTTGCGTACGGCTACTTATTTCCATAACATGGTAGGTTTGTTAACCGAAATTATTGGCAGTCCAACACCGTCAAGCATCCCGCTGGTGCCCGAACGTTTAATTCCAAACAGTGCTACGCCGTTCCCGGTTACACCGCAAAAATGGCACTTTAAGCAATCAATAGATTACTCGGTATCGCTTAACTATGCGGTACTCAACTATGCTACACGTAATGCGGATGAGCTGTTGTACAACGCTTACCAGATGGGCAAAAACTCTATTGAACGTGGCAATAAAGATTACTGGACGCTTTCGCCAAAACGTATCGATCAGATCAATGCCGCGTACAAAGAATCGCTTGGTGGTGCCGATACCGTAAACCGGCGTGCCAACCGTGGCGGTGCGGTTACCATGGGTGGGGGCAGCGGCGGCAACCGCGGCGGTATCCCCATTAAGTTTTATGATGCCGTTTTAAAAAATCCTGAGCTACGCGACCCACGTGGTTATATCATCCCCGTCGATCAGGCCGATTTTGCTACCGCTGTACGCTTTATCAATACCTGCATCCGCTCGGGCCTGGTGGTGCAAAAAGCGACCGCCTCGTTTACCGTGGCCGGCAAGCAATACCCGGCAGGCTCGTATATCCTCAAAACCAACCAGGCCTTTCGCCCCGAGGTGCTCGACAGATTTGAGCCACAGGATCACCCTAATGATTTTCTGTACCCCGGCGGCCCGCCCATCCGTCCGTATGATATGACCGGCTGGACGCTGGCTTATCAAATGGGAGTTCAGTTCGACCGGATACTGGATGATTTTAACGGCCCGTTTAAACGCATCCCTTACGGGGAAATACAGGCCATGCCTGCGGCACCGGTACCAGCGCTAGCGAAAGGTTACTTTATAAGCCCGATGGCCAATAATAGTTTTATTGCCGTTAACGATCTGTTTAAAGCAGGGGCGCAGGTTGCCCGCTTAACCGCGGCTGAACAAGGTATGCCTGCCGGAACTTTCTATGTGCCTTATTCGGCGCAAGCCAAAATTGTTTTAGATAAAGATGCTGCCAGCTTTGATGTAACTGCAACCAATGCGGCACAGCAGCCGGTCAACATTCTGCCCATCTCAGCGGCCCGTATTGCCCTTTGGGATACTTATGGTGGTTCAATGCCCTCGGGTTGGACAAGGTGGCTCATGGAGCAATATCATTTTCCATATAAACTGGTTTACCCGCAGGAACTGGATGCCGGTGATCTGAAAAGCAAATATGATGTGATCGTATTTGTAGGTGGTGCAATACCGGGTATTAACACAGGCCGTGGTGCAGGTGGAGCGGGAGGGCCGGGAGGTTTCGGCCGGCAAGGCGATATCCCTGCCGAATTTAGCAGCTGGACAGGCCGCATTACTGCCGATAAAACCATACCGAAGCTGAAAGAATTTTTAGAAGCCGGCGGCAATATTATTACCGTTGGTAGCAGCGCAAACCTGGCGTATCAGCTTAATTTACCGGTGCATAATGCCCTGGTTGATAAGGTTGACGGTAAAGATGTGCCTTTTTCGGGCGATAAGTTTTACGTACCGGGTGCTGTATTGCGCGTTTCGGTAGATACCGCGCAACCCGCTGCCTGGGGCATGAATGCGGAAGCTGACGTTCTGTACGATAACAGCCCGGCTTTCAAACTGGATGCCGATGCGGCTTCAAAAGGTGTTAAACCTTTAATGTGGTTTAGTACCGATAAACCTTTGCGCAGCGGCTGGGCCTTCGGTCAAAAATATTTAAAAGATGACGTAACCGCATTTTGGGCGACGGTAGGTAAAGGCAACTTGTACGTTTTTGGTCCCGAAATTACTTTTCGCGGGCAGGCGCACGGTACTTTTAAATTGTTATTTAACGAGCTTTACGGAACACGATAAATTTATTTATGGATAATATACGCACCGTACTGCGATGAGTCGGGTTTTAATACGGTGTTATTGTATTTAAATTCTGTTAATTTGGTGTAGGTATAGCATTTTTCGGCAATGATTTGTGTGCTCACATTGATGGTGTCCTGGTCGGTGGCGCTCAGGATCAGGATTTTCTGTCCGGTTGGTATATAATTAAAGCCGATAATAACAGGTAAGGTTCCCTGCCTTGCAATTCCAAGCCACGGGTTCGATCTTTTGATGTATGCAGTATCATAATGTCCCGGTGTTGCCGGGTCGAGCAGGTCTTTATTCTGGTTGTCCTTTATTTCTAAAACAACAACCGGGTTAATTGCAGCGTACATCATTGGGCCACAATCACTGCCGCCTTTTTTACACGAACTGTAGATAAAAGATATACCGATGGCCAGAATTGTGAATGTGTAAACTGTTGCTTTATTTGCTTTCATGGGTTTTATTGTATTTAAAACCATTACGCAGGTGGCTCAGGTTTCGCTACACAGCCAAAACAAAAAGCCCTATCCGGAAACGGACAGGGCTTAAATTATATTTCTTCAGCTAATTACTTACCTAATTTCTTTTTCAGGTTTTCGTCAATAGCTTCCAAAAATTCTTCGGTATATAAATAATCAGTACCATGTTCAACTTTTGGCTTAATGGTAATGGCCAAATCTTTGGTCATTTTGCCGCTTTCAACAGTTTCGATACAAACTTCTTCCAAAGCTTTGCAGAAGTCGATCAATTCCTGATTACCGTCCAGCTTACCGCGGAACTCTAAACCACGTGTCCACGCGAAGATCGACGCTATAGGGTTGGTTGAAGTTGGGCGGCCTGCCTGGTGCTCACGGTAGTGACGGGTAACTGTACCATGTGCTGCTTCGGCTTCCATTACGGTTCCATCTGGTGTTACCAGGGTCGAGGTCATTAAACCTAACGAACCAAAACCTTGCGCTACGGTGTCAGACTGTACGTCGCCATCATAGTTTTTACAAGCCCAAACAAAGTTACCGTTCCATTTCAGGGCCGATGCAACCATGTCGTCAATTAAGCGGTGCTCATAAGTGATCTTAGCTTCAGCAAATTTTGCTTTATAATCGTTTTGGTAGATCTCTTCAAAAATATCTTTAAAACGGCCATCATATTTTTTCAGGATGGTGTTTTTAGTCGATAGGTATAAAGGCCAGCCCTTCATCAAAGCCTGGTTAAAGCAGGCGTGTGCAAAACCGCGGATCGATTCGTCGGTATTATACATGGCTAAAGCTACACCATCGCCCTTAAAATTGAACACTTCGAACGATTGCTCAGCGCCACCACCTTCAGGGGTGAAAGTAATCGTTAATTTACCTTTGCCTTTAGTTACAAAATCGGTAGCACGGTACTGGTCGCCAAAAGCGTGACGGCCAATGCAGATAGGGGCCGTCCAGTTTGGTACCAAACGGGGTACATTGCTCATTACGATCGGCTCACGGAAAACCGTTCCATCTAAAATATTACGGATGGTGCCGTTTGGCGATTTCCACATCTGTTTCAAGCCAAACTCTTTTACACGCTCTTCATCAGGGGTAATGGTGGCACATTTGATACCAACACCATATTTTAAAATGGCATTCGCCGAATCGATAGTTACCTGGTCGTTGGTCTCATCGCGGTACTCGATACCCAGGTCATAATATTTAATGTCCAGATCCAAATACGGGATGATCAGTTTGTCTTTAATAAACTTCCAGATGATGCGCGTCATTTCATCGCCATCAAGCTCCACTACCGGGTTAGCTACTTTAATTTTTGACATATACAGGCTTGTTTTTTTATTTCTATTTTTAAAAGGCCCAAATATATAAATTTTGCCATTAGTGATTTTTAATTAATCATTCATTTTTTTGATACTCATCATGTTTTTGGCAAGATTTTTACAGTAACTTTAATATAAATACTAAAAGTTATGAATAACATTAAGCCAACACCCGGTTTTGATGATGAAAACCTGGACGACGAAGACAATTTAACCGACGATACTGCCAATACCGACGAGCCCGAAAACCTGAACTATAATGCGGACGAAGACAGCTTCGAGATCGACGTAAAAAGTGATGATCCGGACTATGATCATCCCGATCCTTATAACACAGCTGTTAAAGATGGCGGCGATAGTATTTCAACTTACGATGAATCGAATCCTTTATCGGTCGATGAATATATCAAAGATGAATCGCTCGAGATGGACGTAGATAAATTAGGTATGCATATCAGCGATGGCAACGACCTGGAGATGGATCCGATAGATGATATCCTCTCGCGTACGCCCGAAGACAATCGTAGCGATCTTGACGAAGAAGGTTATCCGAAGAACGACCGGCCGATGAAATAGCTTGCTCTATAAGGATATTTTATCTTTCGATATTATTAACGAACCCCTTTCAGCCGAAAAGGGTTTTTTTATTGAAATATTACAGTGTTGATATCAACAGATTAACTGTTATATTTATTGGACAGAATGTTATTCGCGGCTTTTAATATATCCAAATGAAAATACTGTTATCCGGCTTGTTGTTACTATGTTATTTAGCTACCTCGGCACAGGAAGGTGCGGCCACCGTTTCGGTTAAATTTAAAAAAGACCACGGACAGGTTATTTACTTTCAATACGGCAGGACGATCGACGAGCATGTTGCATTGAACGCCAAAGGCGGGTTCAAAGAAAGAATTATCGATACCGGCTTTTATTCTGTGGTAAACAGTGGCAATGTGCTGCGCATTTACCTGGAGCCAGGGATGGATCTTACGATCAGAAAAAAAATAAAAAAGGGTAACACGGTATATAATTTTTCGGGAGATGGGAAAGATGAAAATATTTTTTTAAGGCACTTAGCCACTGAACAGGCAAAATATCTGCCCGTTAAGTGGAATTTATTGTCCGACGAAGTGAATTTTATGGCGCCAGCCGATTTTATAAAACGGCTTGAACAATATAGATCAGTAAGCCTGGCGTTGCTTGCCGGGCAACATTTTAATAACTATTTTAAGGTAGTCCACGCCGCTTACATAGATTGCCTTACACGTAAATATGCTTTACAGTATATGGAGAATTACGGAGTTAATACTGCTAAGAAAAAAGAATACATTAAAGCGCTGGAGAATGGAGATGAAAGTGTGCGCACGCCAGATGGAAAACAGTCGGCGTTAAACGCCGTATACACTAAGGAGTTAACTTATGACGACAGAAGGGCTGTTTTTAGTCATGTTTACAAGGGCTTTAATGTTAATAACGAAGCATTGTACAAATGTTCGGCTGAATATTGTGATCTGATCGACGAATGGGTGAACTATAAAGCCAAGACAACAAGCGAAGGCGGAAATACTTTTGCAGAGCGCAGGGTTACTATTATTAAAAATAATATAACTAATGAATTCATGCAGAAAAGGATCCTTGCAAAATACTTCGCTCAAAACTGACTCAGAAAGGTTACTCCAACTCCAAATTAAACCTGCGGCGCAACTCCGCTAACTGGGGGTTTTTGCTGGCCATGTGTTGGTACTTATCCGTAGCCGAATAAAGCTTTTTGGTAACTACCATCTCATCAATGCGGGTATGGATCTCGATATCGAAGTTTTTTAACGAAGTGCGCAAAAAGTTTAAAATGAGGTGCTTATCCTCCCTGAAAGAGTTTTCCAAGCTTTTAGTACCCGCGATAACCTCAAACACATAAGGTTTTAACATTACCGGCGCAGCTGTGGTAAATATGCTGAGCAAATTAAGCTTGCCTTCCGCTTTTACCTTATCGGCATACTCATGCCAGTATTTTAAAAAGTCATCGTAAGTAAAGTGTTCTTTATCGTTACCTCTTATATAGGGGTCTTCGTCCTCATCGGGTTCATCGGTAACCTTGCCCATATCCTTGAGCGAAGGTATTTTTACCGATGTTGTGCCAGTACTTAACTTCGGAATAGCAACAACAGGCTTTTCGGCAACCGGTTGCTCCCTTGCGGGGATGGCGGGCGCTGCCGGCTCAGGTTGTTTTAAAGATGGGGTAGGTTGAGTAGTATTAACTGCGAGCACAGCTTCCGAAACGCCCTTTTCGAGTGCTTCCGGAGCAGTTAAACCAACTGATTCAGGTTTTTTTTTTACCTGCTCATCGAGCTGGTTGTTGGTAAAGGCTGCATTTGCTAAATTGAGGGCTGCTTTAATATGGCATATCTTGAGCAGTGCCAGCTCTACCTGTAGTCGCTGGTTTTTACTCAGCTTATAATTCAGGTCGCACTGGTTGGCGATGTTCATCGCCGATAGTAAAAACGATACCGAAGCTGCTTTGGCCTGTTCAAGGTACTTTTTACGGATGCCTTCGCTAACTTCGAGCAGTTTCAGGGTTTCGCCGTCCTTGCCAACCAGCAGGTTACGCAGGTGCTCGGTTAAGCCGGTAATAAAGTGGCTGCCGTCGAACCCTTTGGATAAGATCTCATCAAACAATAACAAAACCTTGGCAGTATCCTCGGCGAGTAAATTATTGGTTACACTAAAGTAATAGTCGTAATCTAAAATATTCAGGTTATCAATTACCGCGCGGTAGGTAACATTATTGCCCGAAAAATTGACGATCTGATCGAACATACTCAACGCATCGCGCAAGCCGCCATCGGCTTTTTGAGCGATGATGTGCAGCCCGTCGTCTTCGTACTTGATGTCTTCCTTTACGGCGATAGAAGCCAGGTGCCCGGCCATATCTTCAACCTTAATGCGGTTAAAATCAAATATCTGGCAGCGCGATAATATGGTAGGCAGTATTTTATGTTTTTCGGTAGTAGCTAATATAAATATCGCGTACGATGGCGGTTCTTCCAGCGTTTTCAGGAAAGCGTTAAACGCCGCCTGCGAGAGCATGTGCACCTCATCGATGATATATATTTTATATCTGCCGGTTTGCGGTGGTATACGTACCTGCTCAATCAGGCTGCGGATGTCTTCCACCGAGTTGTTCGACGCCGCGTCCAGTTCGTGCACGCTGAACGAGTTACCCCGCGCGAACGAGATACAGGCGTCGCATTCACCACAGGCTTCGCCGTTGGTTTGTAAATTAGAGCAATTGATGGTTTTTGCCAGTATGCGTGCGCAGGTAGTTTTGCCCACACCACGCGGCCCGCAGAATAAAAATGCCTGCGCCAGCTGATTACTGCGAATTGCGTTTTTTAACGTGTTGGTTATATGTTGCTGGCCCACAACGGTATCAAAGGTAACCGGGCGGTATTTTCGGGCCGAAACAATAAAATTATCCATCGCAACTAAATTATAAATATTGCGGGGTATGTGCAAGCGATGTTTATAACATGGTTAAACGGGTTCATTTCTGTCAGCACGGGATTAAGCTAATTCGTATTCCTATTTCAACTACAACGAAATCTAAGCGCCTAAATACATATTGCTGTAAACCCTGTTTTTACGCCGATTTTTTTTACATCGAAAAAAATCGATATTTTTTATTTTTAAGCTATTTAATTTATAATTATTTATTAATCAATAGTTTATATTGAAAAACAGACATTTAAATAATAAATGTTTAAACATGTAAAATACGTATTTCCACGGATATGAATTGTTGTTTTGCCCGTTTATATTTGATACCGACAAAGAGATCAGTTAAATTAATTAAGGGGAAAATCAATTAATCATTTTTTCTTTGTTACTCGGTGTGTTTAAGCGATGAAGTGCTCAGCTTCATCGCTTTTTTGTTTGATATCGGCCCGCATACTTAAGTACTTATTAATCATCGGTATTTCATTTAAACAAAAGCTTTGGATTTTATTAAAATATACCTACATTTGCATCCCGCTTTTAAGGCGGATAAAACATTAAAAATCAAAGTTTAAATGCAACAGTACGAAACCGTGATCATTCTAACCCCGTTGCTATCAGTTGAAACTGCTAAGGAGGCCGTGGCCAAATACACCAAGCTGTTAACTGATGGCGGAGCCGAAATTATCCAGGAGGATAATTGGGGTTTGAGAAAACTAGCGTATCCAATTCAAAAGAAAACAACAGGATACTATCACCTAACCGAATTTAAAGCTCCGGGTGAATTAATTAACAAACTGGAGGTTGAATTCCGTCGTGATGAGCGTGTTTTGCGCTTTCTGACTATCGCCTTAGATAAACATGCAGCTGCTTACAACGATAAAAAACGTAGCGGTGCATTCAACCAGAAAAAAACTAAAACCGAGGAGGTAGCTAAATAATGGCAAACGACCAAATTCAGTACGTTACAGCCCCCAAAGTGGAGGATAACCGTAAAAAATACTGCCGTTTTAAAAAGAATGGTATTAAGTATATTGATTACAAAGACGCTAACTTTTTATTAAAGTTTGTTAACGATCAGGGTAAATTATTGCCACGCCGTTTAACCGGTACATCGTTAAAATTTCAGCGTAAAGTGGCCCAGGCAGTTAAACGCTCACGCCACATTGGTTTATTACCTTATGTTACAGATTCTTTAAAATAAGCAGGAGGATAAACGATGGAAGTTATTTTAAAACAAGATATTAAAAACCTCGGCGAAAAAGACGATGTAGTAAATGTAAAGCCAGGTTATGGCCGTAACTTTTTGATCCCGAAAGGTTATGCTACACTGGCTACTGTATCTGCCCGTAAGGTATTGGCTGAAAACCTGAAACAGGCTCAGTTTAAACAAGAAAAGATCCGCAAAGATGCCGATGCTATCGCAGCACGTTTAGAAGGTGTTACCTTAACTATTGGTGCTAAAGCTGGTGAAACCGGTAAGATCTTCGGTGCTATCAACACTATTCAGGTTGCCGATGCTTTGAAAAAAGAAGGCTTTGAAGTTGATCGTCGTCGTATCACTTTCGAAACCGAACCAAAATTTGTTGGCGATTACATCGCTAACTTAAACTTACACAAAGAAGTTAAAGTTAAAGTTCCGTTTACCGTAGTAGCAGAGTAATTTCGGATTTCGGAATTTCGATTTCGAATTTGATAAACGGATATAAAAGGCATTTGGCGTAAAAACCGGATGCCTTTTTTTGTTGATTAGACCGATTGACAAAATAAATTCGAAATTGAAAATTTGATAATAAAAGACAAATTCGAAATTGAAAATTCGAAATCCGAAATCAAAACAATATTTTTGATCGATGGCTAAAATTAAAAGTAGTGGGTCTAAAATCAAACGCGGAGGCGTATGGCGTTTGGTATTACGCATCCTGAAACTGGTCGTCATCGCTTTTGTAAGCATTAGTGTGCTTTGGGTGATTATCTACCGCTTTATTGATCCGCCCGGCACCTGGCTCATGATACAGCGTGGTTTTGAACGCAAGACTGCCGGTAAGGAGTGGAAGGTAGATAAAAAGTGGATCAATTTTGACGACATCGCCGACCCCATGAAACGCGCAGCCGTTGCTGCCGAAGATGCCTCGTTTTTAGAGAACCACGGCTTCGATTTTAAAGCTATCGAACGAGCTATCGACAACAACAACAAAAAGAACAGCCATAAACTGGTAGGAGGGAGCACCATTACCCAGCAGACCGCCAAAAACGTCTTCTTATGGTCGGGCAGATCCTATGTGCGCAAAGCTTTTGAGGCCTGGTTCACATTGCTGATAGATATCTTCTGGAGCAAGCAGCGTGTAATGGAAGTCTACCTCAACGAGATCGAGATGGGCGATGGTATTTACGGTGTTGAAGCCGCATCGCAAGCCTATTTTCATATATCGGCATCGCAATTGAATAAATCACAGGCGGCATTGATCGCTGCCGTTTGGCCAAACCCTTTAAAATGGTCGCCCGCGGCGCCTACCGATTATATTCGCCACCGTCAATACCTGATCATCAAAAACATGCGCAGGTTAGGGCCTATGGATTTTTAAGTTGATTTTTTCCTTTCCTTGTCATTTCGACCGCAGGGAGAAATCTTCTGCTATAAATAAGTAGCGAGGTAGCAAAGAGCAGCAGATTTCTCGTCGCTACGCTCGCTCGAAACGACAAAAAGTTAGGTGATATCCGAAGTCAACTCTGATACTTCCAGTGCCTGCTTTTACCTTCGCTGATCCATTCAACCGCCTGCTCCATTCGGTTTTGCCTGGTCGTTTCCGTTTTTGCTTCGACAAACCACTCAATATACTCCCGTTGTTTTGATGGACTGAATTTGTGAAAATTCAATTTGGCATTGGCCAGACCATCAAGCATAACCTCAAACTCGGGTGGCGCAACTAATTCCTTTTTCTCGGTAGCGGGTTTAGCCCGGGCTACTTTAACCCCATCCTGGTTTAGCTTAACAGCTTCTTTAATATAAGCGATCAGTATGTCATCGGCTGGCAGGTCGGCAAGGCTGGTGATGCGGCCAAAACTCCCGGCAGCGGCTTCATCGCCGGCGTTGATCAATTTGTATGGGTCGCTTAACAAACTTGCTTTCCAAAAGCCAAAACCCATGTGTTGTTTAAACGATGCCATTTGGCAAACGGGGCCTTTATAGTCAAAAAACGGAAAGCCCCATTTTAAGCCTTCCTGTATTCCGGGTTGGGCAATATGCACCAGTTGGCGCAGGTGCGTTAGTATAGGTTTGGCAAAATCGGCAGACTTAGCAATGTACGCATCTACCTTAGCATCATAGTTTTCCATATAACTAAATTAAAAAATTTTAACACAATGTAGCATATCGATATTTACGTGCGTATTGACAGATAAACCAACCAAATTATATCATATGAAACCAGTAACAAGAAATCTAATTTTATTTACCGCTCTGATCACCATGTTTTGGGCTTGTAAAAAGGAAAACAGTAGCGCGACTTCTTTAACGGGTAAATGGAAACTCGTTCAAAGTAAAGTTGGCACCGGCGGGCCCGGGCAATGGGTTGCCGTACCAGCTGAGCAAAGCACATATGTTCAGTTCGATGCAAACGGAAAGCTACAGGGTACCGCCTTTACGGGATATACCAGCTATATGGTTAAGGACAGTGTTACGCTTATTTTTTCAAAGGACGATAACACCAAGGAGAACTATGCATACAGTATTAACAACGGATTGCTGGATCTAAGCCCGGTGGGGCCAATATTTTGCACCGAAGGCTGTACATATCGGTTCAGCAAGTAAACCCGGATTATGCGGTAACCAAACCTCCAAAAACTTGTTGGTGCCAGCTGTTTTTAAACGGCACTTCCCATTGAGTAGCAAGGTTTTTAAGGATTGGTACCAGGTTATTAAATACGATGGTTTCGGTATCAACCTTGTTTTGTTTGATCAGGTCTTCAAATTCAATACGTCCAACCGATTTAATAGTGTCGCCATCGCGGTAAGCAATGTTAAACCTGTCAAAGAGATTGATATTAAACTCTTGCTCCAGCGCTTTCATCAGGTTAACTGATTTATCTATCGAACAGCCACTTGCACCGGCTTGTGTTTCGTCCACAATCAATATGATAAAGCGATTGTAACGTATTTCGGCTGTGGCTTTAAGCTGATTATTATGCGCCGTCCAGCCCGTGGTAAAATCAATAAGTATTTTACTGATCTGATCCACTTCGGCAGCAGCAAGCTCACGGTTTGACTGGTATATCCACACTTTTGAATTTTCGGAGAAGTTCATACCACAAAGTTAACAAATATTTAGTTCCCCCTTTCGCGGTATGCTGTCACACCAATATCAATTATTAGCCACAAAAAAGCCTGCCGATATCGCACCGGCAGGCCAGGTTAATTGGTCAGTTAAAAAAAGATGTCTTATAAGCCGTTTGCCCTTACGGTGATCTCGGCTATGTCCAGTACTTGTATTTCTTGTTCTTTATCAAAATGTTTTACGCCATCGCGCAGCATTGTCATACAGAAGGGACAGCCAGCCGCGATAACTTTGGCATCTGTCCCAATCGCTTCTTCTACACGTTCTACGTTAATATCTTTGTTGCCTTTCTCAGGTTCCTTAAACATCTGCCCGCCGCCTGCTCCACAGCATAAGCCATTGCTTTTGCAGCGTTTCATTTCAACCAATTCGGTATCCAATATCTCCAACGCTTTGCGCGGTGCTTCGTAAATGCCATTGCCTCTGCCTAAATAGCATGGATCGTGATAGGTTATTTTTTTGCCTTTAAAGCTTTCGCCACCTTCAGCTTTGAGTTTACCCTCGTCAATCAACTGTTGTATCAGTTGGGTATGATGGATGACCTCGTAAGTACCGCCCAAACCTGGATATTCATTTTTTATGGTATTAAAGCAATGCGGGCAACCCGTTACTACCTTTTTAATATTATAGCCGTTCAGCACCTGTATATTGGTCATGGCTTGCATCTGGAACAGAAACTCGTTACCGGCACGTTTTGCAGGATCGCCGGTGCAGCTTTCTTCGGTACCCAACACCGCGAAGCTCATGCCCACGTGCTGCAATATTTTGCAAATATCGCGGGTTATTTTTTGTGCGCGTTCGTCGAAACTGCCTGCGCATCCTACCCAAAATAAAATCTCAGGTTGTTTGCCTTCGGTGGCCATCTGGGCCATGGTTGGTATATGTAATTCGTTCATCAGTTCAATCGTTCATTAGTTTATTGGTGCCGACCATTCGCAAATTATTCCTCATCGCCAAGCTCATCGCTTATCTGCGCTATAAAATCATCTATGCTATCGTAATTTAAAAAACTGATGGTGGAATTATTGGCCTTTAGCTGGTTTAAAAGCTCAAGCGCAACCTCTAGACCATCGGCTTCTTTCCCAAGCATATTAGCATCCCAATCTGCTCCAACCAATGTATCGCCCTCAGCCAGGCCAATACACCAGCTTTCCAAAAACTCGGCCATAGAAATCGAAACGGGTAAATAGCTTTTCCAATCGTCGCGCGCGCAGGCTTTAGCATAAGCCTTATCCGACCAAAACGGCACAACGCCAATTTCCTCATCCTCTGCCGACGATGAGTTTGCCCAGCCCTGTTTGTTTTTAAGTCCCCAAACCAGTTCTGCAGCGGCGGCCCGTTCTATAAACAGTTTATATTTGGTTTCGATGATGGCGGTATTCTCTAACATCTCTTATCGTAGCTTGATTTAGCCTTCATTGGCCCAGTTAAACCTATCGCTCGGGCTGTATTTCCATGGTGCACCATTATTCTCCACGTTGCCAAACATGGCGTTCAGGCTTGCCGGAGCCTGCGATTCTTCCATCACCACATAGCGGCGCATTTCGGTGATGATCTCTAACGGGTTAATGTTTACCGGGCAGGCTTCTGTGCATGCATTGCAGCTTGTACAGGCCCATAATTCTTCACGGGTAATATAATTGTCCAATAAGGTTTTTTCGTCTTTAAAATCGGCTCCGTTTTTATCAATGTTATTACCTACTTCAGTTATACGGTCACGGGTATCCATCATTATTTTTCGCGGCGATAACAGCTTGCCGGTAATATTTGCCGGGCAAACCGAAGTACAACGCCCGCATTCGGTACAGGTATACGCCTCCATTAGGTTTTTCCAGGTCAGGTCGGTTACGTCTTTTGCACCAAATCGGCCCGGTTCGCCAGTGGTCTCTGGCACAAACGTTGGATCGAGCATAGCTTTTACCTCGGTAGTAACCGAAGCCATATTGGTGAACTTACCCTTAGGATTAAGGTTAGAGTAATACGTATTTGGGAAAGCCAGTAAAATGTGAAAATGCTTTGAATAGGGCAAATAGTTTAAAAACGCCAGTATGCCGATGATATGGAACCACCAGCAACCGCGCTCGATCATTTCGAGAGAAGCGGCGCTGTCGGGCAATAGAGGGTTTAAAAAGCTGCTTACCGGGAAATCGCCTGCTTTAATATAATGCCCAAAGTTTAAAAGTTGTAATTTATGGTCGGCCGCGTTCATCGTCAAAAAAGCCGTCATCAATAAAATTTCGATGATGAGGATGTAGTTCGCATCTGATTTTGGCCACTCGGTCATCTCCACGCCCGAAAAACGTTTCAGTTTGGCGATGTTCCTCCGGCATAAAAACACAACGCAAGCCGTTAATACCAACAACGCCAATACTTCAAAACTACCAATTAGCATCCCATATAACCCACCCAATACGTTCGAAAAAACACGGTGTGACCCAAACAAGCCGTCGATCATGATTTCCAATACTTCAATATTGATGATGACGAAGCCAACGTATATAAAAAAGTGCATTACGGCGGCAAAAGGGCGTTTTACCATTTTTGTTTGTCCCAAGGCTATTTTGGCCATTGTTTTCCAGCGCAAGGCAGGGTTGTCTGACCGGTCGGTGTCTTTGCCCAATAAAATGTTGCGCCTTACCTTTTTAACGTTTTTGTTAAATAAATAAATTGCCGCTGCCAGTATAAGGAAAAATAGGATCTGTGCTATCATTATGCATGCATAGTATTTAAATCGAAATTAGTTAAATCATCCGAAAAGCAAAATGTTTTTTTAATAAAAACCGCTTCACAGGGCGATTTTAGCTACTCCTAAGGATTTTTCAAAAAAAATTTCGATAAATAAAAAAACACGCTACCTTTGCAATCCCAACAAAGGGGGTATCATAGCTCAGTCGGTAGAGCAAAGGACTGAAAATCCTTGTGTCGCTGGTTCGATCCCAGCTGATACCACAAAAAAAGCTTCTTATTTAATGATAAGAGGCTTTTTTGTTTTAGCTCAATTCAGTATCAATAAGCGAAATACAAAAAAGCGAATTTACACGTTGTCTAAAAGATATCGGGCGATAGATAGAAACAAACAATTTTTATCTCATGATCACTACATACCCAGATAACTGTGAGCCATAAATTCCCCGGCTGATGATGTAATAGTAAGTGCCAACGGGCAAAGGCTTGCCGTTGTAGGTACCATCCCAAGGTATTGCGTATCCTTTTGAATAATACAACTGCGTTCCGTACCGGTTAAAAATAGTTACTTGTGCGCCGGGATAGTTTGCCAGCTCTTTAATGATCCACATATCATTGATGCCGTCGCCATTTGGGGTAAAGGTATTTGGTATGATAACGGGCTTAAGTACGTTTACCATAATTTGTTTTTCGGTAACACAGCCGCCCAAACCGGTAACCTTTAAATTATATAGCTGGCTTGCCACACCCTTCAGCGTAGGCGTCCTGATAACGGTCGAACTCAAATAGAACGGCGGAGTCCACAAATATTGAAGGTTGGTTCCCGTTACCGCCGGATCCAGTACCGTGGTTTCGCCTTCTAATACGTATTTAACATCAGGCATAGTAATAGTGGGCGATGGGATAATGGTCAAGGTCATCACATCCGTAACCGCTAAACAGTTATTACCTGTCGACGATAAGGTCAGCTTAACCGATCCTTTGGCCTTGTCAGCTGCGCTCGGTATATAGTTCATATTTAACGCAACGTCCGATGGTGCAAAAGTGCCCGTTCCGGTGCTGGTCCATTTACCTCCGGGAGCATAAGTGATGCTTCCGGTGATAGCCACCGCGGCATCATTGGTACACATGGATTTGTTGCCACCGGCATTAACTATCGGCGTTGGGTTTATGGTTACTTTAAACGATGAGGATGATATACTGCAACCGCCATTATTGGTCGAGCTCAAGGTGAGGGTCACATTTCCGGCGGATATGTCGGCAGGAGAAGGCGAATACGTGCCCGATAAGCTGGCAGCAGAAGGCGAAAATGTGCCTGTACCGCTCGTTGTCCAGATACCACTATTGCTATCCCCAATAACATTGCCTGCCAGTGTTACTTTCGAATTATTGGCACATACAACCTGGTCGTTACCGGCAAAGGCAAGCTCGGGTTTGCTTACAATTACATTGGTGGTAGCAGCGGCGCTGGTGCAACTGTTAACCGTAACGGTTACATTGTAAGCGCCCGCAGTGCTGGCCGACATGTTGCTCACAACCGGGTTTCGTAATGTGGATGAGAACCCATTCGGCCCCGTCCAGCTATAAGTAGCACCTGCTACAGTTGATGCTGTTAATTTTAAATTATCGCCGATACAAACCGGGCTATTGCTGCCAGCCGTTGGCGCGATCGGCGTTTGATTGACAACTACTTTAGTTGTGGTTGATGCAGTAACCGAACATCCGGGTGCAGTTATCGACACTGTATAGATGCCGGCGCTAGCAAGTACAGCACCATTGATAACCGGGTTCTGCAAAGTAGAAGAGAAGCCATTGGGACCTGTCCACTTATATACGGCACCAATAAATGTTGATGCGGTGAGGGTGATGGCATTCCCGGTACAAACGGGCGAATTACTCGAGGCAACAGGATTGATAGGCGTAGCATCTACCTCTACTACTACCGATGTCGGTGCGCCTGTACAATTTCCCACTGTGGCGGTAACCGTATAGATACCTGCATTAGCCTGGCTTGCCGCCGCTATGGATGGATTAGGGAGATTCGAGAAAAAGTTGTTTGGCCCGGTCCAGGTATAGGTTGTTCCCGGTTTGCTGCTTACCGATAAATTAATTGTGCTCGCTTCGCAAACAGGACTATTGCTCGTTGCAGTTGGTGCAGCAGGAATCGCATTGACAACGACGACGGTAGTTCCGGCTGGACTTGTACAGCCATTTACAGTTGCCGTTACCGAATAGGTGCCTGCACCCGCTGTCGCGATATTCGTTATAGACGGGTTTTGAACTGCCGAGGTAAAACCGTTTGGCCCGGTCCAAACATACGTTGCCCCCGCAATGCTGCCGGCATTTAAAATAAGCGTATTTCCGGCGCATAATGGACTATTACTGGAAGCCACAGGCGCAGCCGGAGTAGATAAAATGGTAACATTTGTGCTCCCGATATCGCTGGTGCAACCATTTACAGTAACCAGCAAAGAGTATAAACCCGCTGCTGCCGGCGTTGCATTATTAACGAGCGGATTTTGAGCATTCGACGTAAACCCATTGGGCCCTATCCAGGTATAGGTGGCCCCCGCAATAGCTGGTGTTGTTAAGCTCAATGTATAGTTTTGGCAAACGGGCGAATTACTGCTTGCCACTGGCGTAGCCGGTTTAGGGTTTACTGTGATAATATAATTCGACGTAGTTCCGGCGCAACCACTATAATACGGCGTAACCGTATAGGTTATGGTGCCTGGTACGACATCCGAATTTAATAAGATTTGCGGGGGGATATTGCCTGTGCCGCTGGCGGTGAAGCCCGAAATTTTCGGAGTCGCGGTAGCCGTCCATTGAAAAGTAGCTCCGATAACGTTTGAAGTAAAAGAAACTGCCGTATTGCTTCCCTGCGAGCAAACCGTTTGTGATAACGGGGTATTCGTCACAATTGGTGTTGGATTAACGGTTAGCGTATAATTAAACGGCGCACCCGGGCATCCGTTAATTGATGGAACGATCTGGTAAGTTACCACAATAGCGGCTGATGCTATATTAACCAGCGTTTCGGTAATGGCATTACCGGTTTGCCCGCTTACCGCCGCGTTGCTTATTCCCGCAACAGCGGCCCTGCTCCAGGTATAAGTTGTTCCAACCACATTACTGGTGATGGTATAGTTCTGCGCGGTGTTGTTACAGATAGTACCACTTGCCGCGCTTGTCACTGTCGGTGTTGGGTTAACAGTTACGGTATAAGTAAATGTCGGCCCCGAGCAGCCATTAGCTGCAGGAACAATTGTGTACAAAACATTAACCGGTGCCGATGTCGTATTGATCAGACTTTCGGTTATTGTGCTGCTTGTTTGTCCACTTACTGCCGCATTACTTATTCCGGCAATGGCCGCCCTGCTCCAGGCATAAGTTGTCCCGCTAACACTGCCGGTGATGGTATAGTTTTGAGCTGTATTGTTACACGTAGCAGCACTGGCGGCGCTTGTAATAGTCGGGGTCGGATTAACCGTAACCTTGTAAGTAAATGCAGGCCCGCTACAGCTGTTGGCCGAAGGAACAATAGTGTAAAGCGCATTAACCGGCGCCGATGTTGTATTGATCAGGCTTTCGGTTATTGTATTACCTGTTTGCCCGCTAACCGCCGCATTGCTTATTCCCGCAACGGCTGCCCTGCTCCAGGTATAAGTTGTTCCGATAACATTACTGGTTACAGTATAGTTCTGCGCGGTATTATTACAGATACTACCGCTAGCTGCGCTGGTTATGGTTGGTGTTGGATTAATCGTAACGGTGTAAGTAAATGTTGGGCCACTGCAGCCATTAGCCGAAGGGATAATAAAGTAGGGTACATTTACAGGCGCCGATGTTGTATTAACCAGACTTTCAGTGATCGTGCCGGATGTTTGTCCGCTTACGGCCGCATTGCTTATGCCTGCAACGCCAGCCCTGCTCCAGGTGTACGTTGCTCCGGCGACATTGCTGGTGATAACGTAATTCTGCGCGGTATTGTTGCAGGTAGTAGCACTTGATGCACTGGTTACAATTGGTGTTGGATTAACCGTAACGGTATAAGTGAACGCTGTGCCTGAACAACCGTTAGCCGAGGGAACAATGGTATACAATACATTAATCGGTGTCGAGGTCGTATTAACCAGGCTTTCGGTGACAGTAGCGGTTGTTTGATTGCTAACCGCAGCATTGCTTATTCCCGCCGCAGCGGCCCTGCCCCAGGTAAAGGTCGCCCCGCTAACATTGCTGGTGATGGCGTAGTTCTGCGCCGTATTGTTGCATGTAATGCTATTGGCCACGCTGATTACGATTGGTGTTGGGTTAACGGTAACCGTATAAGTAAATGCCGGCCCGGCACACCCGTTTGCAGAAGGAATAATCGTATAGGGTACATTTACAGGTGCCGATGTTGTGTTGATCAGCGATTCGGTTATCGTACTACTTGTTTGTCCGCTAACAACGGCATTGCTAATCCCCGTAATGGCGGCCCTGCTCCATGTAAAGTTCGAACCGGCTACATTGCTGGTGATGGCATAATTCTGAGCAGTATTGTTACAGATGGCTGCATTTGCGGCGCTGGTAACGGTTGGCGTTGGATTAACGGTAACAGTATAGGTAAATGCCGGCCCGTTACAACCATTAGCTGTAGGAGCAATTGTGTACAAAACATTAACCGGTGCCGATGTGGTGTTGAGCAGACTCTCGGCTATTGTGTTGTTCGTCTGTCCACTTACCGCAGCATTGCTTATTCCTGCAACAGCCGCCCTGCTCCAGGTAAAGTTCGAACCGGCTACATTGCTGGTTATCGTATAGTTTTGAGCTGTATTGTTACAAATCATGGCACTCGTTGCGCTTGTAACAGTTGGCGTTGGGTTAACGGTGATCGTATAAGTGAACACCGGCCCAGTGCATCCGTTGGCATCCGGAATAATGGTATAATTAACATCCACAGGTGCTGATGTGGTATTAATCAATGTTTCAGTAATCGTACCACTGGTTTGCCCGCTAACCGCTGCATTGCTTATCCCGGCAACGGCGGCCCTGCTCCAGGTAAAGTTCGAACCGGCTACATTGCTGGTTATCGTATAGTTTTGAGGAATGTTATTGCAGATGGTTGCAGAGGCTGTACTGGTAACTACAGGGGTTGGATTAACTGTTAAACTATAATTGAACGCGGGCCCAGTACAACCGTTAGTTGTCGGAACGATAACGTAAGTAACCACTATTGGCGATGAACCGGTATTAAAAAGGCTTTCTGTGATCGAATTTGTTGTTTGCCCACTTACCGCAGCGTTGCTGATTCCTGCAACGGCGGCTCTGCTCCAGGCATAAGTCGTCCCGCCAACATTACTGGTGATGGTATAGCTTTGCGCGGTATTGTTACACACAATAGCATTTGCCGGGCTGGTCACTCTTGGCGTTGGGTTAACGGTAACTATATAGGTAAACGCCGGTCCTGTACACCCGTTTGCTTGCGGAATGATAGTGTAAGTTACATCTATCGGGTTTACTGTGGCGTTTACCAGGGTTTCCGTAATTGTGTTCGTTGTTTGGCCCGATACTGCAGCATTACCGATACCCGCGACCGATGGCCGGCTCCACGTGTACGTTGTTCCGCTAACATTGCCGGTAATCGTATAATTTTGAGAGGTGTTATTACAGGTTACGGCAGTCGGGGCGCTGATTACAGCAGGCGTCGGGTTAACCGTAACCGTATAAGTGAATGCTGGCCCACTGCAACCGTTAGCCGATGGTAAGATGGAGTAACTCACATTTATCGGCGCTGCAGTTGTATTGGTCAGTGTTTCGGTAATTGGATTGGCGGTTTGTGAGGTTACCGCCCCATTGCTGATTCCCGCCACAGTGGCTCTGCTCCAGGTAAACGTCGTTCCGCTAACATTGCTGGTAATCGTATAATTTTGAGAGGTGTTATCGCAGGTTACGGCAGTTGGGGCGCTGGTAACCACGGGTGTTGGGTTAACAGTGACTGTGTACGTAAATATTGGTCCGTCGCAACCGTTAGCCGAAGGTAAAACAGAATAGCTCACGTTTATGGGCGAGGCAGTTGTGTTGATCAAATTTTCTGTGATCGTATTGCTCGTCTGCCCGCTTACCGCTGTATTGCTTATTCCTGCCGCAGCGGCCCTGTTCCAGGTATAAGTTGTTCCGCTAACATTGCTGGTAAGGGTATAGCTCTGTGCGGTATTGTTACAGATAGCTGCACTTGCGGCACTGGTAACAAGCGGTGTTGGGTTAACAGTAACGGTGTACGTAAACATTGGCCCGGAGCAGCCATTAGCTGCAGGAACTATACTGTAAGCCACCGCGATTGGCGCGTTTGTCGTGTTGGTTAATGCTTCGTTAATGATATTGCTCGTCTGTCCGCTTACCGCTCCGTTATTTATTCCCGCCACAGCGGCCCGGCTCCAGGTGTAGCTCGCCCCGCTAACGCTGCTGGTGATAGCATAATTCTGAGCCGTATTGTTACAGATAGTACCACTGGCCGCGCTGGTCACTGTGGGTGTTGGGTTAACCGTAATCGTGTAAATAAATGCGGGCCCGTCGCAACCATTAGCCGATGGAACAATAGAGTAGGGTACATTTACCGGTGCCGATGTCGTATTGATGAGGCTTTCCGTAATGGTATTGCTCGTCTGTCCGCTAACTGCCGCATTGCTTATCCCCGCGACGGACACCCTACCCCAGGTGTAAGTTGTTCCGTTAACATTGCTGGTAATAGTGTAGTTCTGAGCCGTGTTGTTACAGGTAATAGCGCCGGATACGCTGGTTACGATCGGTGTTGGATTGACGGTAACAGTGTAAGTAAATACCGGGCCGTCGCAACCATTGGCCGAAGGTAAGATGGAATAAGATACATTTACCGGTGTGGCAGTTGTATTAACGAGGGTTTCGGTAATGGTACTGCTGGTCTGTCCGCTTATCGCGGCATTGTTTATCCCCGCCACAGCGGCCCTGCTCCAGGTGTAGGTTGCCCCGCTAACATTACTCGTAATTATATAACTCTGGGCTGTGTTATTACAAATAGTACCGCTGGCTGCGCTGGTAACTGATGGTGTTGGGTTAACTGTAATGGTATAAGTAAATGTTGGCCCGGTACATCCGTTAGCCAAAGGAACAATAGCATAGTCTACATTTATTGGGGCCGATGTCGTATTAACTAAAGTTTCTGTTATGGTATTGCTTGTTTGTCCGCTTGTTGCGCTATTGCTTATTCCCGCAACAGCGGCCCTGCTCCATGTGTATGTTGTCCCACTAACACTGCTGGTGATGGCGTAGCTCTGAGCGGTATTGCTACAGATAATACCGCTGTTTGTGCTGGTCACCACAGGTGTCGGGTTAACGGTGATCGTCATTTGATCCGACGCAGCCCCGCAAGGCCCGGCAGGGTCATCCGTTGTTAAGGTGAGCGTAGCGCTGGTTTCGCCGGGTCCTAAGGTATAGGTAGTGGCTGGCGACGATGCATTGGCAAAGTTCCCGGTTCCGCCCGACCATGTGGCACTTGTCGCACCTCCGCCGATAACGCCGCTTAATGTAACAGTTTGTCCTGAACACACAATCTGGTCAGCTCCTGCATTTACTGTTGCTGCCGGGTTAATGGTTATGGTATTCGATGCCGATGCAGCAGCACAACCGCCGGCGGCCGCTATATTATTGGTTACGGTATAAGTACCAGGTGTGCTATGCAGCATGTCAACTTCACCGGTACTTGTATTCAAGAACACCAGGTTCGGATCTGTACAACTGAATATCCCCGCGCTGGCGCCGGGCGAAAATGTAGGCAGTGGGTTTGCCTGGCTCTGGCAATACGGTCCGCTGTAACTAAATGTGGCATCAGGTGCACCTGTAATGGTAATACTCGAACTGCTGCTATAAGCACAGGTGGTATTGGTGACAAAAGTTATAGTATATGTACCTATCGTGCTGGCAAGTGGATCTATCTCACCCGTGTGAATATCAACAAATACAAGCCCTGTTGCAGAACTGAATGTTCCGCCGGATGGCGCCAATACGGTGGGCGTTTGATTGCCACCGGTTTTACAAAAAGTGCCCGACGGATAGAAAAATGAAGGGTTTACAGGCGGTGTAACCGTTGCTGTAACTGCAGCGCGTGGGCCTGTACAGCCCGATGCGGAGGTGGCATCGACGTAATAGGTAGTGGTGGTCGAGAGTGCTGGCGTTGTATAAGTAGCACCCGTAAAAAGAAGCGTTCCCCCGGAAGCAGCGCTATACCAGTTATACGTTCCGCCCGGGGCAGTTGCGGTCAAGCTTGCCGTTGAGCCCTGGCAAATGGTGCTTCCTGATGCTGTCGGTGCGATGGGTAACGGGTTAACCGTAACCGTCACCGCGGTGCGTGCGCTAACACATCCATTTACCGTAGTTTGTACATAATAAGTTGTTGTTGCGGTCAGGGCCGGAGTAGTAAAGCTTGCACCGGTATTTAACAGGGTGCCCCCCGAGGCGCTGTCATACCAATCATAAATGCCGCCCGGCGCTGTGGCAGTTAGGGTAGCCGTATTACCGCTGCAAATGGCAGTCCCGGAAGCTGTTGGTGCAGCCGGAGTGGGGTTTACTGCTACGGTAACCACTGTACGCGCGCCCGTGCATCCGTTTACGGTAGCCTGTACATAATATGTTGTTGTAGTGGTTAAAGTGGGCGTTGTATAAGTAGCACCTGTAAATAAAGATGAACCGCCAGAGGCTACCGAAAACCAGTCATAAGTGCCGCCCGGCACTGTTGCGGTTAAGGTGGCAGGGTATCCGCTGCAAATTGTTGCACCTGAGGCGGTAGGGGCTGGAGTTATAGGATTAACGGTTACGTTTACTGCCGCACGTGGGCTTGTACAACCGTTTACAACGGTTTGAACATAGTAAGTGGTGCTGCTTGTTAATGTTGGCGTGGTGTAGGTAGCCCCCGTGAAAAGAAGTGTCCCTCCGGAAGGAGCGCTATACCATTGGTAAGTGCCGCCAGGTGCTGTGGCGGTTAATGTAGCGGTAGTTCCGTTACATATCGTTGCATCGGCAGCGGTAGGTGCGGCAGGGATAGCATTTACCGTGACGGTTACCGGTGTGCGTGCACTTACGCAACCGCCTACTGTGGTCTGCACATAATAAGTAGTTGTAGAGGTTAGGATAGGCGTTGTATAGGTCGCCCCGCTCAATAATAGTATTCCGCCGGTGGCGGCATCGTACCAATCATAATTACCGCCAGGTGCTGTAGCTGTTAGTGTCACTGCTGTGCCACTACAAGTGCTGGTTCCGGCGGCAGTTGGCGCAACCGGCGTAGGAATAATACTTACCGTTGCTGCCGTTCGCGGGCTTACGCAGCCGTTTACGGTTGTCTGTACATAATAGGTTGTATTGGTTGTAAGTGCCGGTGTAGTATAAGTAGCACCAGTACTCAGTAAGGTTCCGCCCGATGCTGCATCGTACCAATCGTATGTTCCGCCCGGTGCTGTGGCAGTTAAAGTTGCGCTGCTGCCGCTGCATGTCGAAGTTGATGCTGCGGTGGGGGCTACCGGTATCGGGTTAACCGTAACAGTTACCGCCGTTCTCGCACTGGGGCAACCGCCTACCGTGGTCTGCACATAATAAGTAGTGGTAGCTGTTAGGGCGGGTGTAGTATAGCTTGCATTGGTAACCAGCAAAGTACCTCCCGAAACGGCGTCATACCATTGATAAGTTCCGCCGGGTGCTGTTGCTGTTAATGTAGCATTGCTCCCTGAGCAAATACCAACACCGGCTGCGGTCGGTGCAGCCGGTGTTGGCGCAGCGGTTACCGTAACGCTTTGCGGAACCGGCGTGCAGCCGGTTGTATTGTCGGCAACAGAAACAGAATAGGTAGCTACGCTACTTACGGATATGGATTGCGTGGTTGCACCGGTACTCCATAAATAAGTGTATGGCGGATTACCTCCCGAAGCAGTAGCAGTTAAAATAACACTGCCCGAGCCGCCGGCGCAAATAACGGGGCTTGCCGGAGTTAGCGCGATAGTCATTGCCGGAACAGTATACACACGCACCGTATCAGCTTTAGTGTTGGCACAGTTGGTTACAATGCCGCTTACCTTATAATCGATATAGGCGGGTGCGCCTGCGATTGGCGTTACGCTTGTGGTTGTACAACCCGACGGGCAGCTTAAATAAGAATTATATGCTCCGGTAGTGCCGGGGTACACAGATGTCCAGGTGACAGTTGAGGCATTTAGCCCGGTAACGCTCATGGTGCCGGTACAACCCTGTCTCAGGGTGATGTCGCCAGA
>Ga0209026_1000387_pt1 | contig 39998 bp, 26 predicted proteins | sample AraplaCL_Col_mCL_FD_184262 | JGI IMG/M metagenome (GOLD analysis project Ga0209026, IMG submission 184262) | Arabidopsis root microbial communities from the University of North Carolina, USA - plate scrape CL_Col_mCL (SPAdes) (version 2) | ecosystem: Host-associated > Plants > Roots >... | reverse complement strand
GATGTAAAGAGTACCCTGCACTAATTACTTTGCTGGCATAGGTTATAGCATCAGTATAACGTGGTGTACCTGTATATACTTGCGCGTTTAAATACATACGCGAAAGCAAAGCCCAGTCGGCAGCCTGGTCGGCACGTGCGTATTCATTTGTTTTTGGAGCTTTTAATAATGGCTCTAATGCTTTTAGCTCCGACTCAACGTACGCGAATAGGTTAGCGCGTGTTATTTGCGGAGGCAAAAACTTACCGATAGGTGAGTTTTCGGTTATAAATGGCGGATTACCAAACATATCCATCAATACCCAATATTGATAAGCCCTTAAAAACCTGGCTTCGGCACGATAGTATCCTATCTCCGTTGCATCGGCACCACTAATCCCGCGGGCCGACAAATTCGATTCCGTTGACTCGTTGATGAACTGATTGGCAAGTGTTATCTGGTAGATGCTCCTATCATACAAACCTAAAAGTATTACGTTGTTTGATGTCCAGCTGTTGTTATGAAAATCAGGGACACCCGGATCATTCCAGATACATAATGCTTCGTCGGTAGGTAATTCCTCAGCGTTCCAGTATAAGCGCATAAAGTCAGATGTACCAGCATCAATACCGTGTATATCACCGGTGCCTGCACCGCCACTGCCTGTTGTGGCAAAAGAGCCATAAACCTTAGCGAGCCCTTGTTTGTAACCGAGCGGTGTGCTAAAAGCTACAGCGTCGGTGGTTGTATTAATGGGGCTTCTGTCGAGGTCTTTTGTACACGACGCAAATAACCCCGTCATTGCCAGCAATAATAAAGACTTTTTAAATATTTTATTTTTCATCTCTTTAATATTTTAATTGATTATTGAAGACCAAGGTTAATTCCTAAAGTGAAAGTTCTTGGACGTGGATAGGTATTGTTATCAATACCCGAAGCTACTTCCGGGTCGAGGCCGGTATATTTGGTTACAACAAAAACATTTTGACAGTTGGCACTGATGCGCAGGTTACCAATATGTTTTTTATTAAAATTGCCGAAGTTGTAGCCAATACCTACATTATCCATCCGCAAAAACGATGCATTTTGTAACCAGTAATCGCTTAAATAATTATACGATTTAAAGCCTGACGCATAAATGCCTGTAGAAGCATTGTTAACTACACCAATGTTATTGATAATACTGCCACCTGTAGCTAAGTTAGCGTCAACATTGTTGTAAACATAGTTGCCAAGGTTTGCCCGCAAAACGGTGCTAAGACTCCATTTTTTATAACTGAATGAAGTACTAAAGCCCATAGTAACAGATGGCGCCGCGGCATGGTTAAGATATTCGTCGGCGGCGGTAACGCTGCCATCGGCGTTTTTATCCGCATATACACCTTCGAGCGGTTTACCATCTGGGCCATAAACCTGTTTGTAAAGGTAAAAACTGGATGGCGTTTGGTCAACTTGTTGCAGCTGCACAAAGTTACCGGTACCGCCCGATATGCCGCCCGTTTGTATACCAATACTGCTTGGATTAGGTACCAGGTATAAATTGATAATGCTAACTTTATTGTAAGCAATGTTATAATTAACTGTCCAATTGATATTTTTCGTTTTTACGGCAACGGCATTTAAGTTTAGCTCAATACCGTGGCTTATGGTATTACCAACATTGGTATACAATTGGTTAGTAAAGTTACTACCAGAGGCGATAAAGGCATTCACAAGCAAATCCTTTGTTTTGCGCGAATAAAAATCGACTGAACCGAATATTCGCTGGTTTAAGAAACCAAAATCGATACCGGCATTAAAGGCAGTTGTCGTTTCCCATTTCAAACCAGAATCATAACCGGCAGGCGTGTAACCATTGTAAAAGGTGTTACCGAATTGATAACGGGTATCATTAGTAGTTAATGAGTATGTAGGAATATAGCCGTAGTAGGGTATACCATCCTGCTGACCCGTAACACCATAGCTTACTCTCAATTTAAGATCAGAAATTGTTTTGCTATCCTTTAAAAAGTCTTCTTCCGTTAACCTGTATGATAACGCTCCAGCAGGAAAAATACCATCACGTGTAGCTTTTGAAAATTTCGATGAATTATCTGAGCGGATAGATCCCTGTAATGTTAATCTATCATTATACGTATAAATTAAACGACCGTAGTATGATATAATGGTATATTGACCCTGTCCATAAGGATACAACGGCGCCTGGGTGTTAGGCATTGGTTGGCCGTTGGCGCTTGTAGGCTGATAGTTATAGGTTGTGGATAAGAAGTCATAGTAACCATAGCCAGCCTGCGCGTTGATGGTGCTTTTGAGCGATTTGATATCGCTGGTATAATTTAAATAATACTCAACGGTTTTATTCGTATTCTTTTGCAGATATGGTGTACTGTTACCAAAGCTGGTAAACGACTGTGCTGCCGAAGCCGGAACTTCGGTTTTACCTTGTCCTTTTGAAATATCATAACCAAAATTGGCATTTGCAGATAAAGCTTTAAGGAACGGGAACTTATAGTTTAATACCAGGTTGCCATAAGAGCGGTAAACCTGCGAGGTGTTATGGTCATCCATTAACAAACCAACAGGGTTACGCGGCGTATTCGGGTTTAAGCCGCTGCTAACTACGCCTGGCGTGTTATACGATTCGTAATAGCCATCATAAGGAGATTTTGGATCGTAAACCGGTTGGGTTGGATCGAAAGATAATGCATTTCCGATAGCGCCCCCATTGGCAAACCTTGATTGCTGATACGTTCCGTTTAAGTTCAGTTCGATCTTAAGCGAATTATTTAGTAAAGAAGGGTTTAAGCGTATAGAACCTGATGTACGTTTGATGTTATCTGTTTTTACAAGACCATCCTGATCCAGATAACCTACAGAAACGCGATAGGGCAATATTTTGTACGACCCCGAAACGGCAATGTTACTGTTGTTTGCAAATGCATTCTGATAGATCTCTTTTTGCCAATCGGTATTAGCCGAACCCAAAGTACTTGATAATGTTGGTTTGTTTGCTGCAACGTATGCACGTACCTGATCGGCCGTTAAAACCTGGATGGTTTTTGCTCGCGTGCCAATTGAAGTTTCGTTCGATACATTAATGCGGGGCGCGCCTTGTACACCTTTTTTAGTTGTAATTAACATAACGCCGTTTGATGCCCTTGAACCATATATGGCGGTTGCAGCGGCATCTTTTAAAACAGTAATACTTTCAATATCATCAGCATTAACCAAACTCAAAGCATTTGCAGCACCCGATATGCTGTTATTACTTAATGGAACGCCGTCGATAACGATCAGCGGATCGTTGCTGGCACTTAATGAGGCACCGCCACGAATACGGATAGTACTTCCGGAGCCTGGTGAACCGTTCGACGTGATGGCTAAGCCGGCTACTTTGCCCTGTACCAGTTGATCAGGCGAGGTAACAGTACCTGTTTGGAAATCTTTTGACGTTACGGTACTGATTGAACCGCTGACATCTTTTTTACTTTGTGTACCGTAACCAATAACAACAACTTCGTTTAATGATGTGTTGTTCGGTTTCAGGCTAACGTTAACCACAGCCGAACCACTAAGGTTAACAACTTTTGTAGCGGTAGTATAGCCAAGAAAACGAAATTCTAGAGTTAAGGTGCCGTTGTTAAGGCCCGTTAGTCTGTAGTTACCGTTAGCATCGGCCGAGGTACTTTTTTGTGTCCCTTGCACTACAACAGTTGCTGATGGCATGGGTTGGTTTGTTTCGTCAAGAATTTTACCGGTGATGCTGCCTGTTTGCGCAAATGCTAATGACGATATAATTAGCATGGTACACAGTAGCATCCATTTTTTTAGATAATGATTTCTCATATAATTTAAATTTAGGTCGGTTTTAAAGCTTTTCATTTTTTGATAATTGGTAATAGGTTTTAATAAAGCTTTGGTGATTGTTAAAAATTGGGCATAGGCATGTAAAGAGCTTTACATTTTGTCCTATAATTAAGTCGGGTAGAATGTCTTCATACACAATGGGTTTTGGTTATTTACAGGTCAGTTTAAATTTCTTATTGGTCGCAAAAGCCCGGGCAACACATACCCGATAGGGATATCATCGCGTCAAACAATAACACTTATTAATAATTCAGTACGGTATTTCTGGTTCTCTTGGTTTATGTTGGTTTATACGCTGGCAACCATTATTGGATCCATCAGATAAACTATCACAATACAAATTTGTGCCGGATAATTGCGAATAGCTATTTGTTTATGAAAAATTTAAAAAAATATTGACATTTTTAAATTTAATTAATTAATAATCAAATAATTATAAATCAATCAAGATGAAAAAATATAAATGGTTTTTATGCTTTTTGCAACATAACAGTTACATAAACATCGATTTTACATAAGCGCGGGATATATACCCCCTGCAAAAAAGGTTGGAAGTTTAGGAAATGAGCTGTGCTATTTCAGATCGACAGCTTTGATCTCCATAATATGATGATCAAACTGGTCGCCAGGAATAATGGCTTTGGCTTTGATACGCATTTTGTATACGTAGATTGTTTTTTCGGAGTACTCCAATATTTTGGCGATAGTTTCGGTATCATTTATACCCATACGCATCAGGGCAAATATTCTGAGATCGGTTGTTAAAACTTCATGCTCTTTGGGCCAAATCTGGTCCTCTTTTCTAAACAGCGCATTAAAGTCATCAATGAAATTGGGGAATATCTTGATAAAGACGTGGTCGAATGTATAAAAGAGGTTATCCCGGTCTTTTTTAATATTTATTTTATCGATAATGATCTGGATATCATCATATTTTTTGATGGCAAGTTTAGTATCGATAGATCGTTTGAGCTTTTCCAGTTGCAGGATATAGCCCGATATCACATTGAAAAAATATCCGATATACTCTTCTTTGATCTTGGTGCCCTCGGTTAGCCGTTCGTTTATTTTTTCGAGCTGCACATTTTTATCATCAATTATCTTCTCTTTGATCTTTAACTTTTTGAGCTGTTTCGATAACATCACAGAAAACCATATAACCAACAATGCCAGGGCGGCTATTGATGCCAGGTATATCAGGAACCGGGTTTTTTCACGCTCAATATAGTTGAGTTTTTCGGCTGCAACTATCGGCAGTAAAGTACCTATTTGTATTTTACGCTGCCGGGCACCATAAAACTCCGCATCGGCCAGCGCCTGTTCAAGGTACACATATACGTTTTTAATATCCCCGGTTTTGTACAACAATTCGGCCAGCCAAAAAAGGGCAACAGTTTCTTTTGTCGACGATTGGATATCGCATATGCTTGCGCGTGCAAGCAGGTCGGCGCATTTATCGCGCTTCGCACTGTTATTAGCATAGATGTTGCCCAATGTTGAAGCAACAATGGCGGTTTGGTGCTGGGTAAGTTTATGATGATCCAGCAATTCACTAAAATCAGCCTCTGCGGCCTGTAAGGCGCCATTCTTAAGCTTTTTGTAGCCTGTAAGATAAATTTTATCGTATGAATCCGGTTTGGTTAAAGCAATTGCCGAGTCGATATATTTGTTGGCCAGATCGGCATAATACGGTGTATAATGATGATCGTTGTCGTAGCCTGCAACATCATAGTAAGCTCGCGTAAGCAGAGAATAGTATTCAAACTTAACGCTATCATCAAGCGAAGCAACATTTACGCCTTTAAGACTATCAAATGTTTCCTTAAACATTCCTGATGAAAGGAGTATGAAACCGATCTTAATCTTGCTATAATATTCCTTGGATGGCGATCTAAGCACACGGCTCAATTCCTGAAGCTTACCGGCATATACGTATGCCGAATCGTATTGATACGATTTGTATTCGTCGTAAAGTTTAAGGTTCAGGTTAAATAGGGCTTGCACATTAACTTTTGGTGTGCCATCTAATTTTCTCTTCAGTTCGGTAATGCCTGCTTCTTTATGTTTGTCGTAGAAAGCTTTTTTATTCAATTCATCGTTCAGTTTATCCAAACTACCTACTTGTGCAGAAACCGAAATTTGAAAGAAGATTAAAAAAATCAGGGTAAAAAAAACTCTCATGTGTAATTATACTCTATTTAAAGCACAAAGGTTATCTATAACTGTTATTCAAAAAGTAATAATCGGCTTAAAAGGCGAACGCGCCTGCAAAAGTAAAGATATCATGTTTAGTGCTATTGGAGCGTATAAACATTAAAAAGTCAAAAATAATTTTCAATATGCTGCCAGTATGCCTAAATGCTCTTCCGTTGCTTTTTAAGCTGGCCAACTACCTTTTTAACATTTTTCTCTAAAGTCTCCGCTGTTTGGATATTAGCCAGGTACCTTAAAATTTCTTTTCGCCGATAAAATGGCAAAGCCGTAAAATCATCAAACAAATGCTTTTGCTCAAGCTGCTGTTTTAGTAATTCGGGAACCGAAAATTCGGTTTCAGGATCGGTTTTATCTTCCTCAATCACAAATTCAGCCAATTCTCCAGCTCTGGTTTTAGCGCCTTTAAGCGTTTGCATATTTACAAAAAGCCGATACGGACCTCCTTTTACGGGAACAAGTGATTTTGTGAATGGAAAGCTATTTACCATACCTTTTACACGGATATATCCCTTAACCACGGTAAGCACCGATGAAATATCCGCAGGTACATCCACAGCGAAATTTATCCCTGTTTTATAAATCAGGGCCTTAAACCTATATTTCTTTTGCAAGGGCATTTTGCAGCTACGTAGATATTATTGTGTTAGCTAATTTACAAGTTTAGACTTTCCTGTATTAAAAAAACTCAACTTATCTAAAGTATTACGAATCTATAATCTTCGATTTTTCGGTTATATCTTTTATAATGGCGTCCAGTTCGTTTGCCGATAATATCAAAAATTGCAGTATCTCTCTTCGTTCAGCATCGCTTTGTTTGGGTTCGGCAATAAGGGGAACCAATGCCATTATCCTGGCCAGCGGGGCTCTTACCAGGTGCGATTGCATCCACGATATTTCCCTCAGTTTTTTATTTTGCTCCTGGATAGCATTAGTGTAAGATTTATTATCGGTGATATCCTTAAAATAAACCGATAAGCCGCCATCCGAAGGGTAAGCACATATTTCATACCATTTATTTAAGGGTGGATAGTAGTCTTCAAAACGCACCGCCTGTTTGGTTTCAATGGCCTCATGATATTTTTTATAAGATTCAGAACCAATCGACTCTGAAAACACATCCCATAAATTTTTATTAAGTATTTGATCCTTTGCCTTTTTTAATACTTTTTCGGCCATGTTGTTCCAATAGGTTACTGTCCAATTACTATCAACTGCAAAAAAAGCATCCCCTATGCTTTCAAGTATGGCGTTTCTTTCCTTATATAATGCCTTGAGCTTTTGCTCTTCTTTTTTACGTTCTGTGATATCCTGAACCGACCCGATCAATTGGGTGCAATTCCCTTCCGAATCAAAAACAGGGTTTATAGTAACAATCCCATCTTTAGTTCCTGTAGGATACTCTGTTGTTTCTTCCCATGTAATTTTAGCTTTCTTTTCAATAGCCTCGCGGTATTTACCGATAACCACACTTAATGACGGTTCGGGAATAATATCGGTAACGTATTTACCTATCGTGCTGTTCTCGCTCAGGCCTGTCGAATCAATAAAAGACCGATTGACTGATGCGAACTTAAATTTCTTATTTTCTTCAACATCGATTAAAAAAACAATGTCTTTAACATTGTTATAGATAAGCGATAGCTGCTGCTTACTATTAAACAGCTCTTGTTCGTTTTCCTTAGTCTTTTTTATGCTTTCTTCTTTTTCTGTAATGTCATTATACACTGCCAACATACAATCTTTATCCCGATAGCTTATTTCGTATCCGGATATCTCAACTTTTATACTGCTTTTATCTTTTTTGATATAATGGTATATACCAAGGGAGTGATACTTCTCTTTTTCTGCAATACTTTCTATAATCGCCCTCACATCGCCAACCTCTTCTTTATTAAGATCAAGTATGTTCATTTGCAAAAACTCTTCGCGCGAATAGCCATAAATCTCTACAGCTTTTTCATTCACCTCAAGAATATTTAATGTTTTAAAGTCCCATATCATCATGGGCAGTGTATTATTATAAAAGGGGATATTAAATTTCAAGCCCAATTGACTGCCGGAGAAGCCTTGATCTGGTTTATTTTGTTCTTCCATACAAGTTTTTTGTTATTAATTGGGTTAAATAAATATAGTTAGAATTTATGATATTATTTATATGATCTATGCACTTACTATACCTTTCAGATTGAAAACAATTGCCTCCTGTATGATAACATCGTACAATGCCTTGCACAAATTATACAGCACTTTGACCCTTATTCCGGATAAATTTGTGATGTAACCAACTATACCCGTCAGATGCCTACTCTTGAGCATACCGACCAAAACAAATATGGCTGATAACATCATCTTAAAAGGAATAACCTGGAACCACAGCCGCGGCTTTACGCCAATGGTGGCTACAGCGCAACGTTTCTCGGAGCTAAATCCTAATGTATCCATTACCTGGGAAAAACGCTCGCTACAACAATTTGCAGATCTTTCAATTCAACAATTAGCCGAGCGCTACGATTTACTGGTAATAGATCATCCCTGGGCTGGTTTCGCAGCCAAAACTAATTCGATATTACCGTTCGATCAATATTTATCCAAAGAGTTTTTATCCGATCAGGAAACAAATACCGTAGGGCATTCTTACGAAAGTTATGCTTACGACGGCCATCAATGGGCACTAGCTATTGACGCTGCCACACCTGTAGCCGCCAGTAGGCCAGACTTACTGCAAAAACACGGCTTATCGTTACCAAAAACGTATGATGACTTATTGGCATTGGCAAAAAAGGGGTTAGTAGCTTTCCCAGCTATCCCTATCGATTCGTTAATGACATTTTATACTTTCTGCTGCTCGTTGGGTGAAGATCCTTGTCTGCAGGAAAACAAAGTGGTTAGTGAAGTAACCGGCATAAAAGCATTGCAATTATACCGGCAGCTGGCGTTGCATATTGATAATGCTTGTTTTACCCGTAATCCCATACAAACCTACGAGGCGATGACTTTGGGCGATGATATTGCTTATTGCCCATTTGCCTATGGTTACTCAAACTACTCGCGAAATGGTTACGCCCGCAAGTTGCTATATTTTCATGATATGATCACACTTGACGGCGCAACCAATCTCCGCAGTTCACTCGGTGGCACAGGTTTGGCAGTTTCTTCAAATTGTAAAAATATCGATGTAGCCATGCAATACGCCGAATATGTGGCTTCGCCGCAATGCCAACGCGGTTTATACACGGATAATGGCGGTCAGCCCGGGCATTTAACCGCGTGGACAGATGCTGAAACCAATGCCAAAACACATAGTTATTTTGCCAATACTCTCCCCGCTTTGCAACGTGCTTACTTGCGTCCACGATACTTCGGGCATATGTTTTTTCAGGATCATGCGGGCGACATTGTACGCGAATACCTGATGCAGGGTGGCGATGAATTAAAAGTACTGGCCCAGTTGGACAAATTATATATCGAATCTAAAACCAAAGTGCAGGCTGTATGAAACCATTAGAAGGCCTTTTGGTATTGGAGTTTGCCCAGTTTATGGCTGCGCCAACAGCCGGTTTACGCTTAGCCGACCTAGGCGCACGGGTGATTAAAATTGAACGCCCGGTTAAGGGCGAGGCCGGCCGGCAAATTGCCATCCGCAATTTGTTTGTCGATGGCAGCAGTTTGGTTTTCCATACCATTAATCGCAACAAAGAATCATACGCCGCCGATCTGAAAGACCCTGCCGACCTGGAAGGTGTAAAGAAACTCATCGCAAAAGCAGATGTCATCACCCACAACTTTCGTCCCGGCGTGATGGAAAAGATAGGTTTAGATTACCAATCGGTAAAAGCCATTAACCCGCGAATTGTTTATGGCGTGGTTACCGGTTACGGTAATAAAGGTCCGTGGGCTTTACGTCCGGGGCAGGACCTGTTGATCCAATCATTATCCGGCCTGGCGTATTTATCGGGAACGAGTAACGACGGCCCCGTGCCTTTTGGATTAGCTACTGCCGATATGATCTGCGGTGCGCATTTTGTACAGGGTATTTTAGCGGCGCTGATCAAACGTGCAAAAACTAATAAAAGCGTATTGGTTGAAGTTAGCCTGTTGGAGTCGGTGCTCGATATGCAGTTTGAGGTGATCACTACCTACCTTAACGATGGTGGTAAACTGCCGCAACGCAGTACTGTAAAAGGCAACGGTCACGCTTACTTAAGCGCTCCTTACGGGATTTATGAAACCTCCGATAATTATCTTTCGCTTGCCATGGGCGATCTGCAAAAAATAGGCGAAGCCATTGGTTGCGACTTATCAGCCTATCACACAAAAGAATCCTGGTTTACGGATCGTGATGAGATCATGGCCTTGCTTGCCGACCAGATCAAAAATAAAAGCATCGGCGAATGGCTGAATATATTAGAGGCTAAAGGAATCTGGTGCTCTGAAGTATTAACTTATGCCGAAGTATTACAACACGAAGGTTATTTGGCACAGGGCATAAAACAGCAAGTTAACTTACCCGACGGCAGTAGTTTAAGCACTACCCGCTGCCCCATCCGGATTAATAACGAAAGGTTATATTCGGATAAAGCGGGTCCGCGACCGGGTGCCCAAACACAATTGATTAACCAGCAATTTGAATTGATATGAAGCCGCTGGAAGATTATTTGGTGATCGATTTCAGCCAGTTCCTTTCGGGGCCGTCGGCCAGTTTAAAACTAGCCGATATGGGCGCTCGCGTTATCAAAATAGAAAAACCGGGTACAGGTGATATTTGCCGCTATCTGTATACATCTAACGTGATCATGAACGGCGAATCGTCGGTGTTTCATGCCATTAACCGCAATAAAGAAAGCTTTGCCGCCGACATAAAAACCGAGGCAGACAGAAAACAAATATGGGAGCTGGTTAAACAAGCCGATGTGGTAATGCACAACTTCCGGCCGGGCGTAATGGAGCGTTTGGGTTTCGATTACGCCAGCGTAAAACAGGTAAACCCCTCGGTAATCTATGGCGAAATTTCGGGCTATGGCGATACCGGCCCGTGGAAAGATAAGCCGGGGCAAGATTTACTGCTGCAATCCTTGTCGGGCTTAACCTGGCTAAGTGGCAACGCAGGCGGCCCGGTGCCTATGGGGCTTTCCATTATCGATATGCTGGCGGGCAACCATTTGGCGCAAGGCATTTTGGCTTGCCTGCTGCGCAAAACTATCAGTGGCGAAGGCGCTTTAGTACAGGTAAGCATGCTCGAATCGGCAATGGATTTTCAATTTGAAGCTATCACCACTTATTATTACGATGGCAAACTGCCCGAACGATCAGAGCGAAACAACGCGCATGCTTATTTGGGCGCGCCTTACGGGATCTATAAAACTGCTAATGGTTATATGGCTCTGGCAATGGGATCTATTCCGCAATTGGGCGCTTTATTAAGTTGTGATGCTTTATTAAATTATACGGAAGTCGCCGAAGCCTTTAACAAACGCGATGAGATCAAGGCCATATTAGCCGAACATTTGCTAACCAACACCAATGAGTATTGGTTAGGCATTTTGCAAGCAGCCGACATTTGGTGCGCCGAAGTGCTGACCTGGGACAAGCTGATGGAGCACGAAGGCTTTAAAGTTTTGGATATGCTGCAGGAAGTGGAGTTAAGCGATGGTTACAAATACCGGACCACACGCAGCCCCATCACTATCGACGGCGAAATATTTACATCGGCTAAAGGATCACCCAAATTAGGTGAGGACAATGATAAAATTATAGCTCAGTTAATAAACGAAAATGCCCAATAGTGATACCATCCGGATAGCCGTACGCAAGTTCGGCCCTTTTGAAACTGCTTTGCAAAAGCTGTGGGATAGCTATTGCGCCGAAACCGGCTGCAAGTTAAAAGCCGAAATGGTGCCGATGGACCTGGACGACCTGCACGATTCTATTTTAGGTAAGCAAGGATTAAAAAATGGCGACTGGGACATTGCCCATGTAGTTACCGATTGGCTATTTGAAGCCTGGACAAGCGGCGCGCTCGAAGATCTGCAACCACACATCAAACAAAACCCACCCGAGGGATTCCCTGATGGTTGGAGTAAATCGCTCCTGTCCATGCAGCAATTTGGAACGGCAATAGCGGGATTACCTTTTCATGACGGCCCCGAATGTTTGATCTATCGCAAAGACCTTTTTAATGATAGCAATGAACAGCAAAATTACTTCGACCGGTTTGGAAAAACCTTACAGGTACCTCAAACCTGGGATGATTTTAAAAATATAGCGCAGTTTTTTTACCGCCCGGATAATAACCTTTATGGGACAGTTTTTGCAGGGTTGCCCGATGGACATAATACCGTTTTCGACTTTTGCCTGCAACTGTGGACACGCAGCGGCGAACTGACCGGCGCAAACGGAGCGGTTGTTATTAACACCAAGGCAGCAGCCGAAGGGCTCACTTTTTACCGGGATACTTTGCGCGATAAGACCATGGTTCATCCCGATACCATGCAGTACGAGTCGGTTGCAACGGGTATGGCCTTTGCGCGCGGCGAGGCAGCTATGATGGTGAACTGGTTTGGTTTTGCATCGATGTGTGAAGTGATAGAAGAATCGAATGTTAAAGGCAAGGTTGATATCGCGCCGATACCCTGTACCGAAGGAAATGAATCGGCTTCGTTAAATGTATACTGGCTGTATACGATTGGCAGCGGTAGCAAACACAAACAAACAGCATACGATTTCCTGCGTTTCGCGACCAACCGCCGGAACGATAAATTACTAACCCTGGAAGGTGGCATCGGTTGCCGCATTTCGACCTGGAAGGATGACGGCGTTAATGCCATTATCCCGTATTATCATAAACTGGAGCAATTACACCAAAACGCTCGCTCGTTGCCCCAAAAGGCAAACTGGGCGCAAATAGCTAAAATAATTGACAAGGTTGTGCTACAAGCCATCAACACTAATATACCGGTTGAAGATCTGTTAGAAACCGGGCAGCAACAAATAAATGCCATTGATAAACCAAATTATGCAGATACCTTATAAACCCATATTGCCTGCAAAACCAGTGCCCATCGTTATTATCGGCGCCGGTGGCATAGTTGGCGATGCGCATTTGCCGGCTTACAAAAAAGCAGGATTCGAGGTGAGCGGCGTTACCAACCGCACCCGTGCCCGTGCCGAAAAGCTGGCTGCCGAATGGGGCATACCAAATGTTTACGATACCGTTGAAGAGGCCGTAGCCAACTCTGCCCCTAACGCGGTTTATGATATCACCATCATGCCAGAACAGTTTGTAGAAACATTGAACAAGCTGCCTGATGGTGCCGGTGTGCTCATTCAAAAACCCATGGGCGATTACTTTTGGCAAAGTAAAGAAATCCTGGAAGTTTGCCGACGAAAAAACCTGGCGGCTGCTATTAACTGCCAGCTGCGTTTTGCGCCGTTTGTAAGTGCCGCACGGCATTTAATTGAGCAGGGGTTAATTGGTGAATTGTACGATATGGAAGTACGCGTAACGCTGCAAACACCGTGGGAATTGTTTCCGCATGTGATCATTCATCCGCGGTTGGAAATACAGTATCACAGCATTCATTATATCGACCTGATGCGCTCATTTTTGGGTGATCCACGTACAGTGATGGCCAAAACCTTGAAACACCCCGCTAAAACGTTATCCTCATCACGGTCGACAATTTTATTTGATTATGGCGATACCATGCACGCGGTGATCAATACCAATCACGATCATTCCTTCGGGCCGCATAACCAGGAAAGTTTTATTAAATGGGAGGGCACCAAAGGCGCTATCAAGGCCCGGATGGGTTTGCTAATGGATTACCCGCATGGCGTACCTGATAAGTTTGAGTATTGTATTACAGAAGAAGGCAAAGCACCCGAATGGACGGAGGTCAAACTGGAAGGCTCCTGGTTTCCGGATGCATTTATTGGCACCATGGCCAGCCTGATGCGTTATAAAAACGGCGAGGCCGATATATTACCGACCAGCGTTGAAGATGTGATTAAAACCATGGCCGTGGTGGAAAGTGCTTATATATCGAGTGATAACGGAGGCGTGGTTGTGGCTGATAGATTTGTTTGAGCTTGAAGCTCGAAGCAAGAAGCCAGACGCTTTCTTTTTGCTTCGAGCTATTTGCTTCGAGCTTCCTGCTTCTTGCATTAGGGATAGAAGCGGATACCGGCCTGTGGCTAAGGCCTTGTGTAGTATGAGCGGAAAGCCCGGCCAAAGGCAACGCCCGAAGAGAAACAAGAATTAAGATATTAAAAACAATTAACAACTCAATCAACCACTAACCTAATCAACCAATAAACCCAAATAACATGTATTTTAAATCGACATTTTTTGAAGGTTACACCATTGGCGATAAGCGCGTAACTTTTGGACGTACCATTACCGAAACGGATTTTGTGGTTCATGCCGGGCATACCGGCGATTTCTTCCCCCATCATATGGATGCCGAGTGGTGCAAAACACAACCCTTTAAACAACGCATCGCACATGGCACCATGATCTTCAGTATTGGCATTGGGCTTACTGCGTCGGAGATCAACCCCGAGGCGATGTCGAAAGGCTACGATAAGCTACGCTTTGTGAAACCTGTTTTCATTGGAGATACCATTCATTCGGAGATTACCATCACCGTTAAGGAAGACCATAAAAAACCGGAATACGGCAACGTAACCGAGCATGTAGAGATCATTAACCAGCATGGCGAAGTGGTGCAGGTATGTGACCATATTTTACTTGTAAAAAAATCAAACCCATAAGCCATGGCCAACCTTAACACCGGTACAAACGGTGCCGTGATCGACGAATCGCAGTTAAAAGGCAAAACTTTATTGCTTCCTTTTATACTGATCTGTACAGTTTTCTTTTTATGGGGAATAGCGCATAACCTGGATTCATTTTTAATTCCGCACCTTAAAAAGGCATGTCAGCTAAATAACCGCCAATCAACATATATTGACATGGCCATATTTTTCGCCTATTTCATTATGGCTATACCAGCTGGGGTACTGCTAAAAAAGGTGGGGTACAAAAAAAATATTATTGTTGGATTAATACTATTTGCGAGCGGTGCTTTAATATTTATACCCGCGGCAAATACACTGACCTACAGTTTATTTATTGGTGGATTGTTTATTATAGGTTGTGGATTAGCTACGTTAGAAACAACTGCAAATCCTTATGCTGCTATATTAGGAGATCCCGCTAAATCGGCATTTCGTTTAAACCTTGCAGCTTTTTTTAATGGTGTTGCTGCGCCGGTCGCTGCATTTATAGGCACACATTTTATCCTTTCGGGAAAAGATTACACCAAAGACCAAATAGCTGGTATGACGGAAACTAACCGCATGAATTATTTAATGCAGGAAGCATCGTCCGTAAAATTTCCTTACATTATCTTAGCATGTGTTTTAATTGCTATAGCGGTACTTTTCTTTTTCAGTAATCTCCCCGAAATCAAAAATGTATCAAAGGAAGAAGATACAGGTGGCAATTTTTTTGGTGCGCTTAAACACAAACATTTAACATGGGCAATTATAGCGCAGTTTTTTTATGTTGGAGCACAGGTTTGCGTAACCAGCTTTTTTATCAGGATGGCGATGCAAGGCGGTGGATTTAATGAGATAACGGCCGGATATTACTATGGTATATATGGTTTGCTATTTATGAGTGGACGTTTTTTTGGAACTATTATTTTAAGATTTGTCAAATCAAATAAGTTACTTTCCATCTACGCTGTTATATCGGTTTTGCTTTGTGCTGTGGCCATTTTGGGCAAGGGTGCTTATGTGGTCTATTGTTTAGGCGCGATAGGTTTCTTTATGTCGATCATGTTCCCTACCATATTTGCTTTGGGTATTGATGGCATTGGCGAAGATACCAAGCCCGGTTCATCGTGGTTGATCATGTCAATAGTTGGCGGGGCAATCGTTCCGTATGTTATGGCGACAGTTATCGATCTTAACGGCGACCGTATTCAAATCGGTTATATTGTCCCATTAATATGTTTTGTCGTCATCTTATATTTCGGCATGAGCGGTTATAAGATCCGGCATAAGCTGGAATAAGAATCCAGACTTTAATTTATCGCCTCTTTCCAACCCTTGTACCAAAACAGTACTTTTTCTTTATCTAATGCGGGTGAAAAAGAAACAGGGTCGCCGGTTAGCTGCTTTAAATGATCAAGGTCGTTAAATATCCCGCAGTTTAATCCTGCAAGGTACGCAGCGCCAAGAGCAGATACATCGGCAATGCCCCGGTTGATCAGGTCGCGATCAAGCAGATCGGCCATAAATTGCAATACAAAATTATTCGAAGTAATACCGCCGTTCACCATCAGTTGCTGTAACCCAACACCAGTATCCTGTTCCATCGCGGTAATTACGTCTTTAACCTGGTATGGTATCGATTCGAGCGCGGCGCGTACCACATGGTTCTTGTTACTGCTAAATGTCAATCCTTTTATTTCTGCCTTGCGGCTCATATCCCAATAAGGCGCTCCTAAACCACTAAAGGCAGGTATTATATAAACGCCGTTGTTATCGGCAACGCTGGTTGTCATTGTTTCGGTTTGTTTGCTGTCACTAAAAAGACCCAGTTCATTCTTTAGCCATTCAATAGTTGACCCGCAGGATACAATAACGCCCTCTAACGCATAGTCAACACGGCCGTCCATACTCCAGCAAATGGTGGTGATCATGCCGTTGCCGGATGCCTTGAGCTTGTCGCCGATATTCATCAGGATAGAGCAACCTGTACCTAAAGTAGCTTTTGCCGTGCCTGCATCAAAACAACCTTCACCAAAAGCAGCCGCGTGCGAATCGCCGATCATACCACCGATCGTTATTGGCTGAGGGAATAGCCCGCCAAGATCCGACATACCAAAATTGGCCGAAGACGGTTTTAACTGCGGCAGATTGATATTTGACAGTCCAAACTTTTGAAGCAGTTCCCTATCCCACTCAAGTGTATGCAGGTTAAAAAATAAAGTGCGCGAGGCGTTGGTGTAATCAGTTACGTATTGTGTGCCGTTGGTCAATTTGTAAAGCAGCCAGGTATCTATTGTACCGAAATAAGCTTTGCCGGCATCAATGGCACTCTTTACTTTCGGTTCATTTTCATATAGCCAGATGAGCTTCGTACCCGAAAAGTAAGGATCAATAATCAAACCGGTTTTATTGGTGATCTCAGCCGCGAGTCCGCGATCTTTCAATTTTTTACAGATATCGATAGAACGTTTGCATTGCCATACTATGGCGTTGTACAAAGGGTTACCGTTTTCATCCCAAACCACAAAGGTTTCGCGCTGGTTGGAGATACCTGTAGTTCTAATATCGGCAATATTACCACCGCCTTTCTCGAATTCAGTTATGCAGTTTTTAACCGAGGCGAGCACATTGGTGCAAATTTCTTCAGGGTCCTGCTCTACAAAGCCGCCATCACTGTAAAAGGTTTTGAGTGGTTCGGTAGCTTTCGCGATTACTTTTCCCTCATCATCAAAAACAATGGTTTTAGTGCTGCTGGTACCCTGGTCTATCGCCAGTATATATTGTTTAGCCATTACTTAATCGTTTTTTGAGTTGGCTTTATCGATAATCACCGCCAGCAATATCACCCCTCCTTTAACCACCTGTTGCCAAAACGGCGATACATTTAACAACACCAGGCCGTTGTTCAGCACACCGATAATGATCGCGCCAAGCACGGTACCCATGATGGTGCCGCGACCGCCCGAAAGCGAAGTACCGCCGATAACCACGGCCGCAATAGAATCCAATTCGTAACTGGTACCCGCATTTGGCTGCGCTGAGTCGAGCCTTGAAGTGACCATAATACCGCCTACAGCAGCCAACACTCCAGCGATGGCATAAACCGTCATTTTTACTTTGCTGATGTTGATCCCGGAAAGTTTTGAGGCCGACTCGTTGCCGCCAATGGCATAAATGTATCTTCCTAAAGCTGTTTTTTGTGTGATGACAACCGCGATACCGATAACCACCGCCGAGATCCAAACCGGGACGGGAATACCGGCGAACCAGCCAGTCCCTATGTAAGCGAAGTTATCTCCAAGATTAGAAATAGGAAATCCTTTGGTATACAACATGGTTAATCCACGGGCAATAGTGAGCATAGCCAACGTGGCGACAAAAGGCGGAACTTTAAATCTGGTAATCGTCCAGCCGTTAAACAAACCCAATAACGATCCGACTATCAATCCCGCAAGGATAGCACCTAAAAGCGTAAATCCGATAAATAAATTATTCGACGGCACTTCGATACCGAACTTAAGCAGGCCTGCCGCTATGGCGCCGCAGAGTGCCAAAATAGAACCAACCGACAGATCGATACCTCCCGTTAATACCACCAGCGTCATCCCAACAGAAATACAGATATTGACGGAGATCTGCCGCATCACGTTCCAGCCGTTATCGACAGTTAAAAACTTATCCGACATTAAGCTGATGCCGATACAAAGCAGCACCAGAGCGATGAGCGGCTGAAATTTAACCAAATGCGAACGGTATTGTGATAATATCATATCCAGGTTTTTAGATGGTTTGTGGTATTGCCGCTTTTAATAAATTATCCTCGGTGGCGTTGGCGGCTTCAAATTCGCCGGTCATCATCCCATCTGCCATAACCAGTATTCGGTCGGAGATCGCTAATATTTCCGGCAGTTCGGACGATACCATAATAATACCCAAACCCGAAGCGGCCAGTTCAGCGATCAGTTTATAGATCTCGTTCTTCGCGTTAATATCAATTCCGCGAGTGGGTTCGTCCAGCATCAAAACTTTTGGTTTGGTGGCCAAGCATTTGGCGATGACCACTTTTTGCTGGTTGCCACCGCTCAGATTTTTAACGGTTTGCTTTTCGGATGTGGTTTTGATCTTTAACGCTTTGATATAATGATGCGCCTTGGTTAGTTCGGCCTGATGGTCGATCAAACCGGTAGCTTGATGTTGATCGATCGAGCTCAGGCTGATATTGGTTTTGATATCCAGTCCCAAAACCAGGCCATCTTTTTTCCGGTCTTCAGGAACCAGCGCCATACCGGCTTTGATCGCTTCGGTGGCCGATGAAAATTTTACTGCCCCATCATCAAGTGTAATGGTTGCTTTGGTGAGATCGGGATGCAGGCCCAGAAGCGCTTCCATCAATTCGGTACGCCCCGCGCCCATCAGGCCGAAAATGCCTAATATTTCCCCCCTGTACAGTTCAAAGCAAATGTTGTTAAGGATGTTCTTCTGTTTATTTCCGGCTTTGGTGAGGCACAGTCCGTCAACCTTGAGCAGAACATTTCTTTCTTTGGCAGCACAACTGTTACGGATGATATCGATATCCCGGCCAACCATTTTGTTGATCAGTGCATCGTGTGTGATATCTTTCATCCCGCCGCTTTCGATGGTTTTCCCATCGCGCAGCACCACATAGTTATCGGCTATTTTAAATAACTCATCCAGTTTATGTGATATGTAAACTATCGCCTTATTTTCTTTTCGGAGACCGTCGATTATCCCGTACAATATCTCCACTTCGCTTTCGCTGATGGCCGATGTAGGCTCATCCATGATGATCATCTCGGCATCATAAAGCAAAGCTTTGGCGATTTCGACAACCTGTTGCTGCCCTACTTTCAAATCGGCGATCAACGCGTCGGCCGATACGGAAAGCTTCAATTTTTTAAGCAGTTCTTCTGCTTTCAAGCGCATCGCTTTTTTATCCAAAAAACCTATACTATTCTTCAATTCACGACCCAAAAACAGGTTTTCGGTGATGCTGAGAAAAGGCACCAGATTCAGTTCCTGGTGAATGATGGCGATGCCCGCGTTCTGTGCTTCGCGCGGATTTTTAAAATGCACTTTGTTGCCTTTGTAGATCACATCGCCTTCATATTCATCGTACACGCCCGAAAGAATCTTCATCAGCGTGGATTTCCCAGCCCCGTTCTCGCCGATAATGGCAGTCACTTTTCCGGCGGGGAGTTCCAGGTTAATATCGTCGAGCGCGGTAACGCCTGAGAATTTCTTACTGATATGTCGCGCGGCTAACATTTTACTTGTCAATTTTTAGCGTAACCGGGATAACCTCTATCTTATCCAGGTTTATATGTTCCTGGTTGAGCTCGAAAGCGCCTACAAAGCTTATCGTGTCACCTTTTTTTACCACACTTTTAAATGGCGGCAGTACCTCGGTCCTTACAATTTTATCCACCTCGGCGGCGATATTGTTCAGGTCCATAGTATTGGTAAAATCGTTGATGTTGATCAGGCCTGGCGCATCGCGCAAAGCATTGCCAAACACATATTCAACCGCTATTTTTATGGTTTGCTTATCCCTGGTTAAAACGTATATATCGTTCTCATCTACGGAAGTAACAACGCCCCGCCCCTGTACCATAAAAAAGCGAATGTTACCGATATCCAAACCATGGGCGTATGTTTTAAAGGCATTGGCGGGTTTGGTTTTTAACAGGGCTAATAACTCACCCGCCGGCGGAGCCGTGCTTGAAAATGGAATGAGTTGCGTTTTTAAATAATTACGCGCGTATTTTGCTGCATCGAATTGCTTTACCGCCGCCGCCTTTACGTCGCTCAGTTTTTTAAAATAGACAGAGTTTGAGGCTATAAATACCACGATAATGATAGCCGCTACGTATTTGATGACTTTTTTTATCATGGCTATTTTTTTCCGTAAGCTATATAATCGTTAATGTTATCATAGGTAACTAACTCTACCGCAACTGGTATTTTTTTAGGGAAATCGCGTTTGCCTTTAAAGTACGCATCGGCATAGTCGGCGGCGGTTTGTGCCATTACTTTAGGAAACTGCATAGCTGTGGCCGAGATCTTTTTATCCTTGATGGCCTGTATCGCATCTTCGGCACCATCAAAACCAAACACTTTAACATGCTCGGCTTTGCCTGCAGCAACCAGGGCCTGGAAAGCGCCCATCGCCATAGCATCGTTACCGGCAAAAACAGCGTCGATATCTGGGTGTGCCTGGAGTATAGATTCCATTACCTCCAGACCTTTATTCCGGTCAAAATCGGCGCTTTGCTGTGCTACCATTTTTAAACCGGGGTAATAGTCAACTAAACTGTGAAATCCTTTTGAGCGTGCCCAGGTATTGTTATCGGCAACAATGCCCAGCAGCTCTACATAATTGCCTTTTTTGTGAAGTGTTTGCACAAAGTATTTAGCCAATGATACGCAGCCCGAATAACTGTCGGATAAGATTTGCGAAGTAGCATCGGGAGAGTTCACTTCCCTATCCATACAAAAAACCGGAACGCCCGCTTTTTTCGCTTTTTGTACATTGACTACCGAACCGTTTGCATCTGTAGGATTGAACAAGATAGCGCTGTAGCCTGATGCGATAGCATTCTCAAAATGGTCGGTCTCCAAAGCGGTGTTATTTTGCGAATCGAAGATCTTTGACTCGTACCCTAAAGATTTAGCTTGCGCGGCGGCAGTTTGTGCCAAAAAAACGAACCAGGGGTTGTTTAAGGTAGACACGATAATGGCCATCTTTTTTTGCTTTGCCGAACCCGACCGGTTTTGGCAGGATACAAAAACAAGCATCACCAGTAGTAATATTTTGAGCTTCTTCATCATTAGGTTCATTTGGTTAGTGATACTGCTTACCTCAGGTTTGCAATAAACTTAAAGCGGCCTGAGCGATCCCATCCGCAGATAGGCCGTAATGATTAAAAATTTCCACTTGCGAGCCGGTAACCGTGTACTCATCGGGTATACCCATTATTTTAAATGGTTTGTTGTATCTGTTTTGCAACAGCAGCGATGCGCAGGCCTCACCTAACCCACCGTTTACGCTGTGTTCTTCTACGGTCAATATCGCGCCGGTATCTTTTGCCAGTTGTAATATCAATTCAGCATCGAGTGGCTTAATGGTGTGCATGCTAACTACCGTAGCCTGTACACCTTGCTGCGCTAATTTTTCGGCAGCTTGCAACGCCGGATAAACGGTTTCGCCTGTGGCAATGATGGCAATGTCGCTCCCCTTTTTTATCACCCGCCCTTTGCCGAATTGAAAACCTGCGCTATTATCTTCAGTCAGCAATGGCATTGCTTTTTTACCAAAGCGCAGGTAAATTGGTTTGTCCAGTTTTACAGCAAGTTTTACCGCTTCGGTAGTTTCAAAGTTATCTGCCGGTGCTACAATGGTGATGTTGTTAATGGCACGCAATACGGCAAAGTCGTGCAAACTATGATGTGTGGAGCCTAAAGCGCCGTAACTCACACCCGCACTAATACCAATCAGTCTTAAGGGATTATCAGAATAACAAACATCATTTTTTATCTGCTCCAAAGCCCTTGCGGTTAAAAAGCAAGCCGGCGATACCGCGAATGTTTTTTTACCAGCCGAAGCCAACCCGGCAGCTACACCGACCAGATTTTGTTCTGCGATACCGATCTCCACGATCTGTTCGGGCAGCTTTTGCCCATAGCCAACCAGTTTACCTGATCCGCGCGAGTCGCTGGTAACCACAATTATATTCCTGTCGGCCCCGGCCAACTCCAGCAACGTTGCCGAAAATACGTCCTGGTTAGGCTTGCCGTTTATCGTACTGTTTTCAATTACTGCTCCCAAGTCAATTCGGTTTTAAACGTTGGCCATTTCCATATCCAATTCGGCTATGGCGGTTTCATATTGTTCTTTATCGGGCACGCCGTGGTGCCATTTCACGCTGTTTTCCATAAAGCTTACGCCTTTGCCTTTTATCGTATGGGCAATGATCAGGCTCGGCTTTCCGGCTTCAAAAGGCATGGCCGCAAAAGCCGCTTTCAATGCTTTCACATCGTTGCCGTCAACCTGTTTTACAGCCCATCCAAAGCTTTCAAATTTGCCATCGATCGGGTCGGTATTACACACCTCAGCATTGGTACCGGTAATCTGCAATTTGTTGTTATCGATAATAGCGCACAGATTATCCAGTTTGTAATGCGCGGCGGTTAATGCCGCTTCCCAGTTGGAGCCTTCGGGCAGTTCACCATCGCCAAGCATGGTGAAAACCCGGTAAGGTTTTTTATCCATCTTCGCTGCTAAAGCAGTTCCAACAGCAATAGGCAAACCATGCCCGAGCGCACCGGTATTTTGCTCAACACCATGTACTTTTTTTGTTGGATGACCGATGTAATGCGATTTGTATTTGCACAAGGTTTCGAGATCACTTTCGGGGAAAAAGCCTTTATCGGCCAAAACCACATATAGCGCCTCCACACAATGCCCCTTACTTTGGATATACCTGTCCCTGTCGGGCAAGGTGAAATTTTCCGGGCCAACGTTTAACACCTCGTTATATAACACATTTAAGATATCGATACACGATAGGCTGCCGCCAGTGTGACCTGCTTTAGCGCCCACAATATATTGAAGTATCTTTTTGCGATAGGTTATCGAACGCTCCGCCAGTTGCTTATCCGTCATTTAGCCCCCTCTAAATCTCCCCCTGTAGGGGAGACTTTCTTATTTTTGCTATTTTTATAATTTGTCAATTCTTAAAGTCCTCCCTTCCGGGGAGGGTTGGGTGGGGCTTAGTGATTATGAATTTCCCAGCCCATGTAATTGCCTAAAGCTTCTTTTAAAATGCCGGCTGTTTTTGATGCATTCATCACCACGTGGTGTTCAAAACCATTACGGCAAACATATTGCATTAAGCCCTGCAGGTCGGGTATTTGTGCTACAGCACGATTGCCGAAAGTGTTCAGCGCGTCGTCGGTCAATACACCTTCGCCAAAGTAAGCTTTGATAATGCCTTTAGGATCGTCGGTGCTGATCCTGCCAAACGTTAAAGGCGATGCCGGTGTTCTTCCGGCCAAAGCACCGTAGGTGTTTTCTTCGCCAACGCTGGTCCCTAAAATAGGCGCCGTGCTGATCTCAATATCCGGCAGGAACGATTTTGCCCAGTTACCGCAATGGAACAGCACGCATTTATTTTCGTCATCAGCGTAGTTGTTGTTCCAGTCTACCAGCGCGCTTGGCGAACCCGAAGCCAGTTGCATAGCGTACATGGTTAATGTGCCGGTAACGTCAACTTCGCAAGCGCTTGGCAGCATATTTTCGCTCATCATGCTCATGCTGGTACATACGTTACAACCGTAGTTTTTTTGCAGCGATGTCCAGCATTGTATGGCCGTCGCGTCGAGCGCGTTCTCTTCCATAAAATGATTAAGCACTACATCGAGTTTGGCAATTTGTATCAAAGCCTCATCGGGTGTTTTACCGATGGGCGTATAGGCCATTATTTTATCGAGGTGCGCCTTTACCTCAGCGTGGTCTTTAGTGAGTTTATTGGCATTGCCTAATATCTCAGAAAGATCGACCGTAGTTACGGATATGCCGTTACGTTGCAGTATTTTTTCGCTGTAGCGGACGGTATTGAACGCGCCAGGCCTGGCACCGACAGCGCCGATACGCACTTTACGCAAACCTCTAACTACACGGCAAACCGCTACAAAGTCGAGCAGATCCGCAGAAAACTCCGGTGCCGAAGGATGGATAACATGGTTATTGGTAAGCGTGTATTTAATCCCGTACTGGTACAAATTATTACAAACCGATATTTTACCGCACCACGAATCGCGGCGGCGGGCAACATCCATTTTGTGCAGATCATCGGGATAAGCCTGTATCAATACCGGTACATTTAAACCCGATAATTTAATCGTATCGGCAACGCCTTTTTCGTCGCCAAAGTTTGGTAGTAACACCAATATACCCGTGATCTCGTCCTGATGTTTGCGGAAAAGATCCGCACATTTTTGCGCATCCTTAAATGTTTCAACACCTCCAAGCTTGGAGTCGGACTCGGTAAGCATTATTGGCGTGATATTCAGTTTATCGAACAAGGCGATAATATCTGTGCGCGATTCTGACACCAAACGGTCGGGAAAGAAATCGCGGTTGCCAATAATTACCCCTAAAGTTGCTTTATTACTCATCTGTATTATAAAAACTGTTTAAATTGGTTTACAGGATAATCAATATCCTACAATCATCTACCGGCAAAAAGGAATTGCGGCAGATGATATATCAAAACTATTACAATATCAGGCTGATTTGTGATGAAAGATTATCAGGATGTTATGATATCTTATCATTGCAGAGCATTATTATCTCAAAAAATTTAAGACATGTTGTTAACTTAAATTGCACTATCAAAACTCCTCAACAACCTTACCGCCATCAATCCAATTGATCATATTCAAAACCAGGTAGTTCCAGTTCTGAAACCCTTTATTCAAAATAGGTTCGCCTGTGTCCGGCTCATAATATTCGTGCAGGGCGCCGTTTTTTTGATAGTCATTCCCAAACAACCTAATAGTTTTCAAAGCCATATCTTTTGCCTCTTTATCAAAGCCATAGTTAACCAGGCCCCGGTAAGTTAAATAATTAGATATCCCCCAAATGGGGCCTAACCAGTTAGATGGGTTATTGCTGGCCCTCACGCTGTACATTTTTTCGAGTTTTGATAATGTCCTTACGCCGTAACGGGCACCAAATGTTTTTTGATCGTTAAGGTTTTCGATCACCATGCGTTTGGCTTGTTCAGGTGTTGCAATACCTGCCCACATCGCCATAAAGCCCGACCAAACACCAATCCTTTGTATTAAACAATCGTACGCTCTTGGGAAGCCACTGTGCAAAATAAACTTCTGCCCGAAAATAATCGCGGGCTCATTGGTAACCGGTCGTAAATTAATATCAACAGAATAATAAAAGCCATCCTTCTCGTCCCAGCAATTTTTCCGAATCGCGGCTTTTAGCGCTTCGGCGTCGTTATCGTACTCATTGCTGATGTCTTTCAAACTCAGCCGTTCGGCCAGATAAGCCATGGCCTTTAATTCTTTATACATGAGGCAGTTTAAAAATATAGAAGCAGAACTACCATTCGGCCTGAAGAATGTCGATGGATCATTATCCACACCAATAGCCAGATCATCCTGCCAGTAATATAACCCGGTTGGTTTATTGCGGTGGTGCGATTGGTAATTATTAATAAAGGCCTGCATCAAACTAAACTTTTCGCGCAGCCACCCGGCATCGCCATTGTTTAATCTGGTTAAAAAAGCAGCATGCTGGGCAATTACCGGTTTGTGCATGTTTGTTGCATAGATATTTTGCGGCTTAATTTTTTCAGGATCGGATTTTTTCGCGATCAGGATCGGCATGTAGCCATCAAAGCCGGTGTACGATAAGTAGTTGAGCACACAGCCTTGCTCATATCGCAGGGCATCCTTTTTGTCGTTAACTGTCCCGATATCCGATAACACCTGCCTTAGGGCGATGTTACTTAACCAGGAGTCCCAGTCCCACAAATCGTTGGCGTAAGCACTACTACCCGGAGTGATATAAGGATAGGGCAGCGCACCGCCCGGCTCCCTAAACATTCCTTTATAATCGGCATAAATATTTTTTTTAATGATATTGATATTTTGCCGCGCGCTGTCGGGGACTTGCGCGTATGCGACGGCGCATTTTATAATCAAAAGCAAAAGCAGATATTTCTTCTTCATATGTTGTTGGTAACTGGCTGTTTGTAAAACTAAGCTAGTTGTTTTTTACTATCCATTTAATACATAAATATTAATTGTCTGCTATATCATCATTTTTAACTTATTTATTGATTATTCAAAAAATAGATTGTTACTTTATAATACCAATATATCATACTAAATTTTGTTTAAGCATTTCAGGTCATCAAACACGGGCGACGAAGTATCCCCTTCGTTGCACCAACGTCTGGCATCAGGCGATGAGATAGCTTTTAAGCTTTTTTTTCAAAAGCATCAGCCTAAACTTTTCGCCTATATCTATAAGGTTGTTAAATCGCGCGAGATAGCCGAAGAGCTGGTTCTTGATATTTTTGTAAAGATCTGGTCGGCAAAAGAGATATTGAGTGAGGTTGAGAATGTGGACGCTTTTTTATACCGCATGGCCGTAAATAAATCGCTCGATTTTTTAAGAACCGCCGCCAGGGAAAAAAGGTTAAGGTCGTTACTTGCCGACCATATGCAGTATGAGCCCGTAGAAGAACCTTCAACCAGCGAACTCAACGAATACAAACAACGTGTTACCCAATGCCTGCAAATGCTTACCCAGCAGCAGCAACTGGTGCTTAACTTAAGCCGTGAAGAAGGGCTTACCCATGAGCAAATTGCCGACAGGTTACAGCTATCAAAAAGCACCGTGAAAAACCATATTGTTACGGCGATTAAAAACATTCGGGGCTTTATTAAAAACGGCCAGCTATCCCTTTTGTTCCTGATGGCTTTTATTTTAAATTTTTTTAAAGCCTGATTAGTCCCCTCCTTTTATTTTATCGTCATGTAAGTAATTGGTCGAACCTAGCCAATGAACCATATGTCGAGAGCCTCTATTTTTCGAATTACTTTTCTTTTCAAGAAGTACCTGAACAACTCGTGCACGGCAGAGGAGTTAGAGGAGTTTTTTGACCTTGTTGCTAAGGAGGAGAGCCTATCAGAAGTAAAGGGCTTACTGGAAGGCTTATGGTCTGACACAACCCTTCAAACAACCGTTGATAACAGTCCGGATCAACAAGAGGCGCTTTACGGAAAGCTACTTGAAAGCATTAAAAAAGACAAGGCGGTTTATACCATACAAAAAAGAAATTACCGGCCATTGGCCTGGGCTACGGCTGCCGCAGTAGCCTTATTTATATCTATCAGCATCTATTTTTCAAATAACAGCAAACCTGCTACGCCCCCGCCAACAGTTGCCAGGGCAGTTAAGACAAAGCCTGCACGGCATGCGCAAGAGATAAGGCTGGCAGATGGGAGTATAGTGTTTCTGAATAAAAACAGCCACCTTGATTATCCTACAGCATTTAAAGGAAAAACCCGCGAGGTTTATTTAACAGGCGAAGCCTACTTTGATATCAAACACGATCCGATGCACCCCTTTTTGGTACATTCAGGCCAGATCACCACCCGTGTTTTAGGTACCGCCTTTAATATCAAAACCAAAGGCGATGTAGTACAGGTAACGGTTACGCGCGGCAAGGTACGTGTATCAACACCTAAAAGAGTTTTAGGCGTAGTATTGCCCGATCAGCAGATCAGCTATAACGAAGCTACGCATCAATCATCGCGCGATTTATTGAATGCCAAAGCTATTGTGCTATGGAAGGAAACGGATCTGGTAATGGATAACATGACGTTGAAAGAAGCGGCGACTGTTTTAACCGATCGCTATGGCGTGAATATCGTACTCGAAAGTAACAAAATTGAGAATTGCCGCTTCGTGGCATCTTTTTTAAATACAACCAGTTTAGACCAGGTGATCAAAGTACTATCGCATTTAAATAACCTGAATTATAAATGGGATAATCCCAAGCAATTGACGTTTTCGGGCCCTGGCTGCGAATAGCAATGCATTTTTATTAACCAATTAAATTAAGAACCTATGGCACATTGATACACTAACAGAACAAAAAAACCCCGCTGCCTACGACTTCTCACATCAATCAGCAACAGGGTAACGTGTTTTAACCAATTTATTAACCGATTAAAAAACAATGCAAGTTATGAAAAAAACTCTTGCGTTTAAGCATTCGTGCCGGCTATCTGACGCCGACGCACGTCAATTATTAAACACATTCCGAAAAATTATGAAGCTCAGTTTTATTATCCTTTTGGTATTACTGGTTTCCGGTCAACTGCTCTTAGCATATTCAAGCAAGGGCCAGGCGCTGGAAAAGATCAATATTAAAATAGAACTTCGTAACGCTACGCTAAAATCAGCTCTGAAGCAAATTGAGAAACAAACCAACTTAAGGTTTGCTTATCGCGACAATGTGTTATCACCAAACACCAAGGTTAGCTTTTCGACGGAAAGCCGCTCGGTAAAGCAGATATTGGATGAAATTTTTGCCAGCAGGGGAATCGGGTATAACCAGATCGATAACAATATTATCCTGTATAACAACATTGTGGCTTCCACCAGCGGATTAGCTACCATCACCAGCGAAAAAAGTTTAATCATGACCGTTAACGGAAAAGTTGTTGACGAGAAAGGTGAATCATTACCGGGTGTTTCGGTAAAAATAAAGGGCACCAACAGCGGTGTTGCCACCAACGCTTCGGGCGATTTTACCATTACCGTACCAAGCAGCAATACCGTTTTGGTGTATTCCTTTTTAGGATACAAAACACTTGAGCAAAGCGTTAACGGCAAAACATCCATCAGGATTGTAATGGAGCCAACCAGTCAACTGCTCGAACAGGTGGTTGTTGTAGGCTACGGCACCGTTAAAAAACGCGACCTGACCGGCTCTGTGGTTTCGGTAAAAGGCGATGAGATAACCAAAGTTGCGGCATCAAATCCAATGGAGGCGCTTCAGGGTAAAGTAGCCGGGGTAGATATTGTGCGTACAAGCGGTGCCGCGGGTGCTAATGTAAGCGTAACTGTTCGTGGTAACCGCTCGTTAACTGCTAATAACGGGCCGTTATATATTGTCGACGGTATCCAATACTCCAATTACGAGGATATCAATCAAAACGACATTGCATCGATGGAGTTTTTAAAAGATGCTTCATCTACAGCCATATACGGGTCGCGCGGTGCGAATGGCGTTATTATTATTACTACTAAACGCGGCGCCGAAGGCCAGGTAAAGGTAAATGCCGGAACATATTATGGTGTTACCGAGCTAAATGGTTACCCTAAACCGATGACCGGCCCTCAGTTTGCTAATTTAAAACGCGAAGGCTATCGGACCATTGGCACATGGAACTCAACTGCCGACGATCCGAAAGTTTTTACTAACGCTGCCGATCTGGCGGCAGTACAAAACGGAACATCCTATTATTGGCCGGGCATGTCGTTAAAAAACGGTGCACAGCAGGATTATAATGCAAGCGTATCCGGCGGAAGCGAAAAAACTAAGGCTTATTTTTCGATGGATTACTTCAAAGAGAATGGCTTATATGCCAATGATTTTTCGAACAGATATACTTTGCGATTAAATATTGATCACCAGGTGGCTAAAGCTTTTAAGATAGGTTTACAGAGTCAGCTCGCCTATTACGATCAAAACCTGCGCACCGATGGTATATTAACCGTGGAGAATAAGGTTATCCCATATTTTAACCCGTATAATGTTGATGGCTCTCTGGCTAAATTTCCCGGTAACGGCAACCAGGCCAACCCGCTATTTGACGATGACCCGTCGCAGTATATTAATAAATATAATATTACTCACCTGCTTTCAACGGCCTATGCCGAATGGAAGCCTATTGCCGATTTAACTATCAGGTCAAACTTAGGTATCACCTTATCGAGTAGCCGTAACGGGAGTTTTCAAGGTGAGAACACCATAAGCAGGGCATTGTCGTCGGGTTCGTTATCATCCGAAGCAAACTCAACAGATAATAGCCTGATATGGGAGAACATTGTTACCTATCAAAAAAAATTGGGATCGCATAGCATTGGCGTAACCGCGATAACCAGCTACCAGTCGAGCACATCCGATCAGTCATCGGCACAAGGCACGGGGCAGCTATTGTCGACCCAATCCTTCTACGCCCTGCAAAGTAATCCGGCTAACTTAAAAATATCGAGCAACTATGTCGGTCAGAATTTAACTTCCGGAGCGCTGCGTTTAAACTATGCTTTCAAGGATAAATATTTGCTGACCCTCACTGGCCGTGCGGATGGTTCATCTGTTTTGGCAGCGGGCAATAAATGGGCATTCTTCCCTTCGGCAGCAGCAGCATGGCGCATCATCGATGAGCCGTTTATGAAGACACAGAATACTTTTTCTGAATTAAAATTACGTGGAAGTTATGGTATAGCTGGCAATGCCGGTGTAAAACCCTATCAAACGCAAAGTAACGTGATATTGATCCCTTTTTCATGGAATGATGTTACCGCGCTGGCTTACGGCCTGGATCCTAATATTGGCAATCCCAATTTAAAATGGGAACTGACAGGAACAGTAGATATAGGCCTCGATTATGGATTGCTTAAAGACCGGATCACGGGCAGCATTGATTTTTACGATTCGCATACCAAGGACCTGTTGTTGCTCCAGCAACTACCGGCAACAACCGGAGCTAAAACTACTTTAGCAAATGTTGGCAAAAGCCGCAATACAGGTGTCGAAATTGCATTGAATACCGTTAATGTACGCACAGGTGATTTTAGTTGGTCATCTACCTTTACCTATACCCGCAATAACGAACGGATCACCTATTTGCCTAATGGGGTTAACGACTTGGGTAACGGCTGGTTTATAGGCCATCCGGTATCATCATTTTACGATTATCAAAAAATAGGGATCTGGCAAACATCCGAAGCCACACAAGCTGCGGCATACGGCTATAAACCGGGTGATATTAAAGTAGCTGATATTGACGGTGATGGTAAAATTACTGCTGCCGGCGACCGGGTAATACTCGGGGCAGCTGTACCTAAATACAGTTTTGGTTTTAGCAATGATCTGAAATTTAAAGGATTTGATCTGAATATCCAGATATTCGGGCGGATAGGCCAAATGTTTGTATCGCAATACGCGTTAAAATATGAGCCTAACGCCATTGAGAACGGAGCGGTTGTTGATTACTGGACACCCGAAAACCCAACCAACGCTTACCCGCGGCCTAACGCCAATATTTCGAAAGCGTCGGAAGCATTTGCTTCGACGCTTGGCTACGCCGATGGCTCGTTTGTTAAGATCAGGAACGCGACTTTGGGGTATAACCTTCCGGCCAGCGCGCTTAGGTCTATCCACTTATCCAACCTGCGTATTTATGTAAGCGCTAAAAACTTCGCAACGTTTTCGAAGGTAAAAGATTACGACCCGGAAGGCGCGGGCTCATTTGAGCGCCCACTTACCAAGCTGTTTTTAGCCGGATTAAATCTTTCGTTTTAAGGAATATTAATAGGAGATATATTATGAAAAAATTGATAAAACGCTGGGCATTATTACTCATAGCCATGGCCATTGCATTTAGCGCCTGCAACAAAAAACTCGATGAATATAACCCGAGCAATTTAACAGCCTCGACCGTTTATACTAAAGCGGTAGGCTTTGAAACCCTGGTTAATGCCGCTTATACCTATACTCGTTTTTGGTATGGTAAAGAAGAAGGTTACCAGATAAGTGAAATGGGTACCGATATATGGACAAGCGGTACCGGGGACGTTTATCCGAGCTTTACCCAATACAACAATTTACAAGGTAGTAGTTTACCAGGGGGCGATCCGCTCTCGCTGGAGTGGAACAACTTTTACGCAGCGATAAACTTATGTAATACTGGCATTGCTACGATTGGCGATGTTACCGATTATACCGCTGCACAGAAAACAACCCGCGAAGCTGAACTACGCTATTTACGGGCATTTTATTACTGGCATATTGTTGAAACATGGGGCGATGTACATTTTACCACCACCCCTACGGCCGGCGCAATTACCGAAGCTAACCGTACTCCGGTTAGTGCTTTTTACGATCAGATCTTTACAGACCTGAAATTTGCAGTAGCCAATTTACCTGCAACAACAAGCGACTATGGCCGGGCAACCATACCTGTAGCCAAAGCATTTTTAGCACGTATGTATTTAACCCGCGGCATGAACGCCGAAGCCTTTGCCATGGCCGACGACGTGATTAAAAACTATGGTTACGTACTGCAACCTAAATATGTTGATCTGTGGAATATGGGTAACCTAAAGAACAAGGAAGTTATCTGGGCAGTTGATTATTCAACCAACCTGACCAATAACGACCTCACAACAACGACTTATCCATATGGCCATTCACGTGGTTCAAACAATGGCCACCTGATGTATCTGATGGTTTATGATCAGGTAAACACCAGTTTGCTGATACGCGACATTAATAACGGCAGGCCATTTAACCGTTACATGCCTACGCTGGCTTATTTAAATATGTTCGATCAGGCAAACGATTCGCGTTTTAATGGTTCGTTCCAATCGGTTTGGACCGCTAATAAGGCTGGCACATTTAATAGTAACACTATTAAAGTGGGCGATACTATTTGTTATACACCTGTTGCTACTATACCTGTAGCATCACAAAGTAAAAAATATGTCACTTACGATCTGGCTAAGGTTTACGATCCGGTTACAGCTATCCCTATTCAACGTAAATTTTATATTTCCTTATCAAAATTTAAAGACTCGACGCGTGCCAGCGTTGCAGAGGCACAAAGCGCACGCGATGTATTTGTTATCCGCCTTGCCGAAATGTACCTGATAGCGGCCGAGGCCAAGCTTAATCTAGGTGATCCGACTACAGCGGCCACCTACATCAATGTAATCCGCACCAGGGCTGCAAAACCCGGACGTACCGCACAAATGCAGATCACGCCAGCACAGGTTACACTCGATTTTATTTTAGATGAAAGGGCAAGGGAATTAGGTGGCGAGCAGTTACGATGGTTCGACCTCAAACGAACGGGCAAACTGGGAAGCCGCATCCAGGCGCTCAACCCCGATGCCGCCCCGTATTTTAAACCCTACCATTTGGTGCGGCCAATACCGCAGTCGCAGATCGACGCTGTAACCAACAAGGATGTGTTTAAACAAAATCCCGGTTACAATTAAAATTCTATTAAAAAGAGGGACGGCTAACACTGTCCCTCTTTTGCTTTTTAGAATAGGCTTTTCTGCTCCTGCTCCAACCCGGCCAGATCTAGCTGGTAAGCCCTGATCTGTTGAATGATCTCGGCCCCGTATTTTGTGGTTTTTTGTGGGCCGACGCCTTTGATACCACTGAGCGCTTTGAGCGTTTCAGGTAATTTTTCGGCAATGGCGGCCAGTGTTTTTTCGGACAATACCATGTTTGGCATAATAGATTCCTTCTCAGCGGTTTTATCGCGCCAGATTAAAAACTGTTCTATTAATTTTTCGTTTGGCCTGGCGTTGAGCGCTTTCAGATAGGCGCGATCATGCGTCTTTATTTTTTCGCTTGTGAGCGTGAGGTACGCAGTTGTGGTGAAAGGGTGTACTGAAAAATATTCCATCAACCGGATACGGTTCATCAACCAAATGATAAGCTGATCGGCTTTAGCCGCTCGTTCCTTTGATCTATCGATCAGTATGGGTAATTGGGCATACAGAATTTCCGTCGCGTTCTTCAGCTTATCCAAAAAATAAGCGGCAGCTTGTGGGCTTCGTTCGGCTTTTAGTTGCCGGTTGAATTTTTCGGCAACACTCAACAGGTCAGCATTGACATCCGGCAGTATGACTTCAAATCCTCTAAGCCTGGTTTGCAAGGGCCGGAAATTAAATAACTCGCTGAGCAGGTATTGCGCATATTGTTCCCTGTCGCGTTCAAGGCTTCGGGCATCTGTCCCGATGGATGCTGCCTTTTCGTTAAAACGGGTAACCGTTGGGTCGCCAATGATGTTGTGCGCAGCGATGGGATTACGCAGCACCATGCCCGACAACGAACGACAGCGGCTCAGGGCTACGTAGACTTGCCCATGCGCAAAAGACTCAGAAACGTCGATGATCGCTTTATCAAATGTGAGCCCCTGGCTTTTGTGAATGGTAATGGCCCAGGCCAGTTTTAATGGGATTTGGGCGAAACTGCCGGCATTGGTTTCGGTGATATCCTGCTCCGCCATTTCGTATTTAACATTCGACCACTCCAGGGCCTGTACGGCAATTTCCCTTTCGCTCCCACATTGTACATAAACGGTATCGCTTTCCATGCGGGTAACCGTACCTATCTTACCATTGTAATAGCGTTTTTCGGCGGAGGTATCATTCTTCACAAACATCACCTGTGCGCCCATCTTGAGTTTCAATTCACTCTCTGTAGGATAGCCATCTTTAGGGAAATCCCCGCGGATAGTCGCCTTAAACTCGTATTCCTTCCCTTCGAGCCTGGCAATAAATTCGTTATTGATCTGCTGGGCAATACTGTTATGCGTGGTAAGCGTAATATACGGGTCATCGGCGGCAGGTTTGAAATCGGGCAGATAACGATCATTTAATAGGCTTAAACTTTCTGCGCTAATGGTTTGATTACGTACCTCGTTCAAAACATCGACGAAAGCCTGTTCCTTTTGCCGGTACACATGGTCGAGCTCTATCCGCACATAAGGCGCCTTTTGCAGAACAAGGCTGCTAAAGAAATAAGGACTTGCATAATATGGCCTTAAGAGCATCCATTCTTCGTCGCGGATGATTGGGCTTAACTGCGAAAGATCGCCGATGAGTAAAAGCTGTACGCCACCAAAAGGGTAATTGGTATCTTTAATATTGCGTAAAATGAGATCGATCTGATCCAGCACATCAGGCCTGACCATACTGATCTCATCGATGATCAGCAGTTCGAGATTGAGCAACAGGTCTTTCTTTTCAGGGCTGTAATGCTGCTCCGGCCGTTCAGTACCACCGGGGATCATGGGGCCGAAAGGCATCTGGAAAAAGGAATGGATCGTCATGCCACCGGCATTGATAGCCGCTACGCCTGTGGGCGCCACAATGGCCAGTTTTTTTTTGGTTTCCCGCTTTATCCGCTGCAAAAAGGTTGTTTTCCCTGTGCCCGCTTTGCCCGTCAAAAAAACTAAGGTATTGGTGCTTTCCAAATAATCATAAGCCAGTTGCATCGCCTGGTTGAGTTCGCTCATCTTACCTGCAATGTTAATATAATCATCTAAAATTCCTGCCTTTATAAAACACCTCTTTCCTGGCTTTTTTATCCACAGGTGTATTTCGTTCATTAGATACCGGTTTGGTCGTTTCATCACCACGTGCCATATCTGAGGCAAGGCCATTTAATAACCCGGTCAGGTTAAAGCAGCGCTGCACTACCAGGTGAATCACTTCGCCCTCTATCTGCACTTTCCCCTCGGCCATTAGCAAACGCGATTGAACGATTTCCTTCCGGTAAGTGTTGAAGAGTTTTTCCCAAACCACCAGGTTTGCATTACCACTTTCGTCTTCCAGCGTCATAAAAAGTACACCTTTTGCGGTACCTGGCCGCTGCCTTACGGTGATCAGCCCAGCTACCCTAACCTGATCGCCATCTTTTAGTCGCTTCATGTCCGCTATAAGCAGCGCCCTCATTAACTCTAGTTTTTGCCTAACCAAAGCTACGGGGTGCTTTTTTAACGATAGGCCTGTGCTGGCATAGTCCTGCACTACGTGTTCACCTTGTGTCATCAAAGGTAAAGCGACTTGTGTTTCCGGTTCGGGCTTTCCTTCAAACAAAGCAACCGGTTTATCTGCAAGAGCGCTAACCTGCCAGAGCGCCTGCCGACGGTCTAAACCCATTGAACGGAACGCATCCGCATCGGCTAGTTTTTCAAGCGCTGCTAACTGCACCGGTATCTGATCAATGCGGGTATAAGCCGTTTTTCTCCCAGCGATCAGCTCCGCAATATCGTCTTCACGCAAGCCTTTAACTTGCCTGAAACCCAGCCTTACCGTACCGGGCACCTCAATGCTATTGTCCCATTCCGAAAAGTTAACATCTACCTCTAACACTTTCACCTGATGGTCCCGGGCATCGATCACGATCTGGGCCGGTTGATAAAAGCCCATGGGCTGACTGTTGAGCAAGGCTGCACAAAACACATCCGGGTAATGATATTTGAGCCAGGAAGAAATGTATACCAGATGCGCAAAGGAAGCGGCATGGCTTTCGGGAAAACCATAGCTGCCAAAGCCTTCCAGTTGTTTAAAAATCCGGGCGGCAAATTGTTCCTGATAACCTTTGGCTACCATGCCATCGATCAGTTTCTTTCGAAAATTGCTCACCAGGCCTTTGGCCTTAAAGGTGGCCATACTCCGCCGCAGCTCATCGGCCTCACCCGGTGTAAAGCCTGCCGCTACAATCGCTATCTCCATGGCCTGTTCCTGGAAAAGCGGGACACCTAAAGTGCGGCCTAAAATTTCCTCCAGTTCTTTAGAAGGGTATTCGATGGGATCTATGAGATCTCGTCTCCTCAAATAAGGGTGAACCATATCCCCTTGTATCGGGCCGGGGCGAACGATAGCTACTTCGATCACCAGGTCGTAAAAGCATTTGGGCCGCAAACGTGGCAACATTGACATTTGCGCCCGGCTCTCGATCTGGAACACACCTATAGTATCGGCATGGCTGATCATTTCGTACACTTTCGGATCATCTTGCGGAACATTGGCCAAGGTGAGATCCAAATTATAATGTTGTTTCGCCAGTGTGAAAGCTTTCCGGATCATAGTCAGCATTCCCAGCCCCAATACATCCACTTTCAAAATCCCCAGAGCTTCCAGATCATCCTTATTCCATTCCAGTTGGGTTCGTTCTTCCATCCGGGCGTTCATTACCGGGCAAAGGTCGGACAGTAAACCATCCGTGATGACAAAACCGCCGGTATGCTGCCCTAATTGACGCGGAAAGCCCATGAGGAGCGTAGTTAATTCCAATACCTTAAAAATGAGCGGGTCTTCAATATTCAAACCCTGTTCACGTAAGCGTTTTTCGTCAAACCCTTCTTCGCTAAAATCCCAGATCGTGGCGCCGATCCTCTTGATCGTATCTTCCGAAAGCCCCATGGCTTTCCCAACATCGCGGATAGCGCCACGGTGCCGTTCCTGGGTCACCGTAGCTACAATAGCTGCCCGTTCCCTGCCGTAATCGGCATAGATATACTGAATGATCTCTTCCCGTCGCTCATGTTCAAAATCCACGTCGATATCGGGCCACTCATCCCGCGCATCCGACATAAACCGTGAAAACAGCAGCCGCGATTTCATCGGGTCGACAGCGGTAATGGCCAGGCAATAACAAACTGTGGAGTTGGCGGCAGAGCCCCGTCCCTGATACAGAATACCCAATTCTTCGGCCTTACGGGTATACTTATGAACGCGCAGAAAATAAGGAGCCAGCTTACGCTTCTCTAAAAATTCCAGTTCAAAATGGATCTGGTCTTTTACTTTTTTAGGCACGTTTTCCCCATATCGTTTACGCGCACCATCCCAGGTAAACTTGGTTAATCGTTCCATGGGTTCCATGCCATCAACAATGGCTTCTTCGGGCTCGATATATTTAAGCGTATCCAATGAGAATTTGCAAGCATCGGCAATGCGGAAAGTATTTTCAATTGCTTCGGGATAGGCGCGGAATAATCGGTGCAATTCTTCCACGGGCTTTAAATAACGTTCGGCGTTGCCATGCAACCTGAATCCGGCAGCATGGATGGTACACTTTTCGCGGATGCAGGTAAGCACATCCTGCAGTTCCCGGCGGGTAATCTCGTGGTAATGCACATCGCCCGTAGCTACCATCGGTACACCCAACTGCGCCAGCCTGAAAAGCCGCTTGGCATCATCGCCAGTGTAAGAACGGATGGCCGCTATATATAGAGATGAGCCAAAAATGGATTTATACTCCGCCATTGCTGCTTTGAAATCCGTATCAAAATCAAAGCGGTTATTCAACGAATCGGGCGGAACGGCAATAAATATCATTCCTTCGCAATGTGAATAAACATCAGCCCGGTATAAATGGCATTCGCCTTTTTCTGCCCGCAGGTTACCCAAGGTGAGCAAAGCCGATAAGCGTCCGTAAGCCTCTCTATCGGTAGGATAGGCCAGCAAGCTCGGCCCGTCGAGCAAATCCAAACGGCAGGCCGGGATAAATTTTAAATTGAATTTTTTAGCTACGATATGAGCCCTTACAATGCCGGCGAGGCTATTACGGTCGGTAATGGCTATGGCATCATAACCCAAAGTTGCTGCATGCTCTGCCAGCTCTTCAGGATGAGAACCACCCCGCAGGAAACTGAAATTGGATGTAACCTGTAGCTCTGCGTATTTCATGCAAAAAAACCATGTAAAAACCATTCCGGCTCATTATCAAAATGCCCCGAACGAAACAACCAGTAACGCTGGCCCTGTTCATCTTCAACTGCGTAATAATCGCGGTGCGTGGTACCTTTATCCTGCCACCATTCGCGCTCGATGCGTTCGGGGCCATCGGCTTTGGTTACCACATGTCGTTTACCGTGATAGGTAAATACCTTCGGCGGGTAATCGGGTAAAAGCGCCATCACATCGATCGCTTCCGGGCGCACCAGCAGTCTGATCGGCCTCGGCCTATCTGTACGCCAGTTGGTTTCGGGAGCTTCTGATAAAGAAACAGCCGGGCGGATGGAACGTTCGGGCCAGTAATTTTCGGAAGGAAGATAACGCCGGATGCGTTCGGGGCCAACTTTGGTAGCGATGCGATCAAGCAGTTCGGCTAAAGCGGTATCCGCTAAACCAGGCTTACCGGCCCAGAGTTTTTCCTGAATAGGGTCGATATCTTCTACTTTAGGCGCTTCGAGTACAAATAGTTCTATCCCTAAGGCCGGTTCGATCCGGGTGATCTGCAAGCCGAAAAGTCTAGATAAATGCGATACGCTGTGTGACCCCTTTGTGGTACTGATGAATGCCTGTACCAATTTGCCATCTACCCGGTAACATTTCAAAACGGCTTTACGCAAACCTTTGCCTTCGTTCTGTAAACGCAGACAAAGGTGTTCTAATAATTTTTGGATAGCTATTTCGATACCCGTTGCGGTACAAACCGGTTCGAGGCAAGGCAGCCGCTCCGCAAAAGGCACAGGCGCCACCAAGGGCACCAATACCTCGTCTTCTATAGCCAAAGCCTGCCCGAGTCGTAACAATAAACCCTCGCCAAAACGCCGACGCAATTCGCGCCGGGGCATTTGCATAAAGCTGCCAATGGTACGCAGGCCCAGTTTATGTAAACGCTCCAAAACCATTGGCTCCAATCGCAATGCTGCCGATGGTAAAGGCATTAATGCTTCTGTCTCCGCTCCTGACGCTATAATTGGCGATACCTTACCGAAACGAGCCACGGCCCAGGCCGCACCCGGACTATCGGCAATAGCCGCACGGGTATCATAGCCCA
>Ga0209026_1000386_pt1 | contig 40046 bp, 38 predicted proteins | sample AraplaCL_Col_mCL_FD_184262 | JGI IMG/M metagenome (GOLD analysis project Ga0209026, IMG submission 184262) | Arabidopsis root microbial communities from the University of North Carolina, USA - plate scrape CL_Col_mCL (SPAdes) (version 2) | ecosystem: Host-associated > Plants > Roots >... | reverse complement strand
GTGATGTCGCCAGAAGCGTGCACGGCCGTGGATGCCGTTATAGTATAAGTTATGGTGTTGTTGCCAGGCTTACAAAAAGCTATGTTTGCGGTTGTTAAGCCGCTTACGCAAACAGGCGTACCTACGGGTGTCTGAGACCCGCAATTAACCGTATAAAAGTTAGATGCCGCTAACTGCCCTGAGGAAATATTTAACAGGTCGGAGCCGGGATTTAACGTCACTACAAAAACAACGCAACTGTTATCTCCGCAATAGCTTCCATTTCTGCTCGAACTGATTGTTACGGACGTGTCGGCAGAGCCCGATAGATTAACCGGAATAATGATCTGGCTGAATCCTTTATCGAGAAAGATAAATAGCAATAAAAAGAAAACGAGTAATTTTCTTTTCATAAAACCACCAGTTTATTAGTTAATAGAAAAGAGCTGTCGACCGGATTGTTGCTTTCGCTCTTTGTAACAAATATCAAAGTCTTTTTTAATTTCTTTATACGAAAATCAGGAAATTTAGTTTCGGAAGAGAAGAATTAAAGTAAGAACTTAATTATTGACCACTCGACATACCTGGAATAGTTTTTTGAAGCAAAATATTATAAGAATCTGTCTCGCTATATTCTCACACCTCAACAGCACGGCAAACACTTAAAAAGTTAGAGATTTGCCGCTTTACTGCTTATAGCGCAGATACAGAGAGTCACTTAATGACTTTTTTGTTGGCCAAAAAATCTGGGTACTGCGCTAAAATCCGGCTCGTTAATTTGTTGGACTAATCAATGGCCACGGAGGTTTAGTTCGATAATGCGTACAGGAGCCAGATGGCCAGCGCCCCGGTCAGGGTATTGAGAAAATTTACCAGGTTATTGCCTATCCAGCCCTTTCGCTCCAGGCAAGCACCCAGCACCGAATCCGCCAGATTACCTATCGTGCCCGCCACTATGATCCAAAATACCGGCCAGCCCCAGCTATGCCCACAGGCGTAAACCAGCGCAATAAGCCCAGCCCCGATAACGCCTATCGCGGTACCTTCCAGGCTTATCACTCCGTCCAACCCGCGCTGGTCGGGTTTAAAACTGAGAATATGATAGAACCTGCGCCCATAAAGCGTCCCCAACTCCGAGGATAAGGTATCGGCCGCCGCCGCTGCCAGGCTACCTGCCATCATCAACTGCAGTATCGGAGATAAACCGGGGTTCAACCAGATAACGCCACCTAACATCGCAGCTACCCCACCATTGGCCAATACCTGTCCTGGTGTTCTCCTTCCCGAGTGTCGTTCTTCCGTCCCAATTAAAATTTTTTGTTGGTATTGCCAGCCTGTTGCCCACGAACCCGCGACAAAAAACGACGCCAGCATTGCGATACCCGTATAGCCTCCGCCCCGGTAGATCAGCACAGCCACAAGCAAACCCGTAAGCGCGGCCGTGAGGCTAAGTTTGCCTGTTTTGAAACTGAGCAATGCGCCACAGGCTAACACAGTATAACAAATAAGGTCGCTCTTTAGCATGTTATGATATCATGTTTTTGTTCCCGATAGATAAAAACGGTAAAATCTTCGTCTGCATAACCGTCGGTAAATACAACCCGGTTCGATAAGGAGCGGCAATGATCCAGGATAAGTTCCGGTGGGTAAGCAACCAGCAATCCGTTTGTAGCAATGGAGCGTAACAGGTTAAAACCCAGGCCCAGCCTACAATGGTTGTATAACAAGGTAATGGCGTTAAAAATGAAGCCAGGATCATCGCTGCCATAATTTAATGAGCCGCTGGCCAGTACATAATCTGCAACCGGCAAGTCGCCACTCAAAAAACTCCGTGAAATAAAATTGACATTGGCCAGATGCCCATACCTGGAAATAGCCACATCTACCAGTTCGGGTATTTGTTCTACGCCACAATAGGAAGAAAAGCTTGGATAACGTCTGCTCAAAAATGGGAGAAGGTCTCCGTAACCGCACCCGGCATCGAGCACCGAATGGCCGTTCAGGTCGGCAATGCCGGCTAATAAGGCAAAACGTGTCTGCTGATCAGCGCTTTTCAACCATCCCAGCGCCCGGCTACTGTCCGCGCCAAATTCTGAGATCATATCTCGGTGGTATCGGAAGATCAGAGAAGAATCGTTAAGGGAGTTCATCTGGCTAAAGATATGCGATATAAACAAAATTTATTAGGAAACACCTTGCAGAACCCATAGGTAATCGTTAATTTCAGCGACCGAGCCGCCTATAGCGCCGCCATACCTGATACCATTTTTTATTATTGGGATAGTTCCGGTGAGATGTGCGGTTGTTAAAAAATATTGCGACCAGCAACAATATGCACGCGCCCGACAATACCGGACTTAACACGTACATATAGCCAAGTGCTTTAATTTTAGGTGTACCTATGTTAGCGATCAACGCGGTGGCGCCGCCCGGGGGATGCAATGTTTTGGTGATCTGCATTAATACAATGGCAATAGAAACGGAGAGCGCCGACGAAAGCCATATCTGGTCCGGGAACAGCTTATACATGGTTACCCCAACAAACGCGCATATTACGTGGCCCCCAATTAAATTGCGTGGTTGCGCCAGCGGGCTATTGATAATACCATAGATCAAAACTGAGGACGCTCCGAAAGAGCCGATCAAAAACAAATTGTCGGCAGAATCAAATTGTTTGCTTTGTAACCAACCAATTAAGCCAATACCGGCAAACGACCCTAAAAATGTCCAGAAATGTTCTTTGTAATCAACCAGTGTTTCCTTGTATAATATATAACGCGCAGCCCGGGTATGTCTCTGTATCTGTTTTCTCATACGGCTGCAAAAGTAGTTATTCTATCTGTTTTGTATAATGGATTGCTATTGTAAGTAAATGTTTATCACAGTTGTTTTCGATCATTTGTATGGGAAACAAACCTTACTCGTTTGCGTGCCGATTTTTCCATTCGACTATTTTAAACCCGGTAGCTATTGAATCTTTATTTAAACCGATAGCTAAATATTTGCCTGATTTAGGATCGAGATAACCATAATTGACCACAATATCATAACGTAAGCTGTCCCCGACATCATAATTTCCCGGCTCTCCAAGTAAATCAATCAATTGATGATAATTAAGTCCTTTTATCTGACGGTACTGAACCAGATCAGATAACATATCTTCGCGATAAGGATATAAATTAAAGTCGTACATCGAATCCCAAAGCGGCTTGCTGAACTTTATTTTATTAGATATACGGCCACCGTTACATCCCAACCATAAAAAACAGGCTATTAAGATTACAATGCGGAATGGCCATCTGAATTTCATAAAATAAATGTTACAACCACCTGATCGCCAGATACCGGCAAGGCACATCTTTGGCGTTACTGATACCGTGTAACTCGTTGCTGTTGGCTAAATAAATATCGCCTGCAGTGGCTTGATAGGTTTTACCATTAATGGTCATCTCGGTATCGCCTTCAAGCACAATGATCATTTCGGTATCAGGATGCGTATGTGGTGCATGGCTCGGGCCTTTAGCTTTCAGTTCGGTAATATGCATTTCGAGCTTGCTGAGCATAGCTGTGGGCCGCTCAAAATATTTGATCCCGCCGCCTTTGGCCGTGGGGACATATTTCAACGAATCGGCATTGAGCATTGCCGGTCCGCCGGCTTTTGCCGAGCGTTCCATATCCATTTTATTTTTTGCGCGGAACATGAGCACATAATAAGTGAGTGGCCCATCGCCCACGTTTTGTATGGCCTGCATCTCGTGCGGAGGGATAAGGATAATACTCCCCTTACCTAAAACCTTGCTGTTGGCGCCCATGGTAAATTTCAGGGCACCTTCTTTAATAAATATCAGCTCTTCAATATCCGTTTGCGCATGCGGCGGTTTGGATATTGCACCTTTATACTGTGTGGTGGCGTGCATCTCAAAATAATCGAATTCGGCGGTGGTGCCCTCCACAATCTTGCGGCCTTCACGGTCAATGCTTTTTACTACCGGGAGATCCGCCCAATGGTACACGCCCGATGGAACTGGTTTTAATTGAGCCATAGATTGAAAATAAGCAAAAACAAAAACAAACAGGATTATTCTTCTCATGGTTTAGAAATGATATCTAAAATAAGGATATTTTGGTTACTTATTCAGCAATAAATAATTCGGCATTTTGATACCGCTCGTAGTAGATAAAGCCCTGATCGCAAAAAAAAAGCCCGTTAGATATTTTAACGGGCTTTCTGATGATTGAAACGGAACGGTATATGTATAAATCTGATTAGTTTTTTAAAGTAGTTGGTACAATACCCGAACCTACCGGGAACTCAGCTTCAATTTCACTAATTGCTGATGTTTTAGTAAGAGTAATGGTTTGCTGGCTGCGTGCCTTTACCCATTTACCCAGGCGTGGATTATACACTCCACCAAGCTTGTAAAAAAATCCGGCATCAGCAGGAGTAGTGTACAATAAAGCCATGGTATTACCGCCTTGCCTGTAATAAGGCTGCGGCTGTAAAGTGATTGGGTTCACATCATCGTAAAAGTCGGTATTGGTTATTTTGTAACCTACAGCCGGTGGGCCGGGCGAATACAGCGAACCACCTGTTGATACAAACAACACATCAATAGGCTCGGTATCTTTAGTAACATTTGTGCCCGCAAAAACAGCCATACCAAAAGCATTACCGCTGTTTGCGAAGAAACCCCCATTGCGGATGCCAAAACCGTCGCCATCTTGAGTAGTATAATTGAAGGCGCGTATCCAGTTTGATGATGCCATGCTTGTAGAACCCGAGCCGTTAATAGTTTTGCCCGATCCGCCCACATAAAAATACGTGCCTTTAGCGGCAGTGCCACTGGTTAAGTTAAACTTAAACGTGCGGAACGTAGTTGCCGGGTTTGATCCCACGGCCACCGAACCGCCACCTGTGGCCCAGCCGTTTGTTGGATAACCCGATGGGGTAGAGGCGCCTGCATTATTGGTAACAACTACCGAAAATGGTGTGTCCCCGAAATTGATATCGCGTGTAGCTAAAAGCTGTATATACTCATAGTTGGCATCGCTGCCTATTACGTCATTAATAAACCCGCTGATCACTATTGGCGTAACATTTAAAGTCGAACTTAATATTTGCACATCGTCCCCTGTGCGCATGCGTACCTGTGGCACTAATGAATCGCCTGCGGCGGGTTTGTTGAATACGATGCCATAAAAATTTGCGCTTACCGGCAGCGAATGGCTGGCAAAGGTTGCTGTAGCTTCGGTGTGCAGGGTAATGTTGTCAAAACCATCGTTAACCGTTTTATCGCCAGAGAATACATCTGTTGGTGCGGGTAGCGGGTCAAACCCACCTTTTACTATGGCTACCAGTACACTTTCGTACGATGCGGGGTTTTTCAAGATAGCGCTGCTGGTTGCCTGCACTACCGTTACCGGGTTACCGCCCGATATTTTGGATACTGCCGTTGGTGGTACGCCTGTAATTTGCAAAATGCCATTAACCCGTTTTAACGTACCGCCTACCAGCTCAACTGTCAACGAATCGCCGGGTACGTATTTTGCGGCTTCGGTGCCAAGCGCGATCGATATACCACGGTATACTCCCAAACGGCGGTGATCTTGTATTACCAATAAGCCGGCGGGCATATTGCCTCCTGTAAAATCAGAAACTACCACACCCGATATGGCATGAGAGCCCAGCATGCTTTGCTCGTTAAGAGCGACATCACTACCTTTGTAAAGGCTCTTCAAGTCAATAATAGGGATAACCGGACTCACAACGCCGCCCGGGAAAGTGTTGTTCTTTTGACAACCCGACCACATGCCGGCCGCAAGCAGTAAAAGTAAAGTGTAAAATAGTGTCTTTTTCATGTTTTTAGTTTAATTAGAAAACTGGTGAGGTTTTAATTATGGTTTTTGCCACCAAACTTGTGTTTTAATTACATCTGGCCCTTGTGCGGCCACCGCATCTTTATAATTTGTTGGGTTAGCCGATTGTACATAAACCGGGTAATTTAAGCGCGCGGGCATTACACCGCCGTTGATAAGGCCTGGGCCTTTGGGCAAAATAGGGTGCCCCGTGCGGCGGTACTCAAACCACTGCTGAAAATCGGTCCAGAACATGGCGTAATATTTTTGTACATGTATGGCTTCCATCTTGGCATCCAGAGGCAGGGTGTCATCCCACACTAAACCGGCTGAAAGCTCGTATGATGCTAAAGTTACCGGAGCGGTAAAATAGGTGGGCAACCAGAATGTAATGGCATTTTGCACCGCGTTATCATAATAGGTTTTGGCGGTACCTGTGCTGATATAACCTTTTACAGCGGCTTCGGCCAGGATGAACTGTAGTTCCGCATAGTTCATGATGTTGCCCGATAGCGGCTCGCTTTCATAACTTTTACCGTTCGGGCCGTTAGCTGTTGAGTAGAAATAAGATTTTGTTGTAGGGGCGGTACCGGCTACGTAGCCACTTGGAACACCTACATAGCTACCGCTTGATGTGGCGATCGACCATACACCGCCAGTTGAACCATTAAAAAGAGTGAATAAACGCGGATCCGTCCAGCGGGTTAGGTTGTCGATAAAGAAAGACGCCATGGCCGGCGTGCGCCAATCCTGCTCGCGCACGTTACCGATGAACGGCGATGTAAGGTAAGAAACCCCTGTCCAGCGTAAAACGGCAGCATCGGTATTGCTGGTCATGATGGGATAGCTCGCGGCATTATTATCAATAATATCTTTGATCTTCGCCACAACCTGGTCGTGCACTTCTGCTTTACCCGAAAGGCGTAACAGTAAACGCAGGTATAGGGAGTTGCCAAATTTGCGCCATTCTGCCGCGTTACCGTTAAAAACAGGATCACTTGCAGCAACTACATTGGCTGAGCCCGTAAGCAGTTTGTTTGCGTTTTCGAGTTGGGTAAAAATATCCAGATAGATATCTTTTTGCCTGTCAAAAGCCGGTTCGAATATACCGGCTTTAGCCTGGTTCGATTGAAAATAAGGTGCATCGCCAAAAGTATCGGTGATCAACGAGTACACCCACGATTGGCATATCAGCGATATCCCCTGGTAAGTAGTGCTAAATGCGGCGGGTTTAGTAGCCTGAATATAAACATCCTTAAAGTTGGTTAATTGCTGGTACCAGCTGTTCCAGGGGTAATCGGCCTGGTTGGCCCTTACATCGTACCTAAAAACAGCGCCCTCGCCATCGGTTTCGGTAACGGTGGTTTGCATCAACTCGTTGCTAAAAGTACGGGCGCGGAGCATGTTTGCACTTACGGTAGCAATCAGCGCGGGGCCGAGTAGTTGTTGTGGTGTAGCGGTTGGCGATGTGTCAGGATCGGTATTGATCTGCTCGAAGTTCTTTTTGCACGATGTCTGAACTACCGTCAGCAGCATCAGTGTGCAAACTATTTTATAGATGTGCTTTTTCATTATTGTCATTTTTAAAATTAGAATGAGATGATCAGGTTAGCGCCCAGTGTGCGGGTAGAAGGGAATTGACCTATTTCAAACCCCTGTGTAATATCAGAGCCATTCAGCGTACCAAATTCCGGATCAAATCCAGGCCATTTGGTCCAGATGAACAGGTCGCGGCCGTATACACCGATTGTAGCACGTTGTATATCTAATCTGCCGGTTATTTTTAATGGTAGGGTATAGTCAAGGCGTGCCTCGCGAAGTTTGATAAAGTTGGTGCTATAAGTTGCGCCTTCAGCACTGAACGAGCCATAAGCGTGCTGATAGTACTGATCAATGTCGGTAGCAATAACAGTGTTTGGACTGTAAGTGCCGTTTGCGTTGCGCACTACACCGTTGCCTATGATGCCGCTATATCTTCCCGGAAGGGTATTGGTAGTTTTACCTTGCTCGGCCAGTTTGTAAGCGGTTAAAGAGTACGCAACTGCACCATATTGCGCATCAAATAAAATGTTCAAATGGAATTGTTTGTAAGTAAAATCGTTGCTGATGCCCATTTTCCATTTAGGTTGGGTATTGCCCAGATATATTGGGTTAGCGGTAGTTAAAGCTGTACCCACAGCTTGTACAGCGGGGTCGGTGTTAAAAACAACCTGCCCATCCGGCGAACGCTGGTATCCGATCCCATACAGGTCGCCCATACTGCCGCCTACTTTGGCAACTAACTGGCCTTGTGCAACAGGGCCGTTTTGCAGCACAACCGAACTATCAGGTAGTTCAAGTATTTTGTTCCGGTTAGCCGAGAAAGTATAGTTTAAATTCCAGTTAAATGAGCGGGTTTTTACCGGCTGGCCTGTAACAGTAAGCTCGATGCCTTTATTGCTTACCTTACCGGCATTGAACACGGCGCGGCCCACGCCCGATGAATTATCAACTATCCGGTTAAGGATCTGGTTGCGGGTATCGCCGGTATATAATGCAAGATCAAACCCAAGGCGGTTATCAAAAAATCTTATGTCAGAGCCAAGCTCGTAAGTGGTTGTGCTCAATGGCTCAAGGTTAACGTTTGCTAAAAGTGTCGGGTTTGACAAGCCGCCCGGATAGGTTAGCGATTTATCATAAGTATAGGCCGTTAAATAAGCGGTGGTTCCGCCACTGCCGACACCCGATGCCGAGAATCGGATTTTTGCATAGCTGATCGGTTTAGGTAGTTTGAATGCATCTGAAACAATAAAGCTGGCGCTTGCCGAAGGAAAAAAGAATCCCACTTTATCTGTACGGGCAGGGGTAGCCAGAGTACTGTTCCAATCCTGACGACCGGTTAGGTCAATGTATAACAGGTCCTTATAACCGGCAGTTATCAACCCATAAAAGCTATTGATTTCGTAAAGGCTTGAATTAGGCGCCGCAACAATTACACCGGCACTGTTGGCCATGGTGTAAACACCAGGATAGATGAGCGAGTCGGCGCGGTTCTCGTCTTCGCGGAAGGTGTTTCTTAACGTACTGCCACCACCGGTAACCGTTAAACTAATATCTCTGAATTTTTTATTGTAGCGCAGCAAGAAGTCGGCACTAACTTCCTGCGAAAAGATATTTTGCGTCCGGAAAGATCCTTTGGGGTACTTAGTACCTGCATCATAGGGGCGTTGCTGTTCGCGGTGCTCGTACGACATGTCCATCGAGGTGCGCATCATCAGGCTCAGCTCTTTAGTGATACTGTATGTGGCCTGAACGGTGCCCGTAACCGCGTTGCGGTTCGATTTATTGATAAACTCGTACGATACCGCGTAGGGGTTTTCGGGAAACGAACTGTAAGGATATTCGATCACCCGGTCGGTTTGGCCTATTTTCCAGTAATTCTTCAACCAATCGATATCGGCGTTAGGTTGCCAAAAAATAAACCAGTACATAATGGCCTGGTTTCCATAACCGGCTCCGGGTAAATTATCGCTAAATTTATTCTGATAATTAACTTTTGAGCTGATAGTAAGCTTATCGCTGATCTTTGAGTTTACCGATAAGGCTACACTATTGCGACCGTAACCAGTATTGGGCACTATCCAGTTATTGCTTACGTTGGTTGCCGAGAAGCGTGCGGTGGTTTTATCCGAGCCTCCATCAACACTTATCGAATTAGTAAGTGTATTACTTGTATTAAAATAATCGTGTATCTTATTAGGGTAGGCAACCCATGGCGTGCGGGTTTTGCCTTGTGCCTGTGTAGTGGGGTCAAATTGATAAAACATTTGCCCATCGAATTTAGGACCATAGGCCGAACTTGTACCGCTGGTGCTCGCTCCGTCCGCGCTGGCGCCATAAGAGTAATAACTTGCGCCGGCGAGTCCTTGTCCGTATTGGTACTGGAAGTCGGGCCAGCGATTGATCTGTTCGATGCTCGCATTCGAATTAATGGTTACACCTACGCCTTTCTTTTTGGGGCTGCCCGATTTTGTGGTGATAATCACGGCTCCGTTGGCGCCACGTTCACCGTATAAGGCTGAGGCACCAGGGCCTTTAAGCACGGTAACGCTTTCGATATCCTGTGGGTTAATGTCACTCAGGCTGCTGCCATAATCGGCAGGCATATTATCACTACCGGTGCCATAAATGTTCTCGCCACTGATAGCCGTACGTTTACCACTCCCGCTGCTCATCACCACGCCATCCAATACGATCAGCGCCTGGTTATCGCCGGTCATATTATTTTCGCCGCGGAGGATGATCTTGTCTGATCCGGTGGGGCCGCCGTTTGATCTAACGAGATTTAAGCCGGCAACCTTGCCTGAAAGGGCATCTTCCCAATTGCTGGATACTGCATTGGTAAACTGCTCGCCTTTTAAAACGGTTTCGGCATAGCCCAACTGCCTCTCTTCCCTTTTTATACCCAAAGCTGTTACTACAACCTCGTTAAGTGAATTATTTGCCGGCGTTAAAGTAATGCTTACACCTGCCGTGCTGCCACCAAATGTTTTTTGCAGTGGAACGTAGCCAATCATGCTAAAATTAGCTGCTTCGCCTGCTGACAGCTGGATGTTAAACTTGCCGGTTGCGTTGGTAGTGCCTAAAAATTTTTTAGCGTTACTGGTAATGGTGACCGCTTCCATAGGCAGGTTATCGTCAGCTGCAGTAACTGTGCCGCTTACGATGATCAGCGTAAGTTTTTTGATCACAACGTTGCCGTTAATGTTCCTGATCCCGATACCGGCTTGTTGTAAAACAGTGCTCAGATCATCAAAGTTAGTGCTCGTTGACGATAGATTGATCTGTTTATCCATATCAACATCGGCATCAAAAGAGACCTTGTAGCCGGTGCTTTTTAGCTGCGCCACAATAGCAGATACAGTGACCTGTTTTTTGTTGAAAATAATCTGGTCGGGTAGCTTGTTTTGCGCCCAGATGCTTACCGCCAGCAAGAGCAGGGGAAAGGTAAGGCAAAGCTTTTTAAAAGTAATTTTTGTGTTCATGCTTTATTTTTAGAATAATACTATGGTGTGTGTATAAGGGTTTCGGTAGTGTATGCCGGTAGCGTAGCTTAAAGCTCGCAATACATTGTCAAGCCCGGTATCCTGCATTTCGCCGCTAAAACGTGCGTGCTTGCGCGCGGCCTGGTCAACAATAACTTTAACATTATACCAGCGTTGCAGCTTTTCGGCAATCTCGTCGGCATTGTTGTTTTTGAAGAATAAACTTTGGTTTTGTAGTGCCGCGGCATCGTGCTGCTCGACAGATTTAATAGCAATGTGTTTATTTGCAAATCGATATTCCAGTTGCTGCCCGGCTTTTAAAAAGGTAGTGTGGCCGTTGGTAATTATTCCGACCAAACCCGTGGCAACTTTTATTTCAGTGTTTCTGTCAGTACGAGAGTATATATTAAACGATGTACCTAATACAGCCACTCTAACACGATTGGCCGCATAAATTATAAATGGTTTTTGGGGATTGTGTTTTACATCAAAAAAAGCTTCACCACTTAGATCTACTTCACGGTTTTGAGTGCCATAACTTGCGTTATAGGTCAATTTCGAATTCGGTGTAAGGTAAGCTATCGAGCCATCCGGAAAGGTAACTTTGCCACGGGCATCAGCTGGTGTTTGCACCACAATCTGGCGGTTGGCATTTTGCCTGTTTTGACGCGTGTAAAACCACCCCAGAAGGCTCACTATGAGTAAGCTGGCCGCAATACCCATAAACCAGTAACCGTTATTGGGTTTTGTTTTGTTTGAGGTTTGCGGTTGGGCAAATATGCGGTCAAGCAAAAGCACCCATTGGTCGTGAATATCTTCTTGTTTTAATGGCTGCTGCAATTGCTCCCTGCGTTTTTGCAGGTATTGTAGCAAATATTGATTTTCAGCTTGTTCATTAATCCAGTTTGAAACCTCGCTGCCTTCGGAGGTGCTGCTTTCGTTATTGATGTACTTTAATAGGATTTCCCAGTTCACGCTTTATATTTTCAATAAAGAGTATCGTGAACCAGGTTTCCACCAAAAGAAATTATTAAGGTTGTATTAAAGTTATGTTAAGACCTAAAAAATGGTCAACATAATATTGATGAGAAGCAAACCGCCGGCAATAGTTGCTTTATCCAGGTTACTGTGGTTAATAGTATGGCTTAGTTGCTCAATAGCTTCGCGCATGTTGTATTCGATGTTTTTTTCGTTCACATCGAGCATTTGTGCTATCTCGTGGTTTTTTAGCCCCAGCAGACGTAGCTCTATCATTTCCCTGCGTTTGGGCGATAACGTATTGATGAGCTGCTCTACAATTTTGATGGATTGCTTTGCGGCGAAACGCTCAAACGGGTTATAACTATCGGTGGGGATATTAAACAGGTCATCGGGCAGCTGCGATGTTTGATTTTGCAGGTTGATAGCCTTTAGGGCACCGTTACGTGCTGCCCTGAAGAGGTACGGTTTGATGTTTTCTATCTGAAGTTTTTCGCGTTGCTGCCAAATATTGAGGAACAAGTCGGCTATGACATCTTTAGCCTGTGCCTCATCTTTAACCATCGAGTTTACGTATCTAAACAGCGGGGTGTAATTATCCTTAAATATGCTTTCAAACCTATCTAAGGTAATTTGTGGGGGCATATTTACTGTTTGCATAGTGAATACAAAATACGCCTAATGGTATTTAGTAATTAAAAAGTGCGTGTTAACTTATCGTTAATTAGCAAAGATGTTACGAATAATCAGTGTGGTATTTTAAATCAGTCATTGTAATATTGAACACAAAATATACCCGCTTAAACTTATCTTTATCGCGTATCATCATTTTACCATATGCCAGGTCAACAAATCAATGCTTCGGGTTTTAAATTCTTAAATCGTTTAAAAGAAAATAATAACCGCGATTGGTTTGCAGCACATAAAGATGATTTTCAAAAAGAGCAGAGCAATATAGAAGCTTTTGCGGGTGCGTTATTGCGGGAGTTGAATACGCATGATATTATCGAGACCACTTCAGGTAAGAAAAGCCTTTACCGGATCTATCGCGATACCCGCTTCTCAAACAATAAAACACCTTATAAAACACACTGGAGTGGTAGTTTCAAACGAGCTACCAAATACCGCCGTGGCGGGTACTATTTCCACATAGAGCCGGGCAACAGCTATATTGCCGGTGGTTTCTTCGGACCAAACCCAGCCGACCTGAAACTGATACGGAACGATATCGCTTTTGATGCAGCCCCATTGCGGGCCATCTTGAACAGCGAATCCTTTATCTCGACATTTGACGTCCTGCGCGGGGAACAGGTGAAAACTGCGCCCAAAGGTTTTTCTGCAGATCATGAGGCGATTGATCTGCTACGCTATAAACAGTTTTTGCTCGTCAAACACTTTACGGATGAAGAGGTTTTGAGTAAAGATTTTGTTGGATTGGCGGGAGAAGCTTATAGAAACATGCGGCCGTTTTTCGATTATATGAGCGAAGTACTAACTACCGATATTAATGGCCTGACTATTTGAAAAAGGAATTTGGTATATTGAGCCGTTAAAATGAACAGGAAATACTTTATCTCATCGTTAGTTACCGCCGGGGCCGCATTATCAACCACATCGGGCTGGGCCGCTGCTCCATCAGCAGCCGCGGGTAAAAAGAGCCATAAAATACCACCTTATTTAAAACCCGGGGATACCATCGGGATAACCAGCCCGGCGGGGTATATTAGTTTGCTGGAAATACAACCCGCCGTACAACTAATGGAAAGCTGGGGTTTTAAAATATTGGTTGGTGCGACTATAGGTAAAAAGGACTTTACTTATGGAGGTACTGATGATGAGCGAACCATAGACCTGCAGCAGATGCTGGACAACCCGGATATCAAAGCCATTATGTGCGCACGTGGAGGTTATGGCTTAGTAAGGATCATCGATCGCATCAACTTTAAACAATTTAAAAAACATCCTAAATGGGTTATTGGTTTCAGCGATATCACGGTACTACATTGCCATATTAATCGCCATTATGGTATCGCTACGTTGCATTCAAAAATGTGCAACAGCTTTCCAGACGATTGGGCAAAAGCCGAACCAATTCAAATCACTACTATAGAATCTATTAAACAAGCACTTATTGGCGAAGAATTAAAGTACACTGCGCCTGTGGCCGCTCAAAACCGTGTGGGCAGGGCAGAGGGACAATTAGTCGGCGGCAATTTAAGTATGGTAGCTACGCTTTCGGGTACACAGTCTGAGCTTGAAACCAAACATAAAATCCTGTTTCTGGAAGACACGGGCGAGTATTTATACAATATCGATCGGATGTTTTGGAACTTAAAGCGCGCAGGTAAGCTTGACAAACTTGCCGGACTGGTTATCGGCGGTTTTAAAATAAAGCCAGATGAACCCGGCGAGGAATTTGGCAAAACGGTTTACGACATTGTGATGGAAAAGGTGAGGGAATTTGATTACCCGGTTTGCTTTGATTTCCCGGTAGGGCATCAGCGGAGTAATTTTGCATTAAAATGTGGTATGCCCCATACTTTGGAAGTGGGGGCCGATGGCGGTACACTATTTTCGCTATAAGCAGCATTACTGCAATAGTGATGGGCGTCATTTCATTTGATGACCATCATCGTGGCTATGAATATCCGTATTGCTTAACTTTGCCGGCAGGTTTGATAAGTTCCGATCAATTATGCTGGACGAAAATTTCAATATCAAAGGTTTAACAGATCAACAGGTAGCTGATTCGCGAGAAAAGCACGGCAGCAACGAGCTCAATTATAAAAAAGAGAATAGCTTAATTGATGCTTTAAAAAGCCTGGCTAAAGAGCCAATGGTGGTATTGCTGTTGGTCGCCTCGGGTATTTATTTTATCAGCGGTAAAACAGGCGATGCGGTTTTTATGGCTTCGGCCATTGTATTGGTTGCGGGGATCTCTTTGTACCAGGACTCGCGGAGCAGGAACGCTTTGGAAAAGCTAAAAGACCTTACACAACCCAAATGTAAGGTGATACGCAACGGCGAAGTAGTTGAGATTAAAAGTGGCGAACTGGTTATCGGCGATAGCCTGATGGTGGAAGAGGGGATTTCTATTACCGCAGACGCGACGATCGTACACTCGAACGATTTTTCGGTGAATGAATCGATCCTCACGGGAGAGTCCTTGTCGGTTTATAAAGATGAGAAGCAGAGGGATGAAGGTTGCCTGATCTATCGGGGTACAACTGTTGCCAGTGGCCTGGCCATAGCAACGGTAACGGCAGTTGGTAACCAAACCAAACTAGGTCAGATCGGCAAAAGCCTGGAAAGCATAGCCGAAGAACAAACTCCATTGGAGGTACAGATAGGCAGTTTTGTAAAGTATATGGTTATCGTAGGCGCCATAGTTTTTATGGTGGTTTGGGCTATTAATTATGTGCATACTGGTAACGTATTGGACAGTTTACTAAAAGCACTAACTCTGGCCATGAGCATTTTACCGGAGGAAATACCTGTTGCCTTTACCACCTTTATGGCACTTGGTGCCTGGCGCTTAATGAAGATGGGGGTTGTGGTAAAACAAATGAAAACCGTTGAAACCCTTGGAGGCGCCACTGTAATTTGCGTGGATAAAACCGGTACTATTACCGAGAATAAAATGAGTCTGGCTAAGTTGTATACCTTTTCATCGCAACAGATAACCAATGCGGATGATGCGTTGACCCATGATGATAAAGAGCTGATCAGGCTGGCCATGTGGGCCAGCGAACCGATTCCGTTCGACGCAATGGAAATGGCCCTGCACAAGGCTTACGCTGAGCATTTTGCTAAGGATGAAAGACCGGGCTACAAAATAATTCACGAATATCCGATAGCGGGCAAGCCACCTATGATGACCCACCTGTTTGAAAACAAAGCAGGAAAGCGCATTATCGCGGCGAAAGGCGCGCCCGAGGCTTTGATGAACTTATCTGGATTAACGGCACAACAAAAGGAGCAGGTTCAACAAGCGGTAAAGACTTTGGCTGTTGATGGGTATCGTTTGCTTGGAGTAGGCGAGGCTGAGTTTACCGGGAATAATTTCCCGGCTAAGCAACAGGATTTTAAGTTTAAATTTAAAGGTATAGTAGCCTTTTACGATCCTCCAAAAAAGAATATCGGGGCAGTATTACAAGAGTTTTATAAAGCTGGTATAGCAGTTAAAATTATAACCGGTGACAATCCCGACACAACTATGGCAATAGCAAAGCAGATAGGCTTTGTAGGCTATAATAAAACTTTAACTGGTGATGAGTTAATGGCCTTGAAAGATAACGATGTGGTGGGAAAAGCTGCAGCAACAAATGTATTTACACGTATGTTTCCGGAAGCTAAATTGAAGATCATTAATGCTTTAAAAGCCGATAATCAGATCGTGGCGATGACGGGCGATGGCGTTAACGACGGCCCTGCCTTAAAAGCCGCACATATTGGTATTGCTATGGGTAAAAAAGGAACCGAGATTGCCAAACAGGCGGCATCGCTCATATTGGTAGAAGACGACCTATCGAAGATGGTAGATGCCGTGGCAATGGGCAGGCGCATATATGCAAACCTGAAAAAAGCTATACAGTACATTATATCCATACATATACCCATCATCTTAACCGTTTTTTTGCCTTTGGCGCTGGGTTGGGTTTACCCCAATATTTTTTCGCCGGTACACGTTATTTTTTTAGAACTGATCATGGGGCCGACATGCTCTATTATCTATGAAAACGAGCCCATGGAAAAAAATACCATGTTACAAAAGCCGCGGCCATTTACCAATACTTTTTTCAATATCAGGGAGCTCATAACAAGTATAGTCCAGGGTTTGGTTATTACGGCTGGTTCTTTAATTATCTATCAGTACGCAGTTGGCAATGGCTTTAACGAATCGCTTACCCGTACTATGGTATTTGCTGTTTTGATATCGGCCAATATATTTCTTACGCTGGTTAACCGCTCGTTTTATTATCCTATACTTACCACGCTGCGCTATAAAAACAATATGATTTTGGGCATTATAGGGATCACCGTTACTTTGGTAACCTCACTATTATATGTGCCGTCTTTAAGCAGGTTCTTTGGTTTTGCACCTCTAAATTTATCTCAGTTATTGATCGTTATTGTAGTTGGCTTCACGTCTGTTATTTGGTACGAGATAGTGAAATATTTCAAAAGAAGACAGCATAAAGTATAATTGTTTTTCATCAATGGCTGTTATTTTAATTATTTGTTTCTCAGTAATTTAACAACGTGATGAATTGCTGAGGCAACCATCGCGGATTTTTCCCTGTTTGTGTGTTAATCCTCAGTGGGCTTATTATAAACCGTCCCACGGTATTGAGGTTATTCATTTACTATTAAAAATTTTTATGAAAAAATTTGTTATCGAAAGGGAACTTCCGGGCGCGGGAAAATTATCTGTTGAAGAATTGCAAGCCATTACACAAACTTCGTGCTCGGCTGTAAACGAAATGCGTAAACCTTATCATTGGGTACAGTCGTTTGTTACGGATAATAAGATATATTGTGTTCATATAGCCGAAAACGAACAAGTGATCCGCGAACATGCTGCCCTTGGCGGGTTTCCGGTAACTTCAATATCCGAAGTAAAAGCCGTGATCGATCCTTCGACCGGTAAGTAACCCATTCCGTTTTTTGTATTGATGTAAAAAACGTATTATTGAATACATTTATATGCCTGGCTGCACTAAACTTACAGGTAAATAAGCTAAGTAAATGAAGCGAATTCTACCTGCAATTGTTATATCTCAGTTTTTTTGTACGTCGTTGTGGTTTGCAGGAAATGCAGTTATGGCAGATATAGCCAGGCAACTACAGCTTGCACCTTCTTACCTGGCTTATCTTACAAGTGCCGTGCAGTTGGGTTTTATTACCGGAACACTCGTTTTTGCTATATTGAGTATAGCCGACAGGTTTTCGCCATCACGTGTATTTTTTATCTGTGCAGTTATCGCGGCCGCTATCAATCTGAGCATAGGTTTTGAAGGGATCAACTTATCGGGTTTGATTTTATGCCGGTTTTTAACAGGCTTTTTCCTGGCCGGTATTTACCCGGTTGGGATGAAGATCGCGTCCGATCATTATCAGCATGGGCTTGGTCGGTCCTTAGGCTTTTTGGTGGGTGCTTTAGTGCTGGGAACGTCTTTCCCACATTTCTTAAAAAGTATCATGGCCACATTGCCCTGGAAGTATGTAATTTATTCTACGTCCTTGCTTTCGACACTAGGCGGCTTAGCCATGTTTTTATTGGTACCCGATGGTCCGTACCGTAAATCGGGGCAAAAATTAAAGCTAAATGCCTTTATACAAAGCTTTCGCGATAAGCAGTTCAGGGCGGCTGCGTTGGGTTATTTTGGACATATGTGGGAGTTGTATGCTTTTTGGGTATTTGTGCCCGTAATATTAACGGCTTATAACAATCATTACCCGGCGGCGCATATTAACGTTCCGTTTATGTCCTTTCTCATCATTGTTGCAGGTAGCGTTTCCTGTGTTTTCAGCGGGATCATTTCACAAAATCTAGGCACAAAAAGAACGGCGACAATAGCGTTGTCCGCATCGTGTATTTGCTGTATAATTTCGCCATTATTATTATTTAATAGTTCGCAAGTGATGTTGCTCACGTTTTTGTTTGTTTGGAGCATGGCCGTTATTGCCGATTCGCCTTTGTTTTCAACCCTTGTTGCCCAAAATGCGCCTGCCACAGCAAAAGGCACTTCGCTTACCATTGTAAATTGTATAGGTTTTGGGATTACAATAATCAGCATACAGCTTATTAATGCTTTGCGTACCGATACGGATGCGCGATATATTTACGTGCTTTTAGCTGTGGGGCCGGTGCTGGGGCTCATTGCATTAGGTGGAAATAAAAGGAAGCAGGATATGATGAGTGCGAAGCAAGAATAATTAAACTAGTTTATAATAATGTGTTAAAGGCCGCAGGTTTAAAAACCTGTGGCCTTTTTTGCGTTGTATTGTGGATTATAAAACGCCGAAAAAAAACGATATAATATTTATATAATAAATATTATTTTTACATAAATATCCAATCTGTTAAATTTAAATTACAACTTAAACCTGATTAAAAATTATGAAAACCTTTTATCAATTCCTGACAATTGTGGCGCTTGGTGCGCTAATGTCGTCGTGTGGCGGCGGCGGAAGAACCGGAAGTGCAGATTCTACTTCAACGACACCCGATACTGCGGTACACATCCGTTATAACGTAAACAGCCCTAAAGGTTTGCTGGCGTTAGCAGCAATGGATAAGGCGTTGAAAATTATGCGCAATATAGATTGCTCCGACCCGACGAGCTGGTATTACCAGGGAGCCATACATTGGGTGCCCGATAGTATTCCAACAACCAACCCGCTTTGCCCAAGCTATACGCATAAAGCGCAGTTAAAACCTTCGTGGGATAATTGCACGCATTTTTTAGCAAACGGCGGTGCTGAGATTAACTTCCTGATATGGCATCGTTTGTATATCTATCATTTCGAAAATATTGTTCGTAAGCTCTCGGGCGATAAATCATTCGCATTACCTTATTGGGCCTACACTAACACTACCGATACAGTTGCTAACCGCACACTTAACCTGTTGTTGCGTACAAAAGGAAGCGGCTTGTATACAGCTTCGAGGTACGATAGCCTGAACCGGGGCTTTCCGCTAAGCGGGGCCATTATTCCTGCTTTAGACTTAACAGTGCTTAATCAAAATACCGACCTGGTTACCTACAGCAACCAGATAAATGCTGCTCCGCACGGCGCTATGCACAATTATATTGGTGCCGGTAACGATGAAACCTACATGATCTATAACGAAATATATCAAAAAGTATACGATGGTGGTTTAATGGCTAATGTACCGAGTGCCGGTTTCGACCCGGTGTTTTGGCTGCACCACTCTAATATCGACAGGATATGGCAGCAGTGGACAAACTCGGCTAACGGCCAGCGGATCACACTCGAAGATTTAAAGGCACACCCATTCCCTTACAATTTTTTTGATGAGAACGGGAAACCGGTTAGCTATACTCCCGAAGAGATCATTAAAATAATCTATAACCTAAACTACAGGTTTGACGATACACCAATGGGAACTACGCCAACCGAGGATGCCCAGAAGACAAAGCCATCGGTAATGTTATCGGCGGCTATACAAACCGATACGATTGTTAAAAAAGATGTTTCTAAAACCATTACCGGTAAATCATTAATATTTACAGTGCCTAATCAACATAAGCAGAATATCGCTTTGATGACCACCAAGAACTCGGCTGGTAAGCATAAAACGGTTATTGTTAAGTTAACGGTAACTGTTGCTAAAGAGCCGCGCGGTATATACCAGGTTTACATCAACCTGCCTAAAGGCACGGCACCGAATCCGAAAGGTAATTATTTTGCCGGCTTTATGACATTCTTTGGCGCATCTCATCATGCGGCCATGAATATGCCTGGTATGGAAAGCGAACCCGAAATGACATTTTATTTCGACCTTACCGATGAGTTTGCAAAAACAGCAGCGCTTAGCAAGGATAATTTAAGTGTATCTATCTTAAACAACAGTGGTAAGGGGCTCGGGAATTTTACCGTTAAAAGCATAACAGTCATAGTTAAATAGTACTGTTACATCCCAAAAAATAGTTATACAAAAACACGCCGGAAATTGCCGGCGTGCTTTTGTATTTATGAGATAGTTATTTTTTAAGCGGTAATATAGTATTTGGTGGGATAGGAGCATCCATCTGATATACCATAATATTGGCTACATTTTGCGCGATAGTATCGCTGTTATATTTTTTAACAAGGTACAAGGCTCCGTCTATGCCCGAGGTAATGCCCCCCGTGGTAACAAAAGGCCCGTCTTCTACATAACGCACATTCTTAATAAATTTTACTTTTTTCCAGGTTTTTTCGGCGTAAGCTATAGATAGGTAATGTGTAGTTGCCTTTTTACCGTTTAATAGTCCGGTGCTGGCCAGGCTGTATAAACCCACGCATACCGACATGATGGCTTTATTTTTAGCGCCCATCCTAGCAATAAAGTCGAGGTAAGACTGTTCTGCCGGTATCGATGCATCGGTACCATCATCCGATATTCGTCCGGGGATGACGACCAGGTCCGGATCGGGGCAGTTGGAAAAAGTGAATGATGGTTTTATGGTAACAGATCCATCTTCGCTGATAATATCTTTACCCTTATCGGCTACAGTGTATACATTGTAGGGTAAACCGGTAAAAGCGGGATCTTTTTTGTATCGGTTGGCATGCAAAAAAACATCTACAGGGCCATTCATATCTACCAGTTCAACGCCATCAAAAACCAGTACGGCAACATTCAGGTGATCTTTCATAATATAGTCAGGTTTAATGTGAGGGTGGAATTATAACACAATATTAACTGAGTTATTTAACAATAATATTAATTAAATATAAATATTATTTGCATAACTAATACCGTGAAAACACCGTTTTCAGGAGCGTTTTATTCCCGGAAAGGCAGGAAAAGAAGCTTTCCCTCATGGATAATATTAAAATGGCCTGTCGGTAGTTTTAAGCCAGTCATTCAAGGCTGTAACCTGCGACAAGTTTTCAGTGGCCCAGGCAGAAGTATCTGTTTTACTATTGGCCAAAATAATTGTATGCGTAAAAGCGGGCACGTTATTACTTTGAGCCAGCTTGTAAAAATAGGTCGAAAAAAAGTTATCGAAAAAAGCTTTATCGGTTTTCTTTTCGGATAGTTGCCCTGCTAAGGTAAAAATGCCTTTTAACTCATATTCCAGTAAACTAGCTCCGCTTAGTTTTTTTGATTGTCCCGATTGGGCGACTAATGATATACCTAAATTAAGCGCGCCAATCTCTTTATCCTGCTGTGGCGAAAACGCTATCGCAGTATTGCCTTTATTGTCTGTTAACACACCGCCCTGCATAATATGCTGTATATTTCCATAGGCTTCAGCAGCGCGCGGGCCGGTTGGTTCTAACAATAAAAAGCTGCAAAAGCCCAGCAAGGCATTTGTTCTTTTATTTTGGTGGAAAGTTACCAGCGCGTAAAGTCGTTGGCTACTGGCATTTTTTGGGTTATGTTTAATAGCCTCGATGGCGCTGTTTTCGGCCTCGGCATATTGTTTATTCCTAAAGTACGCTATACCCAGGTTGTAATAGATCTGCGGGTAATCGGGATTTATTTTAATGGCCTGGTTATAGGTTTCAATAGCTTTTTGCGATTGATTGTCTTCATCATAAATACTGGCGAGCAAGCTATAAGCCGTAACGCTTAAGGATGCGTTGCTCGATTTAATTACCTTTTGCAGGTGCGGGATGGCATCTTTAGGCTTTTTTGACGCGTAAAGGGAGAACGCAATCTCGTAATTGGCGTATTCGTTTTCCGGATCGGCTTTTAGCGCTTCATTAAATTTATCGATAGCTTCAGCATATTTACCCTGGTTATATAGTTCCACACCCTGTTTAATAAGATCGCTATTGTTGCTTTGGGCTATTGCCGAAAAGCAGCAATAACAACATACCACCACAATTAAGAATAGTTTGCGCGAGTTTTTCATATTTCAAAACTATTAACGTGAATAGGATTGCCTAGCTATCGGCTTACTCGCCACCACCATCCATCGGCCCGCTTTGGAATATTACCTGGAAGAAGTAGTAAATAATGCCTAACACGATAAAGACAATAATGATTACAGGAGCATAGATCATTAGTCCGAGCCATTTTAAAAACAGCCTTTGCCTTAAGTCTTTTAATATAACCAATGTTACGATGCCGGCCACCACCAAAACCGGGAATACAAATTCAAGGGCATTTAATTTACCCGTATCGTAGTAAATCCATTTTGCAGGGAATAATAAAATGGCAAAAATTATCACAATTGATGTGACCTTTTCGGCTCTGGTATATCTGTCTAAACCGTTAGTCTCCAAAATTTATTATTTGTATTTAGGGTGGCATTTTCCAAAGTCTAAAATTTGGAATAATAAAGCTTTCCTGCAAATTTTTTTATTGAGGATGGTTTTAGGGGGTGTCATTTTAATAATCTGCGTTAAAATGACATGGGCATCGCTTTTTAATTTAGTGTTAAGGTTTCAACAACATTAAAATTAGTTGAAAAGCCGCATACTATTTGTACCTTAGCTGTAATAATAGCTTATCGGGCCAGTATAAACCGGGCAATAATTTACTATAGCACATGAAGCACTTGTTAAAACCGGTGTTTATTTTCACTGTCTTTTTTGCATTTCAACTGCACCACCTATGCGCGCAGGATATACAATTAAGCCCCACCGAAGTTTACATTAACAGCGCGATTATAAAAGAAAACAGCGGCGATTATAAAGCAGCTATCGAAGATTGCAATAAAGCACTGAGTCGCGACTCGCTGAGTGCTATGGCTTATGTGGTGCGTGGGAAAGCTTATCACGATCTTGAACTTGATAAAGAAGCTATGGCGGATTATAACAAGGCTATCGCTATCGCTCCGCACAACGCCTCGTTTTATTTAAACCGTGGCGACGCCTACAAAAAGATGAAGCTTTACAATGAAGCAATAGTTGATTATAACAAGGCTATTGCTATCAGGGAACGTTATGTTGCTGCATACGTTAATCGCGCGAACGCAAAAAGCAGCCTGGAAATGTATAACGAGGCAATTGAAGATAACAACAAGGTAATTGAGCTTGATAGTAAAAACTTTACCGCCTACAATAACCGGGGATACGAAAAAATGAAGCTAGGCCGCTACGCTGATGCGCTGGCAGATTTTAACCGCTGTATCGAACTTAACCCTAATTACGAAAATGCCTATAATAATAAAGGTTCGATAGATTTATGGCAGGGCGAATATGGTGACGCTGTTAAAGAGTATACCAAAGCATTAGCCTTTTCGCCTAAATCGGCAAGGGCATATACCAATAAAGGCCTGGCCGAATTTAAAATGGGCAATTATAACGATGCGCTGACTGATTACAATACGGCTATCGATCTGGATGAGAATAATGCCTACGCTTATTTAAATATCGGCGAGTTGAAGCTAAGCCAGCGTGATTATAAAGGTGCTATAAAGGCTATCAATAAAGCAATTGCGATCGATTCGGCTGATGCGAGGGCCTACAATAGTTTGGGATTTGTTTATTTTAAATCGGGAAATTACAAACATGCCATTAGCTATTACAACAGAAGTTTGACAAAAGGCGGAACAAGCTACAAGCCCTATTATCAATATAGTAATGAAGCAATTTATGCTTTAAAGCAGCACACTAAGGCCGACTGTAATATAGTGCAATGGACAAGCCCGGTTGAAGATGTGAACAAGCTTTATAACGGTACCATGGAATTGAGCAAGCAACAGGTAACAGTGCGTGTTAAAATACTGTCGGCGCAGCCAATTAATAAGCAGAATATCCGATTTTTTATTAATAACCAGGCAGTTACGGATATTGGCAAAATTAGCGTTATTGCCACTGGTGATGCCCAGTTAAACACGGCCACCGGCGTTTACGAATATGAATATAAGGCGATAGTTCAAATACCTCCAGGCAAAAACACTATAAAAATAGCTTACGGTAAAAAGCATACCCCCGAATTGATTACTAACTACGTGACGTCCGTTAGCCAGGCGTCATTAAGTACAGTTAATTAATTTTTATTATCAGTAATCGGGCTGGCTTTTTAATTCACGCTACTCAATTACCTTTCCCGGTTGCTCTCTTAGGTATTACGTGTTTATATCTTTTTTAAGCCCTCGCTATTTACAGACGGTATCCATAGTTTACTTACTGAACATAGACACTATCCAAAAAATAATAGCTATCAGTACAATAACAGCGATAATGCCGACAACCGCCCCCGCTTTAAATATGCCGCCCACAACAGCGCAGCCGCTCATGGCAATCATTACCAAAAGTATTAATAGTAAATTTAATTTCTTCATTGTAAAATTTATTACAACATAATAGGCAAACCGGGGTATTTGTTTTACCATATTTGAAATAAAGAGAAAAAGCGTTTCGTGACCGCGATGAAGAAAAACAAAGTTTTTGTAAACCAAACAGTTAATACTTTGTTAATGTGGATATGAGTGGGAATGTGTACATGCTGCTAACCAGGTCTGGTCTACTGTCTACCGAGGTGATTTTTTCCAGAGATACCGGTTTGAAAGTAAAGGTATATAATCTTTCGGAAATGGCTTTTACGGCAAATGATAACGAGATACAATTATATGCCTACTATGATAAGGATTTGCTTGCATTCGAAACAATCGATATAACTCCCGAAGATGCTATGGATGTGATATTGGCTATCAAATGGTATGCCCGGTACCTGGAATATACTGATATGGAAATATTACCCGATGACCCTAGGCATAATCATGAAAACGAGATAGCTGTTTAATTAAAACGAGCAGTTTGACGATGGGTTAATGCCTTCCTTATCTTTGCTAAAGGTGGCAACGCCGTTTGCAATAGTCACTATCCAAATGCTATCAAAATCGTCTCCATGCCACTTTTTATCAAAGTTTTTTACGCCCAGGGCTCTAACGATAGGAGCGATATTACCATGCTCCCAAACGAGCAGCACTTTCCCTTTCCGGGATTTGATATCCGCTGCCACCTGCACCGAATCTGTTTCAGGGTACGAGCTGTTTAACTTGAGATTATATTTTACTGCTGTAGGTGTAATTGTTTGAAACATACGCGACTGGCTTGTAGATTTGCCATTACCCACTGAAGGTATAAAGGTAAAATCGGGCAGGCCTATCTTTTTCTTAATAACGGATGGTAATTGTAATGCCCGATTTTCGCCCTGGCAACTCAAATTATCGCCTTTATCCGGTTTTTCGCCGTGGCGTATAAGATAAACAGTAACCGATTGGCTAAAACAAGTTCCAGCTGTGCTTGCCAAAGCAATCATCAGTAATATCATTTTATATTTCATCGCATTGCATTTAGGTAATGCAATATAAGGATTAATACATTAAATATAATAATTAATATTATGCGGCTAACTGATGCTCAATTTTATCGAGCAGATTATCAATATCAAACGGTTTGGCTACAAAATCGTCGGGAGCTCCTTTTTGGTTAAGGCACTTTGAAAGATCATGTGTGGCCGAAATTAAAATAACCGGTATGTTTGCGCTATCGCGTTGTTGTTTAATATTGCGGCAAATTTCGCGACCGTCCAGTTCGGCAAGCATTACATCCAATAATATCAGGTCGGGATGGTACTGCTGTATTTTTTCAAATACTTTATCGCCTCTCGATAATGTATTTACAGTATATCCGCTGTACTCAAGTGTATCTTTTAGAACTTCTAAAATGGCTAAATCATCATCCAGCACCAATATCTTCTTGCACATAGCATTTAGTTTTTATTATACTTACATACAGGCAATTGCCGTGCCAAATAATATTTGGTTGCGCTAAGTGGAGGTCAAAAACAAGCATTTTTTATTATTTAAAACCAAATGCCGGTATAAGCATTATCTTTGAACGCTTTATTTATAGCTATGGTACGAGTTTACTTTACACTATTTTGTTTATTGGTATTCAATAATAAAAGCTTTGGGCAATCGGACACCGACAGTATTGCGTCGCCAGTTAAAACATTGAGCTATAAACAGTACAACGCCTACCTAAATGGCGACGATTACGATAATATGGCCTTGGTTGCCGAGATAAATCATTATGCATCGCCACAATCGGTTATCGAGTTAAAAAAACAATTGGCGCTAACGCCAGATGAACTATTAAAAGTTACGGCAATTAATACCGAACTTATCAGGAAGAAAAAGGAAATGGGCCGGTTTATCATTAAAAACGAACGCGTATTGGATAGTCTTTTAAGAATAAAACAAATAAACGACGGAAACCTGGTGTTTTTTGGCCAGCGTACCGATCTGTACCGGGGTGAACTCCGCAACGCTATTTTACAGGCCTATTTAAAGGTGAGCGCAATTTTAACAGCCGAACAGTTAAAAAAGTACCAACAACTACATAAACCACAAACCGGCAGATATACCAATTGAATTATTTACTTTTGCCCCATTATTACTGTACATGAAGATTACATTTGATTTTGAGAAACCGCTGGCCGACCTGCAACTACAGATTGAAAAAGTAAAGCAGGTTGAAGAAAAGACCAAGGTTGATATGTCGGCAACGTTAGCCGAGCTTGAAGAGAAGTTTGAAACGACCAAAAAGCAAATATTTTCGCATTTAACAGGTTGGCAGAGGGTGCAGATATCCCGCCATCCCGAAAGGCCGTATACCTTACAGTATCTAGAGCTGATGTGTGATGACTTTATTGAAATGCACGGTGATCGTACAGTAGGCGACGATAAAGCAATAGTAGGAGGGTTTGGATCGTTAAACGGCGAGACAGTAATGTTTATTGGTCACCAAAAAGGTATTAACACCAAAATGAGGCAATACCGCAACTTTGGTATGGCTAACCCTGAAGGCTACCGCAAGGCTTTAAGGCTGATGAAAATGGCCGAAAAGTTTAATAAACCTGTGGTAACCTTAATTGATACACCGGGAGCTTTTCCGGGACTTGAAGCTGAAGAACGCGGACAGGGCGAAGCTATTGCCCGTAATCTGTTAGAAATGTCGATATTAAAAGTTCCGGTGATCTGCGTGATCATAGGCGAAGGCGCATCGGGCGGAGCTTTGGGTATTGGGATAGGTGATCGGGTACTCATGCTCGAAAATTCATGGTACTCAGTAATATCTCCCGAGAATTGCTCAACCATTTTATGGAAAACCTGGGAGAATAAAGAAAAAGCGGCCGAAGTGTTGAAGCTGACATCGACAGATATGTATAAAAACAAACTGATCGACGGGATAGTTAAAGAACCACTAGGTGGTGCACATCAGGATCCGGTTGCTATGGCTGCGACCCTTAAAAAGCAGTTGATAAAAGATCTGAAGACCCTTAAAGAGAAAGATACCGATACTTTAGTTAAAGAACGTATCGATAAATTTTGCTCAATGGGTGTAGTTGTTGAGGCCTGATAATCATTAAATAAGGCTTCAAAACTTTCAAGTGATTTAAAAGGCCACCAAAAATTTACATTTAGATTTTAAGTTTAAAAAAAATCATCCTATATTTGCATTCCATTTCGGAAACGCAAGTAACCGATAAGGAGATTGCCTGATAGTATAATGGTAGTACGACGGTTTTTGGTACCGTTTGTCTAGGTTCGAATCCTGGTCGGGCAACACAAAAATTCGGATCTCGGAGTTACGATTTCGGATCCGGATTTTTTTATTTTAATGAGTTTCTAAATCCGTCACGACGTATCGGGGCGACATCCGAAAATCTACCATGCCTTTACAATTTAATCCAGTTAAATTATTTGCCGGAACAGCTACTTTACCCTTGGCACATAAAATTGCGGATGCATATGGTAAGGAGTTGGGAAGTGTTACGTTGGCAAGGTTTAGCGATGGTGAATTTCAGCCATCATTTGATGAGTCGGTACGTGGCAGCGATGTGTTTTTAATACAAAGCACCAGCCAGCCAACTGATAATTTGATGGAGCTGTTAATGATGATCGACGGTGCCCGCAGGGCTTCTGCACATTACGTTACGGCTGTTATACCTTATTATGGTTTAGCACGGCAGGACAGGAAAGATAAGCCACGCGTGGCCATTGGTTCAAAACTGGTAGCTAATTTATTAGTTGCCGCGGGCATTAACCGCATTATGACGATGGATCTGCACGCAGCGCAGATACAAGGTTTCTTTGACATACCGGTTGACCACTTAGATGCTTCGGTAATATTTGTACCATACATTAAAAGTTTAAAGCTGGGCAATTTAACCATTGCCTCGCCGGATATGGGCGGTTCATACCGCGCACGTACTTTTGCCAAGTTTTTTAATGCAGAGGTGGTGATTTGCGATAAACGCCGTAAACGTGCCAACGAAATTGAATCGATGACGGTTATTGGTGATGTTACCGATCAGGATATTGTGCTGATAGATGATATTTGCGATACGGCCGGTACACTGGCAAAAGCGGCTGCTTTAATTATGGAGCGTGGAGCCAGGAGTGTAAGGGCGGTTTGTACACATGCTGTATTATCGGGCAAGGCGTATGAAACTATTGAAAATTCGGCTTTAAGCGAGTTAATTGTAACCGATACTATACAGTTAAAACAGCAAAGCCCTAAAATAAGGGTATTATCGACAGCCGAATTGTTTGCAAAGGCTATAACCAATGTAAATGAACATGGATCGATAAGCGACCTGTTTAAAGTAGATTGATGTAGCAGATGGTTTATAGATCATGGTTCATGGTCTTTTGAATATTGAATAAAATAAAATGGGTTGCAGTTGCTATGAACTATCAGCTATGATCCATGAACTAAAGAGAATTTTTACAATTAACATAAATAAATAATGAAGTCAATTACTATTAGCGGTTCTTTAAGAGAGAACGTAGGGAAAAGAGACGCCAAGCAACTGCGTTATGATGGCCTTGTGCCTGCAGTGCTGTATGGTGGGGCAACACAAACCCACTTCGCGGTGTCCGTAACTGATTTGAAAGCGGTTGTTTACACACCTGTTGTTCATTTCATCGACCTGGATATTGCCGGCAAAAAAGCTCAGGCAATTATTAAAGACATGCAGTTCCATCCATTAACCGAGGAGATCATCCACGTTGATTTTATGGAACTTGATGCCAAAAAACCAGTTACTATCGAAATTCCTGTTCGTTTAACAGGTACCTCGCCAGGTGTTAAGGTAGGTGGTAAATTAGTACAAAAATTACGTAAACTACGTGTTAAAGCTTTACCAAAAGATCACGTCGATAACATCGATGTTAGCATTGCTGCCTTAGAAGTTGGTAAATCAGTACGCGTTCGCGATTTGTCTTTTGATAAATTGGTTATTACTAACGCTGCTGAAGATACTATCGTTTCTGTAACTACCTCACGTGCATTACGTCAGGCTGAACAAGAAGCTGCTTCGGGCAAAAAATAATTAGTTTTAAAACTGTTATTCAAAGGCTTTCCGGGATTCCGGGAGGCCTTTTTTATTTGTAATAATTGTGCTATTTAACATATTCTGCTCAAACTATCATGCTTGTTTAAGGTTGTATATATAGCCTTTAATGGCATGCGTATCCTATGAAAACCAAATATCTGTTATCAGCCGTTCTATGCCTGTTCATTAAAGTTGTAGTTGCTCAAAGTGTATTAACAGGTACTATTACCGAAGAGCATAAGAATATTAAACTGAATAACGTATTTATCCGTAACATCAGCAATAAACAAGTTGCCTTAAGTGATGATGCCGGCCGGTTCGACATCTGGGCAACAACAGGTAATACCCTGATATTTACCTTGCCGGGATATGTTAGCGATACGCTGTACCTGGTTGATATGAAGCCCAAGCATATTGAGTTGAAAATACAGGGTATTACACTTAACGAAGTTAGCGTCCGGGAGTCGGCAACGTTTAATCCCCGAGAAGAATATCCGGAGGTTTACGAAAAAAGCAAGTTCGCCCTATCGCCGTCAAGATGGTTTGGAAAAGAGGCGCGGGATGCACGCCGGCTTAAACATTACTTTGATAACGAAGAGCAGCAACGCCAGATAGATGCGGTATTTACCAGGACGCTGGTAAGCAGTATCGTGCCTTTAAAAGGTAGAGAGCTGGATGGTTTTATGGCGATGTACCGGCCATCGCTGTCGTTTGTTAAAAGCAGTTCGCCCCAAACGATGACTTTATATATCAACGATTCGTACCGTAAGTTTATCACACTTCCGCCAGACAAGCGTGCTTTACCAACTCTTAATGGTAATTAGAGTATTATCCTACAGGCAGCACCTATAACAACAACAGCGATAAAAAAGTTGATACTTATTCAACAGGAGTGAACCTCGAATTTGTTTTCTATCCGTTGCGAAAATTAGGATTGGCGGCTAACCTTTGTAATTTAAACTACAGTTATCTTAAATCAAAAACTGCCGGCGGTGTTGGTGAAACCGATAGTAGCCAGAAAACATTTAATGCCAGTTTTGTGACCAATAACCTATCCCTCTCTTTGTTTTTTATATTCGGCAACAAGTAATATGCTTTACGTGGCTCGCTTTTTGCAATCCTTATTTAAGATAACGGGGTATGATTTTACATCAAAATGATTATCTTTCAGGCAATGGCAATCTGGTATAAAGCTCTTGTATTAAGTAGTTTGATGTTGATAATGATTATCGGCAGCGGGGTAACCGGGTATGCGAAAAATTTTTCGGAGTGCGACCAGATATGCGGAAAGTGGCTCTCGGTCGAAAAAAACCTGGCGGTTCAGATTTACAGGGATGGTGGTGATTTTAGGGCCAGGATCATCTGGTTTAAAGATTCGGATGATAAAAGCAGGCCTATGGAAACACGGCTGGATACATCAAACCCAAACAAAGGGCTTCGCACCCGTAAAATATTGGGCATGAGCATACTTGAGAACCTGGTATATAAACCCAAAACCAATTCGTGGGAAAAAGGGATTATTTACGATGCAGTACACGGGCGCTACTGGGATTCTTGGGCCTATATAACGCCAGAGGGTGCACTTAAAGTTACCGGTTACTGGCATTTTAAGTTTATCGGAAAGACCCTCACGTTTACACGTTTGTAACTGTGTTTTGTTTTTTACACCGTTGTTGAAAGTTTTTTAACCCAATGATTGCAGTATACTAACTTACGGCATATCTTTACAGCACTAAAATAGTACCCCTGCTGTACATATATTTTTAACTGTTACATGTCTTTTAACAGATCAATAGTTTTTTTTCTGCTCTCTTATTATTCAATAAACGCTTATTGCCAGCAAAGGCCTGTACCCGCCAGTGTAGCTGACCGCCAGCTTAAAATGGCTGATTATGATAAACTGACAAGCTATTACCGGTATTACAAACCCGACTCGGCATTGTATTACGCCCAGGCGGGTATTGCTTATGCAAAGCGTACAAGAAACGATAATGGGCTTGCGCAAATGCTCAACCAAATGGGCATGATAGATGATAACCTGGGCAAATTCGACGACTCGCGCGAATTTTATCTTACGGCAAACGACATTTACACGCATACGGGTTTTAAAAAAGGTATCGCAACCGAATTGATACGGTTGGGTGTCGTCGAAATGCGCAAGGGCAACTATGATAAAGCCATAGGTTATTTTCTTGAATCGTTAAAAGTGGCGGAGCAAAGCGGAAATGAAGCCGGTGTGCTTGAAGCCAACGTAACGCTGGCCGAGGGGTATATGGGGCAACACAAGTACGATGTGGCTTTGCCTTATCTTACCATAGCCGAAGGGATCAACGCCACTATTCCATTTTCTAACATATCGTTAAATATGTATAACGATTTTGGTATGCTTTACCGCGATACACGCGATTTTGCCAAAGCAAAAATATATTTTGAAAAAGGGATTGGCCTGAGTAATAAACCCCAGTACCAGGGATTGTTTATTACACTCACGAATAACCTGGCATCGGTTTATGCTAAGCAAGGGTTCAAACAAAAATCAATCCAGCTTCAAAAAACTGCCCTGGCTAAGGCCCGCGAGATTAAAAACTATCTGCGTGAGCAGCAAACCCTAACCGGGCTGGCCGAAACGTACGGCAAAGATGCTCCGGAGCAAGCGTTATTTTATTTTAAACAGGCGCTTGATCTGGTAAAACAAAAGGGCGCACAAAAGCAGGTGATCGAAATATTGAACCGAATGGCCGATATGTACCAGGTACAGGGTAAATATAAAGAGGCCTACCTGGCTAAGCAGGAAGAACATGAAATTGCCGACAAATACTTTTATCAGGGTATGGCTAAACAGATCGTCAGTTTGCAAAACAAATACGAGCTCGATAAATCGGTAGCACAGGTAAAAGAACTACAATACATTAACAGTAAAGATGCGTTTGAACGCAAAACAATGCTCACTATTATAGGCGGAGTGGGAGCACTTTTAGTGATTGTTGCTTTGTTTTATTTCCGCACTAATAAACTAAACTGGCTCTTAAACAAAACCAATGACGATTTAAAGGAGTCAAACACGGTAAAGGATAAACTATTTTCAGTATTGGCGCACGACCTGCGATCGCCGCTGGCTACTATAATTAACCTTTTATATGTAATAAATGATGATGAACTGCCAGCGGAGGAGCGTAAAGAGCTGATCAATATGGTAACGGTAACCAGCAGCGCCTCGCTCGATACTTTGAACAACCTGCTTAAATGGGGTGAAATGCAGATCAAGGGGATACGGTTAAATGCCATCGAATTGCGGCCTAAAGATATTGTTGAAAATGATATGATGTTGTTAAGCGCGTCTGCTAAATTAAAGGGTATAGCTATGCAAAATAATATTGATGAGAACATACGTATTGTTGCCGACCGGGATCATTTTGAGTTTTTAATACGAAATCTTTTATCGAATGCCATTAAGTTTACCGAGCAGGGCGGAATTGTTACTGTAAGCGCTATTGCGACGCCAGAAAAGAAAGAGGTGCAGTTTATGGTAAAAGATAATGGGATTGGTATCGATACAGCGAAACTTGAAAGTATTTTTAGTATCGGTAATATCAGTACCGATGGTACCCGCGACGAAAAAGGTACCAGTATAGGGCTGGTTCTTTGCAAAGAGTTTGTTGAAGCCAATAACGGTAAAATATGGGTTAACAGCAAACCCGGTGAAGGGTCGGAATTTGTGTTCGTGTTAAAAAGCGCCTAAAAGAGTTTACATTTAGCGATCCCGGCAATATTATTATATAATTCGGTAATTATATTTATCTTAACAGCATACTAAACCTGTTATGAAAATATTTATTGTAGTTCTGGGGGCAAGCTTTTTTTTATCATTATGTAGCTTCGCGCAAAACGTTTCATCAGGCATTGTTAGGACAAACGTTCCTATCAATCCGCGCCGTATCCATTTTAACTTTATTGGCAAAGACAGTATTAACCTGGCGCTAAACGAAGATTTTGATATGATAGAAGATAGCTGCAGCCAGGTGGTGCGGTATGCACATCTTAAAATGCGGGAACGTAAGTTTTATGGTCCGTTTAAAGATGTGAGCCGTTTAGATCCGTCGCTTATACTTACCGAGGGTAACTATACAGCCGACGGTCTTAAAGACGGGCCATTTATTACGCGCTACTTAGACGGGAAATTACAGGCAAAAGGAAACTTTAAGAACAATAAATACGATGGACATTGGGAAATATTTTATGATGACGGCAAACCCAAGCTAATTTTTGACGCCAATGGCGATGATATTAATATTGCGGATGCCTGGGATGAAAAAGGAAATAAAACTATAGCAGGTGGTAAGGGAAATTACCGGGTTGACATCGGCAGTATTTACTGGAAGGGTAAATTGCTGAATGGAAAGCCTGACGGCACCTGGAGAGCCTATAAAACGGATGATGCCACAAATACTGATATCATCAGCGAAAGCTATAAGAATGGCGCCTTCCAAAAGGGCAAGGGGCCCCTTGGTGATTATACAGACGCGCCTCGCATGGTTTTAGTGCCAACAGATAAGCTGCCGTTTACGCGTGCCGAAATGTTGCGGATATCGCAGGTGCCATGTAACGGGGTTAAACGAAAGCATATTGTAAACGCGCAGTATCAAAATGGTTTTGCTGCCTTTAGCGAAGAAATAAAGCAACTGGTTACTCCATACTTGTCAAAAGTTGATCTGGCAAGTTATGATAATACTATGGTAATTGAAGGGACGGTGACTGAATCTGGGCATATTGGACGCCTGGAAACCCATACGCCTTTTAATGAATCAATTTCGCGGGGATTGATCCAACAACTAAACAGGCTACCGCCCTTAGAGCCGGCCACCGCCGACGGTAAACCCATAGCTCAAAAACTCACCATCACTTTTACTTTTACCCGCGGCATGTATAGTTTTAGCTATCGCTTATTACCTGTCGACTTAACCGCCATAAAATAACAACCGGATGTTGTGATATATAGGAGCAGACTTACTTTATTACCAGATCATAACTATCATCAATAAACTCTTTGATCATTTTGACGCTTAGCGAACCATCGACGGTAACGGTGTTCCAGTGTTTTTTGTTCATGTGGTAGCCTGGTTGTACGGCCGGATATTTTTCGCGCAGGTCGATAGCTTCGGCCGGATCGCACTTTACGTTAAAGGTTATGGGGTGTTTATCCAGGGGCAATAACAGGAAGACCTTGCCTTTCAGGTTTTTAAAAACCAGGATATCGTTACCAAAAGGCAGGCCTTCTGTAGCTCCGGGTTTGCTTAAACAATAATCGCGGATATCTTCTTCGGTCATATCAGTTTATTAGTTCATTGGTCATTGGTTGATTGGCCTTGTCATCTGGCGAACCTTCAACTTAATAACCTCCCAACAAAACTATTGAATTTTTCCAAAATGTTCCTTTTCGGGGATGATCTTTGGGTTATCCAGTATCTGTATGGTTGTAGAGCGGCCAAGGTCCACCTCTGGCCCCCAGCTACGCAGCGCCCACACCGCTTTTTTATCGGGACTAACCTCAATAGCCTGTACACCCGTACCATCGCCTTTGGCCACCCAGCGGTTGATAAGGGTATTACCGTTTTCGAGGCGCGTAGCTTTTTGCATATTCTTCATTTTATAGTCGGGCGCGTCGGCAGCGGTAAACTCCCAAACGATTTCGCCTTTGGGGTTTACCTCGCGCACGCTGGCCCCGCTCATTAAGGTATTGCCATTTTTTAAACGGGTGGCGGCCCAGGCGCCGGGCATATCCACCTGCCAGATGATATTGCCTGTGCCGTCGTACTCACAAACCTTGCCCATATCCATGTGGGCTACCAATAATGTACCCGCCGCGGTTATACTCACGTGCCTGAACTGCGGATGCGTTACCAATGCCTTGCCGGTTTGCAGCTCCATTTCGAACAGGTTTTTGCCGCTTGTAATATCAACCACAAACAACTTTGCCGGATTACCATTGCGAATGTACAGTACCTTATCGTTGCCGATAGGTTGAGCGGTATGGATCTCGTTACCAGCGGGGGCGTTATAATTCCATACCAGTTTTTTATCGGCTGTGATTTCGGTGATGCCAAATTGATGCGCGAATAACACATTGCCGTTCGACAGCAGTACGGCATCACTTATTTCGCCACGGGCGGATGTATCGGTATAAGCCCAAACCATTTTACCCTTTTTTACTATCGACATTACTTTGTTGCCTTCGCCGGCATAAAAAAAGTCGTGCTGCGCCAGGCCGTTACCGGGAAGTTCGGCAGGAGCTGATGGCCCGGTAGGAATGGGAGCAGGCTGGGTTTGGGCCTGTAGTTTTATTGAAAAGAGGCAAAATGAAAGCAGAATACAAAGTTTGGATGCGTACATGGTTTTGCAATTGGTAACGTAAATATATAAAGAGGAGCTATTATTGTTAATGAGCGCTTTTGCCAATTTGTTAAAGGGAATGAGCAAATATGTTGTTCGCATAGAATAACTTATAAAAATGGAGCTGAATTTGGAAATGTGATTTTAATGTTTAATTTTGGTAAACCAATTTTTGGTTGACCAATTTAAAATATCCTGCCATGTGGGACAAACATTAAACCAATTAAAACCATTTTATGATGAAAAATCTATTCTACTCTGCAGCCTGTATTTTGGCAATTGTTCAATTTGCATCGTGCAACAAAAACCAAACCGTCCAAAACAACCCGACGGGCGATGTAACGACGGTAAAAAGTAACCCGCAAAACCATTCCGAATCGACCCTATTGCCGAAGGATATTTTAAACCTCGGGCCGTGGACCTTAACGCTGCCGATCGACAAGAACGGTAGTAATACCGGGGCGGCAACTACTGTTGATTCCACTACGCTAAAGAATGGCTATACGTCGCAATGGCTTTATACCAGTGCCGACAGCGGCGTAACCTTTTGGTGCCCTACCGATGGTGCTACCACTACGCCGGGTACGGGATCAGACCATCCGCGTACCGAATTGCACGAAAACCGCTTATGGACCGTGGCCGAGAAAGGTAAGTTACAGGCCACCCTGATCATTAACCAATACCCGCCCGATACGCCAAGCATGACCATAGGGCAGATACATGGCGGAGGTACCTGGGGGTCGGTGCCGTTTGTGCTGTTACATATCAAGTCGGGCACTATTTACGGTACGGTGTACCAGGCGTTAACAGGCTCGGCTGATAGCCTGCACACCTTTATTAAAAACGTAGCAATTACCTCGAAAATATACTATTCGATTTATACCAACGGCACCACCATCTATTTCAATATTATTGTTACCCCGGTAAGTGGCTCGCCCACAACCGTTACCTGGAACACCCCGGTACCTGCGGCGTTTAAAGGCAGTGTCTTAGTGCATTTTTCGGCCGGCGATTATATTACGCGGCATAACCCGGGCGATGGCCTGTTTCCGAACAGCACGATCGGCGGTAAGCTGACGATGTATAGCTTGACGATAACGCATTATTAAGCCCCCTCTAAATCTCCCCCGGTAGGGGAGACTTTTTACACGCACATTTTAAAGCCCTCCCTTCCGGGGAGGGTTGGGAGGGGCTTACCTACTTCGCTACCGGCTCAATAAAGATCTGTTTAATACGCGGATACTCGGCCTGGATGGTTTTGGTGAGGCGCTCAATGGCATCGGTTATTTGTTTGGTATTGAGGCCCTGTTTAAAAACGGTATTGAGCTGCAGCAAAATATCTTCGGGTGCCATATAGGTGGAGAAGTGTTTTTTCACTTTGATCACTTCGTCGTCGGCCTCTATCAAAGCGATGATCTTACGCAATGTACGCCTGCTGATGGTTTCGCCCATGAGCAGGCTTTTGCTTTCGCGCACCAGTAACGCCGAAATAACGATCAGGATTATACCAATAACCATAGATGCCACCCCATCGTAATAAGGGTTATGCAGCAAGCGGCCAAGGTAAATACCTATAAATGCCACGCCCAGGCCAAGCAGATCGCCAAAATCGCCCAGTAAAACGATAATGGTGAGCGGGTCTTTGGTGTGGATAACCGCTTTCCAAAAGCCCATTTTGCCACGTTGTTGGTTAAACGCCTTTAGCGCAGTAACCATGGAGATCGCATTAAATATAAAGGCGATGGCCAGGATGGCATAGTTCCAACCGGCATTACCCTCAAACTGGGGTTTGTTTAGGCGTGTTAGCCCTTCATAAAAAGAAATGCAGCCTCCCATAATAAAAATGACCAGCGATACCATGAACGACCAAAAGTAAAGCTCCTTACCGTAGCCAAAGGGACGGTCGGCATCGGCGGAGCGGCTGCTGGTCTTAATACCCCATATCAGCAAAACCTGGCTGATGGCATCGATAACGGAATGGATCCCCTCGGACACCATGGACGAACTCCCGGTAAAGGCCGCCGCGATAAATTTTGAGGTGGCGATAATCAGATCGACAAATAGGGAGATATAAATGAATGACCTTGATTTCATGACTCGGCTGCTCGGGTATGGGCTAATATATTGTTTATTAATAACAATTGGGGGAGAAATGGTTTGGGGGTACTGCGAAAACTTCCCGCGTTTGTTGGTAATGTGCGGTGGCCGAAATACCCTTTTAACTTTCAATAAGCTATACTATATTTATACAACCATAAGCCTGTAAACCATGAAGAACCTCAAATATGCTTTGTTAGCTATGCTGGTAGTAATAGCCGGTCAGTATAAAACCTTTGCGCAGGATAGCGGCCACCAGCAGAAGACCAATATCAGGGAAATGGCCGGAGAACAAAAAATCATGTTTAAGGCCGAATCTATCAATGTTAGGGGCGGCCAGGCAGCGCCCTCAGCTTTATTTAATAACACCAATGCCAACGGCCCGGATAACCATATTACTTTGGTAGGAGACTATAAGCTCTCACTAAAGCCCGAAAGCTTATCGTCGTTCCTGCCTTTGCTCGATGATCAATATTACAAGCGCCCTCCCGGCGATAAGTATGTAAACCCAACGCTTAGCCCGGCAGGCGCTAAATTTTCGGCAACCAGGTACAAATACGCCGTAAAGCAACAAAAGGGGGGCAGCGTAAAGATCACCATTTCGCCCGAAGATAATACTCGCGTGCGCAGGTTCTTACTTGAGGTAGAGTCAGATGGCAAAGCCACCCTCACCGTTACCGACGGGCGCAATAACACATTTAGCTATGCTGGTACTGTTTTGACGCAAGGTTAAAAGCGTTAAGGATAGGAGCGGATACAGGCCCGCGGTTAAGGCCTGCAGGCGTATGAGCGGATAGCCTGGGCCGCAGGCAACGCCCTAAAAAGAGTCAAGAGGTAAGAATCAAGAGACAAGACAGTAAACCAATGTGGAATACCATTAATACCCATGTACTCCCGCCAGCCGCGATAGTCAACAGCGCGATGCTTCGACACGCTCAGCATGACAGCTCAGGCAGGCTAAATCCGAAATTGAACGTTTGAAATCTGAAATAACTCTTCCCAGCTCTGCACCCCACTAACACCAACTTAACATCCTAATTTCCAAACCTTCCAACCCCGCAACTTTCTGCAAAAATATTTTACCCAACCTATTGAATATCAAAATTAAACTTCCTACCTTTGCAGTCCCGTAAATTATGCGGACAAAACAAAACATTAAAAGGAAACAATGCCTACTATTCAGCAATTAGTTAGAAAAGGTAGAGTAGCTCTGGTTGATAAGAGTAAATCACCAGCGTTGGACAGCTGTCCACAGCGAAGAGGCGTATGCACCCGTGTGTATACCACTACCCCTAAAAAACCAAACTCGGCCATGCGTAAAGTTGCGCGTGTGCGTTTAACCAACGGAAAAGAAGTTAACGCTTACATTCCGGGTGAAGGTCACAACTTACAGGAGCACTCGATCGTTTTGATCCGTGGTGGTCGTGTTAAAGATTTACCAGGTGTACGTTACCACATCATTCGTGGCGCGCTTGATACTTCGGGTGTTGCAGGCCGTAACCAACGCAGGTCTAAATATGGTACCAAACGTCCTAAACCAGGGCAAGTTGCTGCCGCTCCAACTAAAGGTAAAAAGAAATAATTAAGGAGGATAGAAAGCAATGAGAAAGTCAAAACCAAAAAAGAGAATTATCCTTCCTGATCCAAAGTTCAATGATACTTTGGTAACAAGGTTTGTAAAT
>Ga0209026_1000385_pt1 | contig 40122 bp, 18 predicted proteins | sample AraplaCL_Col_mCL_FD_184262 | JGI IMG/M metagenome (GOLD analysis project Ga0209026, IMG submission 184262) | Arabidopsis root microbial communities from the University of North Carolina, USA - plate scrape CL_Col_mCL (SPAdes) (version 2) | ecosystem: Host-associated > Plants > Roots >... | reverse complement strand
TATATTTAACCACCTCGCCAACATTAGCGGCCTCCGGTTTTTTACCTGGTTCGCCGGCCCCACCGTGAAATTCGGCATACCTGTCAACCGTCCACGCGCCCCATTCAGCGCCGTACAAATGAATTTTTTGATCGAACGCGCCAATGTAGATCTTCCCGCCTCCCGATCCGTCCAAATCAAAATCACCACGGTCGCCCCGGGTGTCCGATTGGAACGCGCCGTCCATGCCTGGTGTTTTGCCATCCTTATTATTAAACCGGGCGGTAGAATACAGGTCGACAACGGGACCATCGGGTTTGTAGTTAGTGGTGGGGTACATCATTTCCACACGTTCCCATCGATGGTCATCGCCGTCCTCATCAAAGGTGAGATAAACGTATTTCCATTTGGTGCTAAAAAAGTAATCCATGCCCTTATCCCGATCCATATATACCAATTCGCTGATGTGCCGCCATTCGTTATGAATAAAATAAGGATCAAACTTAGGGTTGCCTTTAAAATGCGGCAGCGGATGAGTCATACTACCGGTATTGATATCTGTGCCGCCCGCGGTTAACGACATATCGTACGAAGTTTCGTTACCATAACCCGAGTTATTATCCAGGTCATAAGCCACAAAACCGCTGTTTACTTTAGCAGGAATTTGAACTTTCCCCTGATTGATAGGCACGGGCGAACACCACCGCATCAGCATTTCGGACACGCCATCCTGATCTTCATCAAAAAACGAAAAGGGGTTTTCCCAGTTTATCCTTGGGTCCAAAAATGCATACGCCGGCGCGTGCGTTTTAACAAAATCATTATTACCATGATAATTGGGTAGCCAGTTATCGCTTGCTGTAAAATCCCAGCAGGCAAAATCAAATTTTTCCCAGTTTATCCATCCCAATACGCCACGCTTATCATGATTGATCCACACCATCCATACCGGATGGCCGGTCTGACTTTCTTTAGTCGCGCCCCATGTTTTAGGGTTTATAACAATAGCCTGTACATCGGGTATGCCATCGTCGTTGGTGTCGCACCAGCGTATGTTCGTGTCATCCGGGCCATCGTAAGTTCCGTCGCCATCCATATCAACCTGCATCAAGCCGTTCACCAGGTCACCACGCAAGTCATCTGCACGCATTTTTCCGCTTTCATCCAACCAACGCACACGTTTACCTTTCCACCAACGCTCTATGATGTCGGGTTTTCCGTCTTTATCTATATCGATATGCAGTATTTCATTGTCGGGTGTTTTGGATTTAAGCAGGGTACGGCAATGACTGCCATCAGGCTCAACGGCTAAAGACAGTTGTATTAAAGCCGGCGATAACAATAAACAGGCGATGGTAATTTTTAAAATATTCATGGGTATATATTATCGATGTTTAGCCGCTTTGGATTCGAGTACTTTTTTCCAATCGTCAAATGATATAAATCCAGGGGTTTTAGACCAGCACGCGCCCGAATAATAGATTAATGGTTTATCACGTTTTACCTTAACCAATAACAAGTAGTTTAACTTATCTTCTGTAAAAGCAATTATATCTTTTGGCGTAACGATGATGCCGCAACCAACCTTGCCGTTTTTAATGTTTTCGGGTGGCCAAAACGCCATAATGCCATTTTTTTTATCCAGGTATATTTCGCCACCTTTTATTTTGGCGATACCTATACCTATGGTAAATTCATCCAGATCGGTAGTAAAATCACTTTGCAGTGTGTTGAAATTAGTTCCCTTTTCGAGTGTAAAGGTCCGTCGCTCGGCTATTTGATGTCCGTTTGGTAGGTTCCATGGTGCATAATTCACAGTAAAAACAGTCTCGTCACCATCGTTTGCTTCAATTTGATAAGATTGCCAATGCCCGGATGTAAAAAGGGTCTGGCCATCCCAAACGCCCAGCCCCCCACATCCCCGGCTATGGCCAACACCATAAAAATCGAGCCCTTCGCCTTTGTTGTTGTCGTAATCACCGCCTTTATACCATTTTTCGATAACCGGATAGGGAACGGATTTTACCCATACATCGATACCACTGCCGGTTGGCTCCCGTTTTTCTAAAGCCGGGCCATATATCCTGAAAGCTATACGGTCATTTTCCCAGGCGATGTCTTCCCGGTTTTTATCCATCAGCCTTACGCGCGCCTGAGGTGGCTCGTTTTTTAATGTAGTATCCTGCCTGTTGATTATTCTAACGGATTTGCCAAAGGCATTGATACTGATGCTACATACCAGTACAGCCAGATAAAAAAAGCGTCGTTGCTTTATTCTCATTATCAAAGGTTATTTCTATTCCAAAATTTCGCCGAAAAGGTATCTCATTTCGGTATTATGCAATAAAAATAGCCATGTCAATTAAAAAAAAATTAATAACAGCTTAATGTGCGGAGGCTTTAAATATTTTTTCACCAAAGCCGATCTATGTGTGATAAATAAGTCTAAAATAAGGTACAGGCCAAGTACACTAATTCAACTTGATTGTTTGTGATAGGCGGATATCTTCAGAAGACGCACCGATCAATATCTGAAAGTCGCCCGGTTCAACCACCCGCTTCATTTCCTGATTATATAGCGCAAACGCATCTCTATTTAAGATCAGTTTCACATTTTTTTGCTGCTGTGGCTCAAGCCGGATACGATCAAACGCTCTGAGTTTACGCACATAAGTGGTTACCGAACTTACCTGCTGATGAACATACAGCTGTACAATTTCTTCACCTGCCCGGTCGCCTGTATTTTGAAGATTAAAGCTGACCAATACTTTGTTTTGCGATTTTAAGGCTGAAGCATCTATTTTGAGATCGCTGTACTTAAATGTGGTATAGCTTAATCCAAAACCAAACGGATATAAGAACCCGCTCACATTGGCGTCGCCATGTGCATCTGCTGATGGTTTCATGGGAAAAGATAATGGTATCTGTCCGACAGATTTCGGGAAAGGTGCTGATAATTTACCACCGGGATTATAATCGCCAAATATCACATCTGCGATGGCTTTTCCGGTGTATTCGCCTATGTACCAGGTTTCTAAAATAGCCGGGATATTTTTATTGGCGAAGTTGATGGTAACGGGGCGGCCACCGGTTAGTAACAAAATGGTAGGCTTTTTTAAGGCTGCAATCTTTTCAACCAATAACTCCTGCCTTCCGGGCAGCTTCAAATCGAGTCGTGAGTGGGTTTCGCCGATAGTTTTTTCATTATCGCCGACAGACAAGATCACTACATCGGCTTTATTAGCAACAGCTACGGCCTCATCCAGCTTAGCGGTTTCATCGGCAGATAGCGGAAAGTTTTCTATATCACTTTCGGGAAAATGTGGATCAGTATGTTTACATCCTTCGGCATATAGCATATTAACGGAGGCCGGCAAAGCGTTTTTTAAACCATCATAAATGGTAATAACATGAGTGTTTGTTGGGCCGTAGCGGGACAGCAAACTTTTTTCTTCTTTAGCATTAGGGCCGATGAGCGCTATTGTCGGGGCGGCACTCTTATTCAGCGGCAAAAGTTTATTCTCGTTTTTTAGTAGTACTATACCCTCGTGGGCAGCTCTTAACGCCAGCTCCTTCGATCGTTCATTGTGGACGATCCCGTCCGCTGCTTCCGGCTTTTGCACATAAGGCTGATCAAATAAACCAAGCCAAAATTTAACCGCCAAAACTTCTTTCACACGCTTATCTACCACGCTCATCGGTATACTTCCGTTTTTGATACCACGCCTCAGGGCGGCAATATAGTAGGCTGGTGTTTGAAAATCGGTTTTTACATTTAAGCCCGCCAACAATGCCATCCGGGCTGCATCGGCTGTATCTTTTGCTACGTGGTGCTTGGCAAATAAATCTTCCAAAGCGTGGCTATCGCTTACAACATAACCGTTAAAACCAAATTGTTTGCGAAGGATATCGGTTAAAAAATACTTACTTGAGATAATAGGGACACCATCGTAATCGTTATAGGAAGCCATGGTACCTTTGGCCGATGCCTCCTGAAACGCAACACGAAAGGGCTCCAGATACAATTCCCACATCTCGCGCGGGGCCACGTGCGGATCAACCCTGACACCGCCATCCCGTCCGCCCACCGGAATGCTATAGACGGCAAAGTGTTTTACCGTTGACACGATGTGATTATTCTGAATGCCCAAAACAGCTTGTTTACCTAATTGGCTAATCAAAAACGGATCGGATCCATAAGTCTCTTCCATACGGCCCCAACGGGGGTCGGAAGAAACATCCAGTATAGGCGAATATACATTGGTATAACCCAGGGCCTTAGCTTCCTTTCCGGTTACATCTCCGATGGCGTAAACCAACTCTTTATCAAAACTACTTCCCTGGGCTAACTGCGCTGGGAAATAGGTTGCTTTCATGTGGTTAAGGCCACGAATACCTTCGGTTGTAAAATCAACTGGTATGCCTAAACGGGTTTGCTCAACAAACCATTTTTGTATTTGATTAAGGGCGGTGCCATGTGCCGAATAAGGAAAAGCATACATCGTATCTTTTCGTAAACCGGTTAACTGCTCATCTATATTGGCGATACCATCCTTCCAAACACTATCCTTCCAGGCGGCAGTTGGTAACCGGTCTTTAAGCACGGCTCCGTATCCATACAAAGTAGCGAGCTGGCAGGTTTTTTCGTTAACTGTCATCTGCTTCAGCAGGTCGTCTACCCGTTCGGCGATTGGTTTTGTCGGATCTTCGTAAATGTCCTTTTTCCCGTTTTTATTAAAATCAATCCATCCCTGGTGATAAATCTGCGGTTCAGGTTTAAATGAGTTAAGGCTAAAAAGAAAGATGCAGATTGCGGCAAAAAATATTTTTCTATTCATATTACTAACAGGCAGACGTTTAAAAAGTGGGGGATTAACCCGGCAAATACAAAAGAGCAAGCTAATCCTTAACAAATAATTAATAAAACACTAATTGTAAAAAAAAGATCAGGTTTTAAAAGACTATTCCAAAATCGCATGGAAGTCCTTTTTAAATTCTTCGTTATAGATTATTTTATACTCCTTAATGAAAGTTTCGAATGTGTTTTTTGCCAGCGAATGCTTACCTAAAGCCGACAGGGCCTTACATTTGATCACCATGGCTTCTTCGTTAACCGGATCAAAGAAGAATATAAAATTGGTCAATTCGATCAAAAATTCCGGATCGTGTGCTGTACCCGATTGCGCAAAGTGCAGGTAGGTGTCGATAACGTCATTCGAGATCTCGGATTTAAACGTATCCAGCCATTCATATTCTATGTGCGGCAAGAAATTCCCCCGCTGGATAATATCCGATAAATGCTTTATTTTTTGGATGTCTAACTCCTTTTTATCTTTTACGATGCTTAGATAATTATAATAGTCGACATAAATATAGTTATAATCGATATCGATTTTCCAGTAGCCGGTTTCCTTAGACAGTTTGCAGTGGCCCATCTTATCAAGCAGCGATTTTAACTTCGCTATATTAACCGAACGGTTATTGCGTGCGCTTTCTGCAGATTTATCGTACCACAATATTTCATTTAACTTTTCGGAACTGAGGCCACGCCCCCATCTGATCGAATACAAAAGGATGACCAGGAACAGTTCTTTAATAAGCGGAGTGAAATATTTGGTAATATCCACTCCTTCGGCATCAAATAACTGAAGATCTCCGAATAGCAAGATTGAATTTTTAAAATGAATATGACTGAACAAAACAGGATCAGCCGCGGGTACTTGATTCACCTCCTTAGCATCGTTATTTGGGACAACCGGAATTGGACCTGACGTGCTTGCTTGTTTTTTGCCGGTTCTGTATTTACTCAAGTAAACCAATACAACGATTAATAAAACCAGCGCTATCCCGATGTAATACCACCCGTACGTGTTGGTCGCTATTGCTACGGATTTGTCATCGGCAGCATAAGGCGGACCCAACAAGGTGTAAATGCTCACCTTGGTTTGGTTAGTTTCGCTACGCAGAAGCGTTATTGCTGTAAAACGCCCGGTGGCAGGGCAAAAAAACAAATCGGCAAAAGAGTGTGTATCGTGAAATTGGTAAGGTATTGCACTACCTACCATCTGGTAATCGGGTTTTAGTAAAGAGCCGGCGATAAGCTGCAACGACGAATTGTATTTATGCTGAGGGAAAATTAACCCGTAATAAGTTTTGGTTTTACTATCAATGACTAAGGAATTGGCCAGCGCAAAGTCGCCGGAACTTACTTTCAAATCGAATAGCTTTTTAAACGTTTTATCTTTAACAACAAAACGCATCATATCATAAATATTTTGGGGATTGAGGATCTGCTGCCCACTGGAGTTGCCATAGCCACCTAAAATATAAGCCGTATCGCCTTTAGCAGTTGCCCCGAGAGCTGATAGGTAACGGGGCATAAAAAAATCGCCGTTAACTTTAACATCATTCCATGTGCCCGACTTTAAATGGTATTGCTGCACCCTATTTTTATATACCAAATGCCCGTATCCGCCAAACAGGTATAGCGAACTATCAGCAACAGAAAACAGTTTATTTGCATGCCAGAACTCGGTCACATCGCCTTTGGTAAATTTCTTGTCCCAGTTACGGCTCTGAAGATCATACCTGCTGACAAATTTCTGATCGGGCAAAAAACTGTACAAATTATGATCGAAAAGATTAAAAACTGATTGACCTCCAAACGTTAAATCAATTTTGCCATTAGTGTAAGCATTACTGTTCAGCTTAGCTTTACCAACATCGTAGCGATAAATCGAATCGCTTGATACGATGTAAACCTGTTCGGTACCGGCATCAAAACCAACACTGGCAATTCCGTTCACAGTAATATCTTTTGCCAATTGCCAATCGTGGTGCAGGGCCGAAACCCAAACCGGGTTTACTACGCCGGCATCATTCTGAGCAATTATTTCATGCGCCAGCAAGCCGCGTTCTTCGCTTAAGGGCCAGTTATATTTAACTATATTGTTTTGAGATATCCGGATATCCCTCAATTTCATGGGTGGGATATCGGTTGTTTGGAATTGCTTATAATTGTTTACACCAAACAAGATTTTATAACAAGCATTTTTTTTAAGGTTAAGGCCCGACTGCACTAACAGCGCTCGACCAGAAGCTAACGTGATCCTATCGTGTTCAGCATCAATTTTGATGTTTATTTTGTTCCATTGATTAAACAGCTTTTCTGGCGAAATATCAAAAGCTATTTTTGAAAGCTTCTCGCCTACAATAATACTAAAGTGGTTTTTACTCGACTGCTCATCATATACCAGGTCGATGTTACGTTTATCATCTTCAACTATCCGGATGATATAACCAAAATAAACCGCCTTGTTTGGAAGAAAAGAAAGATCAAAGGAGATGTCGAAACCATCATTAAAACAAAGCGTTTTATCCGGGCTAAGATCTAAACCGGTTCTCTTATCCTGAAATACTTCGTGACTCGAAAAAGCTAAGCCATACGATTGCCCGTAACTATCAATAGCGAAAGAGAGAAATACAAAAAGAAAGAGAGGAAATATCTTAAAAATGCTATAAATCAATCTCATTATGTATATACTTAACCCCAGCCAGAACTTAATCTATAAATAGTTTAATTGGGTTTCTAAAAGCTGTATAGGTGGTTTATAACGCTGCAAGCTACGGAATTTATCGACTCCAAGTTGCATAAAATTTCAAATCAAAAATAAACGATAATTAGCATTTTCAATATCGAAACAGCGGAATTTCGTTTTTTTTAACAGTTTGCGGCTAAAATTTGAATACTTTCATTATAACTTAATAAAAGCTTGTGCAAACTGCATTGGCTCGCCGGGTAAAATCGTTCTTATTGAATTGAATACGGTGTTTTTGATGCGTTATAGACCAATACGAGCCGGCACTTGCCAGGTAAAAGGGATTTTTCCATTCAACATTTCGCCTGCTTTGCCTGTAAGCCACAAATAATGATCGGTGGGCATGCCTTCGTAATCGAGCAGCTTAAAATTGCCTGTCGGCGGCGTGTTGGTACATTTAAATATGGCAGTACCTTCGTCCATTTCGTCAAACATGGCCACATAAAGCATTTTTGCACCAGCTTTGATATTGCCGCTGATCTGCGACCAATAAAATTTACCCTTTTGCCTCGGTATTTGCCCAAGCGGGGGCGTTCCGCCAAATTCGGTTTTGCCCAGATTATACCAGCTAAACCCAGGATAGATACAGGGCACATAGTCTACTTTATTGATATTACACCAGGCGATGTCGGCCTTTACATGCGTTAAATATCGTTCGTTCTCTGCCTGTAACAGCGGGGTAAACCGTTGCACCATCCACGGCAGTACAATATCAGCCGACCGGATCAGCTGATGCAGATAAGGATCGGACAGGCAATCTATAGTGAGATCTCTAAAATAAGTAGGTACGCCAAGCATAACCGAACAGCCGCCATATTGGGGGTCGTTCTTTAAAAAATCTATCAATTTTTCGATACCAATATTGTGGATATTGTATGCCCTATCCGGAAATCCAAGTCCCCAGATAGCTACCAACGGTTTTTGATGATGATAAAGATAAGTTTGATCGTTACCCTGCCAGGTGATTTTAAGGCTATCTACCAGTTGCTTCCAATCTTCAATAATGGCCGAACAATCTTCGCCACTGGCTTTAATCCCCGAAAGATCGTACATAATAGCTATAGCGCGATGATATTTTCTAGATGCCGCTAATGCGTTTTTTAAAATCGCATTGGCTTTTTGGCGGCTTTTTGCAGTACGTACCGAACCAAAAAAACGCTGCATAAAAACACCATCTATGCCATACGTTTTCATCCACTTAAAATGAAGATCGGTAGTACTCGCATCCCACGAACTAAACAGACGCGCGTTAGTGCCATCGGCATTGGGGATTGAGGTAGCATAAGTTTTTTCGTATTCGCTTACATCGGGCCATAGATCAGTATGAATATGATCAACATCGACTTTACCCGCCGAGGCATAATGCCCCCAACCTTCGTTGCTGCCATCTCCCGGGCCCCTGAACCATCCCTGGTAGCCAGCCATAACAAGGCCATTATAATCAGGATAAGTTGATGTTTTGCTATGCTTGCGCTGCGCAAATACGTTGCACGATAAAAATAATAAAATAAGAATGTAGAATTTTACCATATATAACAGGGTTTAATTGATTAAACTGATTTTTGTTGCGACTTGTATGGCAGAGTCTTTACCTCTTTCCAAGATCAAGCAACATATTAACTAACAGCTTCGCCGCGACAGGATCTGTGATAGCTTTATCCAGCCTTATCTCTGATAACAGTGCGATCCCATTATCTTTTATTTTAACAACAGGAAATCCTTTGATCTGGTCGAGCCGCTTTTGGCGATCATTTACCTCGCCTGATAAATAACCATGTATCTGAATAAATGAGGCCAACGCCTCAACATGTTCATTACGGTTAATACGGTATGCACCCGAAATAACCGATGGGCTTTCACGTTTGTCGTTATTAAAATACCGGGTTTCCAACGGGTCAATGCCATCGAATATGTCCGATTCGGGGATATCCATGGTCGTGATCTCGCCGTTAGCTTTAAGCAGACTTCGGATGTATTCGGGATAGAGCTGGTGAGCTACGCTGCCTGATGAGGTTAATAAAACCCTGCCGCCACCAGCAATTAACGTTCGGATGGCTTTTATCTCATCAGCATTGGCTGACGTGGTATCCAGGCCGGATATTACATAGATGTTCGCTTTTTGCTTTATCAGATCGGCAAGTGATGCAGTCCTGGTGTATTTTACCCCAATAAAATCAAGCGCAGGAACAATGCTTTTATTGACATCCAATACGGCGATCTGCTTTTTTGATAGTTCCGCCGCTCCGGCAACAGGCTTGTTGGCCAATAATATATCATAACTGTTTTGAGAAACAGGGATACCGCCAACCATCAGTTTCAGCATCAATTTGGCTTCGGCTTTTTGTTGTGAAAGGTTATTGGGCACATTGATCTGCGGTGTTATCCATTGACGCGTGTAATGCTCAACCACGGGTATTGCAGCTGTGCCGCTGTTTAGTATGATGCCATTATTATCTACCAGTTGCCATTGTAACTCGGATGCTGCTAAGGCGCTCCCGTCCTCTTTATCGTTTACGACACAGATTTTTGCGGGAAGCTGTGCACCGGCATAAAAATGCCTTCCCCAAAGCTCTGCCGATACCAATACCGGCTGCAAAGCCTTTTGCATATCATAATAAACCGGGAATGGTTTAATGCTGTTTGGCAAATAAACATTTGTAAACCAGGTAATTAATGCGAAGTGCAATATCCCGGCCGATCTGTCGTCGCTCCGGCGCAAGGCTTCGGCCAACTCTTTGGTAATAAAAGCCTGCGGTAGCATAAAGTATTTCGGATCACAGTACTCATAGGTAAACTTACCGGCAAGCGATTCGGGATTTTGATGTACATAATTGTAAAACCGTGTGGCGTGGCCTGTTTCGTCGGTATAACCAGTCGACATTTCCTGGCTGATCAACGGGCGGCCGGGGTTCTTATTTTTTTGTTGCAGCTCTCCTTTAAAAAAATCGAATACCGAATAATCGTACCAATTATAATAAGCATGTACATCATCAATATCGCCATCATCAATATCTTTAAAATAATCGGCACCAAACTTTTTCACGTTCCGCTTATAATTTGAATCGAACACCACCGGACGTGTAGGATCGATCGCCCGCATATGTTTTACCACATCGGAGATGATATGCATTTTGATATCGGTACGCACGGGATCGGGATCATTATCATAAAACTTCATCTCGTTGTTTACCGTCCACAGCAGCAACGACGGGTGATTGCGATACTTTTTCAACAGATCATAAAATTCGTATTTCCATAGGTCGATCAGTTTTTGATCGGGCATACTACTGTTTAAAAACAACCACGGCCAGGTACCCTCGTAGCTCACACCGATACCGTTGCTGTCGTAAGCGTCCATCCAGGTTTCGGTGGCGGGAACGGTATGGGTACGGGTAACCATGATATTACCTGCCTTCATCAGTTTGGCAAACTTATCGGCAAGCAGGGTATCATTTGGCGCCAGCGCAGATGGTGTTTGATTGGCTCCCCGTAACCAATAGCGTTTACCGTTAAGGTATAGGTAATCGCCAATGGATTTAAAGGTACGAAAGCCCGACCTGATCAATTTTGAATCAATAGTGGCATGTCCGTTGATCAGGGAGAATTCAAAATCATACAAATTGGGGTGTTCGGGCGACCATAGCCTGGGTTGCAAACCTGTAATACTACAGGTAAATACCTTCTCTTCTCCCGGTTTAATTTCGAGCTGTTTCAGAAGCGAACCTTTATACAATTCATCGTGCTGCGTATTGCCTGTTATGCCGGCCGCTATCGAAAAGGTTGCCGCACGTTCAGCGTAATTTTTGACCGTGACGTCAAAATCGGCACCGGTTAGATTAGGCTTAATAAATACATCTTCTATCCGTACCGGATCAGTAATGACCAATGATACTGGCTGCCATATACCGGCCGGGTCATCATTAAAAAAACCATGGGCAATATCTTTCAGCATTTTTTGGGTGACAGGTATGGTTACGGCCACGTCTATCACCTTATCGGCATCTTTAATATCTTTTACATAATCCTTTAATACTTTTACGGCGATCAGATTTTTACCGGGTTTAAGTAAGCGGGTACAATCAACCGCGAAGTTACCGAACATGCCTATATGGCTGCCTGCCTTTTCTCCATTGACATATACTTCGGCTACCTTTGACACGGCATCAAATGTGAGTTGCAGGTTTTTGCTGTTAATATTTGCAGGCAGGTCTATCCACTGCCGGTACCAACCAACGTTTGTTTTTTTATAGTCGAAGGTATAAGCCTCGCAACGTGCATTTTCCTTTTGATAATAATTATCTGATACGCCTTTGCTGGCTGTGTTGTATTTTTCGCCATGCAGCCATACATGTATAGGGTTCCAAAAATTGGGAACCGTCATGATATGCCAGTCATCGTCGCCTTCGCCAGGAGTGGCGGGTTTATTTCCATCAGCTTCGTATCCTGGCAAAAACAGCCATTTGCCATTAAGCGATATGGTATTACGCCCGCTTTGCAGATTTTTTACCACAATGGGTTTATATGCATTGCATTGTTGCCGACGTTGCGCCTCGGTTCCTCGTACCGCCACACTATATTCTTCTGCCGATCCGGATAATTTATCGGTATTGATGGAGCGGATAGACAGGTCGTCAAATTCGTTGGTGATCCAGCTGCCACCTAAGGTCACCTTGCCGGCCGGGGCCAGATTGGATAGCTTATCTGTAACGTTAATGCGTGGTAAGGTCTCATTATTCAAAAACACTTTAATACGGTTACCGCCAACCTGTATTTTGAAATTATACCATTTACCGGGTACCGGCTGAAAATCCAGTTCGCGTAAAGCCAAAAAATCGTCGGAACCCATATATCCTAACCGTGCAAGGTATAAGCTTTTTTGAATGCCGCCTTTCAGCATCAAAATGTAGCGGTCATCGCGGTTGGCTGCACGGAAACCGGTACAGATTTGCACCTGTTCTGCTGCTTGGGGTACACGGGCTTTAAATTCGATTTCGTAGTTGGTCCAGTTATATTCTCCAAAACCAAAGTACGCATCGCGGGTAGTTAGTACGCCGTTGGCGACCGCACATTCGCCTCTGCCAATTTTTTCGTAGACATGGGTGACGGTGTTAAAATTATCAGTCAACTTAAAATTGTCCTGCGCAAATATGGAGCCCGCTGATAAAAGCAGACCTATTGTAAATACCCTGTGTAAATGCGTTGTATATCGACGAAATAGAGTCATAGTCAATTTTTATAGATCAAGGTATACATCTTGCCGGCTTGTGTATTAAAGTCATACAATTGAGTTTCTTTAAGCTGGAGCTGGTTTAAGGTAGCTTTATCCGAAATGACTGGCTTTGACGTTTCAACTAACTGGTAAAATGGATTGGTATTATTGCCTGCCGCGGGTTTCAAATCATCGCCATTTTGCATTTTTAATTGGTTGGGTGTTCTGATCCTGCAATTGCCTCCCAGCAGCGATCTGATCTTCACTTTAACCAGCTTACCGTTCTTCCAGTCCATATCAACAATTTCGAAACCTCCGATAGCCCTTAAGCCACTGACACTCCCGCCGGGCCAGGCATCAGGTAACGCGGGTAACAGGTTGATGAACCCATCATGGCATTGGAGTAACATTTCGGCGATACCCGCAGTGCAGCCAAAGTTCCCGTCGATCTGGAAGGGCGGATGTGCGTCAAGCATGTCGGGATAAGTGCCGCCGCCATTATTTGAACTGCCTTTATTTACCCCGGTTGGTGTCAGCTGGTTTTTAATCAATTTATAGGCATGGTTACCGTCTAATAACCGGGCCCAGAGATTCACCTTCCAGCCCATCGACCAGCCGGTAGAAACATCACTACGGTAGTTAAGTGATGTACGTGCCGCATCAGTTAGCTGAGGAGTGCGATATGGCGAGATCTGATTACCGGGGTATAATCCAAATAAGTGCGACACATGCCGGTTATGATCATTAGGGCTATCCAGATCGTGCAGCCATTCCTGAAGCTGGCTGTACCGGCCGACCTGCATGGGCGGCAATTGTTTACGGGCGGCTGTTAATTTCTCTGCAAAATCAGTGTCAGTATTTAAAATTTTAGCCGCGTTGATCACGTTGGTAAAAAGCTCGAACGCTAGTTGGTTGTCCATAGTAACACCCGCGTCGATCGATGCGCCATGATAAGCCGCAGGGCCATTTTCGGGCGATAACGATGGCGAAATAACCAGCCAATGATGTTCGGGTTCCTCGGTTAAAAAATCAAGATAAAATTGAGCAGCTCCTTTTAAAGCGCCGTAAACAGATTGCAAATATTCTTTATCGCCGCTATACAAATACTTATCCCATAAATGGCGGCTCAACCATGCCCCGCCGGATGGCCACATTCCGGAAAACACACCGTCCACGGGCCCTGTAATCCGCCACAGATCGGTATTGTGATGCGCGACCCACCCGCCGGCGTTATACATGGTTTTAGCGGTTTGCTGCCCGGTTACCGAAAGCTCTTTCACCATTTGAATCAGGGGTTCGTGCATCTCGCTTAAGTTGGTCTTTTCCGCTGGCCAGTAATTCATTTCGGTGTTGATGTTGATGGTATATTTACTTCCCCAGGGTGGCGACATCTTATCGTTCCAAATGCCCTGCAGGTTAGCGGGTTGCCCGCCGGGCTGCGATGAAGAGATCAACAGATACCTGCCAAATTGAAAATACAGGGCTACCAATTGCGGATCGTTGCCCGAGGCAAAATCACGGATCCGGATATCGGTTGGGTTTTTGACTGAATCGGTTGTCCCCAGGTTTAGCTTTACGCGGTTAAAATATTTTTGATAGGCGGCGATGTGTGCTGAAAGAAGCTGGCTGTATGTTTTTTCTGTAGCCTTATTAAGATAGGCAACTGCTCGCGATTGCTCGTTGGCGCTAACATCGTTATAGTTAACAAAATTTGTCGCTATAGATACGTAAATGGTTACGGCAGTCGCACCGGCGACAGTAATAGTTGAATCGGCAGATGAGATGTTCCCGCCCTCATTCTTTAATTTGATGAGTGACTGAAACCTGAGTTTACTTTTTACACCGTCTTTATCTCCTGTAATGCCCGAAAATACCAGTTCATCTTTTCCTTTTGTTTCGGCATCATGATAAGTTGTTGCTTTACCATCCAGCAAAGCAGTAATACTTACCGGTTTATTTTTACGCTGATCCTGCAAACGCTGTTCACTCAGCATCCTGGCGGTAAAAGATAAGTTCGAAGGTTTGCTTGCCGTTAGGCGAACAATAATAACCTGATCGGGTATTGATACAAAAGCTTCCCTTTTAAATTGGATGCCATTTACAGTATAAGTTGTCGTTGTAACCGCTCTTTCCAGATCAAGTTCACGACGGTAATTTGTATATTGATCATGCCCCGGGAAGTGCAGATAAAGGTTACCTACCGGCTGGTATTGCATTCCGTTAATCTTGTTTGATTTGATTTGCTGCGAAGCCAGTAAAGCTGCCTCTTTATTTTTGCCTTCAAATATCAGTTTTCGCACCCCGGGCAAAGCAGCCAGAGCTGTTTCGCTATCGTTGCGGTTTGGGCCGCCGCTCCAAACGGTAGATTCGTTTAGCTTGATGCATTCATTTTCGGGATTGCCGTAAACCATGGCCGCGAGCCTGCCGTTCCCAATAGGCAAGGCTTGTTCCCACACGCTGCCAGATGGTTTATTATACCACAATTTAAGATTTGAGCCTTGGCCATATACAAACAATGCCGAACTACTTAGCCCCAAAAACAATAAAAATTTTCTCATCATATCAGGCCTGGTTATTCAATATGCGGTACGAGTAAATCATAGCCGGTAGCCCTCAAAATAAAGTCGACAATTGGCGCCGGGTTTGGAAAGCTATGCGGGTGATGTTTGAAGCCCGGCTTATGCATCACGGTTATATTTCCATTTAACTCTTTTACCTTTTTTTCGAAAAGCAAGGTATTATCTGCCGGCGATACCGCTTCATCGTCATCGGCGCAAAGGATCAGGATAGGATATTTGCCCTTTACAATCTGCTCTGTCTTATCTACAGGACTGCCTTTAAAGTTGTCGATCTCCGCGTTGGTAGCCAGGCTGTAATCCTTTTTTAAAGCTTCGAACATGGCATCTTTAATATCTGGCCGCTTAGCCATAATTCCGGCCCACCACGACATGTTTAAGAGCGGGTTATCGACATACACACCTGATACCTTATCCGGATTTTTCGCAGCCCAGTTAAACACGTAAACGCCGCCGCGGCTCATACCTTCCATAGCCGCCTTTTTTGCCAGCCCTGCTTTATGTAATAGCTTGTAATAATTATCCCAAAGCGTAATCGCCTGCGGGTTGCCTAATAGCTCGGCCACATCGCAATAAACCACGTGGAAGCCTTGCTGCAGCAGCGCGATATCTGTTTGGGGTTCGTGCCCCCAGAAGCGTGCACGCCAGATCCAGGGATGACCTTTTGCTGCAATCTTCGGCTTTGCAACTTTGCATGGCCTGCCGTCATAAATGAAATCATCACATTCGTAACCGTAAAATGATGATTTGGTTACCTGTAAATCAAGCCGGTTGGTGATGTCAAATTTCGCATCTCTTGGCTGTAACAGATCGGTATAAATCGTTTTGGCCATTATTCCCGCGCCTTCTTTATCAGGATGTAATTTGTCGCCAAACAAGGCCTCTTTGTTTATAAATGGCGAGTGCATATCCAAAATCTCTACCTTTTTTGTATAAGCAGCATGCTGTATGCGGGGATTGATCTGCTTAACGATCTCCGCATCCCAAATACCAGCGGTATCTTTTACAAAGGAAGCCATGGCCGATAATAATATGATCCGCGGATGAGATGGCAGTTGTTCAAATGAATGGATCAGATCCTGGTAATCAGTTTCAAACTCATTATAGTAATTGCGGTTGATGAGTTTTGCGTCGTTCCCGCCAAGATCAATAATTACGATGTTGGGATCATCGGCTAATACAGCCTGGTATTCTTTAGTTTTCCAATAAGGCAAATTGCCATGGCGAAGCAATGTAGTGCCGCTTATGCCGTAATTAACAACGCTGTATTTACCTCCCAGCATTTTTTGCAATTGCGCCGGGTACGAGTTTTGCTCGCGTTGCGCAATGCGGGCACCATAAGTAATACTGGCGCCAACGCAGGCTATTTTTATTTTATGATCGTTTTGGGCCAAGGTTGTTTTAGCAATAAACAAAACGATAGTTAAAAACGCACATCTCATTATGAGTTCTGTCTATTTTAATTGTAATGTATTAGCGAGCAAGCGTTCGCATATCACCCGGTTAATAGCAAAATCGCCTTTGGCCTGCAGGCTTTGGACTAATTGTGGTAAGCAATAAAGTATAATTTCGCCCTTACCATAAGGTATCACACAACCCGACAAACCAACTTTAGGGTTATGATCGGCGCCAAAGCCAACCACGGCCTCAACACCGGTACCATCCAACAATAAGCCATCGGTATTCGTTCCTTTGGGGCTTTCCTTTAACCATTCGGGGCCGCCAAATGCACTGATGCCATATCGCCAGTCCATCGCGCAATCAACAGGTAATCCGTTCAACAGCCAATGCCTGCGAACAAAAAACCAGGTACCGAACCATGGTGCACCTAAATTGCCTACTTTACCGGCATATTTAACAATATCGCGTTTAGCCAGTTCTTTGGCAAAGGCATCTGCGCCGCGGTCGTTATCCGGCCACAGAATAAGCCGTGTACCATCATTTTTAACGCGTTTTAAAGCTTCATCAAACTCGGCTGCTGTTATGCCTGATTGTGTGCGGGGTACAATAATATTGGTCTTGGCTTCGCCGGATAAAGCAGGCTGCGCCTCGGGTACAAGGTTTTGTGACACCGGCGCATTACTAACCGGCGGCAAGGCTTTAAACAAATCATTACCCGCCAGCTTTGTAGATAACACAATAGCATCTACGCGTTTATCCGGCGATAAGCCGGTAAGCTTTTGTGCCTCAATATGCCATTTATCTTTTAACACCTGGCTAAGCTCCTTATCCGACTCAACCAACGCCACATTTCTAAATACAGGCACCGATGCGACGTCGACCACGTGGATCTCATCTGATCCCGAAAGCATTTTTTCACCGGATTTGCCTGGAATAATAACGGCTTCAATTTTTAGCATACCTGCAGCATCTGCGGTAAACTGAATACCATCGGCCAACAGTTGCCCGTATGTATCTCCGCCTATAGCGTTTACCTGTTTTTCTGTTTTAAAAGCAACGGAGCCATCGGGGCGTTTAACTGTGAGTTTTAAAGTATAATTGCCATGGCGGTTTGTTTCGTTGATCAAAAATACATCAACAATATCCTGCTCGCCTTTGGCAACAATCATGCGCCTTGGCTGAACGGAGAGTATTTCGGGCTTGGTTGCTGCAGCTATTTCGACAGGGTTAGCTTTAAAAAACCGATGGTTATCTACCAATCCCGAATGGTTATCGATAGTTGTACTTTCCCAGCCGCTGATCACGAGGTAATCGTTATTGTTATCTATACGGGATTGCTCCACCATTTTCTTCCAGAAATAATAGGTACGATAGCCGATGGCTGTAAACAAAGATGAATCGGTAGGGAACGCTTTGCGAAAGCCCCATTTATCTAAAAACTGGTGATAGCCATCCAACACTTGCGCAGCATCTTCTTTTTCATAACCATCCGGATGCTTTTTGTCAAATGAATGAACCAGCTGATCGTAGTTATCGGGTGTAGCGGCACCGAGCATTTCGCCCCACATATTGATAGATGTATGTTCAGGCGATTTTTGGTGCTGCCTGAAGTTGTTGGGATCTTTATATAAAAAATCAAGATAATTACACGGGCCGCCGCAGGTGTGAATGTCCTGCCAGCCGGCATAGGGGTTTGATCTGCCCGCGTAGCGGATCTGTTTACTGTAGGGCAACATGAGCACTTGCGCCGCTTTTGGATCGCCACCTGAATAAAAAGCGATGATCCGGCTTGGGTCAAGCGCGCTGATCTCTCTAAACAACCTGTAAATACGCGGGTTACGCAAATCGAGCTCGCTTGATTCGTTTTGCATGGTATACATGATGAGCGATGGATGGCTACGGTCGCGTTTGACCATTTCGAGGATCTTTTCTTCTTCGTATTTCTCCCAAAAGGTAAGGCCGTCGCCGTCGGGCCCGGCACCGCTTGTATTTACCGTATCCGGTTGTACATAATCCTTTTTAGGCTTAAATGCATTTAACAATTCTTCATCTTTACCCAAAAACTCACCATCGGGCCCGAAAGGGCCGCTGGCATAACGGGCACCCAATACAAATTTACCGCCGCCGGGTTCTTCACAACGCAGTAAACCCATTTTGTCCTGTATATCCAGCACGGCCGGTTTGCCAATATTACGATGGAACTGTAAACAATTGAGTCCCATTTTTTTTGCCGCAACCACTTCGCGTGTTGCCATTTCGGCATCAGGCCATAGGCCGTTACGACCCCAATATCCCCATGATATAGCTGATATGGGCACAATCCGTTTGTTGTTAAACACCAGTTTAGCGTTAGTGCCAATGCCGGTGGCCGTCATATACCTAAAGCCGAACTTTACGCTTTTGCCGCTAGCTATCTGCTTTGGCAGCGATGCCCTTGCCTGGTATAACGCCGGGTTAGTGATCTCCCATTTGATGGCGTTGTTAACACTGGCATCTATTTCTACTTTTTTTGTTTGGCCGGCCTTTATTTCGACAGTTTTATTACCCGCCCATAGCTGGCGCCCGTTATAACTGATGTTAAAAGCCACCGGGCCTGTATAAGTCTGGCTTTTGCTGCTTACTTCGGCAATCAGGTGCACCTGGTGCAGATCGGGTTTATTAATGGCTGCTATGTCGGTCACCGAAACATTATCGCGAACATTTAAGATAATATCATTATCCAACCCGCCAAAACCATGCGACGGGGGTAAAAAATATTTGCCCCATTGTATCCGCATTTGCGCAAAATCGATCCAATCCAGATGGCCACCAGGATTAGTGATGCGTACCGCAAGCTGTGCTGAATGACCGGCTTTTACTGCATCTGTAATATCAGCTTCAAATGGTAATTCGCCCATAATGGTATAACCGCATAATTTGCCGTTGCAATAAACCTCAGACCTTAACCGGGCGCCGCGAAAAGATACTGTAATGTGCTGACCTGCTTTAAACCGGGGCACTTGTATCGTTTTCCACCACCAGGACACACCCAAATAATTTCCGTTACCAAAGGCGGTTCCTTTGCCCCGCTGCGCTTCATTTTTGGTGTAGGGGTGTCGTCCAAACTTGCCCCAGTAATGTTCTTCTACGGTGCTGGGTAAGGTAACTCCAATACCCTGAGTATTATTAAGACTACCCCATCCGCCTGTAGGGATATTTACAGGCAATTTTTTCAGATCAACATCAGCTGGTAAATAAATATCATCACTCTTCCATTGCGCGGCGGTATCAGGCCAAAGCCTCCATCCGGACATTGAAATATCAATTGATAATGGTGAGTTTTTAGTGTTTTGACCATAAGTTTGAATAGAGACAAATAGAATGGTTAAAGCAAACAGAAGTTTCCTAGGCATTGGCTGTTTATTAGTTATAAATTGATGTAATCGGCAGCATAAAAATACATGGGGCTTATAATTAATCATTAATAAAAGATTAATAGCCCGATCATGTCAAATTATTTTTTTTATACACCATATCACTGCGGAATGACCTGCCAACGTAAACTATCGATACCTGCATCAGTCGCCATTGTTAAAGCCGAACCATCCGAAGATAACCCTACAGCCATTTTATTCGTTTTGTTAATGATGCGGCAGCAACCTGTTCCGTCCCATTCCAAATGCCATTTTACAGTGTCCGCATTTGAATCTGTTAACTGAAGTATTGATGAATTTGACGGAGACGCACTGAGCACCTTGCCTGTTATCCTGCTCTTTATTTTAAAATAACCGTTACCATCAAAAATGAATTGCCAATCTGTATGGCTTTCGGCATCTGCCTGGACTGCTGATATTGAAGCGACTTTACCGTTAAGTACCCAACCGTTTGCCCTGTTTTTTAAGGCATAACCCTTATTCAAATCAAAAGGCGATATCGGGATCACAGGCGTAATAACCTGATGCTCGCGCAGCATTTTACCGCCTATACCCACCAGGCGCAGATAATAGTCGCTGGTGGCGCCATCATAAGTAAGAAACGGCGCCTGGGTTGGTGGATGGTTTTCGATTTTCATGATTTGGGTGCCTTCGTTCACCTCATCAAACATGGCTATAAACGCGCTGTTGATCACCCCGGTTTTTGATGCGGCAACAAACTGCTCCCATAGATAGTTGCCTGTGCGGCGCGGCACGATAGGCCCGGCGGGCGGCGTTGGTGGCGGCCCGGCGATATGCGTTCCCGAATTAAACACCGGCATAAATATTACATGGTTAGCTTTGCATTTTTCGATATCGCCCGCCCACTCGGATGTATTTTGTACCGAGTAGCCTGTAGCCGGGTCTTTTACCCTGCGGCCAACGCTCCAGGGTTGTAACCCCTGCATCCGCATTAACATGGCCTGAAATTCGGGAGTGCCTTTGGAACGCCAGTTATTGTCAACACCGGCTACCACTGTGGCCTGGTACTTGCCGGGAGCACGTAAAAAATCGATCACGGGGTTCATGTAATCAGGCTGCGAAGCCGGGCGACCTGGGAAAAAACCCCAGATGAGCAATACCGGTTTGCCATCGTGATGCAGGTACCGCGGATCGGTAGCAACGCCCTCGTCGACCATTTTTTTCCATTGGTTTACGATGATCTGGTAAACATCGCTTTTGCTGGTGCGGGCGCCAAAGCTGCTCATATCCCACATAAATGCCCATGTACGCCCGGTAGCCGTAGCCGCCTTTTGCACATTGTGCATGATATTGAGCACAGCAGTACTATCGCGCTCGCCTTTGCCGCCGGGAAAGTAGCCACAAAACTCAGATAACCATACTCCATCAATACCAGCCTCTTTCATCCATTGAAAGTGCCGTAGTACCGTTTTATAATTTTGTGCACTGTACAAATATGCCTGGCTGCCGTTTGGATAGGTAAAGCCCGGCACCGGATACTTTTCGCTTTTGGTAAGTTCGCTCATATCCGGCCAGGTATCGAAAGCCAGCTTTTCGGGGCTAACGGGCCCGTTAAACTGATGCGCCCAGCCCCTGTTCCCGCCAGCGTCGCCGGGTGCACGGAACCAGCCCTGGTAACCGGCCATCACTTTATTATTCATGGTAGTGGCATCCACAGTTTGTGCCATTGTGTAAGTAACGGGGAGTAACGATAGCAAAAAGGCTATGCAATTAATTATGGTAAGGTTGTGTTTTAATATCATAGGTTATGCTCAGATTAGATTTTACTCAGGCCTGTTTGCCTGTAATTTACCGAAGTTGTAATTGGGCTTGTTACCCATTGTAATTTTAAGTATACCGCCGTTCATAATATCCTGATGAAGGATATAGGTTTTTAAATAGCTTTTACTATTGAGTGTTATGCTCTGTATATAAATATTTTTAGGCCCGTTACCAACGGTTTCGACCGTAAACTTTTTGCCGTTATCGAGGTTAATGGTGGCTTTGTCAAACAAGGGGCTGCCAATAACATACGCTCCCGAAGCCGGGAATACCGGGTAAAAGCCAAGTGACGAAAACACATACCAAGCCGACATTTGCCCACAATCTTCATTACCGATTATGCCATCGGGAAGGGCGAGGTACATGTCCTTTAATATATACCTTACCTTTTCGGCGGTTTTCCATTGCTGGCCGCTATAGGTATATAAATACGTAATGTGATGGCTTGGTTCGTTGCCATGCGCATATTGTCCTATCAATCCGGTAAGGTCATCAAGATCAGCTTTCGCATTCAGGTTAAAAAATTCATCCAAACGGTTATTAAACGCTTTTTCGCCGCCCAGAAGTGAGATCAGACCCGGCACATCCTGCGGCACGAGCCATAAATACTGCCAGGCATTGCCTTCAGCATATAAATTATTTTTGCTTTTTAAAGGATCAAAGCCCGGCGACCAATTACCGTCGGACAGTTTACCTTTAAAAAACTTGTCGGAAGGGTCAAAATATAGTTTATAGCTCTGCGCCCTTTTTGCAAAATAGTTGTAGTCATCTGTTTTGCCTAATTTTTTTGCCATCAGTGCGGTGCTTCCGTCGCCTATGGCATATTCAAGGGCTTTAGCAACCGGCCGGCTTTGCTTATCAGTTGGTATGGGTTCAAAATTTTTCACATACTTCATGCCTAACGAATCGCTCATGGCTGTGCCTTTAATTGCCGCGAAGGCTCTTTCGGCATCAAAGCCTTTTATGCCTTTTAAATAAGCTTCGGCCACAACCTGCATGCTGCTTATGCCAACCATGGTGCCGGTTTCGTTACCCATTAAATGCCAGATGGGCAGCTTGCCCTGCTGATCGTAAATGGCAAGCATGGTATTGATCATATCGCCGGCACGTTTGGGTTGAATAATATTATACAGCGGATTATCGGCACGGTAAGTATCCCATAACGAAAACACGGTGTAATTGGTAAAAGAAGCATTTTTATATACTTTTTTATCAGCGCCTCGATAATCACCATTATGATCATTAAAGATAGCTGGATCGATCATGGTATGATAAAGCGAAGTATAAAAAATGCGTTTATCTGTCAGGCTGTTGGTTTGCACCGATATCTTAGCCAGCTCTTTATTCCATTTGGCGTTGGCCGCATCTCTAACTTTTTGAAAATCCCAGCCAGGAATTTCAGCTTCGATGTTAGCCAAGGCATTTTCTGAACTTACCGGCGAAATGCCAACTTTTAATTTCAGATCCGCAAGGGCATTATCAAAACTGATCAATCCTTTGATTGCCGCGCCTTTACCGTTAGTTCCGTCGAGCAGTTTATTATCATCGTAAACATTAAATTTTGATAGCGGTTGCGATGAGCGGATGGCGAAAAACAGCCATTGGTTTTTTGCCCAGCCTTTTGAGTACCGGTAACCCTCGATGGTATATTGATCAACACGGGTAATATAGGTATCCGTGCTTCTATCGTTGATGCCTTCTTTCAGATCGATGATCACATGCGCTTCTTTACCTTGCGGGAAATGATACCAGTGAAAGCCTACCCGCTCTGTAGCAGTTAACTCAACCCGGATACCCGACGCGTCGAGTTTGACTGAATAATAGCCGGGGCGTACCTTTTCGTTTTTATGAGAATAGCGCGAGGCGTAACCACTGCCGGGTTCGGTTTCGATACCCTTATCTGTTTTAATAGCGCCGGTATATGGCATGATCAGCAGATCGGCCAGGTCGCCGATGCCGGTTCCGCTTAAATGCGTATGCGGGAACCCGATCAACACACTGTCGCGATAATTATACCCCGAACACCAGTCCCAACCCTTATAAAAATTTTCGGGGCCCAACTGAACAGCTCCAAAAGGAACGCTTGCCCCGACAAACACATGGCCATGCCCGCCCGATCCGATATAAGGATCTACAAAAGAGCTAAGATCCGCCTTATTTTGTGCATTAGCCGTATAGCTCAGTAGGAAAACGGATGAGAAGTACAATGTAAATTTTACTGTTCTTATGCAAAAGAGTAGATTCATAAAAAGGCCTTGAGAGTTGCTTAATTTAAGTGTTATAGGGCAATTTTAGCTTAGCCGGCTTAATAAAAGATTAATAAGTAACTAATAGCGATAGATTAAGCAGCATTTATTAACTATTTATTTGCCTTTTTTTAATCGCGGCCATGTTACTTTACTGTTAAACGTCCTTACAAACAAAATAGGGAGCTATCAAATCATGGAAAACAAAAAAATAATAAGACAGTTAGTGGTGCTTTTTATTTTGATTTTATCGACAAATTATCTGCCGGCTTACGCGGTAAAACCAAAGGTAATTGTGTATCCGGCTCCAGCCGGTGAAAAACTAAGTGGACTTTACCAGGTAAACGTATCAGGCCGGGCCGTACCTGTGTACATGGCGAAAGTGGCACCGAAAGATAAGGCCCGGCGTTATAAGGCAACTGACGATACCCGCAATTCGGCCCTTTATTTTGATGAAGCCGCTTTTGCTTATTTTGATATGCGGAGAAAAATTGAAGTTACGGTATCCGTACCCGAAAATATCGACTCGGTTAAAATTTTGCCATTATCAGCAAGTGTTAAACCGGTGTTCAAACAAGGTAGAATCACATTCTGGCTAACAAAGCCTCAAAACCTAACTATCGAGGTCAATGGCGAATATGTAAAATCGTTGCATTTATTTGCCAACCCGATTGATGCTAATATACCATCCGCTAATGATAAAAATGTCATCTTCTTTGGACCGGGCATACACCAGGTAAGCCATTTAACAGTTGGCGATAATAAAACGGTTTATGTTGCAGGCGGCGCTATTGTACAGGCTGTAATAGACCCGGGAGAGCCTTTTACAATAAAAGGTAAAGACAGCCTGAAAAATTACGGAACACCAAGTTTTGATCTGCGGGGGAATAACATCACGATCCGCGGCGGGGGAATAATTGATGCCAGCGCCTGCCCTACACACGCACGTAGCTTACTGATGGTGCGTGGCACGAACATACGCGTCGAGGGGCTTATATTACGCGATGTCGCGTTGTGGACAGTTCCAGTCCGGCAGTCGGATAATGTCGTTATTGATAACATTAAATTATTGGGGTACCGGGCAAACTCCGACGGGATAGATATCTGTAATAGCCGTAACGTGGTCGTACAAAACTGTTTCATTCGCACCAGTGATGATCTGGTCGTTATAAAATCTGACAAAGGACAGGGTGCCGTAAAAAATATTACGGTGAAAAATTGCGTGCTTTGGAACCAGATCGCCCATGCGCTGAGTATCGGCGCGGAGTTACGGGAGCCTGTTGATAGTGTTTTATTTACCGATTGTGATATTATTCATGATCAGGGGCGGGAATGGTCGTTAAGGGTGTACCATTGCGATGCGGCAGTGATCAGTCATGTCCGCTTTGAAAATATCCGCATTGAAGAAGCGCACCGGCTGATTTCCTTATGGATCGGTAAAGCGATATGGTCGAGGGACAATGATTACGGGCATATACATGACGTCGTCTTTAAAAATATAACAGCCACCGGCGCACCACTCACCATCGAATTAAAGGGCATGGATAAAGGCCATGCTATACAAAATGTGGGGTTCGACAATATTAAACTCAATGGAAAAGCTATGACCATTACCGATGCAAAAGCGAACGAATTTGCAACCGGGATATCGGTATTGCCGTGAATCGGCAGCCAGTTTGCTGACTGTTGCCCGGGCCCGGCATAATTATTCTACTTCAGATAGATGATATCGCGGATCGGCCCAGTAACTGGCGGCGCCTAAAAGCGGGGCCTGTTCGCCAAGCTTTGTTACCCTTATCGGAATATGAATATTCTTTTTTTCGAGGCAATTAACCAGATGCGACAGAAATTTTGTCGATGCCTTAGCAATATTCCCTCCGATAACCACTACATCAGCATTTTCTGCTTTGATAAAACCCTCCAAAAACACGGCAAGATTTTCGGCAAACTCTTTAAACACTAACCGGGCAATTGCCGAAGTAGCACATATTTCACTAAGTTCTTTTACGTTTGCTATGTTAATGCCGCTGCGTTGAAAATATTCCTTTAAAAACCAACGGGTCGACAGGTATTCTTCGGCAATACTATCAAATAACGGCGAATCCCATAATTCGGCATCCTTTGTAGCGCCATTATTATAGATGGCAGTACCTAAGCCTGTACCGAGCGTTAAAGCTAATGCTGTATGCTGATTTACTGCCGCGCCGGCAAAAACTTCACCCTTTAAAAAGCATTCGGCATCATTAAACATCAAAATATTTTCGGAAGGAATATTTAGTTTTTGAGCCAGCAGATCCTTTACATTCAAACCATAAAGGCTGTCATATTTTTGATTACCCTTAATGTAGGATATGCCTCGTTCGTAATCGAAAGGGCCCGGCATAGCTATCCCAATCTTTTTAGAAATTGTATCTACTTTACTGAAAGCTTTTTCAATTACAATAGTCCACGCTTCCAGTATTTGTTCGGCGCCGGCCCAGGAATCAACAGATGCACGGTAATAGGATTCCCTTAAGATAACCTTTGTATGAAGATCTACAAATCCCACTGTTATGTGTGAGCCGCCTACATCAATTCCTAAAATAAGTTCTTCCGGATACTGCATTATCGTTTATTTTTTTTTCTGGCTGAATAACCAGTCCCATAATTCATCTTTTTTATAAGCTACCGCCCAGGCTCCATGACCAACCCCTGGTAATTCAGAGTATTTGGGATGCCCACCGGCAGCCGTAATAGCCTGCACCATATCGCGCGAGCGTTTTACCGGAACGGTGTTGTCGGCATCTCCATGGAATACCCATAAAGGTACATTAATTAAAGATGCCGCATAATTCAGGTCGGCGCCCCCGCAAACGGGTATCGCTGCAGCAAATTTAGCACTTTCGCGCTGTAATATTTCCCATGTCGCAAAACCACCCATTGATAAGCCGGTGATATAGATCCGGTCGCGGTCGATATGTTTATCTTTAATTATTTTGTCGAGTAGTTCCATAACCATTTGCAGCGACCAGGTAGGCTGCTGGTTCATGGTATGGGCATTTGCCCCGAAAGACGTTTGCACCCAGGTTGAACCTTCTTCGGGCTTGCCGGTTACGTACGCCGGGCATTGCGGCGCTAAAATATAACACGGATATTTTTCCCAAAACGGATTAGTGGTAAATCTCAAAAATTGCTTACGGTTGTCGGCCCCACGTTCGCCGGCGCCATGTAAAAACAAAACCAACGGATATTTTTTACCTTTTTCAATATTGTCAGGCTGGTGATACCGGTATGGTAAGGCATGTTCGTGATTTTGATAGATCATAAACTGGAAAGAGGCGAATTTATTCTCCCAATCCTGCAAAGGAAAAACACTATAATCGGGATGGAGAGGATCAGGAATTTTGGTTTTACCGGTATCGGCTTTCGCAACAATACTTAGCGGGCCTGCTTTACCTGTACTTTTATGAATCGGAAAAACACAGGTGAATACGATAGTTATTACACTAAATCTTACAAGAGTTTTCATATGCGTTAAATGGGGTAAGTTTTTAAGGATGTACCGGCGGCGCCCAATCATCGGTTCGGAATGGCGAAGCCGGAAGTTTCTCAGCGTTATATAGATTGCCCGGAGGGTTATCTGCCCAATTATACCGCACAGCTACGGGGTTAGCAACATCACCGGACGAAACAATAACCGTATTGCCATCAATAATCGCTTTTGCCCAGACGAAGTTCCCGTCGCTACCTGCTACGCCAAACCCTTTTAAACCGGTAGCCGGATTGTAGGTGCTGTCTGCTGTCAAACCGCCACCTGTATAATTGAATGTGATCCTGATTCGATTACCTTCAATCTTCATTGCTTTATAAACCGGACCAGAGAATATGATATTTTCTCCATACGCCACATGCCTGGCCGCCAGGGCCAAACGTAAACCAACGTCGCGTTTATTTTTAGGATGTATATTATCGGCCTCGCCAATATCAGTGATCACAGCCATTCCGGTAGCGGGCAACGAAAGTGTTTTGAGCTGAGCTTCGCGTACCCAGGGCCAGTTACCCTCAGACGGCTTTACTGCGGGATTGCGAAAGTTAGCCAACTGAACAAACAGAAACGGGAAGTTACCCTGATGCCATTGATTGCGCCAATCGTTTATCAATAAGGGAAATAGGTCTTTATAGGCGACAGCGTCTGCGAGTAAATCGCCGTTACCTTCGCCCTGATACCATATTACGCCTTTTATCCCATAACCAATAATTGGTGATACCATGGCATTGTATAGATTTGCCGGAGCGCCAAATCCGCCTTCAGGCGTTTGAGGCGCCTGCGGCGCGGGACGCGAAGGCTTAGGTTGCGGAGGCGATTTTAATCCGTTAGCCTTTGCCTGGGCCACTTCGGCATCCCATTGTTTGAGAACCGTTTTATAACCATCCCCCACCTCTTCGTCCCATTGCTTTTGTGCATCCTTATAAGCAGTTAGCTGTTGCGGGTAAACCGCTTTGGCATCATTATAATGATCAACGAGCGCCTGATGTTTTGCTACATAGTTTTTAAATTCGGGTTGTTGCTGTAGACCATCGATACTGATCCAGGCCTGCGCCGGCGTTCCTCCTTTGTAGGTGGCTATCATACCAACGGGCACACCGGTAGTGTGCCTGATTTGCTGCGCAAAATAATACCCTACAGCCGAAAAACCATGCCATGCCCATTTTGGATCGGCCATTTGTTGGGGCGAACAAACTACCCATTTGCCATTTGGCGAATCTGCTGCTCCAGCGGCGATATCTGCCTGTGGCTGCAATGCGTAAGCCATAGGCACATAAAAAAAATGGAGCAATGTATCTGTTGCCTTCGAGATCGCTTCGGGGCCGTTGCGTTCGGTTTGTATCCCAAACTCCATGTTTGATTGCCCGGAAGACACCCATACATCGCCGATCAAAATATTTTTAATTACGGTCCTTTCCTGATCTGTTGTGATGAGCATCTGGTACGGACCGCCAGCGCTATATTTAGCAAGTTTAATATGCCATTTGCCATCGTTACCGGCAATGCCTTTAAATATTTTATTTTTAAAGGTAACCTGTATAGCTTCGCCCGCGTTAGCCCATCCCCAGATTGGCACCTCAATATTGCGCTGCAATACCATATTATCACTTATAATAGCAGGCAATTTTAAAGCGGCTTTGCTATGCAGGCCAAGCAATACATTAATTGCAAACGTGATAATTATTGCCTTTTTAATCATGCCTGTAGCTGTTTAAACAGTTTATCAATCTTTTGGCCGCGTTTACGCATTTAACCACATGCATTCCCCTCATCGTATTTTACAAAGCTTCATTAATTTTGAGCTACCTCTTTGTATTCATCCAATCCCCAGGTTTTGTTTGGTTTTGGTCCCATTTCTAACACCAGGGTACCACCGTTCACTAACTGTTTATGTGTGAACCAAGGTGTATTGAGCACCTGCCCGTTAAGTTGAGCGCTTTGGATATATTTGTTTATTACCGAGCAATTATGGGCTATCATGGTAAATTGTTTACCATCGGCCAGGTTAATGGTTACTTTGCTGAACACGGGGCTACCAATGGTATAAATTGGGTTACCGGGCGTTAACGGGTAAAAACCCATTGACGAAAATACTACAAAAGCCGACATGCCGCCGCCGTCCTCATCGCCCGGTATACCAAAAATATTATCCTTATACCATACATCCAGTAAAAAACGGACGCGTTTTTGAGTTTTCCATGGTGCTGTATAATTATACAGATACGGGATATGGAAACTTGGCTCGTTACCCATCGAGTATTGACCTACCAAGCCGGTGGCATCCGGAAACTTGGCCCAAAACTCGTGTTTGCTCCGGTTTAATGTTTCGCGGAACAGTTGATCGAGCTTGCTTTCAAAATTTACTTTTCCGTCCATCAAGCCTATCAGCCCCGGTATATCATGCTGTACCTGCCATAGGTAGGTCCAGCCGTTATTCTCGTCGTAAAAATCGCGACCGCCGGGTCCGCCATCAAATTTGGGGTCGATGTTTATGAAGTTTCCCTGCGCGTCTTTCGGGATAAACATTTTACTGGTGTTATTCCACAGGTTTTTATAATTGAGCGAACGTGCTTTAAATTTCATAAAATCAGCGGTCTTACCTAAATCCTTGGCCAGTTCGCTTAGTGCCCAGTCGTCGTAGCTTGTCCCCAATGTTACAGCCACTGCCTGACGTTTTTCCCAGCTATCCACATTGGCAACTGTTTCTTTTTCGCCGGGGTGCAACGCGGGGAAATAGCCATGAGCATAATAAAAATCCTCTAACGTTCCTTTAGGGCCGTTTCTCCAGGGTAGCATTGTCGCCTCGGTAGCGTTCTTTAGCATGCCCTCGTATGCAGTTTTAATATCAAAATTTTTGAGTCCTTTGCGATAATCATCCAGCAGCATGATTGACGAGTGAAAGCCGTTCATACAGGCATGATCGCCAAACAATACCGGGAACGTAGGCATCCAGCCGCTTTGCTGGTACATAGTTACGTAAGAGTTCGCCATATCTTCTTCCAATCCGGGGTTAACAATGGCCCGCAAAGGATGCAACGCCAGATAAGTATCCCATGTCCAGTCGTCAACATAAAACGGACGTGTGGTATCGTGGATCTTTTTATCGAAACCACTATAATATTTGCCATCTTCGGTGATGTCGACCATCCGTTCGTTACAGCGATAATATGCCGTGTAGAATGACCTGCGCTGAGCCTCGGTGCCCCCTTCAACATTAATATTGTTAATGGCTTTGGCCCAGGCATTTTCGCCAGATGATCTGATCTCATTAAATGCTTTGCCTTCTATTTCGTGCTTAAAATTTTCATGGGCCTGGTTGGTACTGATGTATGATATAGCGTATCTAAACTCAACCGGAGCCTGTAAATCATTTGCAAAAGTGATCCACGATTTTACGCCTTTTCCAGTAACCTCGGTGCCTTTAGCAAGCTGGTTGTTTTTTATGATACCAGGCTGCCCGTTGCTGCTGAATTCGCCATACACGTAAACCTTAATGTCATTGTGATAAGTTTCGGTACCTTGTATAATGTGTCCGCCGGTGAATTCCCAGGAACCTGCCCCTGTATTATAAAGATCGAAAAGTAAGCTTTTAGGAGATGAATTTTGCGGAAAAGTAAAGCGATAGAATCCGGTTTTTTTTCCTGCGGTAAACTCAACGGTAATATCGTCGTCGATCAAATAAGTAGAGTAATACCAGGGACGCGTCACTTCCAGGTCATGATCATAGGTTTGCTTTTGTTTCCATGCGCTGATCGCGACGGGCTTGTCCCAGGGCTTTAGGGCGAAAACTTCGCCCAGACGGTGTGAAACAATATTAAGCGGAAAGCTCGATATCTGATCATCGATATAATCATTTCGCTGCGGGTACATCCGGATCATTTGGTTAGGCTGTTGAACTGTCGGCCTTGTTGGCTGTAACAGCCAGCCCACGTTCCCTATCCGGGGATCAACGTATTTAAGATTGCCTTTGCCTTCGTTTTCGGATGGTTTATCCTGGGCCTGAAGAGATGCGGCACTTAGTAATACAAAACCGTAAATTACGAGCTTAAAATGGGCTGGCACTGCCCTTAGTATATTCTTTAGCATTATAATGTTTTTAGGCGGGGCTTAAAGCGATAATTAATAAGCTAACCGGTAAGCGTAGCCTACCGGTTAGCTCTCAGGCTTTAGTTTATTTTAAACTCTTGCTTGGTTATATCCATGTAAAGGGTGCCATACTCCTGGGTAGGTTCGATTTGCGTATCGATTGAAAAGTTGTTAAACGAATCGATAAGGACTAACCTGCTTGCAGATGCATTGCGTTTGGCAATATTGGTATAAGTGCGGTAAAAACTTCCGTCCGCGGTTCTGGGGATACTTAAATTAGTGTTTGTAGGTGCAGTAATCTGATAATTATAACCCGCTTCAATCATCGGCACAAATTCGAGGTTATTTTTACCGGGCGTTAACCCGCCTGCAGGCCACGATTCGAGCTCCTTTTTCCAATACGCGAAACTTTGATCGCACATCGTAGCGAAAATATAATTGCGGTCGATGTTGCCACGGTTATCCGTCATATTAGCTTCGTAAACAGCATCCACACAATTTTGATAACGGAAATAATAATTGTTAGGTGTTGACCATTGGTCCTGCTCGGCAATAATGTAAACGTCAAGCCCAACTAAGGATAAACGCCTGCGAAGCTCGGTATAAACCGGCTGATCGCTACCCGGGTTTGCCGGATCCATGTTTGAGTTTAAACTCTGCGCATGGTTAATAATAAGGATTGGTTTACCATTGATCTTTTGATAGTTTGGCTTAGCCATGTAAAAAGCGAGGCGCTGAAAATCGCGGTAAAAACCTTCTAATTTGGTGGCATTGGCCTCCAGTGGCGTTCCCCTTGGGTTACCGTTTGCATCGGGGTTGCCGGTATCACTAATACCTAAAGTACCGGTAGTTAAATTATAAGAAACCGCAAAGTTCATTTTAGAAACATTGGGCGCTGCCAAAAAAGAGCCAACGGTTAACGAATCGACCTTGTAGTTGTTGGCATCCAGGTTAGCCGATCGCATGGAAAATACAAAGTAGTCGATCTTTGCGGCGGCGGCTTCGTCAATATGCATTTGCATGGTAGCGGCAGGTACTATACCTGTTACAGGCGTAACATATTTACCAGCAAGTGGCGTGTAAGTAATGTTTGCATTGAATGTAGCAGAGGTATAGTATAACGCACCTACCACATAATCTGCTGTTACCGGCACTTCGGGGATCTGGTAATTGAGAAAATAATTGTCGATGCTCGGGTCCTGATTTTTTTTGCAGGAAAGAGTCAGCATAGATGCCATTATGATCAGGCAAGTGTATTGATATATTTTTTTAAGTTTCATTTTATCTTATTTTGATGATCAATATTTACCGGTTTCGGTATAGGCAATGCCAGCCGCGGTTAAGCTCTGAATAGTTGTACCATACCATTTTTCAAATTCGCTGTAATCCAAAAACGCGTGTACGGTGTTCCAATTTGTGGCCGGATAAGGTTTGGCAAATTTTAATACGGTAGATGGATAATCCGGATTGCCCAATGATTTAACGCCATCTGTCACACCTAACGGATTTGAGGCATTCTCTGTTGACGGATAAGGGAACCTATCGGGCAATATGCCATATACTGTGGTGAGGTTTGGTGTACCCGGATTAGTATGTACTGGCAACTGTATAAATTGTGTACGACGGAAAAGGCACCAGGCATCAAAGCCTCCGTCGTCAAAACTATTTATCCATTGTTGCACCCATATTTTGGTGAAGTTATCCGCAGGTATACTGGTATTCAAATACCCCAATGCGTAATTAAATCCGTGGCCAGTTGTATTCCATTGAATGCCTGGTTGTGCCTCATATGCGGTAGCCTGGGCAGTAGACAAACCCCAGAACGCAAAGTTAGCGTTGATACCATTATAGTAATATTTATCAGGCGTTAACGCACCGCCATAGCCCAGTGCAGATGCTTCGGCTTCCATAAAACATACGTCGGCATAGGTCATGAAATAGAAGGGCCTATCGGCAGCCACAAGATTGACTCCGGCAGTTGAAGTAATAGCCTTACCATTGACACCGGGCAGCGTACTAAAGTTATCAGTTAAGCTGGAGCCATTGTAAAATGTATTGCCCGGAATACCCCAGGTAGATAATGCCAGTGGTGCCTTTGGCGCTCCCAGATAAGGTATTTTATAGGTTACGATATGGTGAAAAGCATCGGCAGTACTGGTTAAAGTATCTGTTATGCTATAGCCAAGCAGCGATTGGTTAAAATAAGCCTGCATACGCGGATCTTTATAAGAGCGGAAGTAAGTAAAAACATAATCGCTCATAACCGGATCGGTTGATGGGGTAACAATAACCTTTTGATATTTCGTCCAGTATGGCGATTGGCTGCCATCAGCAATTCCATAACTTAATTTAGGATCATCGGCATCCGAGGTCGGCAAAAAGCTTTCGTTAGCCATCACGTCTTTTATAGCCGCAACCGATTCGGCCGGAACATTGCGCTGGCATCTTAGCGCTATCCTTAACCGGAGTGCATTGGCAAATTTTTTCCACTTTGTCATATCGCCGCCAAATATCAGGTCGGTAGTCAGCTTATCGCCATTAACATTAATGGCATTATAAGCATCCTTTAAACGGCTAAGCAATGATATATAGATAGTATTTTCATCATCGTATGCCACATAAGGTGCTGCCGTACCAGCTTGGGTATAAGGCAGGGGGCCATAAGTAGCAACCAGGTATGAGTACAAATAACATTCCCATATATTAACTATGGCCACCCGGTTGGCAAACGCTGGGTTACCGCCATATAAGTTTCGCAGCTGACGCAGATTGCCTATTCCTATGGTGTAAAAATCGCCCCAAAGGCCATCGTCACCGGCGCTGTATCGCTGCCCAGTCGGCTCAATAATATGTGTATACTCCCAAAAAAAGACCAGGTTTTCGTTTTCTGAACGATCTGCTGTCATTTTAAAAACCTGTGTCAATACAGGATCCATATCCGGTACCGCTAACTGGCTTGGATTGGTGTTTAGTTTATCAAAGTTTTTGGTACACGATGATGCAGTTATTATGATCAATAACACGCATAAGTATCTTAATTTATTCATATTCTTTATTATTAAAATGAAAGCTTCAGGTCAAAACCATAGTTAAAATATGGAAGTGAACCTCCAAGTTCGAGCCCCTGCGCGTTGCCCGACGAATAAGCCGATTCGGGGTCGATGCCGCGAGGCGTATTTTGCAAAATCGTCCATAGGTTACGGCCTACCAGGGATACCCTTGCCGATTTGACGATGGTACGTGATAATAAGCTTTTTGGAACATTGTATCCGATGATAACCTGCGAAAGCTTGATAAAAGAATCATCAAAAGTTAAATAGCTGCTGATGTGGTTATAGCGTACGTAATAGATATTGGGATTTTGCGTAAGCGTGTTAGGCTTGGTTTTATCGGCTATCGGTAAACCATTGGCATCGTAAACTATATTTCCTTTAGAATCAACAAGCGGAAAATAGCCCTGGAAAACCGGCCCTTTGTTACGTGATGCGTCCGGGTAAGGGTTGCCGTATACGGTAGTTTTGCCCGCGCTGGTTATCGTTCCGCCTTCGCCAAGCACAATGGCCGAATATTCATATTGATCACGATACGGCAATGTTTGAAGTGTTGTACCTTTTACATCGGCGCGGTAATAAGTTCCCGAAAATATTTGCCCGCCTATCCTGCCAGAAAGCAGGAAGTTAAAATCGAAGTTTTTATACCTGAAGGTTGACCCGAAAGACTCCAGTGATTTGGGCTGAAAGTTACCAAGAACACTTCTGATCTTACCATCGACAGTGTAGGGGGTGCTACCACTGTAGGGTACACCGCTTGCCTGAATGATCACATTACCCTCGGCATCCCTTAATTCATCCTCGCCCCGTATTACACCAATTGGTTGGCCTACTTCGGCGTTCACGTCGGTTAATAAAACACCTCCGATCCTGAATGTATTAAGGCCGTCGATCAGCGAATTAACCCGGTTGCGATTTGCCGAAAAATTCATTAATACATCCCACGTGAAATTTTTAGACCTGATCGCGGTTCCGGTAAGTGATAGTTCGATACCCTTATTTGTAACGCTACCGGCGTTGATAACCTCGTTATAAAAACCACTGGTTGGTGTTACCGCGCCTGTTAATATTTGATTGGTTGTGTTTTTAGTGTAGAGCGACCCATCAAAAGCGATCCGGTCTTTCAGGAACTTAAGTTCAAGGCCTACTTCATACGAAAGTGTTTTTTCGGGTTTTAAGTTACTGTTCTTTAAAACGTTATCAAAGCTGATATAGGGAGAGCCGTTAAACGCGCCTTTATAGTTAAATAAAGAGTACAAATTATACGGGCTGGTGTCGTTCCCAACGTCGGCTACCGAAGCCCGTAATTTACCAAAGCTTAGAATTGTTTCGGGGATCTTTAACACCTCGGTGAAAACAAAGCTGGTACTTGCTGACGGATAAAAGAACGAACGGTTTGCCGCCGGTAGGGTTGACGACCAATCGTTACGGCCTGTAACATCAAGATATAAAAAACCTTTATAACCAATAGAAGCGCTGCCATAAAGCGAGTTGGTTTGCGACCTGATCAAATTCTCCTGCGTGGTAGGTACGCTGGCATTGTTGGCCAGGTTCATCACATCATGCGCCAGTAACGAAGTGATGGCCGAAGTTTGGTTATAATTATTTTGTGTACGGATGTTGCCACCGAAATTGGCCGAGATAGAGAAGTTTCTAAGTTGCTTATTGTAAATGAATAATCCTTCCGAATTCCAGTTTTGATTGTTTTGTGAAAACTCGCTGTAGGCACCCAGTTTTCCGGCGGTGCTTATCGCTCCTTTTTGAAGGAAGTACTGCCTGCCGCCCCATATCAGGTTACCGGAGATCTGTCCACGGAATTGTAAGCCCGGAAGCAATTTTAAAGTTGCGGTAACACCTCCGATAATGGTGTTGGTGTTATCCTCATTATAATTTTCGTTAATGAGCCAATAAGGGTTTTCCAAACCTGTAGTACCACTGAACAACTCATTACCCGCAGCATCTTTGTAGGGGTTAAGATCGCCAATGGCGACGTTACGGGCCAGGTTGTTATATAAGTTATTTGGATTGGCAGGATCTTCGTTACGGGCAACCCTGTTCTGAACGGTTGCGTGCAGGTATTGTGCGCGGGTATCTATTCTTAAATAGCGGGTAAAATCCTTACTCGCGCTAAAAGCCAGATTATTTTTGGTTTGAATGCCTTGTTTATCAATAACATCGTTAGCATCAGTCCTGGAATAAGAAAGACGGATAGATGAGCTAAGCGCCGGAGACCCGTTAGCCGCCGGGGTTTCGGTAGCGTTACTGATGGAAAAATTTTGTGTTAAAGCATAAGATGTGTGGTATAACGAGGTAACGTTATCAGGATGCGGACTGTATGGTACAACCGCGCCAGAATAGCTTAAAACCGGTTGACCAAGCATCGGGCCGCCATAACTGGCGCCATTGGTTCCTTCTGCAACGGGGTTTTGTCCGGTGCGTGTACCCGACAGGATCTGGTTACCGCCTTCGCCGTATATATTTTGAAAATATGGAAACTGCAGAATCTGCCCCAGCATCAGGTTCTCATTTACACTTACGCCAACACCTGCATTTTTTTTGCCTTTTTTGGTTGTTACTAAAATAGCACCGTTTGCAGCCCTTGAACCGTATAATGCAGCGGCGTTTGGACCTTTGAGCACTTCTATACTTTGAATATCATCGGGGTTAAGGGCAGAGGCGCCATTACCATAATCGAGGTTATTACTGTTGCCGCCGCCATTGGTGGTCTGACCATCAGAATTGTCGACAGGTACGCCATCAACTACCCAAAGTGGTTGGTTATCGCCTGTAACCGATCCTGCACCACGAATTACCACCCTTGTTGAACCAGTAGCCTGCCCGCTTGTGGTTAACTGCAAGCCGGCAACCTTTCCGTCTAATAAATCAGTTATGTTTGCAGCCCTGGCCTCGGTCATTTCATCAACATTTACACTTTGCTGCGCAACACCTACAGATTTCTTTTCGCGCGAAATGCCCAAAGCCGTAACAACTACTTCGCTTAGATCGGATGATTGCATCGCCATTTTAACATCTACGGTGGTTTGCCCGGTTATATCAACTTCCCTGGTTTTATAACCTATAAATTTAAATTCGAGCACATGCTTTTGAGGGTCGGCGATGGTGATGGTATAGTTACCATCTGTATTAGTTACAGTACGTTGCTGTGTTTCTTTAACGGTAACAGTTACGCCGGGCATTGCATCGCCGTTGGGTTCGGTGACCTTGCCCTTGATGACCCGGTTTTGAGCGTGGGCCGCGAATGCAAGCCACGTCAATAAAAACGTAAATAAAAGTTTCCTCATAAAAGGTTAATTAAAGGGTTAATAATAATTTGGTTAGAGTATAATTGTAAGGCAAATAAATCGACACTCAATTAATAATAGCTTAATAAAAGATTAATGGCGTTATTTTTTTTCAAATAACAAATCAACAATCTAATTATCAGGTAATTATGTTTTAAATTACAAGATTAATCACTATTGAAAATGTTTGCTATACTTTCTTAATCGCTAATTAATGAGCATAATTAATGCACTTAATGGCATTAAATTAATGTTGGATAGCCAGTTTGAATAATAAATTAGCACGGGTGGCGACTGGTTGAACAATAGCGGATTCGCGGGTACGAATTATGCAGGTGCAAAGCAACGTGGCCGCAATAATTATCCGGATCGGTTAACTAATTATTGCGGTACCTTTTCGCCCCATGGCGCTTTGGGTTCGATAAAATTTACAGGTTGTATAGAAGTATCCGGTATTGCAGGCCCGGTATATAGAACAGCTGTTTCGCCCTGTTTCAGTGTTAATTCTATTTCACCATTACCCATATCTTTTAACAGCTTGCTGTCAATGCCTGCAACCTTTATGGACTTAGTCATATCTGTTTTGATATGGCAAGGCTCACCGGCCAGACTTTTTATTCGTATAAATTGTGTTTCACCGCTTTTCCTGACCGCACTTACTAAAAACGCGCCTTCTGCCCTTAAATCGGCAAAGGCAATATCTTTCCATGATGAAGGTACGCCGGGGAAAACGCGGATCACATTTCCAAAGCTATTCATCAGCATTTCCTGAAGGGTACGGCCAAAAGCCAATGGTGTTTCTATAACCGGGAAACCCTCCTTGTAAAGTGTATTGGCTTGCGGGGCTTTTTTTAAAAAAGTGTGTAAATAGCCAAGCGCATCGTCGCCTTTGCCCCCGGCTTCGTAAATAGATGCCGCACCGAGATATGAGTATCCTGCAAAAGCTTCAGGCATCGATGTCCAGTGCTCTAAAGATCTTTTTATTAACGGAGCTTGTTCCGGGTTATCCCAGCTATACTCATGAAAAGGATACACCATAAACAAATGCGACCAGTGCCGGTGCGATTTGGCGAAGTGCATATCCTTACCAACCATAAACCCGGTTTTTTCATCAACCTCATAGGGTACAATGTTTGCCAATAACTCTTCACAATCGTTAATAATAGGATCGTTGGCTTTCAGGCGACTATCGGCAATGATCAATGTGCGGGCCAGCCATTTTAAACAAGCGAGGGTATAGCTGCTGTTCTCAACGCCATCAGTATACTCGGGCGATGCCGTTTTTGGTAGCGTCCATTTATCGTCGGATTGTTTTACAACAATGTGTTTGAGGTAATTGAAAGTACCTTTCATTAAGGGGAACAGTTGCTTTTGTAAATAAGCATCATCCATAGTACTGCGATAATACATCCACAGGTTATTCATCGTCCAGGGTAAGTTACCGACTTCGCCACCAACCGGGCAAACCCCATCGGGACCTGTCGCTCTGCCTATGGCATAAGAGTCGGATTGATAGGGGGCTGCATTTTCGGCCAGCGCCTTACGATCATTCCAAACCGTGCGGGCGAGCGGTTCCGCTTCTTCCAGGTGGTTTGCCATATAAAATGGCCAGTAAGCTAATTGTATATTTAAGTTCCACCAGATGGCCGGCCAGCCGGTGGGCCTAAACCAGGGACCCATCAAATCCAATATTGGGCCGCCTTGCCTTGACGCTGAAGCCATTTTATACATTTGTATCCAGTAAAAGCTTTCCATCGCCGCATCGGGAACGGAAACAAAACTTTTGGGATAATATTGATGCCACCAGGCACGGTGCAAAGTTTGCAATTGCCTGGCACCTATCCGTTTAGTCTTTTCTATCAGCGTAATAGCTTCTTTAACCGCCGTAGTACCGGGATAGGAAAACCCCATGCTAATATAGTAGGTGGTTTTATTACCATTTACCTGCTTTAAC